>SL_3KL_010_SEDDRAFT_10002128_pt1 | contig 18130 bp, 17 predicted proteins | sample SodLakKL_010_SED_2_FD_10381 | JGI IMG/M metagenome (IMG submission 10381) | reverse complement strand
TTCGCCACGCTCGGCGGCGAAGTCGACCACGGCGCCGTCCTCGAAGGTGAGGCTGAAGCCGTCGATGAGCTGCCCCTGGTACGAGAGCGGCTTCGTGGCGCGCACGGTGCCGCTCGCACGCTGTGCATGCGGGGCCGTGAAGACCTCCTCGGTGGGGATGTTGGCCACGAAGAAGGCACCGTTGACGCCCGCATGCTGCCCGCCCGACTCCCACGTGTGGGTGTCGGCCAGGCCCACCCGCAGGTCGGTGCCTGGAGCGCGCAGGTGCAGCACCTCGAAGGCCTGGGCGTTGAGGGCATCGCGGGCCCGAGCGAGCTGGGCGACGTGCCGCTCCCAGGCGCCGAGGGGGTCGTCGACATCGGCCCGGCAGGCCGCGAAGATGGCGTCCCAGAGCTTCGTCACGGCGTCCTCTTCGGGGGTGCCGGGGAACACCTTCGTGGCCCAGGCCGGCACCGCGTAGTCGACGATCGTCCAGGGCATGTGCGAGCGCTGCACCAGGTCCGACACGGGACGCATCACGCGCCGTTGGGCCCGCACCATCGAGGCGACCCGCTGCGGATCGGCGGCCGACATGAGGTCCGGGTCGGACCCACCCACGCGGAGGTAGGCGTCGCCGCGCTCCGCCATGCCGTGCACCAGATCGCGCACGGCCTCGGGATAGTCGTCGAGCGCCTCGGCGGGCGAGCGCTGCGCCCGGATCAGGTTCACCTGCTCGTCGACGTAGAGCACGTGGACGTACGGTGCCCCGAGGTCGTAGGCCCGGGCCGCGATGCGGCGCACCAGGTCGGCGGCCTCGATCGGGCCCATCAGCAGCAACCGCTGACCCGCCTGGAGGTTCACGCCGACGCGCAGCGCAAGGGTGGCGAGGTTGTCGAGTTTCTGGTCGAAGGAGAGCATGCCTCCGAGTCTACCGCCGGGGTGCGGCGCGGCCGTCGTGGCCGTCGCCAGCGGGCCATGCGCCCCGCGCTCGGCCGGTATCATGAGACGTCGCGCGACGAAGCGCGGCTGGCAATCAGGATCGCCGCCGTGCGCGAGCGGTCCGACCCCGAGGCGTCGTTGGCGCCAAAGGGGCACTCCTTCGGGGCAGGGTGCGATTCCCGACCGGCAGTGATCGTGGCGTGAAACGCCGCGTCAGCCTGCGAAGCCCGCCGAGCGGCGGGCCCGAACCCGTGCGATGCGGGTGCCGACGGTAACAGTCCGGACGAGAGAAGGAGAGGAGGCAGGCGGCGCGGCGCGCTGCCGTTGAAGGGCATGGCAGAACGATCCGATGCGCTCGACGCCGAGTTCATGCGGCGCGCGCTAGCGCTGGCCGAGCGCGGGCGCGGCAGCACCAGCCCCAACCCGCTCGTCGGTTGCGTCGTCGCACGCGGCAGCGAGGTGGTGGGCGAGGGTTGGCACGAGCGCGCCGGCCAACCTCACGCGGAAGCGCACGCGCTCCACGCCGCCGGTGCGCGCGCACGCGGCGCGACGGCCTTCGTCACGCTCGAGCCCTGCGCCCACCACGGGCGCACCCCGCCGTGCGCCGAGGCGCTCGTCGAGGCTGGGTTGGCGCGCGTGGTAATCGCGCTGGTCGACCCCGACCCACGGGTGGCGGGGCGCGGACTGGCGCGCCTGCGCGATGCCGGCATCGACGTGACGGTGGGCCTGATGGAGGAGGAGGCCGTTGCGCAGAACGTCGCCTACCTCACGCGCCAGCGCCTGGGCCGGCCATGGGTGCGCTACAAGACGGCCATGACGCTCGACGGGAAGATCGCCACGCGCACCGGCCGCTCGCGCTGGATCACCTGCGCCGCTTCGCGCGCGCTGGTGCAGCGCTGGCGGCACGAGCACGACCTGGTGGCGGTCGGCGTCACCACCGTGCTGCGCGACGACCCCAAGCTCACCGCCCGCATCGAGGGCGGACGCACGCCGCACAAGCTGGTGTTCGATTCGGTGGCGCGCACACCGGCCAGCGCGGCGCTGTTCGAACCAGACGAGGCCGACCAGGCGCCACGCGTGACGATCGCGGTGGGACCGAGAGCGCCCGAGGCCCGCCTGAGGGCGCTGCGCGAGCGGGGCGCCACGCTGCTCTGCAGCGACGACGGCCGTGCCCGTCCCAGCATCCTCGAGACCTTGCGCCAGCTGGCCGGGCACGGCGCCACGAGCCTGCTGCTGGAGGGCGGCGGCACGCTCGCCTGGTCCTTCGCCGAGGCGCACGCGATCGACCGCGTGGCCTGGTTCGTGGCACCGAAACTGCTCGGCGGTGGCGGCGCCAGCCCCTTGGGAGGCTTGGGCGTCGCCAGCATGGACGAGGCCCTGCAGCTGACGAGCACGCACGTGCGGCACGTCGGCGAGGACCTGCTGATCGAGGGCGACGTGCGCTACCCGGAGGCGCCGACGAGCGCCGACACGGACGACGCCCCGGCCGCGAGCCGGGACGAGAGAGAGGGATGAGCCATGTTCACGGGCATCGTGGAGGAGGTCGGCACGGTTCGCGTCGTGCACGACGAGGGCGGCGACTTGCGCGTCGGGATCGAGGCCGGTTCGGTGCTCGACGGCGCGCGCATCGGTGACTCGATCGCCGTCTCCGGCTGCTGCCTGACGCTGGTCGCGCTCGACGAGCGTAGGTTCGAGGTCGAGTTGTCGAAGGAGACGGTCGCCAAGACCGCACCACGCTGGCACGTCGGCGCCACCGTCAACCTGGAGCGGTCGGTGCGCTTGGGCGATCGCTTGGGCGGTCATCTGGTGTCCGGGCACGTGGAGGGGACCGGCGAGGTCACGGCCATCGACGTCCAGCCCGGAGCCCACGTCATGGCGGTGCGGGCGCCGGAACACATGGCCCGCTACCTGATCCCCAAGGGCAGCGTCACGGTCGACGGCGTCTCGCTCACGGTGGTCGACCTGGGCGGCCCCGGCGGCACCCGGCACGATCTCGGCGCCGGCGATTTCACGCTCTGGCTCATCCCGCATACGCTGCAGGTGACCACGCTGGGCGAGCTGCGCCTCGGCGACAGGGTGAACCTCGAGGCCGACCTGATCGCCAAGCACCTCGAGCGCCTGGCCGGCTTCGGTCCCCGGCACGAGGACGAGCCCGCCGGCGAGGAGGCCTGGCGGTGAGCGCGGCCGAGGTGACGACCGACGCCCTCGACGCAGCGCCCTTGGCCACCGTCCCCGAACTGCTGGCCGAGCTGCGTGACGGCCGCCCGGTCATCGTGGTCGACGACGAGGACCGCGAGAACGAGGGTGACATGGTGCTGGCCGCGGAGTTCGCCACCGCCGAGCGGCTGGCGTTCATGATCCGGCACACCGGCGGCATCGTCTGCCTCAGCATGCCCGACGACCGGGCCGACCGGCTGGACCTGCCGCCGATGGTGGCGCAGAACACTTCGCGGCGCGAGACCGCCTTCACCGTCTCCATCGAGGCCAGCGAGGGCATCACTACCGGCATCTCGGCCGCCGACCGGGCGCACACCATCCGGCTGGCCGCCCGCGACGGCGTCAGCGCCAGCGATTTCTCTCGGCCAGGGCACGTGTTCCCCTTGCGCGCCAGGGCCGGTGGCGTGCTCAGGCGCGCGGGCCACACCGAGGCGGCTGTCGATCTGTGCCGCCTGGCGGGCCTGAGACCGATCGCGGCGATCAGCGAGTTGATGCACGACGACGGCAGCATGATGCGCCTGCCGGCGCTTCGCGCCTTCGCCCGCGAGCACGGCCTCAAGGTCGGTACCATCGCCGACCTGATCGCGCACCGGTTGCGGGTCGACCCGTTCGTGGCGCGGGTCGACGAAGCGCAGCTGCCCACCCCTTGGGCCGTGTTCCGCATCGTCGGCTACTGCGACACCGTCGCCGACAAGGAGCACGTGGCGTTGGTGCTGGGCGAGGTGGCCGACGGCGACCCCGTGCTGGTGCGCATGCACAGCGAGTGCCTCACCGGTGACGCGCTGCACAGCCTGCGCTGCGATTGCGGCTTCCAGCGCGACGCGGCCCTCAAGGCCATCGCCGACGCCGGCCGCGGCGTGCTGGTCTACCTGCGCCAGGAGGGTCGCGGCATCGGCCTGCTCAACAAGATCCGCGCCTACCACCTGCAGGACGACGGGGCCGACACCGTCGAGGCCAACGAGCAACTCGGCTTCGGCGCCGACCTGCGCGACTATGGGGTGGGCGCGCAGATGCTGCGCGACCTCGGCGTGCGCCGGCTACGGCTGCTGACGAACAACCCCCGCAAGGTGGTGTCGCTGCAGGGGTACGGGATGGAGGTCGTGGAGCGCGTCCCGCTGCACGTCGGCGTGAACCCCTACAACGAGGTCTACCTGGCCACGAAACGCGCGAAGCTCGGGCACCTGGGTGAGTGACGCGAGGCGGTCGGGCCGGGTCGCGTCAGGCGATGCGACCCACTTCGTCCGGTTCGACCTCGTCGATGGCCCTCTCGAGCGCCTCGTCGTGCTCGAAGGCGAACGGGTCCATGTCGTCGTCATCGGCCAGCAGCGCCGCCGCAGCCAGCGTCGCAGCCACCGTCCAGGTCTGCCGCAAGCGCGAGCGACGGCCGATCAGACCGCCGAACGGGCCGTCGTAGTACTCCGGCCAGTCGTCGCCCGCGAGCCGCGTCGCGGCGCGCGCGACCACGTCGCGCGCCAGCTCGTGGCGCCCGGCGATGCGCGCGGCCGAGGCCAACGGCCACAGCAGCATGGGCCAGGTGCCGGCGTTGTGGTACGACCACGGCACGTTCTTCTGGTCCGAGCCCGTGAGCGTGTACCAGTCACGCTCCTCGAGCGGCGGGTAGGTGAGCTTGACGCCGGTGGCGTGCACCAGGTCGCGCCGGTGGTGCTCGACGAGCTCGAACAACGCCTGCGTGTGCGCGGGTGTCGCCAAGCCGCTCGAGACCGCCAGCAGGTTGCCGAGCGCGAAGAAGCGCACGTCGAGCCGGGCCGGTCCCAGGTTCCCGGCGAAGTAGCCGCCGCCCTCGGCCAACCACGCCATCGTCCACACCGGGATGGCGTCGGGGTGGAGGTTCCAGGGGTTCTGCTGGAGCACGCCGAACTCCTCCACCGGGTAACGCCGGATCGTCTCCACGCGAGCACGGTCCAACCAGTAGTCCTTGCGCAGGTGCCGGCCCAGGGCCGCCAGGCGTTCGAACACGCGCTGGCGCATCGGCGACGGTTCGAGCAGCTCCAGACCGGCCCGCAGCGCGGCGAAGAAGAGCACCTGCAGGTCGAGCGGATGCCCGTACACCCCCATGCGGCGGTCGATCATCGACGATCCGTCGGGCACGAGCAGCGATGGCAGCATCTCGAACTGCGGCCGTAGGTAGAACTCGAACACCCGCTCCACGGCTGCCGCGATCTCAGGCTCGCGCGCGAACTCGGCGTCGCCGCTGGCGCGCTGGTAGGCGCGCAGGATCAGCAGCCACCACAAGGCGGAGTCGACCGGCGCCACGCGCCCGATCGCGCGCTGACCGTAGTCGGCCACCACCTCACCAGGCCCCTCCTCGTCGGCCGCGCGCTGCACCGTGAAGCTGGCCGGCATGAGGCCCGCCGCCGGCGGGATGCTGCTGCTGGCCTGATCGGGCCGTAGGCGCGCGACGGTCAGCAGGAAGCTGCGTACCACCTCGGTCTCGCCGACGGCCAGGAAGGCCGCCGCGGACACGGCGAAGTCGCGCACGAAGCACTCGCGGTAGTTGAGCGCCGCCATGTCCGGATCGCACGCCGCCATGGTGCCCACCACCTCGTCGCCAAGACGCATGCTGGCATTGCGCAGCACCGCCTCGGCCTGCGCCGCGAGCGGCTCGTCCAAGCACGGTGATCTCGACCAATGACCCATGCCGACGAGGCTACCGCGCCCGCTCCATCAGGCGCAGCGGGCAACCGACCCTCCTGCTCTAGCACCATGCGCCGCGCCCCTCAGGGTCGGCGCAGGTCGACGGGCGCGGGAAGCGTGCCGGCTCGCAGCGCGTCCCACCAGGCGCCGAAGGCCGCCCCCGCCTCGCTGTCCCAGAGGTCATCGCTGGCGAGCAGGCAGTGGCCCGTGGCGTGCCCCTCGAGCTGGCGAGGTATCGCGTCGGGCACCCAGCTGGAGAGGAAGGTGCTGACGCCCTCGATCGCAGCCAGCGCCTCGAGCCGCTCGAGCGCCAGCAGCGACCAGGCGTCGATCTCGGCGGCCGGGTCGTCTGGGTACCTGGACCCGTCCTCGCCCATCAGGTACCAGAACAGCGCCTGCACGGCGTCGCGGTCGGTGCTGGCGACGCCGATGGGCCCATCGAAGCGTTCGGCCACGGCCGTCACGAGCCGCTCCAGGTAGTCGAGGTCGTCGCCGATCGGCAGCAGCGCCGAGAGCCCGTTGTCGACGTACGCTCCCTCGACCCGCCAGCCCGGCAGGCCGCCGGGGCCCGCCAGGAACGGCACCTGCACCACGCCCAGCCCGGCCTCCAGCAGCAACGAACGCTGCCCGGTCGGGAAGAGCGCCTGCAGGCTGGGTGCCCACGCGAGCGCGCCGTAGGCGCCGGCGCTGCAGCCCACCACGGTGAGCTGCTCCGGCGCCAGGGCCTGCTCAGCCAACCACGCCAGCGCCGCGCGCACGTTGCTCGCGCCACGTTGCTCGATCGCGTGTCCGAGGTCGTCGCGGCCGGCGGCGTCGCCCCAGTGGACGTCGCCGCTGCAGTAGCTCACCACCACCTGGGTGGCGCCGGCGATCGCCGCGTCTGCCGGCGGCTGCGCCACGCCGGCGTCGGGCACGTCGGTCACCCTCGGATGGTACAGCCTCGTGCCGAGCTGGGAGAGGAGCAACCGCAGCGTGAGCGGCACCCTCAACCCGTCCCAGGTGGCGCCGCCGCCCTGGAACACCACGATCACCTCGCGCGTGTCGCCAGGCAGGACCTGCAGCTCGTACCCCGAGCCGTCGGCGCAGCGCGCCGGTGCGCTCAGCGGCACGCGGCTCCACTCGCCCGGTGGGAGATCGGCGAGCGCGGGCGGCCTGAAGGCATCGTCGTGCGCCGGTCTGCCGCAGGCCGCCAACGCGAGCACGGTCAGCAGCGCCAGCGCCGCCCCACCAGCGCGCATCGCGCCGCGCCTCATACCGAGCGCGGCGCGATGGGTTGGAGCAGCTCCTGCCGCAACCCCTCGTCGAGCGTGGGCCGCGCGCCCACGTGCTGGATCACCCACTCCGAGACCTGCACCGCGAAGCGCGCTGCTGCGGCAGCGTCCTGGCCACGCAACCAGCGCGACAAGAAGGCGCCGGCGAAGGCGTCGCCGGCACCGGTGGCGTCGATCAGCCGGTTGACCTGGGGCGGGATGGGCGTCGCCCGACCGCTCTCCTCGAGGATGTACGCGCCCTCGGCGTCGAGCTTGAGCGCGATCAGGCAACCGGGATAGAGCGCCGCGAGACCAGCGGCCATGGCCGCTGGCTCCCCCGCGCCAGCGAGCGTCGCCGCCTCGTCGACGTTCGGGAACAGCACCGTCGGGCCGAGCTCGCGCGTGATCTCCAGGAAGAACTCGACGCCCATCGCCTCGATCATCTGGAACGAGCCGGGATCGAGCGAGATCACCCCGCCCGCCGCTCGCACGAGCCGGGCCGCCTCCCGGGCCGCGGCCCGCGGTGGATCGGCGAACAGGGCCCAGGCCGACAGGTGCAGGTGCCTGGCGGTCGCCAGCAGCGCCCGCGGCAGCTCCTGCGGCAGGAGCGCGTGATCCGCCCCCTTGCCCGAGACCATCGAGCGCTGCCCGGTGTGGTCGATCCATACGGCCACCGACCCGGTCAGATGCGCCTCGGTCGGGACCAGGTAGGCCTCCACCCCTTCGCGGCGCAGGTCGTCCTCGGCCAGCGTGCCGAAGCGGTCGCGGCCCACCTTGCCGACGAAGGTCGTGGGAAGCCCGCAGCGCGCGGCCCACACGGCCGCGTTGGCGGCGCTGCCGCCGGGCGCGAGCTGCACCTCGCCGAAGGTGTCACCGCCGCTGAGCAGCGCGGTGTTCGTCCGAATCAGCACGTCCCAGGCGTAATCGCCCACCATCACCAGCGGGCGCTTCCCGTCGGTGTCCAGCCCTGCACCAGCGTGCGCGTGAACGGGACCGGCGCTCACGCCGGGCGACGCGTCGTCGGGGGCGTCCGGTGGCGCTGCCATCGCCCCCCATCATAGGCGCCGGCCCTTCGCGGAGGCGTGCGACTGGCGTGCGACCGAGGCGTCGGCAGGTGCCCCGGTCAGGGCCGCGGTGATGACGGTATGCTGGTCCGCGAGCATGGCCCCGAGACCCGAACGCACCCCGGAGCACGCGGGGGGCACATCCGCGTCACCAGCGACGCCGGTGCCCGCTCCGTCGTCACGCCAGCCGCTGGCCTGGTGGGGCGCCGTCAACGTCGCGCGCGACGGTGTCGTGCGCGTGACGGCCGGCCCAACGCAGGTCTGGGTCGAGCGCCGCCGCCACGATTGGCGCGTCTTCAGCGACGCCACGCCCGATCCCGAGGCTGCGAACGGCGACGAGGCCGAGCTCCTGCCGGTGGCGGAGCGCCCACGGACCGTCGATCCCGACGACCTGCCCGAGGCCGACCCCCGCGTCCGCTTCTGCTTCGCCGACGCGCCCGAGCGCCTGCTGGTGAGCGTTGCCCAGGCCGATCGCCCCTTCGTCGTGCGTCCCGCCACGCCGGTGTCGGTGGGCCCCGGCGAGCGCGTCACGCTGTTCGTGAGTACGCCCACCTGGATCGTGCTGTCGGTGGAGCGGGTGGTGCGCGCTCGAGCGGGTACACGAAGGCAGGCCGACGAGAACCCGCAGCCGCAGAAGCTCACCGAGTTCCCGCTGGAACGCCCCTCAGACACATGGTTCGGGCCGAACACGCTGATGGGTGAGCTCTGCTACGCCACCCGCACCGCCGGGTACCTGCGGCTCGACGACGTGCCGCGCCACCCGCACCTGGCGCTCACGCCCGTCACGATCGAGAACAAGGCCCAGGACCCGCTGCAGTTCGAGCGGGTGCAGGTGCCGGTGCCGCAGCTCGCGGTCTACGGCGACGTCACCGGTGCCTTGTGGACCAACGCGGTGCGGCTGACGCGCGAGACCAGCGGCGACCTGGCCTCGGTGCAGGTCGAGTCGGGCGTCCCGCTCGGCGCGCGCGGCGCCAGCGAGCGCCTCGTCACGCCGCGTGCGGAGAGCGCCAAGGGCGCGGTGGTGCGCGCCTTCAGCCGCTTGCTGCACTTCGCCGGGAGCAGCTCGTGAACGGCGTCGAAGCGATACCCGACCCACTGGTCGGCGTGGCCCGCTGGTTCCTCGACCCGGCGCACCTGGGCGCGCTGTTCCGAGCCGTCCTGTACTTGGCGCTCGGTGTGGCGTTGGCGCGCGGCGCGCGCTACGCCCTGCGGCGCACCACGCTCACCCTCTCGGCGCAGCAGAGGCAGTTGCTCTCGCGCTTCGTCTACTACGGCATCTTGGCGCTGTTCGGGATCTCGGCGATGCGCCAGTTCGGCTTCGACTTCACGGTCCTGCTCGGCGCCGCCGGCCTCGTGACGGTGGCGATCGGCTTCGCCTCGCAGACCTCGGCCGCCAACCTGATCGCAGGGCTCTTCCTGGTGGCGGAGAAGGCCGTCAACATCGGCGAGATCGTCACGGTCGACGGCGTGACGGGCGAGGTGCTCTCCGTCGACGTGCTCTCGACCAAGCTGCGCACCTTCGACAACCTCCTGGTGCGCATCCCGAACGAGACGATGGTGAAGGCGCGCATCACCACCCTCAACCGCTTCCCCTTGCGGCGCGTCGACGTCAACGTGGGGGTCGCCTACGACTCGGACCTGCCGCTCGTGGAGAAGACGTTGCAGGAGGTGGCCCGCGCCAACCCGCTGTGCCTGGACGAGCCGGGGCCGCTGGTGATCTGGACCGGCTTCGGCGACTCGTCGATCAACTACCTGTATGCCGTGTGGGCCAAGTCCGAGAACTGGCTGGCGCTGCGCAACAGCATCACCCGCGAGGTCAAGGCGGCCTTCGACGACGCCGGCATCGTGATCCCGTTCCCGCAGCGCACGCTTCAGCCAGGGACCACCCCGCTCGAGGTGCGGCTCCACCAGGCGCCACCCGAACCGGTGGACTACGCCGATGGAGCGCCGCGCGACGGGGCCGAACCGCCGGCCGGCGGCGACGCCGGCGGCGACGAGCGCTCGGCGGGCGCAGCGCCGTCGTGAAGTGCGTCCCAAGCGCCGCCGCGGCCGCCCTCAGAAGGCGCCGGGTAGGCGCCTGAGCCCTTCGATCAGCGGACGCAGCCGCTCGCCGCGGAGCTTGAGCGAGGCCCGGTTCACCACCAGACGGGCGCTGCTGTGGCCGATCACGTCGACTTCCTCCAGGTCGTTGTCGCGCAGCGTGCCGCCCGTCTCGACCACGTCCACCACGGCGTCGGCAAGGCCGGTGAGGCACGCCAGCTCGACGTTCCCGTTCAGCTTCACCACCTCGGCGCTGCTGCCGCGACGCGCCAGGTAGCTGGCGGTGAGGCGGGGGTACTTCGTCGCCACGCGCTCGATGGTGCCGCTGGCGCCGACGGGTCGGATCAGCGACAGCCGGCAGGCGGCGAAGCCGAGGTCGACCGGCTCGGCCAGGCGGCTCCCCATCTCCAGCAACACGTCCTTGCCGACGATACCGGCATCGGCGACCCCCAACTCGACGTAGGTGGGCACGTCGGCGTTGCGCATCTCGATGACGATCGCGTCACCGGCGTCGTACCTGAGCGCGCGCCCGTCGGCGCGCGGCGCCAGCCGCAGACCGGCCTCGCGTAGGGCGGCCATGCTGGCCGCCATCACGCGACCCTTGGGCAGCGCCAGCACCAGCTTCTCGGCGCCGGCGACGCGCGCCTCCGCGCTCACGCTCCGCTCGTCGGCGACGCTCACGCCGTACCGCCGTCCGCGGCGATGATCGCCTCGAGCGCCCGCAGGTGCTCGTCGCCGTGCCCGTCGAGCGCCTCCAGGCGGCCGTCGGCCAGCAGGTACGGCACGCCGAGCGCGCGCGCCTCGGAGCGAGCGGCCGCCACGTCTACCTCGGTCGCGCGGAGGACGCGCACCCCCGCGGCGCGCAAGCGGCGGGCGCCGGGATCATCCAGGGCCAGCACCAAGGGGTCCGGCTCGTTCGCGCTGCGACGCTGCGCCACGGCCCGCAGCAGCCGCTCCAGCCCTAACGAGAAGCCGGCCGCGGCCGGCAGCAGGGCGCCGTCGTAGCGTCCGCCACCCAGCAGCGGCTGGCCGAAATCGGGCGTGTAGGCACGGAAGGTGACGCCGGTGTAGTAGCTGAGCCGTCGCGCCATGGACAGGTCGAGCATCAGCTCGCTGTCGTCCTCGAACTCGGCCAGGACGCCCGCCAAGCGCTCCAGTTCGCGCTGGGCGCCCGGCCACGGGATCGTCGACCGGGCGTACGAGAGCACGTCGACCGCGCCGTACAGGTCCGGGATCGCCAGCAGCGCCTCGACGTCCTGCGCCGGCAGCTGCGCGCCAGCCAACAGCGTCGAGAGGTCGCTGCGGTCCTTGCGATCGATCGCGTCCGCCACCGGGTCGCGGAGCCCAGCAGGCACACCGGCGGCGTCGAAGGCCGCCCGCACGAAGCCGGGGTTGCCGACCTCGACCCGCGGTTCCAGACCCACCACCCGCACGCTCTCACGTGCCAGGTGGATGAGCTCGGCGTCGGCACGGGCGTTCGAGACGCCGACCAGTTCGATGCCGACCTGCGTGAACTCGCGCGTGCGCGCCAGCTCGGGGTCGATGGCATGCCAGACGGTGCCGGCGTACTGGTAGCGCAGCGGTCGCCGGGCACCGCCCGCGACCGCGGGGTGGGTCGCCCGCACCAGCTGCGCCAGCGCGGGCGTGAAGTCGGCGCGCAGGGCCAACACGCCGCTGTCGCGGTCGGCCAACTTGAACGACTGCCCGGCTCGCGGATGCGTCGGCTCGTAGCGCTCGAGCGAGGGCACCTCCACCAGGTCGTACCCCCAGGTGCAGTAGAGATCGCGCAAGCCGGCCCGCAGCTCCGCCCGCCGGGCGGCGACGTCGGGGAGGACGAAGCGGGTACCGTCGGGAAGGCCGGCCTGGCTCACGTCTCGTCGCGCCCCCGGGAAGCAGCCTCGGCCGCGGCGAGGCGTGCGCTGGCGGCTTCGTCACGAGCCTCGAGCGTCTCGCGCTGCGCACGCCGCTCCGCCCGGCTCGGCGGCCGTTCGCCGCTGGCCCACAGCAGGGCGCCTGCTACCGCAGCCTGCAGCGCCAGGAGCAGCAGGTTGACGACGCCCACCGCCCCGTCGATCGCCATGCTGGCCAAGCGCCCGAACGCGGCGGCCGCCACCAGTAGGGCCAACGTCCGTAGGAGCGCGGCGCTCTTGGGCCGCTTCGGAAGGGCCCACAGCATCAGCCCCGCCAACGCCAGCGACAGCGCCCCGTAGCCGCTGCGAACCTCCGAGATCCCGCGTGGGAGTACCACCTCGAGGCCCATCAGCCGCGCGGCCAACAGCGGGTTGAGCAGTGCGAGGAGGCCGACGACGAGGGTGAGCGCGGCAGCGAGGTAGGCGAGTTGCGTGCGGGGCGTCATGATCCGGGCATGCTATCACCGGCCCGGAGCGAGGCCAGGTTGTCACGGTGGACGACCTCGTCGTAGTCCTTCGTGCCCAAGCGCTCCGCGATGGCGCTGGTCTGGCAACCGCGGATGCGCTCCAGCGCTTCGCTCGCGTAGTTGCTGAGGCCGCGCGCCACCAGGCGACCATCGCACACGATGTCGACCGGATCGCCGAAGGCGAAGCGCCCCTCGACGGCCAACACCCCGGACGGCAGCAGGCTGCGGCCGCGCGCCAGCGCCGCCGCAGCACCGACGTCCACCAGCACCCGCCCGCGCGGTGCCTGCTCGGCGATCCAGGCCTTGCGAGCGCTGATGCCGCGCTTGGCCAGGAAGCGCGTGCCTCGCACCTCACCGCCAGCCAGGGCCTCGAGCCCAGCGGCGCCGCCGCCGATCACGTAGGTCTCGATGCCGGCGCGCGTGGCGATGCGGGCGGCACGGAGCTTCGTCGCCATGCCGCCGGTGCCGCGGACGCTGCCAGCCCGTACACCCGCCAGGTGCGTCACCCGTTCGACGTCCTCCACCAGCGCCAGCGGCCGCGCCGCGGGCCGGCTGCGCGGGTCGGCCTCGTACAGGCCATCGACATCGGTGAGGATCACCAGCGCCTCGGCGTCGACCAGGTAGGCCGTCCAGGCCGACAGGGTGTCGTTGTCGCCCAGCTTCAGCTCGGCGGTGGCGACGCTGTCGTTCTCGTTGATCACGGGCACCACGCCCAAGCGAAGCGTGGCCTCGAGCGCGCTCTTGGCGTTCACGTAGCGCTCGCGGTGCTGCACGTCGCCCGCTGACAGCAGCAGCTGCGCCACCGGCTCTGGCGCCAGCGCGCGCTCCCATTCCAGGATCAGCAGCGCTTGGCCCACCGCCGCGGCAGCCTGGCGCTCCGGTAGGGTCAGCGGCAACGACAGGCCGAGCCGTTCGCGGCCGATCGCGCCCGCACCGCTCGACACCACCACCGGCTGCGCGCCGCGCGCTGCGGCCAGCACCAACAGGCCGCGGGCGATGGCCCAGAGCTTCGAGCGCTGGAGCCGACCCGCATCGTCTGTCAGCGAACTGGTGCCGACCTTGACGACCACCCGCCGCCAGCGCGCGATTGCGTGCACGGCCTCGGACACGGCGCCCATCGTACGGCGTCGGCGCCCAGGGGGAGGCGGCCGCGGGCGGGCGGGGCGGCCGGGTGAGGTGGCCTGGGGCGCCCTGGGGACGTGGCAGGCCGAGGCGCCGGCCGCGTGCTACACTCGCGCGCGCCGCGACGCCCCGAGGGCCACCGCGGCACGTTGGAGGCCAGCATGCGCGTCGCCATCGTGGGCGCCACCGGCGCCGTGGGGCAGGAGCTCCTCGCCTTGCTCGACGAGCGCTCGTTCCCGCTCGCCTCGCTCAGGCTGTTCGCATCGGCACGCTCCGCCGGACGGACGCTGCGGTTCGGTGGGCGCACGCTCACGGTGGAAACGCTGCCCGAGACCGGCGACCTCGCATCGGACCTGGTGTTCTCCTCCGCCGGTGGCGACCTGGCGCGGGCGCAGGCCTGGCGCTGGGTCGAGCAGGGAGCGCTCGTGATCGACAACACCAGCGCCTGGCGCCTCGACGAGCGCGTTCCGCTGGTGGTACCCGAGGTGAACGTCGAGGCTGCGCGCGCGCATCGGGGTGTGATCGCGAACCCGAACTGCTCGACGATCATCGCGCTGATGGCGTTGGCCCCGCTGCACCGGGCCTTCGGCCTGCGACGCGTCACGGTCGCCACCTACCAGGCGGTGTCGGGCGCCGGCCAGGCTGGGATCGAGGAGTTGACCGAGCAGACGCGCGCGGTGCTCGCCGGCGAGGACACGCAGCCGCGCACGTTCACCCACCCGATCGCCTTCAACCTCTTCAGCCACGACTCTGCCGTGGGACCGGACGGCTACAACCTCGAGGAGCGCAAGCTGCTGTGTGAATCGCGCAAGATCCTGGACGCTCCGCAGCTGCAGGTGTCGGCCACCTGCGTGCGCGTCCCGGTGCTGCGGGCCCACGCCGAGGCGATCCACGCCGCGTTCGAGCGACCGGTCGGGGAGGCCGAGGCGAGGGCCGTCCTGGCGCGGGCGCCGGGCGTTCGGCTGGTGGACGACCGGGCCTCGAACACCTTCCCTATGCCGCTCGAAGCGAGCGGGCGCGACGAGGTGCTGGTCGGACGGGTTCGCGCCGACGCATCGAGCCCGGGCGCCGTGGCGTTGTTCGTGGTCGGTGATCAGATCCGCAAGGGGGCGGCCCTGAACGCGGTCCAGATCGCCGAGGCGTTGGGGGCGTAGGAGCGTTTCGCGCGCGCTGCACGCGGCGGGCGCCCGCGCAGGGCGCGCGCACGGCGCAGCCGAACGGCCGACGCCGCTACGGCGCGATGCGACCCACGCGGCGGTACACCTCCAGCGCGCCCCACTCGCGCACCGCCTGGTCGAGGTCGGCCAGGGTGCCAGCCACGTCCCAATCGAGCCCGATGGTGGCCCTACCGGTGCTGCGAAAGTCGACCGGATATGGCACCAGATCGGTCCATCCCTGGTTTTTGAAGGTCGCCAGGGCCCGCGGCATGTGCATGGCCGAGGTCACCAGCAACCAGGTCTCGCCGGGGCGCGGCGGCGTCTCGCGTAGGGCCACGATGGCGTCCTCGTACGTGCTGCGGGCGGCACCGAGGTAACGGATGTCGCGCCCGGCGAAGACCGGGCCGAACCACAGCGAGCGATCGGTCCCTTCGGCTCGGAAGTCCTGGCCGAACGCGTCGCCGAACACGCCCGTGAACACGAGCCGCGCACCGGGATAGCGCTGGGCCAGCGCGGCGGCGGCGGCGACGCGTTCACCGGCGTCGTTCAGGGTGAGCTGCCCGCGCTCGGCCGTGATGCGCCACTCGACCGCGCCGCCCAGCACCAGGATGCCGTCCACCTGCGCCGGGAGCGGTGCGGGCGGCACCTGGTCCTCGAGCGGACCCGCGAGCCACTCGGTGACCGGCAGCACCACCACGACGGCGATCCCGACCAGCACGAGCGTCAGCAGGCTCGCCGCGAGCGCGTGCCAGCGAAACCAGGTCGCCACGAGCGCCAGGGCGATGGCCACGACCATCAAGCTGCTCGGCTGCAACAGCGCCCATAGTGCCTCGCTCACGCGGTTCCTCCTCCCGGTGCGCCCGCGCGCGTCTGATAGTGTGCAGTCAACCACACCCCAGGACATGCGCGGTGAGGGGGCGCACACCGGGGCGGCTACGAGGAGGCGAGAGATGAAGCTGGCCATCGTCACGGACTCCACCTGCGACCTGAGCGCCGAGCGACTCAAAGCCCTGAACGTGCATCGCGTGCACCTGTACGTGGCCTTCCAGGGCAAGACGCACCAAGACTGGATCGACATCACGCCCAGGCAGATCATCGACGGGGTGAAGGCCGGCGCCGACCTCCCCACGACCAGTCAGCCGAGCCCGGAGGACTTCTCCAGCGCCTACAAGGCGGCGGTCAAGGCCGGCGCCGAGCAGATCCTGGTGATCACCATCTCCAGCGCCATCTCGGGGACGCTGCAGTCGGCGACCATCGCGGCGGAGGACGCGGGCGCGCCGGTCACCACCTTCGACTCCAAGCAGGCCAGCGTCGGTATCGGCAACCTGGTCGAGGTGGCGGCGGCGATGCGCGACGAGGGTGCCGCGCTCGAGGACATCGTCAAGGCGCTGGAGCGCACCCGTGCCTCGATGAAGGTGGTGTTCGCGGTCGACACGCTCGACTTCCTGCTGAAGGGCGGGCGCGTGAGCAAGGCCTCGGCGCTCATCGGCGGCATGCTCAACATCAAGCCTATCCTGGCGCTCGACGACGGCAAGATCGTGCCGGTCGCGCGCGCGCGCGGAACGAAGAAGGCGATCGCCGAGTTGGTGGCCCGCATCAAGGCCCACGCCGAGGCCAACCCCGGCCCCCTCGTCCTCGACTTCCTGCACGTCGAGGACCCGGCAGCCGCCGACACCCTGCGACGGGCGGTCCAGGATGCCGGCATCAAGTTCGAGGGCGGCGACTCGCGCGACATCGGCTCGGTGATCGCGGCCCACGTGGGTCCCGGCACCTTCGCCTGCTACGCGCACGTGCGACCTTGAGGTCGATCCCCGGGTCGTCTCGAGCCGGTATCCCTGGCCCCACGACCGCGGGAAGGCACGCCTGACGACCGGCGCCTGAGCGGCGTCGGTCAGGATTTGATCAGCGGAAGCTGATGACGCCGGCCTGCGGGACTGCGCGTAGCGTCAGCTCGACCTCGGTCCCGGTCGGCACACCGGGGACCTCGAGCGTTGCCTGCAAGGCGCCCTCGACACCGAACGTACCGCCGGCGACGAGGGCGTCGAACAGTGCTGCGGCACGGCTGGCGGTGATGACGATACGGGCCTCGTCGGGAACCGCAGCGTCGTAGGTGCACGCCACCGGGCCCTCGCCGCCATCGCCGCATGCCAGCTTCGTGACGACGATGGCCGGCACGAACGAGGCGCTCCCCCCGACCTCGCTCACCACGTCAGCTTCGTGACGGAACGCAAGCTCGAGGCTGGCACCGCCGATGGCGAAGCTGGCGGGCGCGTCGGCCTCGCCGCCGGGGACGCGCACGGTGACGTTCGGGTCGATCGTCAGCGCGTCTCGCACGCTGCCGGCGCGGGCCACCCGCGACGCGGCTGGCGGCAGATCGATGCCTTCGGTGGAGAAGCTGCCGGCGAGCCCTCCGATGAGGGTGGTGGCGCCGGCTTCGCTCGTGCGGCCGGCCTCGCTCGTGCGGTCGGCCTCGCTCGTGCGGTCGGCTTCGCTCGTGCGGCCGGCCTCGCTCGTGCGGTCGGCCTCGCCGAAGCGGTCGGCGTCTTCGGCGTCCGAACCTCGCAGCACGATGACCGCGCCATCGAGCCCGTAGACGTCGGAGAGGCCTTCGATGTCGGGAAGCAGTCCGGCACAGGCGCCGAGCGCCAGTGCGAGCACGGTGACGAGCAGGTACGACGAGCGGTGCATGAGGACACCTCCGTGTCGCCGGGCACCGGGTCCACGGCCTGCGCGTGTGGAGTGGCGCGGCAACGGGACCGAGGTTAGCACGGGTCGCTGCCGACGCCCGATCGGCCGCGACCGAGGTCTCTCAGCCCGGCCGGCACGCGACCCCTACGCTGACGCCATGCACGCGCTGGTTCGCAGTGTGGCGCTTGTGGCGATCGAGGCGATCGAGGTGAGCGTTGAGGCGTCGATCGCAGGTGGGCTGCCGGGGGTACATGTGGTCGGGCTACCGGACGCCGCCGTACGGGAGGCGCGCGAGCGTGTCCGATCCGCGCTGCGCGCTGCCCGCCTGAGCCTGCCGCCCAGCCGCGTGGTCGTCAACCTGGCGCCGGCCGACGTCCGCAAGGAGGGACCGGCCTTCGACCTGGCGATCGCGTTGGCGCTGCTCGCAGCCCAGTCGAGACTGCCGAGCGGCCGACTCGCCAGCGCATCGGTGGTGGGCGAGCTCGGGCTCGATGGCCGCGTCAGGCCGGTGCGCGGCGTGCTAGCCCTGGCCCTGGCAGCACGCGCGGCCGGCCGCACCAGCTTCGTCGTGCCGACCCCGCAGGCCCACGAGGTGCGCGTCGTGGAGGGTCTGGACGTGATCCCGGTGGCATCCTTGAGCGA
>SL_3KL_010_SEDDRAFT_10002126_pt1 | contig 18143 bp, 30 predicted proteins | sample SodLakKL_010_SED_2_FD_10381 | JGI IMG/M metagenome (IMG submission 10381) | reverse complement strand
TCGATTCTCATAATTCCCTCGCTTATATTTTTGTGCAACCTACGGTAACATCGCAACACCGGCAATGCTGAACAGCGCACTGCGTTGTTACCTGTGCGTTAATTGCAATTTGTTTATTATATCACTTGCTTTCTAACGCCAACACTCCTTTCGCTCGCTCTTGGTTCAGTCTTTCTTCCGCAATTTTCACATACTCTGGATTTAGTTCCGATCCCATCCATTTGCGACCTCCACGCTCACACACAACTGCCGTTGTACCGGTGCCCATAAATGGATCGAATACCGTTTCGCCCTCTCTCGTGAAATAGCGGACGATCCTTCCCACCAATCTTTGAGATGTTAACCCTGGGTGTGGATACCGCTCCTCTCTAAAATAGTATCCTTCACCCGGCATACGTATATCATCCCAAATATCGTAACATCGCTCAAGTGGTTTTCTTGTTACCAGCAATAAGCTCCATTGCCGGTAGTAATTATCAGGTGTCGGAGTTGCTATTGCTCCCTTACGGACTATTATCGCTCGTGCTTCAGATAACAAATTCCAGAACATCAATCCAGTTTTGCTGCCAACAAAAAATGCAACCCCCTCCCGCGATATTCTCAAACATTCACCCACCACACGTTGCATCCATTCACGGTATTCATCATCCGATAAATTATCCTTATGTACACCATAATCCTTCCCCACATTGTAAGGCGGATCTGTGAAAACGAAGTCCACACTTCCGCTCTGCATCGCTGCCATCACACGCAGGCAATCGTCATTGTATATTTTGTTTTGTTCTATAACCATATATTTTTCAGCCACAATAAGTGCTTCACGTCCTCCGTTTGTCATTTCTTGCTCCTCTTCCTGAACGTTGATGCTTGCGGACATGTCGACCAATGCGGGATATATCCGGAATCACCTACCCGGGCGAAACATTTTGTCTGGCCGTCCAGTGTTATGAGTGTGACTTTTTTGTCCGGTTGCTGTTCCTTTACTGTGACCTTCTCTGCATCAACCGGCATATTGCTCCCGGATTTCATTTTCACCCAGTATATATCGGCACCGCAGCCGCGGCACTTACTTATCTTTGGCTCTGGCATGTGTCTATCTCCTTTATCGTTTTGAGTATTGGTATTACTACCTGCGGTACGATCGAATTACCGAGAGCTTTTATTCGCTCTTTCCTATGACCGGCTCGTGTAAGTTTAAGTCCGTGTATCTCTGCGGGTAGCCCATCATCCATTCGCACATCGCACAACTCAAGCGCAACTTCACGCCAGTCTCCGTCCCACCTTTCGCTTGATTCACTCCATCTTGGATCTCGCGTATGTCCGTTCTTATACTTCTTCCCTGCCTGCCGCCCGTCGTTCCCTTCGCGTCCCCGGCCGTTGGACTCGATACCATCTTCGCTATCTGGTTCCGGAGGTTTGCGTTCCGTGTCTCCCCGAATTCCAGGTATCGATCCCATCCCTCCTCCCATCCCGGTTTCCATTCGTTCCCCGTTACGGTTGCCATCATTCTGATCTGACCGGTCAGAGTCGGAATCTTTCTCTTCCGGCTGCCATTCCACTGCCATGTGCCCTGTTCGTTCGACCTCAAGGTTTGCAACGATCCAGAGCCGGTATCTCCTATGGTCTGCATTGACTGCTGAAGCCGGAATAATAAGCGGTGCGATTTCGTAGTCGTTATTTTCCAGGTCAAAGCATATTTCGTCGAATACCACTCCGGACGCAAGAGTAGTAATCCCAGGAACATTTTCGAGAATGACCCAGCGCGGTCGAGCGTCTTTAATGACTTTAAAAGCCTCCGGCCAGAGATATCGATCATCCGCTGAACCCTTTCTTTTGCCGGATTGACTGAATGGCTGACAGGGAAAACCTGCGGTAAGAAGGTCAACTGTTCCCCGGTATTTTCTTGCTTTAAACGTTTTGACTTCTTCATGTATCGGGACTCCGGGATATCTGAGTTTTAGTAGTTCAATGCAGTAGCGATCATTCTCGACAAAATGTAAAAACTTCGGCTCATCCCATACCTGTTTTACAGAATAGGCGAACCCACCTATACCGGTATAGAGATCGATTACGTTCACCCTTCATTTATCCCCATAATCCGGTCCCTTCTTGTCATACTCCTCAAGTGGATCTGCGTCCGGCCTACTCCCGCCGCCCGGCTGTTCAATACTTCCATCATCAAAGGGGAATGCGCTCGGGTCCGTTTCAACGTTGATAGAAGGAGGGTGCTGTACCGGTCCCTTTTCCTGCACCGGCTCTTGCCTCTGTTCCTGCTCTGGTTTCGCTTCAGGTTCATCTTCCTTCTCGGGTTTCGGCTTCGGGGCTTCTTCTTTTTGTTTGTCGGCAAGCGGTAGTTCGCTTTGCATAAGTGTTAATTTCGCAATAACCTTATGCTTTACCTGGCTACAGATAACACCCATATCATGCTCTCCTACATACGGCAGCTTAATCTTTAATTCAAGTTTAAATATGCCGTCTACTGTTTTTTGTTCGACCATGGTGATCTTCTCGATCATACAGGGTATCGGGGAGGCACAACCGGGGAAGCTCAGTACGAGATCCGAGTGCTTCGTAAACCGAAGATCGAACTTGCCATCAAGAGGTAACTCCCGTGTTGTCATTAGGTACCTTGCGAAATCCCTATACTCGCCGAAACCGAAATCAAGTATATCATCGACATTTTTCGTTTCAGTGTATGCAACAATCGTAACGCCGACCGGGATCTCATCTTCCTTCGGCTCTCCGAACGGTTTAGTATCCTTTATAAAAAATGTTCGATCCTTGTTATACATATCGTCTCCTTTTTTATTAGTTTAATTATCGCTATCAGCCAAGTTATTCATAACTATCCGCTCAGCTACTCTGCCATGGTCATATCTTCGCCTTGTTATCTCTTCTGAAAAATCAAGTGTATCCCCAAGTGATAAGCTGGGTTCAAACAGGTATTCCTTGAAGTATTTGAACGGCTTACCCTTTTCGTTTGTAAGTGTGATATCTTTCTGCTTTGCTTGAAGGACGTTTCTATTTATGCGAATGAACTCACGGATATCGGTCCGTATTATTTCGTTCATAACAATATCCATCGTCCGCATACCGACATCGATGATATTCGGTTTCTTTTTCTCCATCCTGCCGATCGACATTGGAGAACAGTTCACGATGTATATTTCATCCGGGTTTTTATCGATCACCGCACCGAGCGGCGATATATTCCTTACGCCGCCATCGAATAGCTTATAGTCTCCCATCTTCACATAATCGAATGCAATTGGTATTGCTGTGCTTGATAGTACATAGTACCTCGTCATAAACGTTGCATCGTTTTTATGGCTTATCCTTTCGGCGTAACCATCACGGTACACGCGAACCTTTTCATCGTCCGCTGAATAATTGAACGTAACGGTTTCACCGGTGACATAATCAACCGACCCGATAAAGAGATCCTTTTCGAGCTTGTGGCTTTCGACATGCTTTTCGATTAGGTCCTGTAGCGGTCCGTTGCTATATACATAGTTCTTGCCAAGAGCTATCTGAGCAATATTAAGCGGGTTTGTCGGGGATCCACGGTAAACATCTCCATTCCTTGTCGACTGAAAAATATCTTTTAGCTCTCCTTCCTTTCCCTGCGCGACCATAGCACCGATTAAAGCACCGACACTGACACCGGCCACGACATCAAACTTTATACCTCGTTTCAGCAATCCATCGAGAACACCGACTGCGAACATTCCTTTTGCACCGCCGCCTGAAAATACAATTGCACGCTTCATTGAGATTCTCCGTTATTATTATGAGGATAGGGAATTAATTCAAATGGAAGTTCGACACCATCCTTCCACTTATAGACGATTGTCTTGCCGTCGGGCAGCCGGTATGCGTCCATCTCCAACCTCACGTCACGATAGGGGCCTGCCTCGTTCTGCTGTTTCAGGTACCATTCATAAGGAAAGACCGGTACCTGGTAATCAAAAAAATCTGCAATAGTCCATGCAGGGAACCGTTTGTTCTTTAGGAACCAAAGAAAGGTGCGCCTGAATCTCTCTGCCGTCCAACCTTCGTGCTTTACGATATTAAACAGATCAACGATCTTCTGCTTATCATATCTCACGCCGAAGTTCCTTTCAAGTATTTCAGTTGCTTCGATGAGATCTCGTCCTGAGACCGTTTCACTCGGGATCAAATCCAGGCCGTTCACTCCATTGCTCTTCACGCTCTTGCAGGGAGTCTGCAAGCTCCTCATAGCGATCCTTGTCGTCCTCGGTGTGTCCGAAGCTGGCACGCTCTGTTTGTTCGGTCTTAGGTTTTTGATTATTGTTTGTAGTTCTTTTGGCACTGTATTTCCTTTCTAAAATTTTAATATAACTGTCGTCTCTTAGAAATATGAAATCAAAATCTACCTTCCACTTGTCACGTCCGACACCGAGAAGGAATTCCTGTTCGGGTATTGCTTTTAGGATCGCATCGAAATCGAATGAGGGGAGGGACATCTTTTCTTTTATCTTTACTCTACGCAGTTCTGTTAAATCAACCAACGGGTCTAATCCGTGTTCGTTTGCAAAATCATTCCACTTTGTTTTCACTGCCTCATAATCAAACCCTGGGTCGTAGGTACTCGTCTTTTTAGGTACATCCTCCTCTTTTCTCTTTCTCTTTTTCGATTTCAATTGTTCTTTAGGAATACCCAGCTCTTCGGTCAGTGATCCGTTCTGGTCGAGCCAATCAACCAGTTCCGGCGGGGCGTTTTGAAGTTGACTCTTAATACCAAGTTTCATCGAGGGATTGACGTTCTGATTATGTATCCACCTTCGGAGCGCAATCCAGTCACCATGTCTTTTTATCTTGCCGTCTTGCTCGAACTTATCAAGAATTTGCTGTAACTGTTCGAGGTCATGTATGCCGGTATCGAATGATATGTGACGAGGTTTTAATCGGTACACTCCTGATATTTGTGTACGGGGATTGGTAAGCAAGTGAAGGAATACAAGTTTCTCGATAGGTTCCAGATCGACTACATAATCATCGTCCCAAAATTTCGTTGACACGACTCTTTTTTTGTCCTTCATGTATAATCACCTTTAAAAATAAATGTGCCTTGAGGATCGGCGGGTATGCCAATTCGGTCTGAAGGGACTATATCCCCAAGACACATTAAAAATAATTTTATCTCTGTCCCTTCAAAAGAAATGTTAATGGATAGCATAGGGAAATATATGTTGAAAATCAAGGAGGGTTTTCCTGCTGTCGTTTCTTTTTTTCGCGGGCACGTTCAGCAAATATGTTCTTCTTCCTCTTGCCGGTAATCATCTCTTCGATATATTTGTTTGTCAGTTGCCGTTTTCCATTGTGAATGACCCACTTCCCGTTCCCTTCATCCTTTAGCCGGAGATCTTCCACCCGACCGAAGAGTTCGGTATTTTTGCACATATCGATTATCCATGCTTCTTTTTTGTTAGGGTGACGCCGGACAGCCCTTCCAACCATCTGGTAGTACAGTGACAGCGAAGCTGTCGGCCTTGCTATTACAACGGTATCAAGTTCAGGGTAGTCAAACCCGTGAGTGAGGACGCCAACGTTGCATATTGCCGGTATCTGGCCCTTGCGAAATGCTGTTATGATCTCCGCTCGATCGTTGTTCGGAGTCTCCCCGGTCACGATCTGCGCTCCCGGGACATTTGAAACAACGTACTCTGATTCTTTGATGTACGGAGTAAAAATGAGGACGCCGTTGCGACCGGCTTTGATAAGACGTTTAACGCAGTGTACGATCTCCGACTCAAAGCTGATGAAATCGAAATACTGTTGCACCGAATCGTCTGAGTAGTCACTACCGGTGCTGTTGAATTTGAGCTTCGATCGATTGAAATCGCCGAATTGATAATACTTCAACGGGCACAGGTATCCATCCCGGAAGAGGTCTCCGTTCTGGACATAATACAATACCTTTTGAAATACGCGCGGTCGTGTTCGTGTTATAAACTTCAGGATAGAACCTCCCCAACCGTCATTTGTTAGCCGGTATGGTGTCGCGGTCAATCCGAGGATCTTCACGCCTTTCATTTGCTCGAAGAGTTCCTTATACATTCCTTTTTTCGGATTGACGTAATGACATTCATCAACAATAATGTTTTTGATACCGAAATCATTAAACGTATCGGCAAGGTTCTTTACGCTTCCTATTGTCGCGTAGGTGAGGTCGGAAAGTTCTTTCTTGTTGAGTGATGCGGAATAGACGGTAGCATTGACGCCGTATGAATATATTTTGTTGAGGTTCTGTTCTAATATTTCTTTGGTGGGTTGAAAAACAATCGTCTTACCTTCGAGTTCTTTCGCTATACCGGCGATCACGAGACTTTTCCCGCTTCCGGTTGGCAGCACTTCTATTGCGTTATGTTTGGATGGTCCGGATAGGAACCGGACAGCACGTTCGATTGCTTCTTTCTGATAGGGATACGGTGTATACATAGTCTCTTATATTATTTAACAGAACTCATTGTCAAACAGATCTTCCTGGTCTCCTCCTCGTTCGCGATTGTTGTAATATGCTGTGAGTATTATTCGCATTTCATTCAGTGTTTCCCTCGGGTGAATGTCGAAGGCGTTATCTTTGAAAAGAACCTCGTACATGTCGTCCAGAACTTTTTCCATGTACTCAATTCTTCTTTCGGTGTACTCTTCTTCCCCAGGTCCCATATATTATTCCTTATCATGTGTTCGAGAATGCTGTGGTATTGCTGGCAATTAGCACAATATCTTTCGTTGACATCGTTTTCATTGTAGCTCTCCCGTTCGCACAGCTTGCACTTGATCGAATAACTGTTTTTATATCGTGTTGGCCCCTCCCTGCAGTAGATGATAAATGTATCACCCGTTAGATGTACGTGTTTTTTGTCAATGTTCATGAGATCACCCTTGTAATTTCACTCTGACACTCTCCGGCAACTTATTAAATATTTGCTCCTTCTGTTTCTCGTCTGTTATCTTTTTTACGAGGTAGCTTTTCACTCCACGGATCTTCTCCGGATACAGCACCATCAGTTCGCCGTTGACTTTACCTATATAATCAAATATGAAATCATCGACCTGAAAAAACTTTGCCATCGTGTGTCTCCTATCCGATTAATGAAACCAATATATATGATATCCCGATTGAAACCGCGCCGATTAAAATTAATAACAACACGTCTGCAACGAACGTCCACTTAGGTCTTTTCATTGTTGCTCCTAAAATTTAAACCCGGACGGGAGGGGTCAGCGGTCTCGCCGCCCGGGTCTCCTACTACAACGATACAGCCCTTATAGAGCATCGCGTTGGTTCGGAGGTTTAAAAGGGAAGATCATCTTCTTTGTTGTAGTTTCCGGCCATGCCTGGTTGTGGTGCCGGTGTCGTCTGCTGCGCCGGTGCTGTTTGCTGCGCCGGTGCTGTCTGCTGCGCTTGACCGCCTGAACTCTGGCCTCCCGATAACATAATAAGCTCGTTTATCTTTACCTCGGCAATCCATTTCTTCTGGCCGTTATCTTCATACGTTCGTGTCGAAAGCTCCCCTTCAACATAAACGTGACTGCCTTTCTTCTGGTACTGGCCAACGATCTCAGCAAGTTTTCCCCAGGCAACTATACGGTGCCATTCTGTTCTTTCCTGCTTATTACCGTCCTGATCTTTCCACGCTTTCGAGGTCGCCATGTTAAAGGAACATACTGCGGTCCCATTTTGCAAGTGCTTAACCTCTGGATCGTGCCCCAGGTGCCCGATCAACATTACCTTGTTTAAACCTTTAGGCATAACAAAAACCTCCTAACATATTAGTGATTACGTGTGTGTTACTATTCCCTTCTCTGGATTGAACTCGATCTTCTGTTGCGCGGACTCAAACACATCCCGGTCGTGTGTGACGGCGAACGTGAAATAAAGCCCAAGTCTCTTGTGTGTAGCGTTGACAAGTTTCCAATATCGTTCTCGTGAGGACATACCGTTTTCATCCGGTAGCTCATCGAGCGCACCGTCAACCTCATCTAAGATTCGATACAGGAATTTTTCACTCCGGCGTTCGTTCTTCCATTCTGCGATCGCGTCACTGATAACACGGACCACCCATACCTTCTCACCGCCCGACATGATGTTCACCGGCTTTTCACCTTTCGGCGTATGAACTACTATACGAAAATCCTCAAGCAATTTCTTGCCATCAGCACTCTTCCGTTGCGTCAAGAAGGAGATCCCCCATCCGCTGCCATAAGCATCTGTGAGCATCTGTGTGCCTTTCTCCGACAATTCCGGTGCCGCTGCATCGAGTTCAAGTGCAGGGATCCCATCCTTTGAACATGCCTTCTCGACAAATCTCCACTCCGAAAGGTCGCGTTGCATCTTCTTATGTTTCTCGCGCTGCTCTTTTAACTCGAACTCATACTGCTCGATCTCATCAAGCTGACGATCATAGTAATCGATATCGGATTTTATTTGCGATAGGGTCTCCTGAATGACACCGATTTCTTTTTGAATGTTATTATACGCCATGAGCATATCGGAATGTTTCTTTTCGAGTTCCTTCACCGTGCTACCTGTTGTAATCTCATCGATCTGTTTCTGCAATTCGGCAAGTTTCCGGTTGAGCGAAGCACTCTTTTCCTGGTATTCAAAGTTAATGCTGTCTCTCTCCTCTTTGCGACCGGCCAACTGCTTTTCCAGATCTTCTTTCGACCTCTTTGTCACGTCCAGTTCGCTGAGTAGTGCTTCCCACTTTCCTTCCTGCAATTTTTTGATCTCAGCACTTACTTCCTTGTGCTTTTCGGCTGAGTAATTAATCGATTCAATTTCTTTCTCGGTTTCGTCCATTCCCTCTACGACCGGCTTATCATCCTCAATGGTTTTCAGTTCTTCTTTCGCCTTCTCATATCGTGATCGGAGTTCATCCGCTTCCTCATCCGGTCCGGACTCCAGCTCGTGCAACTGCTTTTCGAGACTATCCAATGCTACCTTTGCCGATCTTGCGTTCCCGAGCAGCTTGCAGGTATCGGGATAGGTCTCGTGATCTTTACACGGAACCTCTTCGATTAATGAGGACTGGTTTTTGTAACCCTCAATCTTCTCCCGGAGATTTTTAACTCTGTTTTCTCTCGATGTCTCCCGGGCCGACAGCTCGCGATCAATCGCATCAACCAGTCTCGTTTGCTTTGCGATCTTCTCACGCCATTCGATAGTATGACGTGATAACGTTTCGTTCATCCCCGCCAATTTCTTCGATAGCTCATCGACCTCATCCCGCCTTTTATTCAGACTTTCTTCTTTCCCGCGCAATCCCTGCAACCGCATTACCCTTTGGTGAATTATCTTTTCGTTTTCGATGATCTTCTCGCACCGTTCCAGTCGGCTCTGAATTTCTTTTATCTCGTGATCGACCTTCTCGATCTTCCCATCCTTCCGTTCGATCGCATCATCAAGTTCGGTGTTGATTGCATCCTTTTCCTCATAGAGCTTATCGAGTTTTAGTGCGTTCTGCTTTTCGACCTCGATTTTTACTTTAAGATCACCAATCTCGTTATCTACCTTTGATAGCTCATCCTGTTTGTTCTGCAACTCGGTTGCCTTCTCGTCCCTCTCTTTGATTTTCAGGAGTTTCTTATCTCCTATCTCCGGCCTTTTGTCGGTGTGTCGTTTTAACTCTTCGATTTTACCTTCGATTACCCGGATATCGCCTTCAACTTTATCGGCATATCCTTTCGCACCTGGCCGGTACTTATTATCGTACACATCGAAACCGAGGAGTTCACTGAAGAGTGCTTTTAGATCGCCGCCCGTTAAGTTCGCCACGTTCTCAGCACCTTGAGCGGTGAAGAACGAGGAGAAGAATAACTGTGGTGAGCCGAACCTTTCGTTTATCAGCCCCGTATATATCGTTACCTTCCCGGATGCGTCCAATGGTTTGCCATTCTCGTAAAAGTACGCTTCGATACCTCCCCGGCCTGTACCATCGATCAGGAATCTTACCTTCCGTTCTATTCCGTCCGGGCCTTCAAAGGAAATCTCCCGCCTTGAATCTTTCAAAGAGAAGAATGATTTGAGCGCACCGCTTCGGCTTGCAAGCACCGGATACGGATGCAAGTTATCAAGGAATGTTGTTTTTCCGGTACCGTTCCTTCCATAGACGATAACCAATCCGTTGTGGAATTTGCGGAAATCGACCGATACCGAATCGCGACCGAGGCCATCGATAATACCTCTCGCTCCGGTTACTGTCATTTCAAGTGGTCTCATTGTGTGTGTCCTCCTTTTTGGGTTTAATGTGTGTCGTTTGTTTACCACAGAACGGGCAGTGCGAATAACCGATCTTCATCTTTTCCTTTCTCATTTTGCCATGTATCTCCTCATTCTCCCTTATCTCCCTTCAACCGCATGTTGACCGCCTGTAAGACAACCGGCATATACTGTTCGGCTACCTCTTTCGCCAGTTTCTCTTTGCGCTTGCGAAACGCTTTCTCGACCTCATCCTTTGCCGGACTTTGCCAGTGAAATTTCGTATTAATATCAACGCGGATCTGCACTTTATTCGATCGCAATTCTCCGTTGCCGTCCACCTGCGTGATGATGCGTTTGTTCTTAGCCATATCAGTATCGCTCCCTGTATTGTTTTTGTTCTTCGCGCCATGCTCTGCGGCATGCATCGCTACATGGATTAAACTCATCGCTCATAAGAACGCGACCGCAATAAGCACAGACCCGTTCTTTTTTCGGTTTTATTCCTCCGGTTTTATCGTTTGCTTGTGTGACCATATCATCAACTCCGTGACTGTCGTTTGTGTCGGTACCTTAGTTTTATTATGCTGTATGAAATCCGCAACCAGTTCATCGAGTATCCTGTGCAGGAATATATGTCTCGACTTGTGCCGCCTTGCATTTTGTAGAGGAGGATCGATCATACCGAAATTCTCAAATATATCATCGAGAATCTCTGTAAAACGTTTTAGCTCAAACGGGTTCAAGATCATTTCTCTCTCCACTCTCCGCATTATTTCTTTCTTTAACTCATAGATCATTTCTCAATTCTCCCGTATTCGTCCTCGATCTTATCTGCCTTCTCAAGCAATGACTCTGCGATATCCTCACGTCCAATCGATTCAGCATATACGGTGAGTTTATCCCGGAGACGCTGCACCTTAGTAATCCGGCTTTCACGCACCCGGATATCGGGAAGAGTGATACGCTCGATCTTATAACTCTCCGCACCAGGGAAGAGACCCTCAAAGTGTCCCCGCAATTCTTCCTCGGACCACCGCTTACTGTCCTCGGCTCGTATCTTCGCTTTAATTTTAAGATGCGCATTCACCCATTCTTCTTGATCTTCATCGCCGACCACATCTTCAATCGGCAGCCAACCTTTCTCCGGTGTGAACTGGAAATCATATTCGATGATCGGGATAGAAGGCATAATCCAGTCGAACACATCGGGTTCCTGGCCGCGGTTTACGGTTACAAGAAGGGTGGCTTTCCTTTCCTTCTCGCCGTGCGTTACGTGTCGTGTTGAGCCGGAGAACCATCCGTTCGGGCACACCTGTTGCATCTTGTGATTATGACCGAGTGCGATATAGTCAACCTCTGCTTGATATAATATATCCGGGAGAATCGTCACTTCACCTGAAATCATCTCCGTACCATTCGATAGCTTTGCTCCAAACGTATTCAGGTGCGCTGTCAGTATTCTCGGACATGTTACCATCTTGCCGATCTCCCGGAATCCGTGTATAATGTTCTCGATTACTTTCTCTGCCATCTTATCGGTCTCTTCGATTGAACCTTCCTCTACCTGTGCGAGCAAGTGACCTTTCTCCGGGTAGGGAATGCAGTGTATGAGTGCCGACGCATGTATGAATGCTTTGTGTGCCTCATCCTCTCCGCGATCGTTCAGGAGATCTCTTACCGGTATGAATCTTTCCTCCCCGGGATCCACTGTCGTTGAGTCAAAGTACAGGACGCTTTCAATCCTTTCGGTTGCCCATACCGGATATCGACCACGAAACTTTGCAAGCGGTTCTATTGACCCGTCCGCATCGTGCATTTCATTCCCTTTGATAATAACAACCGGTGCGAAATCCGATACCGTTCTTATAAATTCCATCGCCGGTAGCACCATAGATCGCCGATAGAACTGCTGCCGGTTATCGAATACATCACCGGCTATGATTATCATATCCGGTTCGTTTGATTTAACGCAGTCTATGATTGCATCAAGCATCTTGATGCACTCATCGTACTTGTTGGCATTCAACTGAAAATCTGCCGTGTGTAGTATCTTCATGTCTAAATCTCCTTTCGGTTAATTATCTGTGACGGTACACTCGGTCTTTCCGATTTTTTTTATGGTAGCGTTCCTTGTATTTCCACGTGTTTTCACATGCACCGCCACAGTTCTTATTTGAATCCAATGATCTCTCTTAATGTATCCATCGCTGTTTCCATTGCCCGGCGTTTTGCATCCATCTCTGCAATCTGCTCTCCGAAGGCCGAACGGAGGCCGGTTCTCGTATCCGGGTTCCACTGGTCGTAATCCGGGAGATAATACCCATAGGTTTCACCGTCTGCAATCCACTTACCTTCGGGATCTATGATTACCCACTTCACGTAATACCGTTTATCATTTTTCGTGAGCATACGATCGCTGGTTCCTCCCGGCTCGATAAGTCGGGACTCGATGTATTTGAATTTATATCCGAGCATCCTTCTTTTTCACTCCGGGTCTCTTTTTGAAATTCGTAAGTTTTTTGAACTTATCGACAATCCAGTTAGCGTTCTCATCATCGAACCTGCGCGTGAAGCTGTGCGGGTTCTCGATAGCATACCGTATCATTTCAGCCATCATCGATGTCCCTGTCTGTAATTGCTCCTCGAACCTGTAATACTCTTCATCCGGGCCGAGATTCGGTTCCTTTATAACGAGGTCTTTATGGTATTCACCGCCATCAGTTACCACGATAGCTTGACCGGCGATTTTGACAAAGCCGGTAATGGTAAACTCACCGTCTTTTGTTTCGACCGTATCGCCGATTGATAGCTTGTTGCCGTAGCGATCGAACACGTCCTCGCGTTTTAGGTTCTTCTTTTCTTTCCTTCTTCTCTTGTACCGGTCATGTATCAACTCACCGATAAAGTCTGAAATGTCATCGAGGCAATCCCGGTTAAACACGGTGTCTCTCATCGGGAAGAAACAATACTGACGCCATGCCGGATACCATTTCAACTCACCGAGTGTGTACTCAGTCCTATTATTACGAACCTCGAAGAGCATAGTTTTACCGGTGTCCTTTATCAGCACGAAGTGTATGTACTTACGCTGTAGGTTCATTACAGACCAACATCCTCCCACGGCTCTTTCTGCTGTGCCCCGGGATCCGGGAGATTATACAGATACCACGCGAGTTTAATCTGCGATTCTTTATCCGGTGGTACCTTTCCGCTTTGCGTCCGGTAGTTCTTTTGCTTCATAAGGGAGACGATGTTCTCCACTCTGTCCTTCTCACCGAGATCGTTCCACTGCTTTACGAACGCTTGCTTTTTCATCTCCGGCGTCTCCGGCCCAGGTGCTTGCGGCTGTTCTGCCGGTGCGTCCTCATAATAATTCGCATCGGGGATATCGTATCCTGCCTGCGGTTGCTCATCGCTTTTCGGTTGCTCGATTTGTTGATGAGTTTCTTTCTGCTCATCGGATTGGTTGACCGGTTCTTCAAGTCGACCGGAGATTCGATCGCTCTGTTTGAAGATATGCGCAAGGTACATACGCTTTGCTTCTGGGTCGTCACCGATTAAATCCCGGTAGTCCTCTACGACACGAGGGACGACAAACGGTTTGCTGAGATCTTCGAGTTTATACTGCCGGTAGATACCGTCTAATGCCTCAAAGATCGCTCGTGTTTTAGCGTTACTCTCTGCAAGTGTCTCTGCGAATTCCCGCCGTCTATCGACCTGCTTTTGATGTTTGAACCTTTTCTTATCGGTATGGTAGTTATACCGACCGATTGAGACACCATAACGCCACGACCCGTCCGGTTTTTGAATCATCCATTTTACCTGATGCTCAATCCGTTCGGGGAGTTTATCTTCCTCGCTTTTTTCATACACGATCGACCGGCTATCTGTCCAGATCAGGTTCGCGGTGCCGGCAAGTTTATTCAGGAAAGACATGTGGAATGTAAATTCCTCACTGTCTCCGGGTTTCCAAATATCTTTTCCGTTACCGCGGTTGTCGACCCGTGTATCACAGAACACCGGCACAAGTGCGACCTTGTGATACGGCGATGAGAAGTTCATAGCCGGAGGTACAAGCAAGTTATACCTATCCGGCGTATAGTATTTCCGCAGGTTCTCATTGAGTTCACGTTGAGACGAAATAACCGGTAGGTTCTCCGGTTTCTTTCGATCCGTTCCCTGCTCTTGTTGTCCCTGGTTCATATTGAGTTCTTCCTGACTCATATCATTCCTCCTGTTGTGTTTAGTTTTTCTACTTCACTTTTAGTTAATTCCGGTTTAATTGCAATTCCAAGTTTGAGGTATGCGATCGCTACCTTCCGGCGCGAGACGCCGAGACGTTCGGCCTCTGATACAATATGTCTGCCGAGTGTTTTGTAAGCATCGTGACGTATATTAATTCTGACTATCACTTCTTTGTTGCTCATCTATATACTCCCTTCGTGAAACTATGTCGTGCAGTTCGAGGATCTTTTCCATTTGCTCATCATACTGGCCGAGCATACCCAGGTATCCGGCTGTTTCTTTGAGCCATCCGGTTGCGATATCGTGTGAGAATACGAGTGAATCATACCTGGTTGACATATCCTCTCCAATCACGTGCGATACGATATGCTGTGACATTCGTCCGCAATCATCGGGACGTGTCAGCTTGATGAGATGCAGTTTGTCCTCGATCGTATCAATCACATATCCTCTCGGTAGTTTTAAGCCCGGTGGCAGCATACTGGCAACGTGGTTCATTATTGTTGCGGCTGCTACACGCTGTTTAATAACTGTTTTGCTTTCTTCTGCTCCCATTCTTGCGAGTCGAAGGATTGAGGCGCGAATATTTTTCCGCTTTTTCTCTATCGTATTCTCCATAAGTTTTTCTCCTGTTTCCAAATAATTTCGACAATATCACAGCTATACATATTGCTATACCTACCCATGATAAATAGAATATCACTGTTCCGAGCCAGTTGACTTCATAATTCATGCTTTCTCCTTGACGTAATATGTTGGTAAAATCATCGTATTTTTAAAGCGTCCCTCCTCGCACCCGACTATTATATATTTCAACCTTGCGTTGAAAGTCCAGTGATGTTTCTTATTGTGATTATTTATCTGCTCAAGTTTATCCTGCAGATCGAACATCTTGATAACCTCACTGTCTCCGGTTGCTACTATGTTTGTTGTTTCAAAGTCCCGGAATTCACACGTCATTTTTATCGGCTGTGGTGATTTCAGGTTAATAAAATATATCTTCCATTCTGCCGGCACCTGCAACAGAAAATTTCTTATCTGGCACCGCGTTGTATTATTAATCTTCTTTGCGATCGATGGGTCTCCTCGGAAGAATTCATAATGTACCAGTCCCATCCAGTATTCGTTTCCTTCAAGCACATCATGCGGATAGATTTCCCGTTCAAGTTTTTGCAGCATTGATGTAATCATAGAGTTCATACTTTTCGATTAGTTTAATTGCGGCCGGTTTTAATAGCGCATAGTTTCCTGGGTCTGCCCGGATGATTGACTCTGAAAAGAATTTCAAGAAAGCACCGTGTTTTTTGTTGCCTGATGCGATCTCCGTAAATATAACTCTTATATCTTCATCGCTCAAGGTCTCGGTGTCCCGTATATGCAATTTTTTAAACGACCATTCATATCCACAGGCCGGGCATTCCACATAGAGCCATTGCTTCGCCTGTAGGCCGTCGACCTGATATCCCGCATCGTGCGGGAAGTATTCAACGGTCAGGTTGTCAAACGGGATGTCTCTGCCCCGTGCCGCGCACCATCTGCAATAGTGCCCTTTGAGTTGCTCCTTGTATTCAAGAATGTTCATCGCAATTCTCCAATTTATTTTTCAAGTATTCGATGAGTGCTTTGATCTCACCTTTCGACGGTTCCTCACCGTGTGTGTCGATAAGTCTAATACCCTTGCCCCGGTGGAACCTCAACAGCGTGTATCTCTTTTTGATTACGAATATATCTATCCCAGGGAAAAAGCTGATAAAGTAGTCTCCGATACCTTTGCAGTCATCCCGGACACACTGCAAGGCAAGATCTAATAGTTTATTAAGATGATCGATTCTTCGCATACTGTTCCTTAAATAAATATATCATAAGTCTGCTAACATTTTTTCGAGTGTTGTTATATCCATCGCTATTGATGTTGATATCATATCCTTCACTATGCTGAGTGAGTGTTGCATCCGGGAGTCGTTGTCCGCTGCCAGTGAAAATTCTCTTGTCTCTCCGGTCGATGTTACGAATCTGATACGGACAGACCCATCTACGTGCTTTTTCCATTTCTCGTGCCGGTCGATAGCATCGATGATCTCCTTCCCTTCTTTTACCTGTTCTCGTGTCATAGTGTTCGTCTCCTTTTATAATAATTTTAATTGTTCGGGAGGTATCGCGCCTGGAACAGCGAAATGAATTCCGCTATCTGCGTCAATAAATTCCTGCCGATGGTATTCTGCCGATCGCATAAGTTTCTTGATATCTCCCTTCTCCGGGAGTGATCGGGTGAGTTCTCCGCGGTTATCGGTATAGAGTGCATACGTCCAACCGCTACCCGGTATGTGTGTAAAACATATATGTATAGCTTCCATTATTCCTCCTCCTCGATGGGTGTATGTTTTCATATTGTGTGTCCTTTCTTTAAAAACCCTCCCGGAGATCATACCACATCTGCCGGGAGGATCGGGGTCAGCCATGGTCAGCTGTTTATAATATCGATTTTACATTCGTCACAGTACCACAGTTCCTGAAATTTTATGCTTGCAAGTGCTGAGCATACCTCACAGCTTTCGGCATCTCCGAATTCTACATCGATTCCAACTTCTATGCTTGTCAGTACTCCGCTGTAGCCGTACTTTCCTTCCAGATGATCGCCGATCTCAACTAAGATATTTTCGAGAACATCCTGCTGTATTTCGTTTCCGTTGAGTTTAAATGTGACGTCAACTGATATTGCCAGTGTATCGTTCTGCGGTATCTCCGGCAATGGATACGGTACATTAATTTGTGACCGCTGTCTCACATCTCCGTTGACATTGACATCACAGAATACTATCAATTTTCCGTCTCCGGGCATGACGGTCTCAATTTTCTTTACGAGTGTTCCCGGTAATGTGTGTTCAATGTAGCGAACAATATCATCGTTTTTTATTAGCATATCTAATCTTCCTCCGGCAGCATAATTGTTATGACTGGTTCGGCTTCGTCTCCTGGGTGACACAGTGCCTTCAATTTTATATCTTCCTGCCTTTCGATGTCGATTGTTACGCTGACCTTGAAGTGCAGTTCGCTCCCTTGCACATCCGGCCGTCTGATCTGAAATAATAACAACATCAGTATATCCCACATCCTGCCGGTCTCGTCCTGAATACCTTTGCAATCGTCCGGGACTCTGATCGCTTGCTCATATACCGCCGCTGTAACTGCGACCGGATATTTAAAGCCGGCCTCCTTCGATAGCTTCTGCGGGATTGCTTTTAGTGTCCCGTCTGCGATCGCATCTGCTCGTGTATAGGAATGGATTACCTCCATGCTGACCTCCGTTAGTTTATGTGTGTTTGTTGTCTCTTACGTTCGTCAAAGATCTCCCTGCGTGCATCAACAGCAAGGGAAAGTGTCGCATCGTATTTGTCGCTTGTCATAAAAAGTGCCCTGAGTACGTCCCGGACTTTATTTAATTCTGCATGCGTCTCTGCCCGCATTGTGTGATGCTTGATTAATTTCTCAATAACCGTTACGACCCAGACCCGGAACTCATAACCGGCAATGTCACAAAAGGACTTTTCAAACGGATATTTTTCCGTTACGTCAATCTGTTCAAGTGCCGGTGCTTTATTCGATGCTTGACTCGTAAACTGTAATTCTCTTTCCAATTGAAGTAACTGGCTGATAAACAATAAATCAT
>SL_3KL_010_SEDDRAFT_10002125_pt1 | contig 18143 bp, 13 predicted proteins | sample SodLakKL_010_SED_2_FD_10381 | JGI IMG/M metagenome (IMG submission 10381) | reverse complement strand
GTGCCTGAGCCTGTACCCTTTTAACGTTACATCGTCTCCTGTTCCCGGATTTTGACCAGTTAAACGACGTACATGCAGAGAAGACAATCGTTCAATACTCACATGATTGTCGGAGTCGGGGAATACGGTCTCAAATCTGTTTCCGCCCAGCTCATCATCAAATAAACTTTTCAGAAAATGCTCGAAGGAACCTCTGTAAACCCGTTCTCTGTTTCGCTGCCAGGTTCGTTGCTGCCTCCGGTTTTCCGGCTCCATTTCTTCAAATCTCGAGTAAAATGTATACATACCGCCATCCCCTGTTCTTTCCCAGGAGTAATCAACCAAATCTATATGGATGGTATAGCCCAAGGCAAAATTTTCAACTTCCAGAGGCTGGACTGATGAAGCTTTTATGCTTCCATCATCACCTTGTTCAAAATCAAGAACCCAATAATTGTTGATTTTTGTTTCTCTGGCATAACGGTTTGTCCCCAAAAAATTTCTTCTGAATTCCTGGTATTTTTTTAACCACTCTTCATTGGATGCCTGGACTTCAAGCGGTTCAAGCTTCAGGGGGCGGGGTTCCATTTTTATATCAAATTCAAGGCTCTGATCATCACCGGTAAGACGAATTTCTTCTGTTTGAGTTCGGTATCCGATGAAACTAAAAACCAGTTCATGCTCTCCTGATAAATCCGTTTTAAATAAAAACTCTCCGTGATCATCTGTGGTGGTTCCGGTTGTTGTATGCGATAAATATACATGAACAAATGGCAGAGGCTTATCGGTGTTCTTATCTGAAACCGTTCCGGATATGATAACATTTGGCTTGGCCTCAATTGAAGTTTTGAGCGGCTTGTTATCGAAAAAAACAAACAGAGCCGGCACAACGAAAAGAATCACTTTTAAAAAAATGACCATGAATGCCAAATCTTTATTCAGAAGATCTTGCTGTTTGATTAATATATTAAAAACGATGTGCCAAATGGCTTTGTTGCCATTTCATTCTACAGGCCGTCCTCTTAAAGCCACACCCAGTAAAAAATACCAGATTGTTAAAGCTGCAAGGCGTACGGTTTGATTGTCCCTGTCGTACACCGGGTTGACTTCGCACAGATCAAAAGAACTGACTTTTTCATTCCGTCCGAATTCCAACGCCAGTTCCAGCCATAAATCTTTTTTCAGGCCCGAAGCATTAGGCGCACTTACACCGGGGGCCTCAGACTGTTTTACGGCATCCATATCCATGGTAACCATAATGTTGCTTTCGGCACTTTCCAGGTGACGAAGTATCGTTTCTTTTGAAACTTCGCGCTCGAAATCTGCTGTCCCGCCTTTTGACTTTACGAAATTATAATGTTTGAACGCAACTGTGGATGGGTTTAAACCAAACACATGATAAGCTTTGCAGAATGAACCCGGATGATCGAGTGCCTGCCTGAATGGCGAGCCCGAATGCGGTTCATCTCCTGCAAGCGGCCTCACATCAGTGTGTGCGTCCACATTTATTATCGTCACTTTTTTCTCAGCCTCCGCATATCCTAAAAAATGGCCATAAGCAGTTTCATGACCGCCGCCAATTATCACCGGTATTTTCCTGGTTTTTAACCGGTCGGCCACTGCTTTGGCCAGTATCTGCTGATTTTTTGCCACATCGCCCGAACACGGAACATGTCCGGAGTTATACACATTCTCAAGCAGGTTGGTATGTTTTTGATAATAAGATGTGTGTGGAGTGAGCTTAAACAGTTCTGCCCGTATCAGTTCCGGTGCTTTCGCAGCCCCTTCCCTTCCGCCATTCAGCACTACCCCCCGATCGCACGGAAAACCGATCAGGTGCACCAAAGCTTTTGCGGGTTCAATTCCGTTGATGAAATCTCTTAATCGTAAATCTACAGTCATATTATTCATTATTTGATTTGCCAAAATTCCTGAAGCGGAATCTGTTTTTCCATTCCAAAAAGGTTATTAATAAAATAGCCAAAATGGTAACCGGAAATACTAAGTAAACCATTATACCGGTAAAAATACTTAAAAAATCGTGATCGGTTGAAGAGAGGAAAAGATAGAACAGGTACGAAAAATAGAAGAAGAGAAACATCAATCCTTCCCAGCGCACAATTTTATAGCCGGTGTAAAAAATTGGAATGCATAAAATTGAGGCTGCTATTAAAACAAGCAGGTCAAAATTCACAAGTACTTCTTTTACCGGAATGGCTCCCGGAATAAACAACCCTGAAACGCCCAAAACAGCCAGCAGGTTTAAAATATTACTGCCTATAACGCTGCCTATTGCAATATCCCGCTCGCCTTTTAAAGCGGCTACCAGAGTAATTACAATTTCAGGCAGCGATGTGCCAATTGCAACAACAGTCAACCCAATCACCAGTTCGCTGATGCCTGCCATCTCTGCAAAAATCAGTGAACTGCTGATGACCCACCTGGCCCCATAAACAAGAAGGACAAAGCCTGCCACACAAAGAACCAGGTTTACGAGTGATGGCAATAATTTTTTTCCTGGTTTTTTCTCTTTGGCAAAATCTGTTTTTCCTCCCTGCCGCGCTAAAAAAATCATGTAGATAATCAGCAAAAAGGTAAGAACAAGACACTCAGCGAATGTGATCATTCCGTTCAGAGAAAAAATGTACACCAGCACAGTAATCCCGATCATGACGGGAACATCTGATTTAATCAGGCTTGCATTCACTTTAAGCGGGACAAACAAAGCAGCAATGCCAAGAATCAGAAGAGTATTGGAAATATTGCTTCCAATAATATTTCCCAGCATCAGGTCGGTCTGCCCGCTTACACCTGCCTGAATGCTGATGGCGAGCTCCGGCGCACTTGTTCCGAATGCCACCACCGTAAGGCCGATAACCAGCTTAGAAATCCCTACGTACCCGGCCAGTTTCGACACGGCCCTCACAAGAACTTCGGCTCCTCCAATCAGCCCAATAAGGCCAGCAATAAACCAAAATGTGGGTTCAATCAAAAAAGCTCCGGTTATAAATTCTGAATTTTTAGCAGGCTGATAGTTTTTACAACTCAAACAAGTTATTGAACACTGCGAATAACCTGAAATATTTATAACAATTTTTTGCCTTTCGAATAAACACCGGTAACAGAAGTGCCTTTGTAGTGATAGATCCGGTAATTGATGTCCGGCGCATCCAGAATTACGAAATCTGCATGTTTTCCGGTTTCGAGAGAACCGGCCTGATGATGTTCGTCAAGGGCTTTGGCGGCGTAATAAGTAACCGCCTTTAAGCTTTCGGCGGGTGTAAGCCCCCCGTGATTGCAGGTAAGCATCATAGCCAGTTCAAGGTCGAACGATGGGGCCGACCCTGGATTAAAATCGGTAGCTATGGCAACATCAACTCCGTTATCCACCAGTTTTCGGCAGTTCAGATAGGGCTGGCGTGTATAAAGCGAGGCTATGGGCAGGGTAACTCCCACTACTCCGGCTTCAGCTATCCGGTTCAAACCTTCATCAGAAACCTGTTCAAGGTGATCCGCGCTCACAGCTCCCACTTCTGCCGCAAGCTCAGCTCCTCCGCACGATGTTAACTGGTCGGCATGCAGTTTTGGTTTTAATCCGTGTTCCAAACCGGCAATCAAAATCTCCCGGGCCTCTTCAACCGTAAACGCTGAGTCTTCCACAAATACATCACAAAACCGGGCCAGTTTCTCCTCCGCAACAGCCGGTATCATCTCATTGATGATCAGGTCAATATACTTGCGGCGGTTGGTTTTATATTCAGGCGGGATGGTGTGAGCTCCCAAAAATGTAGATATGATATTTACATTGTTTACTGCCCGCAATCGCTTGTAAACCCTTAACTGCTTCAGTTCATCATCAAGCGAGAGGCCGTAACCGCTTTTGCACTCAATGGTGGTAACTCCCTGGGCTGTTATTTTATTGAAGAGCACAAATGCTTTTTCAAACAGCTCGTCTTCAGATGCTTTCCGTGTCTGCTCTACTGTGGATAAAATCCCGCCGCCCGCTTTGGCAATTTCGAGATAGCTTTTTCCCCTCAGGCGCATTTCAAACTCATCAGACCGCCAGCCGCCAAAACCGAGATGTGTGTGGCAGTCTATAAGGCCGGGTATTACGATATTTCCCTCTGCATCAATATGCCGGTCATTCAGGTATTTTTGCGGGATTTTTTTTTCTTCGCCTATCCAACTGATGATTCCATCTTCCCACGCTATTGCTGCATTTTCAATTGCATGAACAGCACTTTGGCCGCCTTCCGGGCTGCATGTATAAAGTGTTGAAATATTTTTGAGAAGAGGCATGGTTTACTCTGTTTTAGGTTTTTTTGACTGTGTTGAATTGTACGGGTAAGTGATTAAAGCTTACAGGGCAAGTCACGGATGCATGATGCCCACAAAATTCAACATAGAACCAGTTTTTAAAAGGTTAATTCAAAAGAAAATCAGCAACAAAAATTTATTCAATTTTTATTAAGATTTTTGAAACAAATATTTCCATGATGCGTACATCCAGGTATATAAGATGTTTTGGTTAAAGAAATGTACATTGAAGCCCTGCATTTTGAAAAGTGCAGGGTCTTTTTTTTATCAGGGAAATATTCCCATCTGCTCGTAAATCTCCCCAAGTTTGTTGATTGCATTGATGAATGCTGCCGTTCTCAGATCAACGTCATGAACTTTTCTCAATTCATTTATTTCGTTGTAGCTGTCTACCATAGTGTCTTTCAGCCCTGCATCAACCAGTTCAGCCTCACCTCCTCCTTTGGCCAGATGCTTCAGTTCTTTGTCAGTAAATCTTCTGTCTGATACGGTTTCGATTACGGACAAAATTCGTGTATAGCTCTCCTCTTCAAATCGTTTGCCCATACGGCCGAAACGGACGTGCTGAATATTTTTCAGCCATTCAAAATAAGAAACCGTTACACCACCGGCATTCAGGTAATTATCGGGGATGATAAGAGCCCCGCGCTTTTTAATGATTTCATGCGCTTCCGTTGTTGTGGGGCCGTTTGCCGCTTCACCGATAATTTTAGCTTTAATCTTGTTTGCATTTTTTTTATTGAGCTGGTTTTCGAGCGCGGCAGGTATCAAAATATCACACTCGGCTTCGAGTACCGCACTGCTGTCTTTTAATGTTTTGGTGCCTTCAAATCCCGTGATACCGCCACTCGTCTTTTTAAACTCCATCAATTTATCCAGGTCAATGCCATTTTCGTTGTAAATAGAGCCGTCTATTTCGGCAACGCCAACCATAACAGCACCGGACTCAACCATATTTTTTGCAGCATGATATCCAACATTTCCCAATCCCTGAACAACAAACGTTTTTCCCTCAATGCCGCCGTCCAGCCCGATACTTTCCATGTCTTCTTTGTTTGTGCAGGCTTCCTGAATGCCAAAAAATACTCCCCGGCCGGTAGCTTCGGTTCGTCCGCGAATTCCCCCCTGGTTTAACGGTTTACCGGTCACGCAGCCTTCGGCATCAATTTCCGAACTCATCTGGCGATAGGTATCCATAATCCAGCCCATTTCTCTTGCACTGGTGCCATAGTCGGGTGCAGGCACATCAATTCCAGGGCCTATAAAGTTTTTATTCATTAGTTGAAACGTGTACCGTCTTGTGATTCGCTCCAATTCGCGTTCAGAATAGTTGTTTCTTTCAATCATTATGCCGCCTTTTGCCCCGCCGAACGGAACATTTACAACAGCACATTTATAGGTCATGAGTGCCGCCAGTGCCATGGTTTCATCTTCATTCACCATCATACTGTAACGAATACCTCCTTTTGTAGGCAACTTGTGATGGCTGTGTTCAACACGCCATCCCTGGATTACTTCAATGGATCCGTCGTCCTTTTCTATTGGAAATGCAATGTGCAGTACGTCATTACAGGATTTTATCTGCTCCAATAGCCCTTTTTCAAATCTTGTGTAGGCAGCAGCTTTATCAAAAGCCTTATTAACCTGATCATAAAATTTATAATCACTCATTTAGTCTCCTCTTTTGGTTATGGTAGAAATACTATATCTGAATTGTCGCAAATATGTACCACACATTCAACTTATTCTTGAAGAGTTGGTTTTCATGTATTTACTGTACACAACCTTCCATTGATTGGGAGTGCCTTCTAAAGATATAAGGGCAATTTGTGCGATTTTGATGGGTGACCGCAGTTTACCTTGAAGGTTTTCAATTTCCGCGGAGAATTCCCTGCATGAGCCTGTGCTGTAATGCAGTGATAGATGCGGATACTCTCTTTTGCTGAAATTGCCGCCTAAAACATTGTCCGTAACATCATAAAGATTTCTGAGCTGTTCCGTTTTCTGAACTTCTGCGGTTATCTTCTGATAGGGCACATCACCGCAATTTACTCTTGTAAGCTGCACGAAAAACTGCTGAGCAACTTCAGTAATTTGCGCCACAGCCGTTTTCAGTCTCGGCAGGTTCCAGTCCGGAACTCTCGAGAGGGTTATGTGAGGTAAAAAAGGAAAAGATTGATATTGATCGGAAAGTCTTTCTATTTCAGACCGATAAAATTCAGCCGACTTATGATCGGGCAATAGCCACAGAACATATCCGTTTACATCGGGCAGCTTCAACCGGCTCTCACATCCGTATGGTCAGAGGTGCGAATGCTGAATACATTGATCAAAAAGAGAAATGCAATGGACCCGACAGCTGCATAAATAAGAGGCGCGAAAAGATTTAACAAAATTGCTGAAACCCCAATAATTACAGATCCGACAGCACCGCCAATAATATTTCCAATCATCCCGATTCCCTCTTTGATCATCACAAGATCAATAATAAAGCCCACAAGCAGGCCAATCGAGATTAACCAGTAGATGGTTACGCCATTTAATTCTTCCATCAATTCAATGTTTTAATTGTATTAGCCTTATTTTGATGCATAAGGTACAAAGTTTTCATTTTTTTTCCCGCTCCCCGGCACATTTTTTATGAAATTCCGCAAAGATCTTATCAGAAAAATTATCCATGTGGATATGGATGCCTTCTATGCGTCTGTGGAACAGCGGGATTTTCCCGAATACAAAAACAAACCTGTTGTGGTTGGCGGTTCGCCACAGGGGCGCGGGGTAGTGGCAGCCGCAAGCTACGAAGCCCGGAAATTTGGCATCCACTCGGCCATGCCGGCTTCCAGGGCGGTAAAACTTTGCCCACACGCTATTTTTGTAAAACCCCGGTTTGATGTGTACCGGGAGGTATCGCACCAGATCAGGGAAATTTTTTTTGAATACACTGATCTTGTTGAGCCGCTATCTCTGGATGAAGCCTATCTCGATGTGACCGAAAATCACAAAAACAATCCTTCTGCCACACTCATTGCCCGTGACATCAAGAAAAAAATCAAAGAAAGAACCGGGCTGACTGCCTCCGCCGGAGTGGCATCCAATAAATTTCTTGCCAAAATTGCCTCAGACCTGGACAAGCCCGACGGCCTTAGTGTAATCCCGCCCGGCAAAGCACAGCCATTTATTGAAAAACTGGAAATTGGAAAGTTTTACGGTGTCGGCAAGGCCACGAAATTGAAAATGGAATCGCTTGGGATAAAAAACGGAGCGGATTTAAAAACCTGGGATGAAGTGGACCTGGTAAGGCATTTTGGCAAATCGGGGCATCATTACTACAGAATTGCCCGGGGAATCGACCACCGGGAAGTGAAGCCCGACCGCATCCGAAAATCGATCGGCAAAGAGCGGACGTTTTCCGAAGATATCACCGACCTGGAGTGGATCCGGAATTTTTTGGATGAATTGTCGAAAAAAATTGCAGCCTCAATGAAAAAACTGAATGCAGCGGGCAAAACCATCACCCTGAAAGTACGCTACGAAGATTTCGAAACGGTAACCCGCAGCCAGACACTGCACCACTACACCGACCGGGCAGAAGACCTGGCCCGGATTGCAAAAGAATTGCTCAATCAGACTGAAGCAGGAGCCCGCGAAGTCAGGCTTCTGGGCATCTCGGTATCTTCGCTGAACCTTGCCGAAGGAGGCATTATCGGCGAACAGCTTGAGTTGCCATTTCGTAAATAATCGTTTTCATTGTCCTGGCTGATTGAGATGAGGAGGCCCAAAAAATCGTCATCCCGCACCTGCCTACCGGAGCGGTAGTGCAGGCAGGCTTGATTTACATTAGCTCATGCCTCAAATCGTCATCCCGTGCTCCGACACGCTCATTTTTTGAACACGCAGCGATAGCGGAGTGAAATCTCCACTCTTTGCACAGAGATGTCCTTGAACAACGTTTGGAGATTCCTGATCAAGTCAGGAATTACGGATTTTGGCAGGAGATAACAGCCTGTCCCTTTCGGGAGATCTGAGTCCGGCACGACGGTATCAGTAATTTATATCTTTAGGATCCCTCCTATTTGGACACCCTCACTTTTGTGCATCACAAACAAGGTCTTTATTTATGGAACTCAGGTAATTCTGTGCTGCTAATTCTACCCGTTATAAGTATCCGGCAGGTCATTTTCGTAGAGCACCACATCGCCGGGTTGAGCATAGCCGGTGAGCACATCGTTGGCCTCGAAGAGTGAGCTGACAATTTTCACTTCCATTGACCGGCCGTGTTCGGAAGACCGAATTCCTCTTTCTATCGGCTTTGCGCGATCAGCACCCACGAGTATTACCAAGTCGATTCCCGAATTGCCAATGTGCTTGCCAAATTTCTCGTTTTCAAGTGCTTCCATTTCACCCAGCTCAATCATCCCCGGAGTGATGATTATTTTTCTTCCCTCTTTGAAGGAATCGAGAACATCCACAGCATTTTTTGCGCCAACCGGGTTGGAATTGAATGCATCATCGATCACGGTAATTCCATTTTTATTCTTCAGTTGCAGCCTGTGTTCCACCGGCTCCAATTTTGATGCTGCCAGTGCCACCGTTTTTAGACGGATTCCAAATTCCCGGGCAACAGCAGCCCCCAGCAGTAAATTCTGAATATTGTGTGACCCAAGAAGCCTGGTGTTGATCTGTTCTTCTTCGGCAACAGTTCCGTCATCATCAAGCCATCTCATCAAAAATGATGTACCTTCCGGACCGGTTTCTATCTGGAATGCCTGAACCTGGCCGTCCATACCTGTTAAAACCGTTTTGACGTTATGCCGAAGTGAAGCCATCTGTTTAACACGCGGGTCATCGCCGTTCAAAATCAGCGTACCGCCCCGTTTCAACTCTCTTGCAAGTGTTGATTTTTCCATTGCAATCACTTCTATTGAACCAAAGGTTTCGAGATGTGATATTCCCACATTAGTGATGACGGCCATATCGGGTTTTGCAATGTTACACAGCTCTTTGATGTTGCCTTCGTAACGGGCGCCCATCTCCAGAATCAGCACCTGGTGTGCGGCATCCAAATCGTTGTTGATCACTTTACAAATACCCATCGGCGTGTTGTAGCTTCCCGGAGTTACACACACATTGATGCGCTCTTTTAAAAAAGCATCAATCATAAATTTGGTACTCGTTTTACCGTAGCTGCCTGTAATGGCAATCACTTTGAGATGAGAGAGTGAAGCCAGCTTTTGCCTGGCCTGCTTTTTAAATCCGTTTTGGATCATCCGTTCAACCGGTTTTAAAATCCATGCGGCTATAAAAAGAAATCCGGGAATCAAAATATCCACAACTACCAGGCTGAATCCCATAAAATAGGGATCGATGTGCACGGATGGTGCGGCAAAATCTCTCATAGATAAAATGGTGTGTCCAAAATCAAACAGGACAAACCAGAGAGCAGCCAGCGGTATCACAATCAGCAGGCCAAGACGTTTCATCCGCGGTGTATAAACCAACGGCTTTTTCTCTTTATCTGCTTTATAGCGAGATGTGTCGACAAACCAGAAAAGGGTAAAAATGCCCATAATAATGGCGCCGGATGTGAGAGTGATGTGTTCAGCCACCACATATATCATCAGTAAAATGAGCAGCAGATAGAAAAAATGTTCGGTAGTCATTCCTCTGGAAAAAAAGTGGACTGAAAACCATGACCTCATCTCGTTGGTTTTATACCCCACTTGCTGAAACATCTGGAGAAAAAATCGCAGGCGGTACAGCGAATGGCGAATAAATACAGCGATCAGCAGATAGATAATTCCGTTTGTAAAAAGCGTGTAGAATTCCAAATTGGATAGTAGATATAAATTAAATCAGGCTATGGCAGTTCGACTCTGAGGAATCTGAGTGTTATATTTATGTGATTTCCGGCTGTTCCTGGAAGATTTTATTCATCGTTCTTACTGTTTTTTGTGGCTCTTCCGAGCCATGCAAGATATAAAACATCCATGAAAAGATGGTTACAACTTTACAAACGAATTTCAGGAAATATTCAAGATTTAAGAACTGACCAAATTAAAATCTTAAAAACCCATATAGACGTATGAAACTCATTATTCCAATGGCAGGCAGGGGCACTCGAGTACGCCCGCATTCACACACAACCCCCAAACCTCTTCTACCGGTTGCGGGAACCATGATTGTTGAGCGTATTGTAGAGACGTTTGCCCGTACGCTTGACCGCACCATCACAGAAATAGTATATATTCTTGGCCCCGATTTCGGGAAAGAGATTAAAGATACCCTCCGGGAAATGAGCGACCGCCATAATGCCAAAGCCACTTTCCGTGTGCAGGAAACCGCCCTGGGAACCGCGCATGCCGTTGCTTGTGCCGGAGAAAGTCTGCAGGGCGAGGTGATCATCGTATTTGCAGACACCCTGTTCGATTCCAAAGAAAAAGTTTCTGTTGAAAATGCCGACAGCGTAATCTGGCTGAAAGAAGTTGATGACCCCTCCCGGTTTGGTGTGGCCGTTTATGAAGGAGAAACCATTACCGATTTTGTGGAAAAGCCGAGTGAGCCGATTTCAAATCTTGCCATCATTGGTGTTTATTATTTTCAAAAAGGTGAAGAATTGAACAAAGAGATTCAGTATCTGCTTGAAAATAAAGTTAAGGGCCACGGCGGTGAGTACCAGCTAACGGACGCACTTGACCGCATGCTGAAAGACGGTAAAGTGTTCAAAAAAGCCACGGTTGATGAATGGCTCGACTGCGGCACCCTGCCCGCATGGCTTGACACCAGCGGAGAAATTCTTGCCAAAGAAAATCATTCGTTCCAAGAATTTGAAAATACAACAATCCATCCGCCCGTATTTATTGGAGATGGGGTTGATATTGCCGGAAGCGAGATTGGGCCGAATGTGAGTATTGAGGCTGGTTCTACAATCAAAAACAGCACGGTCAAAAATTCAATCATTCAAAAAAATGCCACACTGAAAGGCTGCACACTTGAAGGCTCTACCATCGGCAACCATGTGGAAGCGGTGAATGCTAAAGGTGAAATCCATCTTGGTGATGATTCTGTTGTAAAGCAGTAGTATCGTTTCAACAAAAGAATGACCCAACAGTAGTAGTGTTTAGTCAAGTTTCGTTTGTCGGAAAAAGGCCTGACAGGTTTTAAAATGATACGCTTATTTATGTTTGAAATATCGAACAAAACTGTCAGGTCTAACCCAAATTTTTAAGCTTGACAAGACGGTAGCTTTCCGAAAAATCAGGGATTGTACGTTTTCTGCCTGTACCGGAATGTGTGTGTATCTCCTGCAGTTTTCACTACTATTTCAATCAATGTGGCATAAGATCTAAGTGAAGTTACCCAGAAATTTCCAATCTATGCTTTGGCAGCATTTCTTATCGCTTGAGCGTTCAAAAAATGAGCTGCCATCAGCGTTTATTACCACCTTTGAAGAGAATGATTTGAAAAACAGGGTAACTACTATCAATAATATTTCCCTGATTGCTACCTGAATTGTTTTTATTTTTACAGGCTAAAATAAATCCACAGTATCACAGTGACAGATATTCCCCAAAATCACAAAAATATCTTTTCAATAATTGGCGAATGTGCGAAATCCATCAACCAGAAAGTATTTGTAGTGGGTGGTTATGTTCGCGATTACTATCTCGGGCGTGAAAATGAAAATATCACCGATATTGATTTTGTAACGGTGGGTTCAGGGATCAAACTGGCACAAGAAGTTTCAAGAAGACTGAATGCCCGGAAAATTTCGGTTTTTAAACAGTTTGGGACAGCACAAATTAAATACAAAAATCTTGACCTGGAGTTTGTAGGAGCCCGGAAAGAAAGCTACAGAAGAGATTCTCGCAAGCCCATTGTTGAGGATGGCACCCTTGAAGACGACCAGCTTCGTCGCGATCTCACAATCAATGCACTATCCTGGTGCCTCAATCCCGATTCTTTCGGTGTATTGCACGATCCATTCGGTGGTATTCAGGACCTCAATAACCAAATTGTCCGGACGCCCATCGATCCGGAAAAAACATTCGATGATGACCCCCTGAGAATGATGAGAGCTGTTCGTTTTGCAACACAGCTCAGCTTCAATATTGCCGATGAGACTTATTCTGCCATCCAAAAAATGGCCGAACGCCTCTCCATTATTTCAAAAGAACGAATTATTGAAGAACTCAATAAAATTGTTCTTGCCCCTAAACCATCATACGGGTTTAAATTGCTGCTGAATACCGGCCTTTTAAAACAGTTTTTCCCGGAAATGGTAAATCTTTTGGGGGTTGATGAAAAACACGGCCAGCGCCACAAAGATAACTTCTGGCACACACTCGAAGTACTCGACAATGTTGCTGAAGAGAGCGACAACCTCTGGCTGAGATGGGCGGCCATCATGCACGATATTGCCAAACCGCCTACCAAAAAATTCAAAAAGGAGACAGGATGGACCTTCCACGGCCATGATGCACTCGGCGCAAAATGGACTCCCAAAATTTTTAAACGCCTTGGCCTTCCGCTGGACGAACGCATGCGATACGTGAAAAAACTGGTGCGGCTTCACCTGCGGCCCATCGCCCTGGCTTCAGACGAAGTGAGCGACAGTGCCGTTCGCCGCCTGATTTATGAAGCCGGTGATGAAATTGATGACCTGATGACACTTTGCCGGGCCGACATCACCAGCAAAAATGAGTGGAAGGTGAAAAAGTTTCAGCAAAACTTTGACAGGGTGGAACGAAAAATCCAGGAAGTTGAAGAAAAAGATAAAATCAGAAACTGGAAAAACCCGATCAGTGGAGAGCAAGTCATGTCTGTTTTAAATGTAAAGCCCGGCCCTATTGTCGGAGTAGTGAAAGAAAGAATTAAAAACGCTATTCTTGATGGTGAAATTCCAAATGATGCTAATGCAGCCTATCAATATCTATTACAAATTAAGGATGAATATTTGCAAGAAAAAAATGCCTGAAATTTCAGGCTCTCTGCGTGTATTTTTTTCCTGCATCAGACTAACAATCCGAAAATAACCATTGCAAAATGACCTGGATAGCCAACGCTTACGCAAAAATTAATCTCGGACTGCACGTTCTTGAAAGGTTGCCAACCGGTTATCACCGGATTGAAACCGGGTTCTGCTTTCTGGAGTGGAACGACCGATATGAAGTAGTACCATCACAACAATACAAACTTTCGCTGACTGACAGTTCAATTGAGGCTGATGATACAAACCTGATTACCCGGGCATATCATGCTTTCGACAGATATGTTGGTTTAAATCAGCATTATACATTTTCAGTAACCAAAAATATTCCCGCCGGAGCCGGGCTGGGCGGGGGAAGCAGCAATGCCGCCTTAACCCTGCGTATGCTGAACTATCTGGAAGAAGCAGGCCTTACCGATGATGAACTGATTGACCTCAGCCGTGACCTCGGTGCAGATGTTCCGTTTTTTGTGAAGGGAAAACCGGGAATCGGAACCGGGCTGGGCCAGGATATTGAACCCCTGGATATTCAACCAGATGCCTGGATTGTAGCCATTTATCCGGGCTTTGAATCGTCTACCGCCGAAGCTTATACAAATTGCATTCCCAATCCCAATCCCGATTTTTTGATAAAATCAGTGCTGCTTGAAGAAGATCTTGACCAATGGCAGTATTTATTAGTGAATGACCTTGAGCCTCCCGTAATTGCAAGAAATGAACTTATCGGAAATATTAAAGATCAAATGCAGGAGTTTGGGGCAGAATATGCCGCAATGAGTGGCAGCGGTTCCACAGTTTTTGGTATTTTCAGCCAGGATTTTGTTGCAATTAATGCATATGAATCGTTTCATAAGCTTGGCTTTTCAGCTAACTTAACAAGACCGGGTTTTAAGCCCGATTATGGGATTTACCGAAAAGATGGTTAAACATTAATTTTAATAGATATAGCATAAAAACTGTTACAAAAAATTACTGCTGTGTAAAACCATCATTTCAAAACAAAAAATTTTTTAACACCTAATAGCACGAACGAATATGTCAAATAATAATATAATCGACCCAAGAATAGGAATGGATGCTGACTCTTTCAGGGAAGATATCAAACAGCACCTTCGCTATACGCTGGCTAAAGACGAGTACTCTTCCACCAATTGGGACTACTACAAAAGCGTGGTTCTATCTGTTGCCGATCGCCTTCACGACCGCTGGATTGAAACTCAGCAGGGTTATTACAAGCATGATGTTAAACGTGTATACTACATTTCTATGGAGTATCTGATCGGGCGCCTTCTTGATAATATGCTGGTAAACCTGGGATTGCAGGATGTTGCAGCAGATGCTTGTGAAGATCTTGGACTTGATTTCGATGAAATTCGGAATGCCGAGTGGGATGCAGGCCTTGGAAACGGAGGGCTGGGAAGACTTGCCGCTTGTTTTCTCGATTCTATGGCTACGCTGGGAATCCCCGCAATCGGGTACGGAATCCGTTACGATTACGGAATTTTCTATCAATCTATCGAGAACGGATACCAGGTAGAAAAACCTGATCTTTGGCTTCGTTATGGCAATCCCTGGGATATCGTGCGGCCAAAAATTCAATATAATGTGCCTTTTTACGGCCATTCACACGCCTATCACGACGATAGTGGTGAACTCCGTTTCAAATGGGAAGGTGCTCACGATGTTTTAGCTGTTGCATTCGATACACCTATACCGGGCTATAAAAATGATGTGGTAAATAATCTCAGACTCTGGAGGGCCTCATCATCCTCCGCTATCGATCTGAAAAGTTTTAACCAGGGACAGTATATCGACGCTGTAAAAGATACTCAGCTAAACGAAAATATTTCTCGTGTTCTCTATCCGAATGACAAAGTATTTGTTGGACAGGAACTAAGACTGAAGCAGGAATTTTTCCTTGTAGCAGCTTCCATGCAGGATATTCTCCGCCGATTTAAAAAAACCAATGATGACTGGCGAAAACTGCCAGAGAAGGTGTCCATTCAGTGCAACGATACACATCCCAATCTTGCAATCCCAGAATTAATGCGCGTACTGGTTGATGAGGAGGGGCTGAACTGGGAGCTTGCCTGGGATATCACCGTTAAAACCATGGCCTATACGAATCACACCATTTTGCCGGAAGCCCTTGAAAAATGGCCGGTCTCGCTACTCAGAAATTTACTGCCGCGGCATCTGCAGATTATTTATGAAATTAATCGCAGATTTTTACAAAAAGTCAAAACTCAAATTGGTGATGACCGCAGCAAACTGAGCCGTGTTTCTATTGTAGGTGAAGGTGAAAACCCGGTTGTGCATATGGCATCGCTCGGAATAGTTGGGGCACATAAAATAAACGGAGTGGCTGCACTTCACAGCGATCTGATCAAGAAAACACTGTTTCGTGATTTTCATGATATCTATCCGGAAAAGTTTACCAACAAAACAAACGGTATTACTCCAAGACGCTGGCTGAAGCAGTGTAACCGTGAGCTTGCTGACCTGATATCCGAAAAAATCGGTGATGAGTGGATAACTGATCTCGACAAAATCAGAGAAATTGAAAAATTTATCGACGATAAAGATTTCATGGATCGGTACTCTCAAATCAAACAGAACAATAAGCAATACCTGGCTGATTATGTGGAGGAAAAAAGAAATATAAAACTGGATGTAAGATCCATGTTCGACATCCAGATCAAACGCATCCACGAGTATAAGCGCCAGTTGATGCTCACGCTTTATGCCATAACGCAGTACAATCGAATCAAAGCCAATCCCGATTTGGATGTGGTGCCCCGAACCATTCTCGTGGCCGGGAAAGCCGCACCGGGTTACACTATGGCAAAACTTTTCATCAAACTAATGAATGATGTGGGTGAAAAAATCAACAATGACCCCGATGTAAATGGCAAACTGAAATTCCTCTTCCTCGAAAATTACAGTGTAACACTGGCTGAAAAAATGATTCCGGCAGCCGATCTTTCCGAACAGATTTCTACAGCAGGATTCGAAGCATCCGGAACTGGGAACATGAAGTTTGCACTGAATGGTGCCCTCACCATCGGCACACTGGACGGCGCCAACATCGAGATCAAAGAAGAAGTGGGCGATGAAAACATTTTTATTTTCGGAAACACCGTGGATGATGTGGAACGGTTTCGCCTTGAAGGGTACAACCCCTGGGATTATTACAACGCCAATGAAGAACTGAAAAAGGCCATGGATCAGATACGGGACGGTTTTTTCAACGAAGACAAACATCTATTTGAACCAATTATTGATGCACTGCTGAACGGTGGCGACTACTTCCTGGTATTGTCAGACTATGAAGCCTATGTCAACAAACAGGCAGAAGTGGACGAACTTTACAGAGACCAGGCCGAATGGCACCGAAAAGCCCTGCTGAATACAGCCCGAGTTGGCAAGTTCTCATCAGACCGCACCATTCGGGAATATGCTGAAGAGATTTGGGGAGTTGAAGTAAAATAAGTATCGGGTAGCAACATAGATGGTCTACCACTGAACCTGTGTGTCTAAATCTCAAACTAAACTCCATGACCCGATCCGCTTCAGTATGGATCGGGTAAATTATATCATCGGGTTGCTGGGATATAAAAAATCTCCGGCTCAATTTATTAATATGTGATTAGCGGCTCGAAACTAACAACCTGACAGAGTACCATGCTTTTCGGTTCCTGTGTCAGTTGTGATCCAGAGATAACTTCCTACATAACAATTGTGCGCGATCCCTACAGGCTTGTAGGGACTAACGCACTCTCTCAGGTCGCTAAACACGTACATTTATTAGCTGTTAATCCCGTCAATAAATTGGACAAAAAGGTCAAATATTTAGGTAACCTCTCTATTCAGAATTCGTAGAATAGCATCATCAAATAACAATCAATTTTAAATCAATGAAACGATCAAGAATAATTTTAACGACCTTAATTTTTACTGGATTTTTTCTGTCAGGAGCTCTCTTTTCTAACGCTAAGGCACAGGAATTACAAACTTTAATTGAAGGCGATGTAACTCATGGTGGTTTTGGCGGGCCGATTATTAAGTTTGGCAATGTGGCTGGTTCGTCAGCTGTCTGGGTTGGCGGCCGGGGAGGCTGGATAATAAACCTGAATGAACAGCATGCAATTTCTCTGGGGGGCGGAGGTTATGGGCTTGCAACCAACCACCGGGTGCCCGTGCCGGTTGATGGTAACGACGAACTTTATGCACTGAACGGCTATGGAGGCTTTATATTCGAATATACCAATCAATCCTACAGGCTTTTGCATTTTACCGCCTCAACATTGATTGGGGGCGGCGGTTTGATGCTTCGTGAAAGAAATTATGAGGATGTAAGTGATGATGTGAACCCTTATTTCGTATTAGAACCGGCCGTGAATGCTGAACTGAATGTAACAAGCTTTTTCCGTATAGCCGTGGGTGCAAGCTACAGGATGACAAGCGGTATCTCAGATTTTGGCTATCGTGACAAAGATTTTTCGGGACTGCACGGCAACATAACTTTCAAATTCGGAGGATTTTTGTGAGATCTTTAATCCCTTTTTTTCTGATCATATTTTTCCTGTTTCCGGTATGCTCGCATGCACAACAACAGGAAACTCTGTTTGATAATGATATTGATCATGGCGGATTCGGAGCACTGGTTTATGGAGTAACATCTGTAAATGGTCAGGCCACTTACCTCCGCGGCACTCGCGGTGCCTGGGTTATCCGCTTTCGGGGCGGACATGCTGTAAACTTAGGCCTTGCCGGATATCGAACCCGCCATAACTTTGATGCAGTGAACTGGAATCAACCGGATGTGGATGAACCTGAAATGCGAACCAATTACGGCGGG
>SL_3KL_010_SEDDRAFT_10002124_pt1 | contig 18143 bp, 21 predicted proteins | sample SodLakKL_010_SED_2_FD_10381 | JGI IMG/M metagenome (IMG submission 10381) | reverse complement strand
ACCTGACACCTGACACCAAATTTTCTGGCACTTAATATGCGGAACAGATTCGAGATGATAAAACCGATCCCAAAACTGGGTGATTTTCATCACCCCAGTTACCATCTATACGCCTACAGAAAACGATTGCTCATTTGAGCCCTTCTTAGAAGCCTTTACTCTTGTGCAGGATGTATTCACCTTCCGCGGTCAATTGGATTATCAGGGCTTCGGCATTGTCTATGCTGTTTATCACCTGCAGGGCCTGCGACCTTTCCATGGCCACGAGGGTAGTGGCCAGAGCGTCTGCCAGGGCGCAGCTGTCCGCAATGACAGTGGCACTGACTGTGCCGTGCCGGGCAGGATATCCGGTGGCAGGGTCGATTATATGGCCGAACTCCCCGTCTTCAGTACGGAAATAGTTGCGGTAATTCCCGCTGGTGGCCACGGCCCCGCGGTTCATTTCAAACTCTTCGACCGCATCCTTCAGACAAGCCCCGGGAATCGGCCTGTTTACCCCTATGCGCCAGCTTGAACCGTCAGGTTTTGGCCCTCTGACGCGAATATCTCCACCGATCGATACCAGGTAAGATTCCTGTCCCAGGTCTTCCAGCAGTCCGGCAATTTCATCCACTGCATAACCCTTGGCCACAGCGGACAGGTTGAGCCTGATTCCATCCTTTGCCTTGCTCAGACAACCGGATTCATCCATGTGCACCAGGTCAAGTCCCACCAGTTCCATGGCGGCGTCTATCTCTTGCCGTCCAGGTTTCTGCCATGTGAATCCATCCTCTCCAAATCCCCATAAATCTATAAGCGGTGCTGCGGTGGGGTCAAAGGACCTGTTGCTCAGGATGTGAACCTTACGGGCAATACGCATGACTTCCTGAAATCCCGCGGAAACACACAGGCTCCGGCCGGCGGTCATCTCGTTGAAGCGGGAGACCTGGCTTTGGGGTTCAAAAACGGACAGCTCAAGGTTTATCTCCTCCAGAAGGTTCAGGATCTTTGCTCGAATCTTCGGCACTCTGTCCTCTTCAGCCCCGGGCAGAACTACCGCGTATACAGTGCCCATGGTATATCCGCTGACCACGCCGGATTGCATTTTTTCTGCTTCGCCGGCCCACGTTTCAGAAGGCGAAGCGGGTACACTCAAGGCCGCAAAAAACCCTGCCAGGGCAGGCAGAATTCTTCTAAAAAATCTTTGAACAATAATGCAGTTCAACCATTTTCTGGAAAGTTTTAAAAATTGTTTTGCTCTGTTGATAATAAATCGTTGGAAAAAACCTGAAAAATGTCCCGCTAGGGACAAAATATTTATAGCAACGCCATTTCCTATGATTTCAAGAGTCCCGTAGGGACGAAATATAAAAAATGCCTGTATGTTCATAATAGTTTTTACACCCCCAAATCCGTTATAATCAAAATTTCTTTTATTTTGAGTTGCATTACTTTTTCAGGCTGGCTGGCGGCTGCAGGATATCCTTGTAGGTCTGGCTGTTAAATCTGCACTCTTGTGTTTGAAAACGGCCTCCACTTTTTTTCTGCCGCCCAAGGCAGATGGAACAGCATTGCCTTGCAGGATGTCGGTTTTACGCAGCAGCCCATGTCTGTTGAGAAGAAACAGGACCAGAAAAGTCCCGCAGATTACCGAGATAAAAGTGCTCCAGGCCAGCCCTTTATATCCGAAAGAGGGAAAGTTCCAAAGGCCCAGGCCCAGCGTCAAATTGCCCAAGAGATTCAAAAGGGCCACAGTCATCATGACCAGGAGCGGAAAAGCCGTCTCCCGACGGGCTCTAAAAACCGCATTGCCGGCTATGAGCAGGTAATATGCAGGCAGCGTATATAGATAGATCCTCAAGATGTATTCACTGACCGGCCTAATGTGGTGGTTCATTCCCACAAGGATTGTCAGCTGATCAAGAAGCAGAAGGCCCGCTCCCATAAACACGACACCCATCACGGCCTCTGCCTTTAACCCAAGGACGGCAAACCTTTGCACACGCCGGTGCTGTCCGGCACCAAAGGACTGGCTGACGGCCTAGGCCATGCTGTTGGCCAGGGCGATGGCCGGAACCAGGAAAAACAGAAGAGCTTGATTGGCAATGCCCATGCCGGCCTGCACCTCCCGCCCCAGCCTGCCGGCGGCCCATGTATCAGAGAGGCCGATGAGGCAAAGAAATAGCATCATGAGCATCTGGGGCCAGGCCAACCTCCATATGGATCTGCTGGAAGGGTTCATCAAGGTGGTTTCTTTCGGGTCAGGAAACATCAAAGAAAGGAGCAGACCTTATATGGACCTGCTCCCCTGTTAAAATTTAAAAGGAAGGTAAGCGATATACACCCCTGTTCAAGCCGTCGTGGATCGCAGATTTGATTTTGGTGGATCGCAGGGTAGCCCCGGTGAATCCATCTACGTCGTTGAATTTATCTACGTTAAAAAGCACAATCTTTCCCGGTTCATAGAGATCTCCCAAGGCAACGCGGATATCTTCGCCCACCAGGTGATCAATGAGGGCCTGGTGCTGTTCCCTGATTCCCTGAACGGTGACGTAATTCTTGCCGGTCAGGTAGTCTATTCCCGAGTGGAAAAGCCTCCTGAAGCTGATGGCGGTAACCCGGTTGTTTTCAAGAGTAAACTGTACAGCAACCTGGATATCCCCTCTGTCCGCGAATATCCCTCTGTAAGTCCCGTCTTCGTAACTAACTTGAAAGGGTTTTCCGGGGGGGGTTCCGAAAGGTGGCCCTTGTTGCCGAGCCAGGGTATTCCCGGTGGCAATGAGCACAAATACCACTGCGGTCAGCAAAACAAATAATTTTTTCATACATTCTCCTCTCAATTATATTTAATTAAGGTTAAGGGTTCGGGACGTGGCACGAAATAATGCCCCCATCTTGCTTGTCTTTTGCCGGTATTCGACGTTGGATTGACGGACATAGACAGTGAGTATGCACCCCTCAATGCGCCTTGGATACAAACCGAANCCGGCGCAATCCTGGGGGCATTATTTCTTGCCACCTCCATTAAACTTCTGTCACGCAGGCTTTAGGGTAGCGAAACAAAGTTAGAAATGATGAATAGATGATGGTAATTCAAATGTCAAGCTTTTTTTGAGGCTAAAACGCCTCTTAGGATCTAATAGGCATTTTTTGGGTCGTTCAAGAGGTTTTAGCAGAAAATATTATTAATTCTCTTATGGAAGCTTTTCAATATGTTTACGGGCAAATTAAAAAGCCGGGTTAACTCCAGAGACTCCTGTTTACAGCTGCTTAAGGCCATATACTCATTCCAAATCTATATCCGGAAATGCCATTCAAAAAATCACCTAAAAAACTTGACAGTCTTTTTGGGTTCGTGTACAAAGTGCACCTTTCCTATAGTTGATAGGATTTCCAATTAATNTTAGGGAAAATGAGGTATTATTGTAACTACTTTCAGGAAAGGATTCAAAATGACACAAATAGCACAGCACAACCGAATGAAAATCAAACCTTTACCAGCTGTTAAATGTCTATTGGTTTTGAGCTGGAGCCTATTTTTCGGGTTTATGTTTACGGGGCCCGCTTCTGCATCAGGAGTCGGTATTGCCGGGACTCCCATCAATTTTGGAGCGGTTTTAGATACAGTGTTCATGACCCCTGTTGACGACACTAAGGAAAGCGAATTCGAAGTGCGGGCATTCGAGTTGAATATAGGCGCACCCGTTGATCCGTATTTTGACCTGCTCGTCACTTTAGGCTGGCACGAGGGGGAATTCGAACTCGAAGAAGCTTGGATTTCGGCCATACTTCCTTATAACATAAAGGTGCAAGCCGGGCGGGAATTGCTTCCTTTCGGCTACCTCAACCGGGTGCATGAGCATGACTTTCCCCAGGTTGACCAGCCTTACGTCATCGAAGGACTGCTGACGGACCACGGCCTCATTGGCGATGGCGGACATATTGAATTTCTGGCACCGTTCTTAAACCCCACCCTCAGCCTGAATGTCGGCATTTATGACAGTATCCAACACTCGGTTGGACGCCGGATCGACGGTTTTCCATGGGTAGGGCGCATCCAGTCATTTTACCAGTCCCCCGGTGGGAGTCATTCGCTACTTACCGGCGCCTCCTACCTTAATTCAGTGAGTGACAAAGACCCGATGGAAGGGCGAAGCATGAGCGATCCCCGTGCGCGTGGCAAGGTTAATTATATGGCCGGGATCGACATCAAGTACAAGTGGACCCCCGAAGGGAGGACCTACCGGGGCCTGACCCTGGGAGGTGAGTATCTCTATATTGACTATGACCCCTATAAAGAACACGATGTCTATGTACCGGGCCTCAACGTGGGTCATGACAAAGGCTTCTTTGCTTATGCGGCATGGGATTTCGATCGTTTCTGGGGCATTGGCTACCGCTACGACAACACCGATGTATTGTTCTCTCGTTTGGAAGACAATGCTGGCATCGAGGCCCATTCAGTTTATGGCGAATGGCGCGCCACGGAGTTTTCGCGTCTTAGGCTTCAGTACCAGTATGTGGATGACGAACTGGCAGGTGAAAAAGACAATCTCGTCATGGTTCAGGGGACATTCTTTATTGGCTGGCATCCGCCACATCGCTTCTAACCGGCGAAAATAGGCCACAGACCGGTCACCATGGAAAGGAAAAAATAATGAAGATCATTATGTTTATAGTTGCTGCAGTGATGGTTTTTAACAGTTTTTCATCCGCTGATGCAAAACTAAGGGTAACAACCACTACAACCGATTTAGCCGCCCTCGCCGAGGCGATCGGCCAGGACCTGGTGGAGGTGATTTCCCTGTCGCGCCCTCTTCAGGATGCTCATTATCTCGATGCCACCCCGGGGATGGTTGTTCGCATTTCACGAAGCGATCTGTTCATCGAGAACGGCTTTGAACTTGAAATGGGCTGGATCCCCGAGGTGCTCAGGGAAACCCGCAATCGCAACGTGCGCCGGGGCGGCATCGGCCATGTTGATGCGTCATCCGGGATCCAGGCAATCCAGATCCCGGAACGGATTCATAGGGATATGGGTGATGTCCATCCATCCGGAAACCCGCATTACACCCTTGAACCAGTCATCTCCCAAAAGGGGGCCCGTAATATTGCCAATGGCCTCATTCGGATCGACAGTGGAAATGCTCACATCTATCAGGCCAACCTGGAAAATTATATTGAGAAAAGCAGCCGGGTTGTTGAAATGTGGCAAAATAAACTGGCCCCATTCGCAGGCGCAGGTGTGATTATTTACCATAAGCATTTTGACTACATGCTGGAGAAACTGGACTTAAACCTTGTGGACGCCATCGAACCTCTACCTGGAATAGCACCGTCTGCAGGTCACGTGGCTAAGCTGATATCAGTATATGATCCTTCCATGGTAAGTTTTGTAATCATGGAACCTTGGCACGACGAACGGGTCGGACGTCAGGTGGCCTCGGGTATCGGTGTTCCCCTGGTGATCGGGTGCCCTTCAGTGGGTTCGTGCGATGGTGCTGATTGTATTATCTCCCTTTTTGAAACAAATGCGGAAAAAATTTACGAAACCCTAAAAACAACTGGAGCAACTGATTTTGGATCTGCTTCTCTTTGAAAAGGTCAAATTAGGATACAACGGCCGGGTTGTGCTCGAGGGAGTAAACCTGGCTGTTAAAAAAGGTGATTTTTTCGGGCTCGTGGGGCCCAACGGGTCCGGCAAGTCCACATTGCTGAAAGCCATGCTGGGACTTGTTCGGCAACGGTCCGGAAAAATCATCTGGCCGTTGGGAATGCCGAGGATTGGTTATGTACCGCAAAGCGAAATGGTTGATCCCATATGGCCCATGCGGGTTCGTGACCTGCTGCACTTGACCCTGTGCTCCCTGGAGCCGGCCCATCTCCTACATCAAAATGAACATGCCCGTGTTGGTTCCGTCATGGAGTTGATACGGATTGAAAGACTGGCCAACCAGACCATCGACACCCTGTCCGGTGGAGAAATGCAACGGGTACTGCTGGCCCGGGCCCTCATCGTGAAACCGGATGCCCTGTTTCTGGATGAACCCACCGCAGCGATGGACCTAGTGGCATCCCAACGGTTTCTCTCCATGATTTCCGAATTGCAGAAAGAGAAAGAGATGACCATTATTATGGTTACGCACGATCTGCAATGTCTTGTTGGCCGGGCAAACAGCCTGGGTATTATCGAGCAGGGGAAGGTTTATAGCGACGATGCGGAAAAGCTGCTTACCTCCGAGCGTCTGTCCCAAATATATGAGCAGCCCATGCTGGTCCGGAAATTTGACGGAAACACGCTGATTTACCCGGATAGTGTCTAAAGGAGTCCATATCATGCTTGATATGATAATTGAAATTTATTCATACGAATTTATGAAAAACGCCTTAGCTGTTGGCGTTTTCGGCGGGGGTCTGCTCGCGTTTCTCGGGATTTTCGTCCATTTACGGCGAATTGTCTTTCTGGGCGCGGCACTCCCGCAAATCGTAGCAATGGGAATCGCCGCCGCCATACTTCTTTCTGCATCCCCTGTTCTCGGGGCCGTCGGCGGAGGGATTGCGGGGATTCTTCTCCTCTCGCTTTCCGGTAAAAACAGCCATCTCCCTCCGGAGGGGTGGATCGGGCTGTCATTCGCCGCAGGCGGCTCGGTTGCAGTGGTCCTGGTGGCCCTCTCTCCTGCTCCAGACGGCAACGTATTGCGATTTTTTACCGGTGATATTCTGGGAACTTCTCGGGTCGATGCCAAGTGGGCTCTGTACGTTGCCTTGTCGACCGGCATCCTGTTTCGGTTGTTCTGGAGTAGAATTGTCATTACGGGGTTCGATCCGATCATGTCCAAGACCCTTGGGCTGAATGTCCACCTTTGGAATGCCGTCCTGTTTTTGTGCCTGGGTGCCGGTCTGGGGGTGGTTATGAATACTGCCGGAGGAATGCTGGCCTTCAGCATGCTGATCGGCCCTCCCGCAGCGGCGCTGATTCTCTTTCGCAGCTTTTCTGCCATCATACTGACAGCTGTCCTGGCGGGGGCAGGTGCCTCTTTTGCCGGGCTCACAGCATCCTTCCTATACGATCTACCCGGTGGCCCCACCATGGCAACCGCCGCACTTATACCAGTCCTTCTGGCCTGGCCAATCAAACTGCTTCGTACAAGATACCATGCTCAAGGATGAAACTTGGGGTGATGAAAATTGACACAAATTGGCCTGAAAATCCTTTCCCATCAACTTAAGAGGCTCAAACAGATGAGTCCTTACCTCTGGAATGGTTTCGGCATTGGGAAAATCGTGCCCATATCCGATTTCAGCTTCTAAAGTGGAATCGGCTTTTAAGTGGGCGTTGCCCCACAGATCATGGGCTTGCGTTGAAGAAAAAGAAAACAAAAGCGCCATAAGAGTGAAGTAAAAAATTTTGTTTTTCATTATATCTCCTTTCTTTTGGTTGCGATCGAACCCTTGACATTCCACCCACCATCAGAAGTTATATTTCAATTGAGCTGTGACAGTGCGTGGTGCTCCAGGAGCGACCCAATATTGAAAATATGAAGAACGGTAGTATCGTTCTTCAAAAAGGTTGTGCACCTGCATGGATGCTTCTAACCCTGGTAATGGCTGGTAGTAGGCCCGCAGCTGAACCGTGGTGTAGGATGGCAATTCAAAGCTCGGATCAGTTTGGTTTCCCGGTCGCGAGTCCACATAGACAATACCACCTCCCAGGCCTGCTACTTGGCCACCTTGACGGAGAAATTCGTAGTTGGTCAAAAAGCTGAAATTATTGCGAGGGACATTGAGCAAAGCCGTATTTTTAGTGAAACTGACCCCATCAGCAAGTATTTTGGCATCAATATAACTATAGCCCAGGCTGACACGCCACCGATCCGTAATCAGGCCATTGATGTCCAATTCAAACCCACGGCTTTCCACCTCACCTGCTGCCACTGAAAACGCCCGGTCCACAGGATCGGCTGTCAGCACATTTTTTTTGTTGATTTGGAAAATTGCTGCATCAATGGCTATACGGTCACCAAAAAGAAGACTTTTGACACCGATATCAAACGAATCGGAAATTTCCGGGTCGAATTGATTTCCCTCACGATCCATACCACTGTTTTTTCTTTGTCCGTGCGGTTGATCATGCGCTCAGGAGCAAATGCCGGGGGCGAAAGGCTATAGGCGGGATTAAAAACATCGATCAGGAAAAGATCCTCGGGACGTCCAGATCTTGGATTGCTGCGGCGCATAAGAAAATCCTGCTCATAATAACTTAGCTCCATTCCCAACAGCAAATCATGGCGCATGGAGGCGATTTCATGGCGGCCACGAACCTCTGCAACTCCCACAAAGTCATTGCTAACGTAATCACGAAAACGACGCTCCCGAACAAGGAGCCGATCGTCAAGCATGCGGGACGCCTCGGTGGAAAAACCTTCCAACGTGCTGTACATGTGCGCAAAAGTCAGCTTTGCAGACCAGAAATCAGTGATATTTTGTTGCATCCTGATACGGTTTGCTGCCGTATCCAAAGTTATGTCCCCATCATCGAGCTCTCCGAGAAATCTCGAAATGGGCAATACTCCCGGGTCATTGTTGATGGCCACCAGGCCACGATCCAATGGACGATCCTGACGCACAAATTCACCATCATAATGAATCCTCGTACCTGAACCAATTTCCCAGGTGAGTGCCGGGGCAACCAGGTATCGCTCCTCGTCAATCTTGTCACGGAAAGTCTCTCCTGATTCAGCTGCAAGATTAAGCCGTGCGGCCAGATTATCCCTCAGGGGACCTGTCAGATCGATGGTGCCACGGTAGGGTTGGTTGTCCGATGCTGAAAGAGTCACTTCACCACCGAAATCAAATTTGGGCCTTTTTGTAACAATGTTCACAGTACCGCCCGGGTCCGATCGGCCGAAAAGAGCTGACGAAGCTCCTTTGAGTATTTCCACTCGCTCGAGATTGGCCGCATCCTGTTTGCCCGTGTATCCACGATTGGCCCGCACTCCATCCCGGACAAACACAGGGCCCCGGTTGATATCCCCCGTAAATCCGCGAATGGCGTAGTTGTCCCAAAGTCCCCCGAATTCATTCTGCCTGGAAACTCCACTGACAAAATCCAGAGCATCCTCCATGCGGGTGGCCCCAATGTCTTCGATTAGTTGTGGTGTAATCGTGGAAACAGAAATGGGCACAAGCATCGGATCTACCGGAATACCATGCGCTCCCGTGACCTCCCTGGTCTGATAACCATCGTACAGGAAGGTACTCCCCACCACTCTTACAGGTTTCAGCTGAACCATTTCATCTGACTGTCCCGGACGAGCATTTTCAGCCACTGGTGCTTGCCCTTCGTAGGTCGTCTGCACCCGCTGAAAGACCACTGCACGATTTTCTGAAAGTTCATACTCTAATCCCTTATGGGAAAGCAGTTCTTTCAGTCCTTCGTCAACAGTGTACCTTCCAGATAACCCAGCACTCTTTTTTCCTTCAAGCAGTTGGGGTTCATAAGACAGTGTGATTCCTCCCTGGACGGCAAAGCTTTCCAACACTGTCTTCAGCTCACCGGAGGAGATGCTGAAGTTTTTGTCATTCCTGGTGGAAGTTTGAGCACTGACAGGAAGAACATATAAAATATCCCCGCATATAGGGATTAAAAACAAAAATAGGAGGTACTATTTTTTGGATTTAAAAGTTAGGGTAAACTAACATTAAAAGAGTCNCAAAAGCTAAGCTAAGCAAAGGAAAGGAAGGTTAAAATGAACCAGAATTTTAAAATTAATTTCAAAATGAGCAAAGGCAATTTACACGTATTCCCAAAGGGAGATTTTGACAATTTTTCTGCCTGCAGGCTGATTGATTTGCTTGATGAACAATACAAGGGAGAGGGAAACGTTTTTATAAATACTCATAAATTATGCAACATATGCCCTTTTGGGTGCTCATCGTTTAAAAACCGGCTGAACAATAGTCACCTGCCAACAGATCGTCTTTTTTTTCAAAGGAGAAAATGGTTTTAAAATCGCCCCCAACGGAAGCAGGGTTATTATCAGCCATAAAACACATGAATGCCATTGCAAAGTAAAATGCAAACAATGCAAGTGCTCTGGGAGCAAAAAACAACCGGTTGAAATTGGTGCGTAAATATATTTAAAAACTATTGACAGAGAAAAAAACTTAAATTGAGGAAGAGGCGTCTTTTAAAATTAGTTAAGTCTAATAAAATTATAAACATTTATTAACAGTAGAGATGATTAATGATAAAGGAGGTTAAATTATGCATGGTTCAGGTTTTCGTTTAATTGGTTCATTATTACTTTTAGGGGTCTTTCTTTTTGTTTCTTTTTTTACACCCGCGTTGGCCCGGGACAAATACCCCGACCCGGTTATGAGTCTTCCGCCGATTCAAGTGATCGATAATGGTCAGATTCGTAACATCAGCCTTCCTGATGCTTACGATTTTCATGGCAACGCGTGCCCTGGGGCGACCATGGCTTTTATGGCGGTGAGGTATGGTTTGGAATTGCTTTATGATGATGAAATGCCGGAACTTGAAGACCTTATCATCATTGCCAGAGCGCCAGGTGGCCCCATGGATCTTGTGGATCTGATTGTCAAAGGCAATGACCCGTCAAAAAGAACCTGGCCGCCCGCAGGAATTACCAGCAGTGCCGATAAATTTTTCTTTCCAGTTTTTACGAAAATCTACCATGGAGATGGTGACAGTGAGCCTAAAAGACGGACTATGGCCGAATGACTGGTTTGAGTTGCGCAGCAAGCACCGGGAGGGTACCATCACCGAAACCGAAGCACAAAAGCGCCAGGAGGATCGTGAGTATGTGATTTATAATTACCCTAAAAAATCGTTTAAGGAATTATTCGGTGAACCGGAAGTTCATAAATTCATTGCCTGGGGACAAATTGAAAAGGGTGAAATCGACCGGCGCATTCGGGAGCTTCGGCGCCAAACCAGGGCTCTGCAGGTTGATTAATATCAGGTCCAAAATAATCGGGAGGAACCAATGTTTTACTGCAAGCTGTTTATGGCGATGTTTTTGGGGGTGGTCTTTTCTGCCGGCGGGGTTTATGCCGGAAAAGAAGGTGAGGCCACGCGCCTGGATGAGGTGGTAATATCGGCAACCATGACACAAAAGGCCCTTGGTGATGCTCCGGGTTCTGTTGAAGTAATCACGGCCAGGGAGATAAAAGACCTGAACGCTCTGACCGTAGCTGATGCTCTTGAGATGGCTGTCGGGCTGGTTGTTTCGCGTGAGTCGGGGCGGGTTGAGGCAGCATCTGTCCGGGGTGGCAGGAGCAAACATAACCTTGTTCTCCTGGACGGAAGGCGATTGGCATTCGGGTTCAACGATTTGATAGATTTGCGCCAGATTCCGACCGTGATTGTAGAGCGTATCGAAATTGTTCGGGGTCCGGCATCATCGCTTTATGGAAGTGACGCACTGGGCGGTGTGATAAATATCATTACCAAAAGTCCTCCCGATACTTTTTCAGGTATGGCCATGGGACAGTATGGAATAAATAGAAAAGGCGAGGCCAAGGAGTATGTGGGAAGTGCCTTTGCCGGGGGACCTTTGGACCGTTTTCGCTTTTTGCTCTCAGGGGAAATGAGGCACAAAGATGGGTGGGATATTTCCGGAAAACTTCCCGATGACGGGTATAAAGAAAAACCAAAATTTGCGGCAGGCCGGTTTGCTTTTGACCTTACGGAAAACCAGGTCCTCTCAGGGGGTCTGGAGTATATGGAAAACACCTATACCGGTGGTCAATTCTATGAAAATCAGGCCAGGGAACGCAAGGCTGACGAACAGCGTGAAGGTTATTACCTTCAGTATGATGTTCACATGATAGATATGCATAACTTCATGCTTCGTGTAAATCGCTCGGTATTTGAAAACGATCTGGGATTTAAGCCTTTTGCTGAATCCGGTGAGCGGCATACCGAACAATACACCAATCAGGCTGAAGTGCGCTACTCCGGACTTTTTCTAAACAACCACATGATTACCCTGGGTACCGAGTTTCGTAAAGACGGCCTTGATGATACACAGATGAGTATTCGTACCGATAAAAGTGTGAACAATTTCAGCCTGTTTTTACAAGACGAGTTTAACATTTTTGATCCCCTTTATATAGTGCTTGGCCTGCGCTATGACAAACATTCCGAATTCGGAGAACGCTTTAGCCCGAGAGCTTCTCTCATATACGAGCTGACAGATACTTTACGTTTGAAAGGTTCTTATGGTCAGGGGTTCCGGGCTCCATCCCTGACAGAACTTTTTGTGACCTCTTTTCGCCGCAGAGGCCAGGATGTTTATGAGGCCAACCCGAACCTGAAAGCCGAAAAGTCCGTCAGCTATGAGGTGGGTATCGAAAGCGGGCATGATCGTTTTTATGCGGGCCTGACTGCATTTTATACCGATGTGGACAATCTTATCGAATCGGTTTTCCAAAGAACTGAGGGCACCGGAAGGGACCGCAAGCAGTATTTCCAGTACCGGAACATTGCCGAGGCAACCTTGAAGGGAATTGAGGCGGAAGGGGGTTTCACCCTGCCCATGGGCTTTTCCATGGATGGCAATTTCACCTGGCTGGATGTGGAAAACAAATCCGGTGGGGAAGATATCGGCGGACAGCCGGAATACAAAGCCTTTATAAAACTCGGTTATTCATTGCCCGAATGGCAGCTGCGCACGAACCTTCGCATGTCATATATCGGCAGGATGACCTATGCGGATGGCGATCGTTTTTCATACCCTTTGTTTGGTGCATATCTGTCCAAAGGATTCGGAAGGCAAATTGATTTGTTTGCCGGAGTGGACAATATTTTTGACAAACGCATCGAGCGAAACAATGTGGTGCAGATTGAGCCCACCACCTTTTATGCCGGTGTTTCCATGAGTTTTTAAAATGGGAATCTTAATATGTTTGAACTTAACCACTGCGTGAATTATTTCCTGAAAAAAAAACAACAAGAGACAGGCAAAGGCAGCCATATTTGCACCAGTCTATTTTGGGGTAGCATCGCCTTCTGTATGGTCATATTACTTTCTTTTGGTCCGGTAAAGCTTTTTGCCGCTGACCAGGTCGAACGTATTGTCGATGAAGAGGCAGCCATTGTGCTTCAGGGACAGAAATCTCAGGCAAAAATTGATGTGATGGCCGAAGAAACTCAGGAATTGCTTCAGGAATACCGGAACCTTCGCCGTCAGCACGACAACCTGGTTATCTACAACGACAATCTTGCTGATATGATCCAATCCCAGGAAAATGAAATGGTATTGTTAGAAAAGCAGATCGAAGAGATCCAGGTGACCCAGAGAGAAATAGTTCCCCTGATATTGCGCATGTTGGACAGTCTTGAAGAGTTTGTGGCTGCGGATATCCCATTTCTTATAAAAGAGCGCCAGTCCAGGGTGGAAGGTGTTAAAGGTTTGATGCGCCGTGCCGATGTAGAAATTCCTGAAAAGTACCGACAAATTATGGCAGCATATCAGACTGAAGCTGATTACGGAAGAACCATGGAAACCTATCAGGGTGAGTTGGTGCTGGATGGGCAAATTCGCAGTGTGGAGTTTTTGCGGATTGGACGTCTGGTCTTGGCCTATCAGACCCCGGATCGTAGCGAGAGCGGCTACTGGGATGCCCGCAGACAAACCTGGATACCTTTGGAAGCCAAACACAACCATGCAATCCGCCAGGGGATTCGAATTGCATCCAGACAGGCTGCCCCGGAGTTGATCCAGGTGCCTGTGGTAATCTCGGAGACAATACCATGAAGTGTATCCTGATTATTTTTGCCTTCTTTTATGCTTTACCGTTGCCCCAGACGGCTTTTGCCGGAACTGAACTGGATGCATTTTTGTACCAGATCAAGCAGCGAGCCATTACGGAAAAACTTCAAAACGAAGAGCGGGAGCGCGAATTCAGAGCGGATCTGGATGATGCAAGACGCCGGGCTAAAGAGGTTCAAAAGCTTCTTGACATGGAAAGTGACAGACAAAAAGAACTCCTCCATGAGTTTAATACCAATGAAGAGGAATTGATCGCCCTTGAACAAAGCCTGAAGGAATACCAGGGTGGTTTGGGGGAGATGTTTGGTGTGGTAAGGCAAAGTGCCGGTGATTTTCACGCCAGGTTTGTTACCTCGCTGCCCATGGCAGATCAACCGGAGGCCATGGCATTTCTCAATGAGTTGGGCAACAGCCGGAATCTTCCCGGTATGGATGAGTTGGAACGCTTCTGGCTGATGGTTTTAAAAGAGATGGTCGGTTCGGGGCGGGTGGAATTTTTTAACGGTGAGGTGGTTCTTCCAAACGGGTTGAAACATGAACGCGACATTTTACGGGTTGGGACATTCAATGCGGTTTCGGAAGGGTTATACCTGTCCCATGTCCAAGGACGAAACCAGTTTCTTGAACTGCCCCGGCAACCTCAGGGGCAATATATTCGTCAGGCCAGGGATCTTGAAAATGCGGCTGCGGGAAAAATGCGATTTTTTGCTCTGGATCCTTCCCAGGGTCCCATTTTGTCACAACTGGTCCAGTCACCATCCCTGGGCGAACGGATTATGCAGGGGCGCGAAATCGGTATGGTCATTCTGGCATTGGGGTTTTTGGGCGTCATTCTTTTTGCGGTCCGTTTTTCGGTTTTAAGCATTGTTGCCCGTCGTGTTAACCTTCAGCTTAACTCGCATAAGGATATGCAAAACAATCCTATAGGAAGAATCCGCCAGCTTTACAATCAAAATCCCGATACGGATCCCCATACCATGGAAATAAAACAGGATGAGGCCATTTTAAAAGAAGTGCCCCGCCTGGAACGGGGATTGACCACCATCAAGATTCTGGCAGCCGTGGCGCCGTTGATGGGGTTGCTGGGTACGGTTGTGGGAATGATTGAAACGTTTCAGTCCATTACTCTTTTTGGTACGGGTGATCCAAAACTCATGGCAGGTGGTATATCCCAGGCTCTTGTAACCACAGCTTTGGGGCTGACAGTTGCAATCCCCCTGCTGTTTTTGCACAGCATTGCAGCGGCAAAAAGCCGGTATCTGGTCACCCTAATGGAAGAGCAGGGGGCCGGGATGCTTGCAAACCATATCCAGAAGATGCACAGCAGGAAAGAGAGTCAATGATTGAGCTTCTGCTGTATCTGAAAAGGTTTTTTGAAGCCGGAGGCCCCCTGATGTGGCCTCTTCTTGCCGTAGCCGTCGCGTTGTGGACATTGATCATTGAACGTTACTGGTATCACTGGCTTGTTTTTCCAAAAAATTTGACCATGTTGTATTCATCCTGGCAAAATATTACGCGCATAAATCACCTCCAGATCAAAAATTTATTGGAAAAGGAGCTTTCAAAAATACGGCGAGGTTTAACCACATCCCTGTATATGATCAAAACCCTTATTGCTCTGTGTCCTTTGCTGGGGTTGCTGGGAACAGTCACCGGGATGATTCATGTTTTTGAAACCCTTGGTTTTATCGGCACCAGCAATCCCAGAGCCATGGCTGCCGGTGTCTCCATGGCCACCATACCAACCATGTCAGGACTTGTAGTGGCCCTGTCCGGATATATGTTCAGCATTCATTTGCAACGCAGAAGCGAATCCATGGTTCGATCGGCTTCTGAAAAATTGACCCTGATAATAGAGGATAAAAAATGATTAAAAAGAGGGGACTTGAGCAGTTCCCCCCTTTTGAAAGGTAGCTATGAGGCGAAAATATCAATCCAATGAGCATGAAACAGTGCAAATCGATATGACATCGATGGTGGATGTGGTTTTTATCATGCTGATTTTTTTTATTGTTACCACATCATTTGTCAAAGAGGCAGGCATTGAAATCAACCGTCCGCAGGCATCCACTGCGGAACGTCAGGAGCGGGGCAACATCATGATTGCGGTGGCTGACAACGGGGCCGTCTGGATAGATGGACGGCAGGTGGATATCCGGGCGGTAAGGGCCAATATTGAGCGGATGCGTGCCGAAAATCCGGAAGCTGCCGTTGTGATTCAGGCTGATGAAGCCTCTCAGGCAGGGATTCTGGTTCAGATCATGGACCAGGCACGAATGGCCGGGATAATGAATGTGGCCATTGCAGCGAGCCGGCCATGAGAAAAACATTGCGATACGCCATATGCCTTGTTGGGGGCACCTGCGCAGCTTTGGGCCTGTTTTTGCTCATGCAGGGCCTGATTGGCCGTAGTGAGGCCAACATCAGCAATCAGAAAAATTTTGCCATTCCCCAATTTATCCGGATGGATCAGCCCGAAGATGCGGTAAAGGAACTTCAACGGGAAAGACCCGAACCTTTAAAAGCGCCTGAACCGGTTCCTATGGCAAAGGCCATGGAAATGCCTCAACCACCACCCATCCAATCGCCGCAATTTGATCCGTCAATACCGGATATCCGTCCGGATCTGGCATTAAACGATTTGCCACTCGCAGCCCCTGTGGCGGCCAATCCTTCACCATCCTGTGAAATGCAAACATCCGGGGAACTTCTGCGTTATTCGCAGCCATTGATTCCGGTTTCCAGGGTGGAGCCTTCTTATCCGCGCCGGGCACAGCTGGAAGGTATTTCCGGATGGGTTCGTCTGGAGTTTGTTGTAAGTGAGAATGGATCGGTAAAAGATATCCGGGTTGTGGAGGCACACCCAAGACGGGGTATCTTTGAAATGGAAGCTGTCCGGGCACTGAGCCGTTGGACATTTCATCCCCAGACCCATCATGGGAAAACACTTGGCTTCAGGCACGGGAAATACGTCGCGCCGCGTGTGTCCTGAAAAAAAAGGCCAGGCAATGTGGTGACTGCAACACCAGAATCAGGCTTGGTCGATTGCTCATTCAGCTTGAACACTGGAGCGAGGCCATCGAATATTTGGAAAGTGCCATTGGGAAACAATGCAAAAAACAAAAGGAAGAAGCCCTGTTTCTTCTAGGTATGGCCGCCTACCATGAAGGAAAATTTGCCCAAGCCCACCAGGCATTTCATCAGGCCCGAAAATGCCCAAAACTGAGCAGGCAGGCTGATAATTGGCTTGAGATGGTAAACAATAAAAACCAGTTTGGCTTTTAGCGTAAAATTTACCAATCGATACCTTCTAACAGGATTTCGTCATTGCTGCGAAGCCCGGGACAGGCTTCGCAGCAATGACGGGAAAAACTTAATTATCCAGTGTAAACAACCAGCCTGTATATGATATTGCCGGAGGCAATGGTTTTTTAAACAGATCATGCGTCCTGGCTTTGATCAAGGTTGACAAAATATACCTAAATAATATATTAAGTATACCATGAATTTTGAATTTGACCCGGAAAAATCAGCTACTAACAAAAATAAACATGGGATTGATTTTATTGAAGCTCAAAAACTGTGGAATGATATTGATTTATTGGAGATCCCAGCAAAAACAACCGAAGAACCAAGATTCCTGGTTATTGGTAAAATAGGCGAAAAACATTGGTCGGGGATTATCACATATCGAAATGATAACATTCGAATTATCTCCGTACGGTGCGCAAGGAACGAGGAGATTGAGCTTTATGAAAGCTAAAGAATTAGATAAGAAGTTTGATGAAGGAAAAAGCATTTTAGAACATTTTGACCTTTTAAAGGTAAGACGGCCAAATCTGGAACAAAAACGGGTTAACGTTGATTTTCCTATTTGGATGATTCAATTGCTTGATAAAGAGGCTAAACGCCTGGGTGTTCCCCGGCAATCGATTATTAAGATCTGGCTTGCAGAGAGATTGCAGAAATCCGGTACTTAATAACGGACGACAATATCGCAGCCGGCTTTCCGGTGAACGCGAAAAGGGGTGGTGCAATTTCCGGAAGAAGAGCCCACTGGCCAAATTTTCAGTGTATTCTCATCCGCTGAACTTTCTTTTGGTTTTTTATTCCTTATTTTGCCACTTTACATCTTCTGGCCACTGGCATTTAACCGGCTGGGAAGGCGCAGTGATAAAGTGATTAAGTTGATTCAAAAGTGAGAAAACCTGCCTGAATGACATTTTCATCGAACATTTTTTTGGGTTCGGATTTATCTGCACAATATAAGGTGACAGGCAATAATAAATTATCCAATCTTGCTTGTCTTTTGGTCCGTATTCTGCGTTGCATTGAGGGGCACAGACAATGAGTATGCACCCC
>SL_3KL_010_SEDDRAFT_10002123_pt1 | contig 18145 bp, 17 predicted proteins | sample SodLakKL_010_SED_2_FD_10381 | JGI IMG/M metagenome (IMG submission 10381) | reverse complement strand
AATCCTGAGCGCCCTCGGCGTTCCCGAGTCCCGCCTCCTCGCCGCCTACGGCGTGGTGGACAAGGTGGAGCGGGAGCCTCCGAACGGATCCTTCAGCGGCTCACCGATGAGGTCGATCTTCCCCGGGAGGTGGCCGAGGCGGTGGTGGGGCTGTTCGACGCTCCGGAGCTGGACCAGGTGGAGGCCCGCTTCGGGGAGGATCCGGACGTCGCCCCGCACCTGGCCTCGCTCCGGAGCTTCCTGAAGATCCTGGAGGATCTGGGATTCGGGGACTATGTGGACTTCGATCTCACCATCGTCCGGGGGCTCGCCTATTACACCGGGGTGGTATTCGAGATCTTCGACCGGGCCGGGGAGTTCCGGGCCGTGGCCGGGGGTGGGCGCTACGACCGCCTCCTGGAGCTGGTGGGCGGCGAGTCCCTTCCGGCGGTGGGCTTCGGCATGGGTGATGTGGTCCTTTCCGAACTTCTCCGGGAACGGGGCCTGGCGCCTGACACGTCCCATTCGGTGGACCATTTCATCGTGATCATCGGGGATGAGCAGGCGTCCCTGGCCCGGCGGATCGCCGCATCGCTCCGGGGACGGGGACGATCCGTGGTCTACGGGATCCGGGGACAATCGGTGCGCAAGCAGTTCTCCGCCGCCTCCAACGAGGGAGCCCGGGAGGTGGTGGTCCTGGGACCGGATGAGGTGAATCGGGGGGTGGCGGTGGTCCGCTCCATGGACTCGGGGGCGGAGCGGGAGGTGGAGCTCACCTCACTCCTGGACGACGCGGCGGTAGGAGCGTGAAGGCTCCCCCACCGGACGAGGGCGGCTTCCAGGAGACCCGTCGGGACATGCAACGGGCCATCCGCCGCCTGAACGTCCTGGAGTACATGATCGTGGTGGCGGCCGTCCTGGTGGCCCTGGCCGGGGGATGGATCGTGGCCTTCCTCCTGAGTGCCGGAACCGACCTTCCGCTCCGTCCCACCTGGGCGGTCCTGTCCCTGAGCCTCATCATCATTCCGGCAGCAGCGGTCTTCGGACGGGAACGTTTCCGCGGGAAGCGGCAGGAACACCCTGCGTCCGGCGAAGGGGACGACGGGATCGCGTCGGGGAGCTGAGCTTCGCCTCCCCAGGCCGATTCAACCCGATTCGAGCCGATCCACCCGACCAAACGATCCCCCCGATCCAACCCGACCAACCGATCCCCCCGATCCAACCCAATCAACCGACGGAGCATCAATGGCGGACGACAAGGGGCTGACCCCCCGGGCCGACGACTTCAGCGCATGGTACAATGAGGTAGTGCAGCGGGCCGAACTGGCCGACCACTCCCCGGTTCGAGGGAGCATGGTCATCCGGCCGTGGGGCTACGGGATCTGGGAGCGGATGCAGCGCGCCCTGGATGACCGGTTCAAGGAGACCGGGCACGAGAACGCCTACTTCCCCCTCCTCATCCCCATGAGCTTCATCGAGCGGGAGAAGGAGCATGTGGAGGGGTTCAAGCCCGAGCTGGCCGTGGTGACCCACGCCGGCGGCAAGGAGCTGGAGGAGCCCCTGGTGGTCCGCCCCACCTCCGAGACCATCATCTACTCCATGTACGCCAAGTGGGTGCAGTCGTACCGGGATCTCCCGCTGAAGCTGAACCAGTGGGCCAACGTCATGCGGTGGGAGCTCCGGACCCGCCTCTTCCTGCGCACCTCCGAGTTCCTCTGGCAGGAGGGCCACACCGCCCACGCCACGGAAGGGGAGGCGGAAGAAGAGACCCGTCTCATGCTGGACGTCTACCGGACCTTCATGGAGGAGTGGATCGCCATGCCGGTGGTGACGGGGCTCAAGAGCGAGTCCGAGAAGTTCGCCGGGGCCCTCCGCACCTATACCTGCGAGGCCATGATGCAGGACGGAAAGGCGCTGCAGGCCGGGACCTCCCACAACCTGGGCCAGAACTTCTCCCGGCAGTTCGGGCTCACCTTCCAGAGCGAAGCCGGGGCCGAGGAGTTCGCGTGGAACACCTCGTGGGGGGTCTCCACCCGCCTGGTGGGCGGCATGGTCATGACCCACGGCGATGACACCGGGATCGTGGTGCCCCCGCGCCTGGCCCCGGTGCAGGTGGTGGTGGTGCCCATCTACCGGAAGGAGGCGGAGCGCACCGCCGTGGTGGAGAAGGCCCATGAGCTGGCCGGCCGTCTCCGGGAGCGGGATGTGCGGGTCCGGGTGGACGACCGGGATCACCTGAACCCCGGCGCCAAGTTCTGGGAGTGGGAGCGCAAGGGCGTCCCCTTCCGCATCGAGATCGGCCCCCGGGACCTGGCCAAGGAGCAGGCCGTTCTGGTGAAGCGCGTGCAAGGCGAGGGCGAGGAGCGGAAGGCCTTCCTTCCGGAGAACCAGATCGTTGCCGAGCTGGCCGAGCACCTGGAGGCCTTCCAGCGCCAGCTCCTGGAGCGGGCCCGAGCCCGACGGGAGGCCCGCTCCCACCGTGGGGTGGAGACGCTGGATGAACTCCGGGAGATCCTGGAGGGCCCCGGCGGCTTCGTGTATACCGGTTGGAGTGGGGACCCGGCGGTGGAAGAACGGATCAAGGAAGAGACCAAGGCCACCCTGCGCTGCATTCCCGACCCGGCGTTCCGCTCGCCCCAGGCGCCGACCCGGTGTATCGGCGGCGGTGAGGCCCGGATGGAGGTGGTATGGGCGAGGGCGTACTGAGCCCGGGGGCCGGCTCCTCCGGTGCGGCGCCCCCGGGAGGGGGTGGGGCCGGGGCAGCGCCCCCCGCCGGCCCCGCCGACCTGGGGCCGGGCTTTCCGTGGGTCCAGGGCGGCCTCACCTGTCGGGGGCTCTCCCTGGAAGGGTTGGCCCGGCGATTCGGCACTCCCCTGTATGTCTACGACGCCCAGGGGATCGCCGACCGGGTCCACCGTTTCCAGGAGGCCTTCCAGGGGGTGGACCTCCTCCTGGCCTACTCGGTGAAGGCCAATGGCAATCTGGCGGTCCTGAACCGCATCGGCCTCGCCGGGGCCGGCGCCGACATCGTAAGCGCGGGCGAGCTGGAGCGGGCTCTCCGCGCCGGGATTCCGGCCTCGCGCATGGTCTTCGCCGGGGTGGGGAAGACGGTCCGGGAGATGGAACGGGCGCTGGAGGTGGGGATCCACGCCTTCCACGTGGAGAGTGAAGAAGAGCTGAACGTGCTGGAGGGCGTCGCCCGCCGCCGCGGCGAGCGGGCACCGGTGGGCATCCGGGTGAACCCGGATGTGGAGTCCCCCACCCCCCATCACTACACGGCCACCGGCCACGCCACCTCCAAGTTCGGCATCCCGGTGACGCGGGCCCTCGAGCTCTACCGAACCGCTCCGGAGCGGCCCCACCTCTGGTTCCGTGGGATCGACGTCCACATCGGATCGCAGATCGTGGCGGTGGAGCCGTATCTGGCGGCGCTGGACACGGTCCTGGAGATGACGGATCGGATCCGCGCCGACGGGGTTTCGCTGGAATACCTGGATCTGGGCGGCGGGTTCGGGGTGGGCTACCGGGGCGAGGGTGGCCTTCCCCTGGACCGCCTGGCCGGCGCCGTGACCGAACGGCTCCGGGAACGGGGCCTTCGCCTCATCCTCGAGCCGGGACGCTCCATCGTAGGCGAGGCCGGTGTGCTTCTGACCCGGGTCCTCTACCGGAAGGAGTCGGGGGGCAAGCGCTTCGTCATCACCGACGCCGGCATGACCGAGCTCCTGCGCCCGTCCCACTACGGGGGGTGGCACAGGGTCGTTCCGGTGGTCCACGATCCCGCCGCCCCGGAGGCCGTGGTGGATGTGGTGGGCCCCGTGTGCGAGTCCGGGGACTTCCTGGCCCTGGACCGGCCCCTGGCGCACCCCGGGGCCGGGGACCTCCTGGCTGTGGGGACCGCCGGCGCCTACGGCTTCTCCATGGCCTCCAACTACAACGCCCGCTGCCGCCCCGCCGAGGTCCTGGTGGAGAGCGGTCGCGCCCTTCTCATCCGCCGCCGGGAAGAGGTGGAGGATCTGCTGCGGGGGGAGGTCATCCCCCCGGCCCCCTCCCCGGAATCGGGAGACCATACCCCATGACCGACCGCTCCGAACTCCGGACCGCCCAGCCCCATCAGCGCGTTCTCATCCTGGACTTCGGGTCCCAGTACACCCAGCTCATTGCCCGGCGGATCCGGGAAGAGCGGGTCTTCTGCGAGATCCATCCACCGGATCGTTCCGCCCAGTGGGTGCGGGAGTGGGCCCCGGCCGGGATCATCCTCTCGGGCGGCCCCGCCTCCGTCTACGACGAGGCCGTTCCGGGAATGGACCCGGAGATCCTCCGCCTGGGGATCCCCATCCTGGGCATCTGCTATGGGATGCAGCTCATCGCCCGGGAAGAGGGTGGCCGTGTCCACCACGGGACCCGGGAGTACGGTCGCGCCGACCTCCGGATCCTGGAGCAGGAGAAGCTCTTCGATGGCTTCGATCCCGACGAGGCCACCCGGGTGTGGTGCTCCCACGGGGACCATGTGGACGAGCCGCCCGAGGGCTATCGTGCCCTGGCGTCCACCGCCACCCTCCCGGTGGCCGCATTCCGGGCCAGGGACCGGGAGATCTACGGGGTACAGTTCCACCCCGAGGTGGCCCACACGGTTCGGGGCGAGGAGATCCTCTCCAATTTCCTCTTCCGCATCGCCGGATGCGAACCCACCTGGACCCCTGGGGCCTTCGTGGACGAGGCGGTGGCCAGCATCGCCGAGCAGGCCGGGGAGGCCGAGGTCATCTGCGGGCTGTCGGGCGGGGTGGACTCGTCCGTGGCGGCGGCGTTGGTGCACCGGGCGGTGGGCGACCGCCTCACCTGCATCTTCGTGGACAACGGACTCCTCCGGAAGGGCGAGCGGGTGCAGGTGGAGCGCACCTTCCGCAAGCATATGGGAATCCGCCTGGTGGTGGTGGACGCCGGCGCCGAATTCCTCGGCGCTCTGGAAGGGGTCACGGATCCCGAGGCGAAGCGGCGCGCCATCGGAAACACCTTCATCCGGATCTTCGAGGAGACGGCCAGGGCCGAGGGGAAGGACGCCCGCTTCCTGGTCCAGGGGACCCTCTATCCCGACGTCATCGAGTCCGTCTCCACCGGTGGACCCTCCGTCACCATCAAGACCCACCACAATGTGGGCGGTCTTCCCGAGGACATGCCCTTCCAGCTCATCGAGCCGCTCCGGGAGCTCTTCAAGGACGAGGTCCGGAATGTGGGCCGTGAGCTGGGTCTTCCCGAGGACTTCGTGGGCCGCCATCCCTTCCCGGGGCCGGGCCTCGGCATCCGGATCCTGGGCGAGGTCCGGGAAGACCGCCTGCGGATCCTTCGGGAGGCCGACGCGATATACCTTGAGGAGATCCGGGAGGCGGAGCTCTACGACGACATCTGGCAGGCCTTTGCCGTGCTCCTCCCCATCCACTCGGTGGGGGTGATGGGCGACAGCCGGACCTACGAGAACGTCATCGCCCTCCGCGCCGTCACCTCCAGGGACGGGATGACGGCGGATTGGTATCCCTTCCCCCACGATGTGCTGGGGCGGATCTCCACCCGGATCATCAACGAGGTGGCGGGTGTGAACCGGGTGACCTACGACGTGAGCTCGAAGCCCCCGGCCACCATCGAGTGGGAGTAGCCCTTCCTCCGGGGGGCGATTGGACCGGAGTGGGGTGGGAGCGGCCCCGAGGCGGGTTCGGCAGGGGCCGGGCCCGCTTCTTCATGGACACGGACGTCAAACGGAGTCACTGCATATGCGGAAGGTCTCTTTGGGACTGCTGGCCAGCCTCACCCTCCTCTTCCTGGCCGCCTCGCCGGCCCGGGCCCAGGTGCACTGGGACGGGCCCCTTCTGGTTTCTCCCGGGACCCCTGCCGGGTGGGGGGTCTTCCTGGTGGACCCGGGACCGGGTCCACACGACGGAATCGGCGTGCTCTCTACCTGGCGGTCCAGTGACGCGCCGGGCTCCCTGGGATACCGGGTCGGCCTGGCCGAGGGCCGGGGTGGTGATCTGACCGTCTACGGTGGGATGGACATCTCGGGCAATCTGGTCATCGCCTCCGCCGACTTTCCTCTGGATGTGATCTGGGTCGGGGGCGTGGGAGCCGGGGTGGGGAAGGACGTGATCCTGAGCTTCCCCCTGGGCGCCTCGCTGGGCCGGGACTTCCAGGCCGACGGGGTCTGGTTCAATCCCTACTTCACTCCCCGGGTCGTGCTGGACGCCGAGTTCGGGAGTAGCCGGCGGCGGGACGGCCTGGAGCTGGGCTTCGCCGTGGACCTGGGGATCGACGTGGCCTTCGATCCGGGGTGGGCCTTCCGGTTCGCCGGGTCGTTGGGTGATCGGCGCGGGCTGGCCGTGGGAATCAACTTCCGTCTTCGCTGACCGGGGCCGGGGGCGGCCCTTCCTCTTCCGTTTCCCCCTCGTCGGTGGTCATCTCCTGGTGGGCCGCCTGGACGTTGGTGGCCACCTGGTTCCAGATCCGGTTCATGAGGGGGACGTTTCGACCGTGGACCCGGGTGAATTCCCGCAGGTCATCGGCGGTGACGCCCTGACGTTCCAGGATCTCGTCCCGCTCCCGGGCCGGGAGTTGCTGGGACTCCCATTCCATGGCGGCAACGCGGAGTTCGGTATACGTGGCCACGAAGGTGGCCTCGTCGATGCGGGCTTCCCCCTCGGAGGTGGGGAAGCCCATGTCGCAGGCCGCCAGGAAGCCCAGGGCGGCCACGGCGACGAGGAAGATGGCCGGGAACGAGCGCCGGGGCCTGGGCCGGCGGGCCCGAGCCGGGTCGCGTTCGGAATGGAAATGGTGACGGAGCATAGGCGGGAAGGTGATGGCGTGATGTCCCGGGAGCAAGACGGGCCGTTGCCCGCCTTCCCCGATCCGGGGTAACTTTTCTACTTCTTACCCGACTTCTCCCGTCACTTTCCCACCCAACGCACCCGGATCCACCATGACGCGATTTCCGTCGGCGGCCTGCACCTTCCTTCTCCTTTCCCTCCTGGTGGGAAGCCTGGCCGCGCCGACTCCGGCCCAGAGCCAGGAGGTCCCCTCGCCGGAGTCCTTCCTGGGCTATGAGATCGGTGACCGGTTCACCCCCACCGATCTGGTCTACGCCTACATGGAGCGACTGGCCGAACTCCACCCCGCCGTCTCTGTGGACAGCTATGGCACCACCATGCAGGGGCGGGAGATCCAGCAGGTCCTCATCGCCTCGCCGGAGCACAGGGCCCGCATGGACGAGATCCTGGCGGCCAATCGGGAACTCATGGACCCGGCTACCTCCGAGGCCAGGGCCCGGGAGATCGCGGCCGAGCTTCCGGCCATCGTCTACTACACCTCGGCGGTACACGGGAATGAGGCATCGGCGTCGGAGGCGGCCATGTGGACCATTCATGACCTCCTCACCGGCGCCGATGGGCTGGAGGGGGCGCTGGACTCCCTGGTGGTCATCATCGATCCGGTGGCGAACCCCGATGGGCGGGAGCGATACATCCACTTCTTCGTCTCCAACGCCCAGGTGCGGGACAATCCGAGCCCCCGGATCCGGGAGCGGCGCGAGCCCTGGCCCGGCTCCCGCTTCAACCACTACCTCTTCGACCTGAATCGGGACTGGGCGTGGCTGAGCCAGCAGGAGACCCGGGATCGGCTCGCCCGATTCCACCGGTACAACCCCCACGTCCACGTGGATGTCCACGAGATGGGGTACCGGTCCAGCTACTTCTTCTTCCCGGCGGCAGAGCCCATCAACGACATCTTCCCCGAACACATTCTCGAGTGGGGGCGGCGCTTCGGGGAGGGGAACGCCGAAGCGTTCGACCGGGAGCGCCTCCTCTATTACACGGCCCAGAACTTCGATCTCTTCTACCCGGGGTACGGCGACTCGTGGCCCTCGCTGGTGGGGGCGGTGGGGATGACGTACGAGCAGGGGGGGAGCGGGTTCGCCGGGCTCCTGGTGGAGCGCCCCGATGGGACCACGCTCTCCCTCCGGGACCGGTCCATGGGGCACCGGGTGGCCCAGAACGCCACCCTCCGCACCGCCGCGGCCGGGAAGACGGAGCTGGTGGAGGGGTTCGCCCGCTTCCACCGGGAGATCGATGAGGGGCTGGACGACACCTACCTCATCCCCGGCGACGACCCCACCCGGGTCGAGGCGCTGGTGGCGCTCCTGCAGAGGCATGAGATCGAGGTGGAGCGCCTGGGGAGCGAGGTCTCGCTGAGCACCGAGCCCCACCCGGGCTTCGAGGCTCGGGCCACCCTCCCCGAAGGGACCTACCGGGTTCGGGCCCGGCAGCCCCGGGGCCGTCTGGCCGGTGCGCTCCTTCGGCCCGACAACCTGCTGGAGGGGACCTCGTCCTACGACATCACCGCCTGGGCCCTTCCCTTCGCCTACGGGGTGGAGGCCCACGGGTCCCGAGCCACCTCCGGCGGGAACTGGGTGCCGGTGGAGACCGTCGAGGCCCGCACCGGGGAGGCCCTCCCCGCGGGAGGGAGCTTCGGATATCTCCTGGCACCCTCCTTCCATCATGCCCGCGAGCTGGTGGTCTTCCTGGAGCACGAGGGCCGCGTCTTCGTCCAGACCGAGCCCTTCACACTGGAGGGCCGGGACTGGCCCCGGGGTACCCTCTTCTTCCCCCAGGGGCGGAACGACGATCTGGATGATCTCCTGCGCCGCTCCGGGCTCGCCTCGGCGGTGACGCCGGTCCGTACCGGTCGAGCCGCCTCCGGCCCGGACCTGGGAACCAACGATCAGGCCCCGTTGCGGCTTCCTCGCATCGCCATCCTGGGTGGTCCCGGGACCAGCGCCACCGGCTTCGGCGGGCACTGGTTCTTCCTGGAGCAGATCCTGGACGCTCCCTTCGACGTCCTGAACGTGAGTGACGTATCGGGGACCGACCTGAGCCACTATGACGTCATCGTAGTTCCGCCGGGCGGGCCGTCGGGCACCCTGGGGAACGGGGGGACCACAGCGCTGGACACCTGGGTACGAAGAGGTGGGACCCTGGTGGCGGTGGGGAGCGCGGCCCAGCAGTTGGCGGAGCCCATGGCCGAGATCGAGCGGCGGACCCGGCTGGATGAGGACGAGGACGATCGGGATACCCGGCTGGAGCGGGCGCTCATGAGCCGGGAAGAGCGGGAGATGGAAAGCTGGCAGGAGCGGGTCCCCGGGACCATCCTCAAGGCCCACATGGATCCGGCCCATCCCCTGACTTACGGCGCCGGCATGGACACGGCCCATGACCGCCTCTTCGTCCTCTCCACCGGGACCGTATTCGAGCCCTCCGACGACTTCGAGTCCGTGGCCTTCTTCCCCGAGGGGGTGGACCGGATTTCCGGGGTGATCTCGGAGCGGAACCTGGAGCGGCTGGACCGGAGCACCTGGCTCGCCGAGCGCCGCCGCGGCTCCGGACGGGTGATCCTCTTCGCCGATGACCCCCTCTTCCGGATGTTCTGGTATTCGGGGTGGCAGCTCTATACCAACGCGCTCCTGGTGGCGCCCAACTTCTGAGGTTCCGTCATGACCCGCCTCCTCCTCTGGCTCGTCCTGATCCTGGTCCCGGCGCCCCTGGTGCAGGGGTGCGCGGTGAACCCGGTCACGGGCCAGCGGCAGTTCGTCCTCTTCTCCGAGTCGCAGGAGATCGAAATGGGACGGCAGGCGGACCGGGACATCGTGGCCTCGCTGGGGATCTATGACGATCCCGGATTGACGCAGTGGATGGATGAGATGGGGCAGCGAATGGCCGCCGCCTCGGAGCGGCCGGACCTGCCGTGGACCTTCCGGATCCTGGACGATCCCACCATCAACGCCTTCGCCCTCCCGGGTGGGTTCATCTACATGACCCGGGGGATCCTGACCCACCTGAACTCCGATGCCGAGGTGGCGGGGATCGTGGGGCATGAGATCGGCCATGTGACGGCTCGTCACGGGGTAGTCAGGGTGAGCCAGGCACAGCTCGCCCAGCTCGGCTTGGGCATCGGCATGGTGCTGGCACCGGACCTCCAGCCTTTTGGAGAGGTGGCCGGCGCCGGACTCCAGCTCCTCTTCCTGCGAAATTCCCGTGAGGCGGAGCGGGAGGCGGACGACCTTGGGCTCAGGTACATGACGGAGCAGGATTACGACCCCCGGGCCGTGGCTCGGGTCTTCGAGATGCTGGGGCGGGCCTCCGGTGCCGAGGATGGCGAGCGGATCCCGGGCTTTCTCTCGACGCACCCGGATCCCGGCGAGCGGCGAGGGCGGATCCTCGAGCGCACCACCGGCGACGATCCGGAGCTGGCCGGGAGTCGCGACGACAGGGAAGGGTACCTTCAGCGTCTCGAGGGAATGACCTTCGGCGAGGATCCCCGCCAGGGGTACTTTCGCCAGAACATCTTCTACCACCCGGAGTTGGCCTTCCGCCTGGACTTTCCCTCGGGGTGGCGCACCGCCAACACCCGAAGCGAGGTGCAGGGGGTGAGTCCGGAGCAGGATGCCGTGCTCCTCCTGGGCTTCGTGGAGGAGGCCTCACCGAGGGCCGCCCGGGACCAGTTCATGCGGGGGCAGGGGATGGCGGAGGTCGGTCGCTCCGACGCCTCCATCGATGGGCTCGATGCCGCCGCCGCCGATTTCCGGATCAGCCAGGATGGACAGGACTTCCGGGGGCGGGTGCTCTTCATCCGCCACGGCGACGCCACGTATCGGGTGCTGGGCTACTCCCGTCAGGCTGCCTGGGGAGCCCGGGGCGAGTCGATCCAGCGCGCAGTGGTATCCTTCCGCCGCGTAGCCGACCCGGCCATCCTGAATGTCCAGCCCCGGCGTATCGAGTTGGTCCGCACCGACACCGAGATGACCTTCGAGGGGTTCGTGCAGCGGCACCCCTCCACCATCCCCGCCGATGATGTGGGGGTCATGAACGGGCTGCGACCGGGTCAGGTGATTCCGGCGGGGACGCTCCTGAAACGGGTGGTGGGGGAGGGAGCGCCGCGGTAGGGATGGAGGGTGGGAGGGTGGGACAACGGACCCGACCGACGCCCCGGCCCGGGAACTACCAGGCCCGTATTTCGACCTCCGTGCCCCCGTCCAGCAGGTGGACGAGGGGCCCTCGGGGGGCGTCCCGGAGGGCTCGAACCAGCGCGCCGGTGTGGAGGCTTGTGGTCTCGCCGTCGAAGGCATTGCGGGCCGAAGCCAGGAGGGAGAAGGGGAGTACCGCCTGGACCCGCGTGTGGTCGCCGTCCAGCACCACCACCCGTAGCGCCCCGTCCCGCTTTTCCACCATCACGTGCTCGTCGGGCCCCTCAATCTCCACGAAGACGCCGTCCGGTGTGTCCTGGAGGGTGGCCAGGGCCCGGTGAAGATCGTCCATGTGGGGTGCGAGGCCAGGGACCGGGATTTGACGAATGTGGCGAGGGGCCAGGGCCACCCCGGCCCGCACCACGATGTAGGGAACCGGGATCACCAGCCGCGGACCGTGCTCCGGTGTCACCTCCACCACCAGCACCGAGGTGGAGGGTTGGGCCGGGTGCGCAGTCAGGGCGGAGGGTTGGGCCGGGTCCGCAGCCAGGAGTACCAGGGGCAGCGTCAGAGCTGCCGCCACGATGGCGAAGCTCTTCATCGGGCTTCTCCGCTCGCGCCGATCCAGATCCGGACCGTGGTCTCGCCGTCCTGCACCTCCAGGATGTCCCGGCTGCCGGAGCGAGCCAACTCGCGTACGGCGTCCCGGAGGTTCAGCTCTTCGCCCTCGGTACCCAGCATGGTCTGCACCACGGCCGTGGGCATCTCCATGCGGATCCGGGTCTTGAGGCCTTCGTCGATGCGCATGAGGACCTGATCCCCTCGCCGCGAAACGTGTACGTGGGTGTCTCCGTCCTGGATCTCCACGAAGTCCGCGTCTCCCACCGTCTCCAGTTCGGTCCACATCCGCCGCAGGTCCGCCACCGACACCTTCCCCTCCGGACCCCAGTGGGTCCCCTTGCCCTGCATCACGTGTCGATCAGCCATGTCCAGGCCGATCTCCACCAGTGCCAGGGGGAGGTTCATGCTCACCCGGGTTTCTCCCGGCTCCTCCACCCGAACGTGGAGCCAATGGGCCTCCTGGGCCTCCGCCGGAAGCGCGGGGAGTGCGAAAACGGCCATGCTCGCGGCCAGAAGACCCGTCGCTGCCATGTTCCTGCCTTTCATGTTCCTGGCTCTCATGATTCCTCCTCCGTGGGGCTGGTGAACCCGCCACGAGGGATCCTCGTCCTCGGAGGCTCCGTCCTCCGCAGGCTGAGCTGCGGTCGCCGCGGGTGCTCATCCAGCCCTACGACGGGGGGGGGACCGGGGTTTCAACGGGCCCGGCCGCGCCCTGTCCAACCATGGAGGGCAAAGCGAGAGGGGGGCGCCGCTTCTTGAGGCGCCCCCCTTCTTGAATGGTCCGGTATGGCTCGCCGACGCCATTGCCCGCCTACGTCACGCTGGACCCGCCTACGTCGCACTGGACCAGCCTACGTCACGCTGGACCCGCCTACGTCACGCTGGCGAGTTACCGCGCAGCGCTCGGGCAAGGAACGAAATCACCAGAAGGACGAGGAAGATCACAAAAAGGATCTGGGCGATGCCGGCCGAAGCTCCGGCGATCCCGGAGAAGCCGAAAATCCCCGCTACGATGGCGAGAATGAAAAAAATGAGCGCCCAACCTAACATGGATGTCTCCTTTTCTGATCGGAACTTGATGTCGTCGACCGTGATTTGTTCATGTGTGGATATCCTTATGCACCGTCCACGACCCCGTAAGAAGTATGTGACTCATATGTACTCATATAATCACTACACATTTTGTACAGTTGTAAGTGCGAGTATGTTCCACACTTATTTTACATCGTAATGTGTTGTGTGACTTCTGGTGACGGGTGGTTCTGTGGGTACGGGGTCGTGTCCACGTTCCCAGCAGTGGGACCAGTGGGCCCCAGGCCCCGGTGAGCCGCCGCTTCTTTTGGGTACAGGTCCGTGTGAGGCCGATGCCCTTCGCCCCTACGGCACCCGTCTGTCTTCCATGCCCGCCTTCTCGGCCCGATCGTTTCAGAAAGCTCTCCGCGACACCTGGTTCTTCAACGTCCGGGCCCATGTCCTGGCCGGTATCGTGGTGGCGCTGGCGCTGATTCCCGAGGCCATCGCCTTCTCGGTCATCGCGGGGGTGGACCCACAGGTGGGGCTCTACGCGGCCTTCCCTTCTCACGGTCTCGAATATCTCCTGGCGGCCACCCTCCTCACCGGTGTGCTGCAGGTGCTGGCGGGGGTGTTTCGGCTCGGCGGGCTCATGCGCTTCGTGTCGCGATCAGTGGTGACCGGATTCGTGAATGCCCTGGCCATCCTCATCTTCCTGGCGCAGCTCCCCGAGATCACCCGTGAGAACGCACGCCTTATGGTGTTCGCGATCCTGGCCGTGGGACTCATCATCATCTACGGGCTGCCCCGGCTCACCAAGAGCATCCCGTCACCGCTGGTGTGCATCGTGGTGCTCACCGCGGCCGCCATACTCCTGGGGCTGGACGTGCGGGTGGTCGGGGGAGGCTCTCGTCCCTGGTGGCCGGGGTCGTGGTGGTGTTCACCCACAACCTTGCCCTGGGCGTTATGGTGGGGGTACTTCTGAGCGCCCTCTTCTTCGCGAGGAAGGTGGGGCAGTTCCTGGTGACCACCGATGTGAGCCGGGCCCATTTCTGGGACCTCACGGCGGTGGCGGCCCTGGACAAGGCCGTGATCCGGTTCCGCCGACCGCCTCATGGCGCACTGAAGCGCCACTCCGCTCCTTTGAACGCAGAACTCCATCGCCCATGACCGACGCTTCTCCCACGGCATCCCCGACGGCCTCGGCCACCCCGTCTTCCGAGCAGGATTCGGTCATTCCGCCGCCGTCCCCCCAGGGTACCGGAGCCGGGTCCGTTCTGGCCTGCATCGACGACTCCCCCTACGCCGGTGCGGTCTGTGACTTTGCCGCCTGGTCTGCTGAGCGCATGACCGCTCCCCTGACCTTTCTGCACGTCCTCGATGCCACCTCCGGGAACGTTCCCGGATCGAAGAATCTGAGCGGGGCCATTGGGCTGGGTGCCCGGGAAGACCTCCTGGAAGAGCTGGCCGACCTGGACGAGGCCCGGGCCCGCCTCGCCATGGAGCGGGGGCGACAGCTCCTGGCCGCCGCCGTTGAGCGGGTGCGGGCCGCTACCCCGGCGCTCGAGGCGGCCACGGGGGCCATTCAGGTGCGCCAGCGCCATGGAGAGTTGGTGGATGCCATCCTGGCCCTGGAGTCCGGGGTCCGTATGCTGGTGGTGGGGAAGCGAGGCACGGCCTCCGCACGGCGGCACGGGCATCTGGGCCGCCACCTGGAGGAGGTGATTCGCGCGGTTCAGCAGCCGATCCTGGTGGCCCAGCAGTCCTTTGCCCCCCCGCTCCGGATCATGTTCGCATGGGACGGGAGTCCCACGGCGCAGAAGGGAGTGCGAATGATCGCCTCCGGCTCACTCTTCCGTGGGATCCCCTGCCATCTGGTCCACGTGGGAGGAGAGCGCGCCGACATCCGCAGAAATCTCGAGGCGGCGGCGGAGGCTCTCCGGGACGCAGGTTTCGAGGCACCCACGGCCATCGTGTCGGGGAACCCCGAGGACGCGCTGCCGCGGTATCAGTTGGAGAACGGCATCGACCTGTTGGTGATGGGGGCGTTCGGACACTCCCGCATCCGTCGGATGATCCTCGGGAGCACCACCACTGCCATGCTCCGCACCTGCACCGTGTCGGTTATGGTGCTCCGGTAGTCCCGGGGCTGAGCGTTGAGACCTCGGGTTCCCCTTGCCCTGTCCGTTGATGACGGCCACCGTGGGTGACCCACGGCCACCACGGGTGGTGACTGCCAGGACCTCGCCATGATCGTGTACCGAAACGCAGAGGGTCGTCGCGTCCTCCTGGAGTTGTACGAAGAGACGCTGGCGCGCATCCCTGCCCATGTGGAGCGGTGCCGCATCTCCACCGACTTCGGTTCCACCCACGTCCTGGTGGGCGGACCGCCCGACGCCCCTCCGGTGGTGGTGCTCCAGGGTGGGAACTTCCCGAACCCGGTGACGCTCCTCTGGTTCAGCGCCCTCTTCCAGCGCTTCCGGGTCTACGCCCCCGACCTGCCGGGATCCCCCGGGTACAGCGCCCCGCGTCACCTCCACACCCATCCGGGGGCGCTTCAGCGCTGGCCCCTCCAGGTTCTGGACGCGCTGGAGATCGACAGGGCACCCCATGTGGGTGCGTCGTACGGAGCCGGGGTGGTTCTGGAAGCGGCGGTGGCGGCCAGAGATCGGATCAGCGGAATGGCCCTCCTCATGCCCGCGGGCATCGCCCGGCCCCGGCCATGGACGCTCATGCGGGAACTGGCCCTTCCCATGCTCCGGTACCGTCTGCGTCCTGCCCCGGACCGCCTCCTGGCCGCCGTTCGCGCCCTCCATACGGATCCGCCGGACGAACTGCTCCTCCGGGTTCATTCTGCCATCTTCCGCCACCTTCGGCTGGTCCGGAGGATGGCGGCTCCCCCCGATCCTGCCGCGCTGGCCCGGGCCCGTATCCCTGCCCTCATCATTGCAGGAGAGCACGACCCGCTCTTCCCGGCAGAGGCCATCCGGAAGAAGGTGCCGGGCGTCCTGCCCGATGCCCGGGTCCTGGTCCTGGAGGGGACCCGTCACTTCCCGGCGGCGGCGGACCAGGAGGTGATTTCCCGGGCTCTGTTGGAGTTCGCGGAAGGGGCGGGGTGAGGCTGGGCCTGCCCCACTGGCTGGGCTGGCCCCACTGGTTGGAACGGTTCCACCTCTCCTGTCATCGGGTCGAAGGTCCAGCCGTTGCCGAGGAGCCGGAAGTGGAGGATGCCGTCTTCCCACCCCTCCACCTCGTAGATCCGATCCGTAGGGTCCATGTCGTCATGGTCCGGGGTCCGCACCGGCGCCGATGTGTCGTGCACGGTGGGTCCCGCTCCGTCCCTGTCGGCCACCCAGATGATCCTGTCCCCAGCGGGACCCTCGTGGAAGAGGACCACCCAGCGCCCGTCCTGGGACCATGGACCGATCTCGATCGCCCCCCCGTACTGGAACGCGGCGGGGTGGATCCGGTTGGCCCCAACCTCAAAGAGCCACCCCAATGGATCCCGGGAGTCCCTCCAGCGAGAGGATGACCTCGCCGTCCCCGGAGAATTTCCCTTTTCGATCCGGGTCCGGGCCCCCGATCCTCCGGTGCACTCACGTCCCGCTCTGGCATCCTCAAAATTAGAATCTGGATTCTAATTTTGAGGCCATTCCTCTTCCCTCCTCATCGAATGGGGTCATAGCCTCCTGTTCGTGGATGCTGTTGGTGCCAGGTGACCATGAAGCGGAAGTACCCAGAGTGGGCCGGTCCAGCCCAGCGTGGGCCTGCCATCCCAACAGCATCCAAGAACAGACTCTGAGGGGCGGTTTTACCTGAGGGGCGGCTTTGTCTGAGGGGCGGCTTTGTCCGAGGGGTGCTTTTCCCTGAGAGGCGCTTTCGGCGGGCAGGTGTTGCGAGAGCAGGAGCCAAGGAGCGGATGTCGATTCGTCTCCTACCAGACTCCCTGGCGCCTCCGCTGCCCAGGCATTCTCTCCCGCAACGAAAATCGGTGAGGATCCACAAAATTAGAATCCCGGTTCTATTTCAGCCGACCCGGATGGACGGAAGGCTGGGATCCCCGGGGTTTCGTGCCATATTGGGGGGGGACCCATCTTGGGTGGCAGACAATCCTGCCGGGTTAGCTGGACGGACACCCGCACCCAGACACCACGGGTCCATTGGCCCCCGCCCCTTCTACCTCGCCCTCATGACCGCTTCCGACCCATCGGCGCCCTTCCGCCTCCTGGCCCAGTGCCCACCGGGCCTCGAACCCACCCTGACCCGGGAGCTGGCTGCGCTGGGGATCCCAACACCCCAACAGACACCGCTGGCAGGGGGCGTGATGTGGAATGGGGGATGGGAGCAACTCCTCCGGGCCAACCTCCACCTGAGGGTGGCTTCCCGGGTGCTGGTGGAGGTGGGAGGCTTCCGGGCGAGGGCGCTGGGCGAACTGGTGCGGAAGGGGCGGCTGGCGGTGGACTGGGAACGGATCCACGCGGCGGCCGGCGGCGAAGGGCGCCGCATCGTCTTCCGGGTATCGGCCTCCCGCTCGCGCCTGTACCACGAGGGTGCCATCGAGGCCCGGCTCCGGGAGGCGGGAGAGCTGCCGGAGGCGCCGGGCCAACAGGCGGAGACCGAGGCCGTGGGGTCCACCGCCTCCCCGGTCCTGGTGGTGGTCCGGGTGCACCGCGATCAGCTCACCGTGCGGCTGGACACCTCAGGCGCTCACCTTCACCAGCGTGGGTATCGACAGCATGTGGGGACGGCCCCCATGAGGGAGACGCTGGCTGCCGGCCTCCTCCTCCAGGGTCTTCTGGAACCCGACGGGGGGTGGGACCGGCCTTCATTGGTGGATCCCTTCTGCGGCTCCGGCACCATCCCCATCGAGGCGGTGCTTCTGGCTCGCCGGATCCCCCCGGGGATGGCGTCGGTCGGCTTCGTCCCCAGGGACTTCGCCTGCCTCCACTGGCCTGATCTTCCGCCGGACATGTGGGAGATGGAGGTGGCGCGGGCCCGGGCCGGGATCCGTCCCGTGGACCCGGAGCGATTTACCGTCTTCGGTTCAGATCGCAACCCCCGCATGGTGGAGGCGGCCCGGGCCAACGCAGAGCGGGCGGGGGTGTCGGAAGACATGCACCTCGCCACGGCACCCCTCTCCAGGGCACCCCATCCGGAGGATCCCGGGTGGATCGTGACAAACCCGCCTTTTGGCACCCGTCTGGGTGGGAGGAAGTCTCTTCGACCCCTGTACGCGGCGCTGGGCCGGGGCGTCCAGCCGGGGGGGAGGATGGTGGGATGGCGGCTCCTCTATCTGTCCGCCGACCCGGTCCTGGACCAGGTCACTGGTCTCCCCCTGAAGGTGCGCATGACCACCGGCCATGGCGGGCTCACCGTGCGGGCCATGGCACTTGAAGCCGGCACGACCGAAGCGCCTGCCGCCCCTCCGTCCTCCTAGGAGGTGGAGGTGGGCCTGCTCCGGAGGTGGGCGTCCTTCTAGGAGGTGGGCGGGAGCGCCTTACCTGGCCGATCCTCCTCCGCCCCTCCTTGGTGCGGCGGGGG
>SL_3KL_010_SEDDRAFT_10002122_pt1 | contig 18146 bp, 12 predicted proteins | sample SodLakKL_010_SED_2_FD_10381 | JGI IMG/M metagenome (IMG submission 10381) | reverse complement strand
CCCCCAACTGCGCAGCCTGCAGAACCTGTTTGTGGCAGGTCCCGGGCGTGCCTGGGCGGGTGGCGGCTCGGGCACCATCATTCGCTTCGAGCCGAATGGGGACTGAGTGACATCCCCCAGCGAGGGCAGATCTGCCGAACATCGCGCCGGGCAGAATCAACCCTGTCATGAAGACCACCATGGCCGCATGAGTCGTACCGCTGGCGTCCTCCAGGGATGGGGGACTACCACGGCCCAGAGACGGAAACCGGAGTTCGAGCGAAGGCACTACCGGCAGGTCCAAAGAGCAATATGCGCAGTACCCTGGTACGTAATCACGTAGCGGACCCTCCAAGACTGCGACATGATCTGTCGCACACTTCACGGCCTGCCTGCGTCTTCCGCTGACAGCCGGCCAACAGGCATACTCCCCCGATCCTGCGCGTGGTACCTCGCGGCTGCATATTGGCGGGACATGGATGATGTAACGGCGAACAGCTCCAGCGATCCGGAAGCTGACAAGAAACTGGCACCCCGGGCGCTGTCGATCGACCTTGAGGTAGGCATCAAGGATCGCCGCATTTACAAGCTTGCGGCTGTACGCGGCGACAGTGGCGAGGCGTTGACTGCGGCCGGACCGAAGCAGGTTGGCAAGGCACTCCAGCAACTTGATGCCTTTGCTGATGGCGTGCGGTTCCTGCTCGGCCACAATCTGATTGCGTTCGACATTCCGCATCTGCATGCAGCACATGCCGACCTGGCCATCCTCACCCTGCCCCGTGTCGATACGCTCCGGCTGAACCCGCTCGCCTTTCCCAGGAACCCCTATCACAGGCTGGTCAAGCACTACCAGGACGGCCAGATCCAGGGTGGCCAGCTCAACAATCCCGAGCTGGATGCACGTCTGGTGCTGGAGCTGTTTTCGGACCAGTGGGCCGCACTCCGCGACCTCGCTGATGCTGATCCCGCTCTGGTGCGGGCCTGGCACTGGCTCACCACACGGGAAGATCCGCAGCGCGGCATCGATTCGTTTTTCACGACCATTCGCGGCAGCCGATGCCCGCACGACGAAGACGCGGCCGGCGCCATTCGCCAGTTCCTCGACGGTCGAGCATGCGCCACCAATGCCCATGAGGTGCTAGCGAGTGCGCATCACCAGGGCTGGCCATTCGCTTTTGCACTCGCCTGGTTGTCCGTGGCGGGCGGCAACTCCGTCATGCCCCCGTGGGTGCTGTACCAGTTCCCGGAGACCAGCCGGATCGTGCGTGCCCTGCGCGATCAACCCTGTGGGGATCCAGATTGTTCCTGGTGTCGTGAGCGTCACGACCCGCGCAAGGAGCTCACGCGCTGGTTCGGTTTTCCCGACTTTCGCCCGGAACCGACCGACGCCGAAGGCCAGCCGCTACAGGCGCAAATCGTGAAGGCCGCCATGGCCCGCGAGCACCTGCTCGGCATCCTGCCCACGGGGACGGGCAAGTCGCTCTGTTACCAGATCCCGGCGCTCTCGCGGTTCGACAAGACCGGCGCGCTGACGGTGGTCATCTCTCCGCTGGTCGCACTGATGTCGGATCAAGTCGCGGGGCTGGAGGCCCGCGGGATCGGCTGTTGCGTCACGATCAACGGCACGCTGTCGATGCCGGAGCGTGCGGAGGCGCTGCAACGCATCCGGATGGGTGACGCCGGCATTGTCATCGTATCGCCTGAGCAGCTGCGCAACCGGACGTTCCGCCGGGCACTCGAGCAACGCGAGATCGGGGCCTGGATACTCGACGAGGCGCACTGCCTGTCCAAATGGGGACACGATTTCCGCCCAGACTACCGTTATATCGGGCGTTTCATCCGTGAGCGTGCAGGCAACCACGAAATCCCCCCGGTGATGTGCCTGACGGCGACGGCAAAGCCGGATGTGGTCGACGACATTGTCGATCATTTCCGGCACCACATCGGCCTCGAGCTGCGGGTATTCGACGGTGGTGCGAACCGCACCAATCTCGACTTCTCGGTGATCCCGACGAGCCGTGAGCACAAACTGCCGCATATTTTCCAGGTCCTGCGCCACGAGATGCCCGCGGGCGTCGATGGCGGAGCCATCGTCTACTGCTCGAGCCGCAAGAACACGGAAGAAATCGCCGATTACCTGCGAAACCAAGGGATGGCGGCGGCACACTTCCATGCCGGGATGCAGCCCGAGGAAAAACAGGACACACAGTCACGCTTCCTCGCCGGGGGGATCCAGGTCATCGCGGCCACAAACGCATTCGGCATGGGCATCGACAAACCCGATGTCCGCCTGGTGATCCACGCCGATATCCCCGGCTCGCTGGAGAACTACCTGCAGGAAGCCGGACGTGCCGGCCGTGACCAGCAGCCCGCGCAGTGCATCCTCATGGAGACGGAACCCGATATCGAGCGCCAGTTCTCCATGTCGGCACGCTCGCAACTCACCCCGCGGGAGATCAACGCAGTCCTGCGCTCGCTGCGCCGGTTGAAGCGCTGGAAAAGCGCCGAGGAGGACATCGTTGCGACCACGGGCGAGATCCTCGTGGAGGAGGATAGCGGCGCATTCGAACGCGACTCGGCCACTGACGATACCCGGGTGCGTACAGCGGTGGCGTGGCTTGAGGAAACTGCGCTGTTGTCGCGCGAGGAGAACCACGTCCAGGTGTTCCCGTCGTCCCTGCGCATCAGTTCAGCGGCTGACGCGCGCGAAATCATCAAGAAGCGTATCGACCGTGAGGACTACCGCAAGCAGCTGATGCATATCGTCGATGCCCTGCTGTCGGCCGATGCCGATGAAGGGATCTCCACCGATGAACTGATGGTTGCATCGGGACTCTCCTCCCAGGGGGTTCGCACCGCCCTGCATGATCTCGAAACGCTGGGTGTTGCCAGCAACGACACGGCACTGACTGCATTCATCCATGTCGGTGTCGAAGACTCCTCCCGCAAGCGGCTCGAGCAGCTCGTGGACCTGGAAGTCGCGCTGATCGACGAGATGATCGAGCACGCACCGGGGCTGACTCGCGGAGAAGCGTCCGTCCTGCATCTGCGCCATGCCAATCAGCGCCTGAAGGATGCAGGCCACGAGCAGGCCCTTCCCGACAAGCTGCACCGCCTGCTGAGAAGCCTCAGTGCCGATGGGCGCAGCGAGGACGGAGGTGGCGGCAGCATTGGCCTGCGCAGCTTTGATGCCGAGTCTGTTCAGATCACGCTGAATCGGCAATGGTCGGCGCTGCGCGAGACGGCGCAGTTGCGCCGCGATGCCGCCACGGCGCTGCTCGCACACCTGGAGAGCACTCTACTCGAGGGCACACGCGGCAAGGACAAGCTGGCCGAGACAACGCTCGGCCGCCTGGTCGCTGTGCTCCATGACGACATCACTCTACAAGGTCGGGTCAAACGACCTGACCGGCTGGTCGACCATGCGCTGCTCTGGCTGCATGAGCAGAATGTGATCCGTCTGAACAAGGGGCTGGCGGTATTCCGTCCGGCGATGACCATTCGTCTCTCCGAAGACAAGCGGCGCTTCAACAAGGCCGACTTTCAGCCGCTCTCCATTCACTACCAGAACCAGGCCAGGCAGATCCACATCATGGCCGAGTATGCGCAGCGCGGGCGCGAAAGAATGGCCGAAGCGCTGCAACTCGCCTTTGATTACTTCCGCCTCCGACAGGAAGAGTTCATTGCACGCTGGATGCCCGGGCGCGAACAGGAGCTCAAGCGCCAGACGACACCAGCGTCATGGCGCGAGATTGTGGAGTCCCTGCGCAACCGCCAGCAGCAGGAGATCGTCACCGACGATCGCCAGCAGACCAATGTCCTGGTTCTCGCCGGACCGGGTTCCGGCAAGACCCGCGTCCTGGTCCATCGTATCGCCTACCTGATCCGAGTGCAACGCGAGCGCCCGCAACGCATCCTGGCCCTCGCCTACAACCGACACGCCGCGGTCGAGATCCGCCAGCGCCTGCACGCACTGGTCGCCGAGGAGGCAGCGGGAGTCACCGTCATGACTTGCCACGCACTGGCCATGCGCTTGACTGGCGAAAGTCTGCTCGGGCGGCGTGATGCTGTCGACCACGACTATTTCCACGAAATCCTCACTCGCGCCACTTCCCTCCTCCAGGGCGAGGGGCTTCCACCAGAGGAGGCGGATGCCCAGCGCGAGCACCTTCTGGGCGGCTTCCGCTGGATCCTGGTCGACGAATACCAGGACATTGGTCGCGAGCAGTACGACCTGATCTCGGCACTTGCCGGGCGCACGCTGGAGGATGCAGACGGCAAACTGTCCCTGTTCGCGGTAGGCGACGATGACCAGAACATCTATGGTTTCGCGGGTGCTTCCGTGGAGTTCATCCGACGCTTCGAGAGTGACTTCTCCGCCAGGGCCGCGTATCTGGTCGAGAACTACCGGGCGAGCCGCCATCTCATCACGATGAGCAACGCCCTGATCGAGCCCGCTCGTGACCGCATGAAGGCGGAGCATCCGATCGTGATCAACAAGGGGCGCCGAAACGAGCCCGCGGGCGGGCGCTGGGAGAAACTCGATCCGGTCGGTGGCGGTCGCGTGCAATGCTTGCCGCCAGCGCAGGATCCCCGTTTACAAGGCATTGCGGTCATGCACGAACTGGAACGCCTGGCGGCGCTGGACCCCGAGTGGGACTGGACGCAGGTCGCAGTGATCGCACGCGAATGGAAGTTTCTCGATCCTGTACGCGCCTGGTGTGAACACCATGGCATCCCCGTGCAGCTCGCCCGCGATGAAGCCGCACCCTTCTGGCGGCTGCGCGAAACACAGGCCCTGATCCACTGGCTGGAAGCCCATGGTGACGAGGCACCCTTGATCACCGCCAGCCAGATTCGCACGTGGCTCGCCGATCAGGCGGCAACGCACTGGTGGGAAGTCCTGCGCGAGGCCGTCGAAAGTTATGCTCTGCAGATCACCGAGGCAGAGATGCCGTGGAAGAACCTGGTCGAATGGCTCGTGGAGTGGGGCCGCGAACTCCGTCGCCAGCAACAGGGCCTGCTACTGCTGACAGCTCACCGCGCAAAGGGTCTCGAGTTCGCTCACGTCGCCATACTCGATGGTCACTGGGAACGCTGCGGCCAAGACGAGGATCCGGACGCGCCTCGGCGACTGTACTATGTCGCCATGACGCGGGCCATGGAAACCCTGACACTCGGTCGGCTGCATGGTCCGAACCCGCTCATCGACTCCCTTCCCGCAGGCGACTCCCTCCAGCTCCGCGACGATACCGTGAGCACAACCACAGAGCCATGGCTCGATCGTGAGTACTACCAGCTCACCCCCGGTGATGTCGATCTCGGGTACGCAGGGCGCCACGCCCCCCGGCACCGGGTCCACCAGGCACTTGCGGCACTGGAGCCCGGAGATCCGTTACAGTTGCGAGAAACCGATGGCCGCTGGGAGCTGTTTGATAAGCATGAACAGTGTGTCGGACGCATGTCCAAACGATTCAAGGTTCCAGCGGGCCGGCACCCCGTCGAGGTTCGCCTCGCCGCAGTGATGATCCGCCGGCGCGAGGATTCGGAGGCGGAGTATCAAAATCTCCTGCGCTGCGAGCACTGGGAGGTGGCTCTGCCCGAGATCGTGTACGTACCTGACCACAACTGAGGTCGTCAGTCCGACCTTTCGTCTTCCCCATGCTCCACGCCTGCAAGCGGATACGCGTGCATAACGTCACGCAATCTTCAGATGGTAACTCTTGGGCCTGGTGAGACTATCGTAGCCTGCGGCGGACATGCTGTGACCGCGGCCAGTGGACTTGACGCCGGTCCACGCCAGTGCCGGGTCGAGATAGTCACAGCGGTTCATGAATACCGTCCCGGTTTCGATCCGATCACCAAGGGTACGCGCCACGTCCACGTCGTCCGTCCAGATCGACGCGGTGAGGCCATACTCACTGTCGTTCATGAGTGCGACGGCTTCGTCATCCGAGCGCACTTTCATCACGCCCGCCACCGGACCGAAGCTCTCTTCGGTCATCAGGCGCATTGAGTGATCGGCGTCAACCAAGATGCGCGGAGCGAGGTAGGCGCCCCCTTCGGCTGGATACAGCGCCGGATCGATCAGGTTGTGCGCACCGGCCGCCAGAGCCTCGGCGACCTGCTCGCGAACGAAGTCGGCGGCTTTGACGCTGACCAGAGGGCCCAGGGTTGTCTCAGCTTCCAGCGGGTTGCCGAGGCAAAACGCACGCGCTTCCTTCTCCAGTCGGACCATGAAGTCGTCGTAGACGGCTTCGTCCACGTACACGCGTTCAATGGAGCAGCAGGACTGTCCGGCATTCGATAGGATCCCATCGGCAATACCCGCGGCCGCCATATCAAGGTCCGCATCCGGCCGTACGTAGGCGGGATCCTTGCCGCCCAGTTCAAGTCCGGTTCCCGGAAAACCCGATGCGCCACCCACCGCCTGCTGGATGGCGCGGCCACCACGGACTGACCCGGTGAAGCAGATCATCCGCACCGGCTCAGCCTGAACCACGGCCGCCGTGGTTTCATGACTCATGGGTACAGCACGGAACACGTTCTCCGGTAGCCCAGCCGCCTTGAGGATACGCTCGATGCGCGCCCCGGCCATGACGGTCTGCTGGGCATGCTTGAGGAAAACCGCGTTGCCGGCCGCCAGCGCCGGCCAGACGATGTTCACCGCGCTCATGTAGGGGTAGTTCCAGGGCGCGATGGCCAGTACGGTGCCGACCGGCTCTCGCCGGATGAACCGCTCAAACCCGGGTTGGGGTGACGGAACTGTATCCGCGAGTGCCGTCGGTGCCACACCCAGCATGTAGTCGGAACGCTCGCGAAACCCACGGATTTCACCCCCGCCCAAAGCGACGGGCCTGCCCATGCTGTGTGCAAGCTCCTCGACCACTGCGTCCGCTTCCAGCTCCAGGCGCTCGGTGGCCTCCGCCAGAATTGCAATACGCTGTGCCAGCGGCTTCTGCTGCCACGCCTTCTGCGCAACCGCGGCCTGCCTGACAGCATCGAGGGCTTCCGCGGTAGCCATCAGGGCATGCTCTGCATACACAGCGCCATCGATGGGACTCACGACTCGTGCAATGTTTGCCAAGGTCCTCTCCAGTACTTCACGTTATGACTCGTCTTCCGGTGTCACGTAGGCTGCGGAAATGCCGCCATCCACCCGAAACTCCGTGGCGTTGATGTAGGAGGAACGGTCGCTGGCGAGGAAGGCAACTGCCTCGGCAATTTCCCGCGCCTGTGCAAAGCGGCCCGGAGGCACATGCACAAGCCGGCGTGCGGACTGCTCGGGGCTGAACATCGTTCGCAGAAGTGGCGTCTCGACCGGACCCGGGGAAATCGCGTTCACACGGACACCCCGGCGGGCGAACTCGACGCCCAGCTCCCGCGACATCGACAGGACACCGCCCTTTGACGCTGTATAAGCAATCTGGGAGGTCGCCGAGCCCATGTTGGCCACCAGGGACGCCGTGTTGATGACGGAGCCCCCACGATTCTCCAACAGGTGCGGGATGCCATGCTTGCAGCAGAAGAACACGCTCGTCATGTTCACGTGCAGGACGCGCTCCCAGACAGCGGCATCCGTCTCCAGAACCGAGCCGTCCCGTTCGTCCGAAATTCCGGCGTTGTTGAACAGAACATCGATGTGGCCGAACTTCTCCCGCACGCTCTGATACAGCTGCCTGACCTGCTCTTCATCTGTCAGGTCCACCTGGAAAAAGCCGTCTGCACCCGTGTCAGCCTCCTTCATATCGACGGCGGCCACGATCGCGCCTTCGCGCTTGAAAACTTCAACGGTTTCGCGCCCGATCATGCCGGCTGCGCCGGTGATAACGGCTACCCGATTCTCTAAACTGGACATCAATGACTCCTGTTTCGATTATGCGGTTTCGATGTAAGTACTGACTTCCCAGTCGGTCACAGCGCTGGCGAACTCCGAGAGCTCACCACGCTTCATCAGGGTATAGTGATTCACGAAGTCGTCGCCAAAACATTGGCGTGCGATCCGGCTGTCATGGAACAGGTTGATGGCTTCCTCAAGGGAGGCAGGCAATACCTCCAGGGAGTCATCCGCGTAAGCATCACCCCCGAAGGCTTCCGGTGGCTCGATTTCATTCTCGATACCATAGAGGCCACCGGCCAGGCATGCCGCCATGACGAGGTATGGATTGACATCGGCACCACCCACACGGTGTTCAAACCGACACGATCCAGGATCTTCCCCGATCAATCTGACACCGGTCGACCGGTTGTCGACGCCCCAGGAGACCGTGGTACCAGCCCAAGAGTACGCACGCGCCCGCTTGTAGGCGTTGATGGTCGGTCGGTACAACGCCGTGAACTCCTTCATGGTGGCCAGCATGCCGCCGAGGTAGTGGCGGGCCGTCGCACTCAGGTGATGTGGTTCATCTGCCGCGTGAAAAAGCGGTTCCCCGTTATCCGCCGACCACAGGGACTGATGCACGTGGCAGGAGGAACCCGGCCAGTCTGATCGCGGCACGGCAATGAATGTCGCCATTTTCTCATCGATCTTGGCGAGCTGCTTCAGGCCGTTCTTGAAAATGAATGCATCATCCGCAGCCCGCATCGCTTCGCGATATCGAATGACGAGCTCGTACTGACCCGGTCCATTCTCCGGATGAATGGCTTCCATCTCGATGCCGGCATTACCAAAATGCTCCTCCCAGCGTGCCAGCCGCTCGCCGTCGACACAGGTCCGGAATGCCTGGTAAACGTTCGGCCGCGGCCAGTCTGCCTCCAGCGGATAGTTCTGTGGGAAGAGTGTGTCTGTTGATCCGTTCAGCAGATAGAACTCGAACTCGGTTGCAAAGCGTGGCTCCAGATTCCTGCCGGCGGCCTTCTCAATTTGCGCCGCCAGCACGGAACGCGGCGCGACGGGCACCTCCGAGCCATCCGGGAAAACGAACGAACCATTTACCCCGATCGTCCGGTCACGCCAGGACAGCATGCGCGCCGTAGACAGGTCCGGCCTGAAGAATACGTCCGGGAAACCGCTTTCCTTGTTGGGGAAGTACGTGCCGAGGCCGGGCGTAGGCTCGACGACATCCCACCCGTGGCGGAGGCAGACCAGGAACACGTCCGAAAAACCGATACCGGGCCGGCTCGGGCTGTCAACCAGACTCATCAGCTCCGACAGGGACACGTGCTTGGCGATCCAGGTGCCGTTTGTATCGGCCGATCCGGCAATGACCGTTCGGATCTCATGATCCTTGCACCATTTCTCGAACTCGTCGCGCTCAGCAGGGATACTCGTTGCGGACATTCTGTTTCCTCCCGCGGTTTGATTTCAGCTGATTCTCGGCACCCGCACTGGGGCGGACTTCCCACATCGTCGTGAAGTACAGAAAGCGCTCAATATTCAGCCTTGATCATCATCGCCCAGTGTGGTGCCGATTGCATCCATGATCTCCGGTCGTACGTTCCTCGTGTACATGAGGAACATGGCGCCAAGCACAATCCAGGCAATGTAGACAAAGGGAATCACACCGTAGATCCCCGGCGGGAGCGGCCACACCACGCGGTATAGCGGATACAGGAAAATCAGCGCACCCAACGTGCACAGCACACCATGGCGCAGCCAATGGTATTCACCAATGCGACGCATGTAACGGATGAGGCCGAGATTGGTCGACACATACGAAACAAGGAACGCGATGGAGATCAGGAAGCCGAAGTAACCCCACACGTTGAACGGCCCGGCAACGAATGCAAGCGGCGCACCCAGCACGATGGTAATTACGCCCATCGTGATTATAGACCGGTTTGGCGTATTTCGCGGTGACACCTGTGCAAGCCATTGCGGGAGGACCCTTTCATTGCCAAGGGTGTAGAGTACGCGCGTGCCAGCGAGGAAACCCGCCTGGCTGAAGGCCAGAATACTCCCAAGAATGGCAATAACGACAATGGTGAGGCCAACATCGCCCCAATACATGGCTGCGATGGTCTGCAGCGGTGCATCGTCGTTCCCGAATTCCTCCATCCGATCGATGCCATAACCGTACACCATGGCGTAACTAACCAGCACGTAGAACCCAGGGACTACAATTGCCGCAACCCAAAGGCCTCGGGCCAGTTGCCGCTTGGGGTCACGCACTTCCTTGCCCAGCGTCGCGCCCTCCTCGACGCCAACGTGCGAAAGCACCGCGTAGGTCATGGCCAAACCGATCCCGGCCCAGCCCGCCGCGCCTGCAGCGCTCGGCAGGAATGGCTCGATGCCCAAACCGCCGCCTTCCATTGGGCCACGAATCAGAATGTACAACGCAAGTGCCAGGATAACGGCACACTGCAACCCCAGCAGCGTCAGTGCTGCATACAGCGAGCGCTGGATTCCCAAGCAACCCATTGCGACCACGTAGCTGACTGCGGCAGCGGTGAAGATCCACCAGGGAATACTCAGCTGATATTGAGTCAGGAGCCACTCGCTTACCCAGCCGCCAAATACCGTGAATCCTGCGGAGGCCAGTACGATATAGGCACCAATAAGGTTCCAGCCGAATATGAACCCGAAGTCCCTTCCCCAGGCATGCGAGTTCCATGTGTAGAGGCCACCGGATGAGGGTATCCGCTTGGCAAACTCAGTGAACGTATTCGCAAGTATCAGGATGCCGGGCCAGACCAGCATGAATGCAAACACCAGTGCCGCGCCGGCGAACTGGCCCATGAACTGGAGATTCAGTGCAATCACGGCGGCGGGACCGCATCCGGCGATCGACATGACGGCAACCAGTCGCCAGTTCACTCCCTTGGATGCAAGGTCTGTAGATGTCATATTATTTTCCCCTGTAATGGATGCGGTTACCGCAAGAGAATGCCCGGCCGTCTATTTAAGAACGAATCCGGGATAACCGTCGGCTGCGACCTCTTCGCAATGTCGTCGAAACCGACCAACGCCGCCCACATACGGCATGAAAACCCGCTTCTTTCCGGGAATGTTCGCCCCGAGGTACCACGAATTTGCTTTCGGATAGAGTGTCAGGTCGGCCAGTTCGTTGACGTGGTCCACCCATGACTGCTGCGCGCTTGCGGTGGGTTCCACCGTGGCGATACCCCTTGATTCCATGTAGGCGACAAGGTCAGTGATCCACTCAACGTGCTGTTCGATCGAGACCATCATGTTGCTCAGGACGGACGGACTGCCCGGACCGGTCACGAAGAAGAAGTTGGGAAATCCGCATGTAGTTGCGCCGAGCAGGGCCTTCGGCCCTTCCTTCCATGCTTCCCGAAGGGGTATTCGGTCGCGCCCCCGGATGTCCACGCCCAACAGGGCCCCGGTCATCGCATCGAAACCGGTCGCAAAGACAATGTCGTCGAGCGGATATTCCGCATCCCGGGTAACGATGCCTTGCACGTTGATCTGTGCGATCGGCGACTCGCGCACGTCGACAAGGCGGACATGCGGCTTGTTGAACGTCTCGTAATAGCCGGTATCGAGACAGGTTCTCTTGGTTGCGAACGGCATTGTCGGACAGAGCTTTTCCGCGACGTCCGGATCATCTACCTTTTCGCGGATCTTGTTGCGCACGAACTCCGCAAGGGTGTCGTTGGCCGTGTGATCAGTCATCAGGTCGGTATAAGTATTCTCCAGCAGGGCGAAGCGTCCGGAGTTCCACGCCGCTTCATAGGCCGCAATCCGTTCCGCGTCGCTCACTTCCAGCGCCTTTTGAGTTGCCCCTTCTGAGGGGATGCCATTGCGCGAGTATCGAGCAATCTCCCGGTACTTGGTGTAGTTGCGCTTTCGCTCGGCAACATACTCCGGATTGAGCGGATGGTTCATGGCTGGCTGGCTGTAACTGGGTGTACGCTGGAAGACGTCGAGGTGGTCCGCTTTCGCGGCGATCAATGGTATGGCCTGGATGCCGGATGATCCGGTGCCAATCACCCCGACTCGCCGTCCCTGAAAGTCGACCCCTTCATGTGGCCATTCACCCGTGTGGTATATACGCCCTGCGAATTCTTCGATACCCGGGATGTCGGGATGATTCGCGGCGGACAGGCAGCCGGTGGCCATGACGAAGTACTTCGCGCTGTATCGGGTGCCACCATCGGTTTTCACAATCCAGCGATCGCTGGATTCATCAAAGACCGCAGAGGTAACCGCGCAGTTGAAATGGATATCCCGGCGCAGATCGAATCGGTCGGCGACGTGGTTCATGTAGGCGAGGATCTCGGGCTGTGTGGCGTACTTCTCTGTCCATTCCCACTCTTGCTGTAACTCTTCGGAGAAGGAGTACGAATAGTCCAGGCTCTCAACATCGCAGCGTGCGCCCGGATACCGATTCCAGTACCAGGTCCCACCGACCGAATCACCGCGCTCAAGGCAGATAACGCGCATGCCCAACCGCCGCATTCGCCATATCAGGTACAGCCCAGAGAAACCGGCACCGACTGCGACCATGTCGACATTCGTGTTCGGCGATTCCGTCATGACATTTCCCCGTGTTCGCGCCCCTGATTACGAATGGCTGCTGCGATCAGATGTCTGGCCTTCTCGCTAGCGGGAAGTACGTTGTGCAGGCTGAAGAAGCCATGCATCTGCCCATCGAACTCGACGTGCTCAACGGCCACGCCCGCTGCATGCAACCGGTTAGCGTAGCGCTCAGCCTCGCTGCGCAGGACATCGTGCTGCGCAGTGACGAGAAGCGCGGGCGGCAGTCCAACGAGGGATTCCGCACGTGCCGGGGATGCCATCGGGTGAAGCCTGTCCCGGGGGGCCGGGACATACTGATCCCAGAACCACTCCATGGTCTCGCGGGTCAGCAGCAGTTGGTTTGCGGGGTCTGTATATGAGGGCGTGGTGAAATCGCAGTCGAGCACGGGGTAAATCAGAATCTGCAGCTGCAGTGGTGGCACTTGTCCCCGCGGAACAGCTTGGGCAACCACAGCAGCGAGGTTACCGCCGGCGCTGTCACCCGCAACAATGAGTGAGCGATACCTGGAGAACCGCGCGCGGGCAAGTCGGTCCACCCGGGTTACGGCGGCAATCGCATCGTGAACGGCAGCCGGGAAAGGATGCTCCGGCGCCTTGCGGTATTCGACAATGACGACGGCGGAATCGGTTTCATTCGCGAGGGTGCGCAAGAGCGCCTCGTAGTCTTCCAACTCGCCGACGACCCAACCACCCCCATGAAAGTAGACGACGATGTGAGCCGGGTTGTCGACTGAAGAAAGCAGCCGCAACCGCACATGACCGGATGCACAGGGGAAATCCCAGTCCTCGACGAGCTCGACCGCCGGCCCCTCCCCATATCGTTGCCGCCCGGTACGTTCTAGAGCGCGCGCCTCGGCAGGCGAAAGACTCGCCACATCGACCACGCCTTCGTCACGCCTGGCCTTCAGGTACTGCTCAGCGGACCGTTCAAGGACCATTTAGCTACTCACCAGCCGAACCCCTTGTCTCTGTCGACAGCGGTCGAATTGGCCATGATTCGCCCTCAGGCAAACCATGACATCGAATTCTGGAATGTACTCACGATTACAGCATGAGGCAATTGTTACCACAAGTGTACAGTCGTGTCCAGATGATGCAGAATACGGATCGTGCGCATTCACAGCTGCTCCTCTGTTACGTTCGCGCACTGGTCACAAACGAGAACCTTGAGCACCGCAGATGGTTACCGACAATCCAGCACCCAAGAAGAACAGCAGCCAATCGGATCCGCCCTCGGTCGCAGATCTGATCCACCGACACATGGACGAGCTAACGCCCGCCGAACGCAAGGTGGCCCGCGCACTCCTCGCAAACTACCCGGTTGCTGGGCTCGAACCGCTGGCCGAGTTCGCGAACCAGGCCAAAGTCAGCCATCCGTCCGTATTGCGCTTCGTATCCAAGCTTGGCCTACAGGGTTACGGACGATTTCAAAGTGCACTGCGCGCTGAACTGGGCGCTCGCCTGGAATCACCGCTGACAAAGATGCACGAGGACGGTGTCGGGAAGGATGTTGAGCACGATACGAATAGCGACTTTCTGGACAGTTTCGTCGAGGGCGTCTGCGATAACATTCGACAATCAGTCGCTTCCTCCCCCCGGAGCGAGTTCGAGGGGGCGCTGAAGCTGCTCGCCGACACCCGTGGCGCGGTGTACATGATCGGCGGGCGGATGACGGATGCGATCGCGAGCTATACCTACATGCACCTGCGGATGCTTCGTCCACGCGTGCATCACGTTAAAGGAACTCCAGCCTCATGGGCGCCGTATCTTCTGGACATGGACACGCGCTCGGTGGTCATCGTATTTGACATCCGCAGGTACGACAGGGATGTCATCCGGTTTGCCGAGGAAGCTGCGGACCAGGGGGCGCACATCATCCTTGTTACCGATCACTGGTTATCCCCTATCGCAAGTCGTGCGGAACATCTCCTCGCATCCCGCGTGTCGGCGCCCTCGAGCTGGGACTCCATGGCGGCCATGATCACCTTTATGGAAGCCCTGATTGCGGCACTGAACAACCGGAACTGGGACCAATTGAAGAACCGCATCCGAATGATTGAAGAAATTGATGAGCGGTTCGAGAATGATGGGCAGAAAACGGAATGACTATACAGTTGGGCATACTCCAGTGTGATTACGTTTCGCCTGATCTGAAGCCCCATTTTGGCGGCTATCCCGAGATGTTTCAGTCGCTTCTCACCACAAATGACGTGCAGCCTCGATACCATGTATACGACCTAATGCAGGAAGTTTTTCCAGATTCGGCATATGAGTGCGATGGCTGGTTATTGACGGGCAGTCGATTCAGTGTGTATGACGACGCCCGGTGGATTCACCGGGCTCACAAGTTTGTCCGCTCAGTACATGAGGCGGGTCGTCCCCTTATCGGAATCTGCTTTGGCCACCAGATGATTGCACGCGCCCTTGGCGGCCGCGTCGAGAAGGCCGAACTTGGCTGGGAAGTCGGTTTGCGTACTGCGCGAATCTTCAGGCAAACGGAATGGATGGAGCCCCGGGAAGAGGCGCTTTCCTTGCTGGTTACGCACCAGGACCAGGTTGTCGAGCCACCAGGGGAGGCAGTTGTCCTGGCCGGCCATGACTTCTGTCCTTTCGCGATGCTTCAGATCGATGAACACATCCTCACGTTTCAGGGACACCCTGAATTTTCAGTGGACTTTCTCGCACAACTGATCCAGAGCCGCGTCGAGCTCATTGGGGAATCGCGTGCGCAGCAGGCGCTTGAGTCAATGCAGGAATCAGCCGACTCTGCAATCGCAGCGAAGTGGATTCTCGCGTTCCTGCAATCGCAAACCCCCCAATGACGCGGCCGGAACAGTGGCATATACGTCCAAGGCGAGCGAAACGCGCGCCGAGAATGAGTAGACCATCCAGGCAACCATGACGCCGGTCAATGTAAACAGCCGTGTACTTACGCGGGCGCAAGTGTGGCCGTTCCAGCATTTTCGGCAGCCCGGGCTGACCAGGGGGCGCGGAGTGGACCACATGCGGTGCCCCACCCAGCCCCTGGACCGCCAACGGCCTTCGAACCCTTGGGATCACCGTTACGTCGGCATCAGCTGAAGATGGGGGATTGCCGCGCCTCGCTGAAGGATGCCCGGCGCTGCTTGTTTTCATCCCAGAGGGCAAGCGACACCGACTCCAGGCTTCGCCGCAGCGTAATCCGCCCCACATTGCGCAGTTCCGGATGATCCGGCAGCACTTCGGGCACGGGCAAACCCTGCCAATCGGTTTCATGAAAGAACAGCAGGCGGGCGCGAACTGAGTGTCAGGCGCCGCAGGCGGGTCATGGCGATGATGCCCGCCACCGGGCCCAGCGCCAGGATCGAGAAGGCGTACTGCCAACCGAGTGTTTCGGCGGCGAGCGGGATCAGCCAGATCGTGGGGATTGTCAATGTGAAGCCGATGGCCAGTTGCAGGGTCAGTGCCGTGCCGATGAAATCCTGTCGGCCCACTTCCGTGACCGCCGTGGAGAACTGCGCAGAATCGGCGATGATCCAGAAGCCCCAGACGAGCCCGATCAGGATTACCAATGGCAACGAGACGGTGTGGAACAGGCCGATGAGTACCGCGCATGCACCGGAGACACCCATGGCAATGATCGTGGCCGCGGGGCGCCCAAGGCGATCACCCAGGATCCCGCCGGCGAGACAACCCAGCGCACCCACGCCGATCACCGCAAATGTGCCCAGTGCCGCCCAGCGTCCCGCATCACTGATGCCGTGCACCACCAGGGTTTCGTTGAGGAACACAGTGAACCACGCCCACATCGCGTAGAGCTCCCACATGTGCCCGAAGTATCCGAGACAGGCATACCGCACACCGCGATCCGCGAATACCCGCCACGCCATGCGTGGATCGAACCGACCCTGGGGGAAGGGGAATGGGCCGTCGCGACCCACGAACTCGGCCATGACGCCACCCAGCAGCGTCAGGAGACTCGTGGTGACGATCACGGGCACCCAGTCAACGCCACCCAGGCCGTTGACCAGGTGCGGCGTTGCCGAGCCGAGCGTCAGCGCGCCCACCATGACACCCAGCGCCGTGCCGCGCTTGAAGCGAAACCATGTAGCCATGGCCTTCATCAGCGGCGGGTAGACAGCGGCGAGAAATACGCCCGTGAGAGCCCGCAACAGTATGGCGGCTGTTACGCTCGGACTGATCAGCAGCAGCAGATTCGCGGCGGCGGCGCCGAGCGCGCCAAGGAAAACCAGGCGACGAGGCGGCACGAGGTCGGCAATGCTGAGCACCGCCGAACCCAGGGCGCCGACGACAAAACCCAGTTGCACGGCCATGGTCAGCCACGCCGCCTGAGCGGGCGTGATTGACCACGCGATTTCCAGTTGCGGCACGACGGCCGTGGCCGAGAACCACGTGGTCATGCCCAGGAGCATGGCCGAGGCCAGGATGGCAAGACCACGCCAGCAGCCGGGCGGATCCTGCTGTGCGGCTTCCCTGTCGTTGGCGACGTCTCCGGCGGACATGCTGTGCTTCAGCCCCGTGGTGTCAAGCGCCACCCACTACGCATCCGAAAAAATCTCGCATGGCGTCCCTCACTCACTTGCGGTTGCGCTACGAGGCGTGCGGAGCATCGCTACAACCGTGGGCGATGATCCTGACTGAACCTTACCGATCACGCGGTACCCGTGGCGTTCATAGAAACGAATACTTCTCGGGTTTGATGACTCAAGATACATCGAGAACCCGTCACGATCGTATTGGCGATGTGCGTGGTCGAGCAATGCTGAGCCGTAACCCTTCCCCTGCCGAGTCGGATCCACCCCGATCATTGACAAATACCAGTGCGGCTCACTGGGACGGTAATGGGCCATTCCTTCCGTCACCCTGTATACGTCATCGCGGATGCTGCCGCGTATTCGTTCCTCCGCGATTCGCCCTAGTTCTTCCTCATCCGGGCCTGTCCCTGGCGGCAACCACAAAGCTGCACCGCAGCGGTCGATGGTGCAATGAGCGCTACCGGATTCAAACGCATGGCCACCGAATGCTTCGGTGAATCGCGGCATCATTGCCAGATAGTCATCGGCGTGTGGCCAGCACCAACGTACCATCGGCTCTGTCGAGAACGCGAGGACAATGGTCATCACCATGCGAGCGCGGTCCGACGCGGCCGCCGTTACTACTTCCGTCGTCATCTCTGCAACCTATCCACGCGGCCCCACACTCCTCGTTTCATGAACGTTCATGATCCAATCTCCCACGAAGATTCTCGTTCACATGCCGATCACCCGACCTTTGCGGCACGCGCGGCTCTCTCACAGGTCATGTTGGAAAATCCGGGCAATGGCCAACACCTCATGCACTTCCTCAAGGAGCACCGGCAGAGCCCTCATCAACACTTGATCCCGGACAGGGGTACGGCCAGCGCGGACCCGTGTTGCCCCGAGACACGCGGAATTGTATCTTCGCCCCCTTGATGTCCATCGGCAAGCGGCACGGAAGCCCGTCCCGTCGGGGTCTCGGCCTGCACATCTCCGCCCGCCCCGCGTCCAGCAACATCCAAAATGGGAAGCTCCATGCACACGCTCGGTCGATTCTTTCCGCGCTCGGAGTACGAGCAGCGCTGGTCGCGTGTCGAGCAGCGGATGCGCGAGCTCGGTTACGAGGCGGCAGTGGTCTTCGGGCGCTCCGGAGGCACCAACGACCGCGCGGGCGACGTGCTCTACCTGACCAACTTCTTCTCCAC
>SL_3KL_010_SEDDRAFT_10002121_pt1 | contig 18147 bp, 12 predicted proteins | sample SodLakKL_010_SED_2_FD_10381 | JGI IMG/M metagenome (IMG submission 10381) | reverse complement strand
TTCACTGTTCACTGTTCACTGTTCACCGTTCACCGTTCACCGTTCACTGTTAAACCTCATCACCATCATCGTAATGTCGTCCGATTGCGGGAAGCCGGCTACATGCTCCTCAATAGCAGCCTCCATAGAATGGATGAGATCTCTGGGTGTTTGCGACTTGTGACGCTCTATGACCTCCAGCATTTTTTGATCGCCTAAAAGTTCTGCATTTACATTCTCCGCCTCATTCACGCCATCGGTATAGCAGAAAATCATGTCTTCTTTTCCCAGTACAATAGATTCTTCAGGATATGAAAAGTCTCCATGCAATCCAAAAGGAATGGTGCCGGCATTCTTGAACATCTCTACAGTGCCATCTTTTTTGATGAGTACCGGAGGATTGTGCCCGGCGTTTACATAAGTGATTGTCCCGCTTCTCAAATCAATAATACCCATGAAAAAGGTGACAAACATGCAGGATTCATTATTTATAGCCAGCGACTTGTTCAGACTGTGTGCAATCTGGCTGGGAGATTTCACCTTGTCAGCAATGGATCGCAGCAAAGTTCGCGTAACGGCCATGAACAATGAAGCAGGAACCCCTTTGCCTGAAACATCGCCTATGGCGAAACAGAATCTGTCCTGATCCACGGCAAAAAAATCGTATAAATCGCCTCCTACCTCTCTGGCTGATTTAAGCATCGCAAAAAGGTCCACCTGGGGCATGTCGGGAAAAGGAGGGAAGGTATTTGGGATCATAGACATTTGGATCTCGCGGGCAATACGCAACTCACTTTCAATTTTTTCCTTTGCAGCTGTTGTTTCCTTAAGGTTTTTAACATATTCTGCAAGCTGACTCTGCATATGTGAGAAGGCATTATGCAGCTCCTTCATTTCATCTTTCGTTTGGATGTCAGGAAGTTTTACATTGAAATCCCCTTCTGCAATAAGGCGTGATGAATTTGCAAAGTTTGTAAGCGGCGCGGCAAGACGGTTTATATTATTTACAACAGCCGTGGCCAGAATTCCCAGACCTGCGATGATCAGTACGATCAAAATCAGATTTAACCGGCGCAAAGGTGCATACATTTCTGCATCAGGGTATACCACCCCAATGGAGTATCGGCTCCCGGAAAGGTTGGTGTAATAGATCCAGTTCTTCCCTTCTCTGGTAATATTGTATGCCCTGAAATTGCTCCTCCCTTCCCTGAGATCTCTTCCTATCTCTCTGAGTATCGGTTCATCCCAGTCGGAAGAGGCAGCGAAAATGCTTTCATTCATGATCTGCGATGGATCCGGATGAGTTAGAGCCACACCATTGCGTGATAATAAAAATGCATATCCGGATTCAAATATCCGGACATCAGCAACAAGTTGTGTCAAATACTCCATGTCGACATCTATTGTGGCAATACCGGCAAATGTGCGAATACCATCACGCCATACATAAAAGGGAATGGAGTAGGTTGACATGATGATGTTGCCGCCACCTTCATCAAAATAAGGCTCCGACCAGTATGCTTCCTGAAGGGTGGCCGGTATCTGATACCAGTCCCAATAAAAATATTCATAATCAGAACTGCCCAGCTGCAGGGTTTTGATTGAATCACCATCTTTGTATGCATAGGGTGCAAAATACCTTCCTTCTTCCGGGAAAAAGTAAGGCTCAAAAGCAATGCCTGCACCAAAAACATCCTCGTTATTGATCAAAATGGTTTCCAGAACCCGATATAAATCATCTTTTGCCGGAAGCTCCAGTTCAATAACATTGCTAACCATTTGCGGGATTTTCTCCATAGGTGCCAAAACCTGGTCAATACTGGCTTCTAATGATCCTCCAAGTTCGATGGCATTCTCGCGTGCTGTTTCTCTGATGATGTTGCGGTTAAAGTAGGAATATACTGAGAGAACCACAATAAAAAGACTTACCGTGATCAGCAGTACTCGGGTAATGATGCGATACGAAAGGCTGTTTTTCTTGATCATAGGAATAGTTATTCTGTTGCTTTGATAACAGGAACAAAGAACTCTTCATAGTTAAAGCGGCTGCTTAAGCTGTTATATCGTTCCATGATGCTGAATGCTTTTTCAAAATATTCTTTGTGAAGATGCAACTGATCCCCCGGATGTTCTTCTGTTCCATGTTGCTCAAGAATCTTATCAAGCATCCAACGCTGATGCGCAAAGCTAGCCGGAATATTTGCTTTTCTCATAATGCCAACCACGAGGTCAATTGTATAATCCCTGTTTTCTGATGCAAAGGCCCAGCCTTTTAACGTGGCCTCAGTGAATGCTTTTAGCTCTTTTTCCTTTTCCTTACGCGTTTCAGGCAAAACATACAAACCATCTTCCGGAACATCATAATCATAATCAGCCATAAAAAAAGTGTTCAGCTCTTCATGGTTTACCCCGGAGAGGTATATCCGTTTGTATTCATTATACCACATCACCGTCATGGCATCCAGTCCGCCTACCAGGAAAAGGTTAACGGAACTCAGGATCGGGACCCATTCCACGTTTACATTGTTGTCGGCCATCACCGCGTAGGGGATTTCCTGGAAACCACTCATCCAGACACCAACCCGCTTCCCTTCAAAATCCTCGATGCTTTCAATGCCGCACTCTTTTTTACTTACAAACATAATGGCAGAATGCTGTGATAACTGAGCAATGTTGATCAGCTGATGTCCATCGAAACGTGCATTCAGGGCTGAGGTCAGAAACAAAGAAATCACATCGGCGCGTCCTGAGGTCAGGTAATCCAGCGTGTTAACGGTTGTACTCGGATGGATGATCTCTACATCAATACCTGCCTCCTCATAAAACCCCTGATCCTGTGCCACATAGTACCCTGCAAATTGTGCCTGAGGCAGCCATTGGGCGCCAAAAACCAGCTTTGGATTTTCTGCCGGCAATGTGGATACGATCATCATCAAATAAATACAAATCAGAAGTCTGTTTATGTTTTTCATGATTTTATTCTGAATGATTATTAATCCGGTTTCCTAAAAGTGTTTCTTTAACAAATAGATTTGTTTTAGATGTTTTTGGTCATGATCAGATGGTTCTTGTTATCTTTTCGTTCATAGCGTACTTCATCCATTGTTTTTTTGATGAGAAAGATCCCCAGTCCGCCAACCGGCCTGTCCTCGGCTGAAAGATTGATGTCAGGATCATGTTTGGCTGTCGGGTCATAGGGGACGGCGTCATCGATCAGCGTGATGATGAGTTTGTCTTTTTGTTTTTCAACATGTATCTCAATATCATGCTCTTCCTTGTCGTTATATCCGTATTGTACCACATTGGTGAAAGCTTCTTCCAGCACCAGGTTCAGGGAAAGGGTCAGTGGCATTGGCAGCGTCCATGCTTCTGCACATTCTTCCAAAAACGTACTGATGCGAGTAAGTTCATCAAGGCGGTTTACAAGGGTAATCGTCCGGCTTGTTTTTTCCTTATCCATAAATGCAACTATTAGCATCGTAATGTCATCAGATTGCGGGTAACCGGCCACGTGTGCATCAATGGCTTCGGTCATTCCGGTTATTTGTTCACGCAGCGTCTTGTTCTTGTTTTTCTTAAGTGTTTCAAGCATATTCTCATCGCCAAACAATTGAGATCTTGAGTTTTCGGCTTCATTAACACCATCGGTATAGGTATAGATCATATCTCCCGGCTCCATTTGTATTTGCTGCTCATTGTATTCAGATGCCTCAAATATGCCCAGCGGCACAGATCCACTACTTTTCATAGTGATCAGGTCGCCGTTTTCTTTGATCATTACCGGAGGATTATGTCCTGCATTCACGTAATTTACAGTGCCTGTATTCAAATCAAGTATACCGAGGAAAAAGGTAACGAACATGCAGGAGTGGTTGTTTGCAGATAATGCTTTGTTCAGCCGGATGATGATGTCGTTGGCAGATTGCTCCTTTTCAGCAATGGATCTGAGCAGGGTGCGGGTAACGGCCATAAACAGCGAAGCAGGCACTCCTTTTCCGGAAACATCACCAATAGCAAAGAAAAACTTGTCTTTGCCGGAAAGGAAAAAGTCATACAGATCTCCTCCAACCTCTCTGGCAGACTTCAGTGTTGCAAAAAGGTCAATTTGCGGTAAGTCCGGGAATGGGGGGAAGCTGTGCGGAATCATTGACATCTGTATCTCGTGGGCGATGCGCAACTCACTTTCTATTTTTTCTTTTGCAGATGTTGTTTCTTTAAGCGAATCGATGTAATCGGCAAGCTGCTTTTGCATATGTGAAAACGCCTGTTGCAGTTCCTGCATTTCATCTTTTGTCTCAATAGAAGGCAGGGGAACATTGAAGTCCCCATCAGCAATCAAATGGGCTGACTCGGCAAAATGGACCAGTGGCTGTGCCATTTTGTTGATGTTGCGGATGGTTAAAAATGCAAGAGTCAACAAGCCGCCCACTACGAGAATGATCATCAGCGTGTTCATTTGTTGAAGCAAACCATACATTTCCCGTTCGGGGTAGACAACACCGATTGACCACCGGCTGGTGGGTAGTGCGGTGTGATACATATATANATGTATATTGTCACCACGGTCATACCGTCTGAAGTTTGTTTTGCCGGCAATCAGGTCTCTGCCAATTTCCCTGAGCATTGGCGCATTCCAGACTTCTGCACTTGAAAACAGACTTTCATTAATGATCTGTTCAGGAACCGGATGTGACAGGGCAACACCATTGCGCGACACCATGAAAGCGTAGCCCGTTTCAAAGATCTGTACCCCCGACACCATCTCGGTCAGTCGGTCCAGGGTGATGTCAACGGTAACAATGCCTGCAAATTCACGATTTCCTTCTTTTTGCTTATAGAAAGGGAACGAGTATGTTGCCATCAGAACACGCGCATCAATTTCGCTGTAGTAAGGCTCAGACCAGTGGGGCTTTTGTATTGTGGCAGGTATCTGATACCAGTCTCTTAAAAAATAATCATAATCAACATACCCTTTGATTAAAGCACTGCTGTCTTGCAGGCAGCGATGCACAAAAGTAGCATAATATTGTCCTTCTTCCGGGAAATGGCCGGGTTCAAAAGAGACTGCCAAACCAAAAATGTTGCTGTTTTGCTTGATAGCCATTTCCAGTAAAGTCTGAATCGAGTCCTTCGGTATCAGGTCGAGTTCCAGGGAGCTGCCAATGGTCATCGGAATTTTTTCAAGGCTAACAAGTTCCTTTTGTACGGTGTTGGCCAGGTTCTCGGCAAGCATTACTGCATTTTCCCGGGCGTTGTTCCTGACAAGTGATCTGGAAAAAAGATAGTATGCTGAAACGGTCAGAATAAACATAATACTTGCAATCAACAATACCCTGGTGATGATGCGGAAAGAAAGGCTATGTCTCCTGATCATTGTTCCGGTTTTTCGTTGTTTGCTTTGATTCAGCAAGTGCTTTAATTACCAAGTAGTTTAACGGAGAACATCCACTGTTCATTCGGGCCGTGTCCCGATTCGAACATCCTGGCATATCCCACAGACCAGGTTGTTTTGAGGTATGACAGCAGCACCAGTTCCAGATCGACTTGCGTTCCGGCATTGAAAATGTTTCTGCTTGTCGGACTGTTATCAGGATCAACAAGCAGGTGCGTGCCAAATATACTCATTTTGATAAATGTTGGATACAGCCAGGTGGTGCCGACATTGCGCATTCTGATGGGACGAAGATTCAGTTCTCCCATGGTCTTTACAAAGTTATGTGCCTGTATCTGATCTATGTCGGCTCCCGGGAATGCCAGCATGTTCCGGTATTGTGATGATGGTCTCCAGTCGACATAGTTGTTGCGGAAGCCTCCAAAATAGAAATATGAAAGCGCTGATTGTCTGTCACCAAAAGATTGTCCCACACTGTTTCTGATCCAGAAGCTGGTGTTCCGGATGCCCGGAATCAGGAAGCCTGCATGTTGCTCAGAAACCAATGAAGGGTAGAAATCCTCGTTGGCATAAACAGATGAACCGCGAATGTCCCATTTGTATCCCATCTCACCTTCGACACCTCCCAATGATTGTCTGATTTTGGATGCGCCAATAGCGGCTGACGCGGTTTGGAAACTCTNGATCGGGGTTNTGANGTTTTGATAGTCAGGCAANANTTCAAGGTCACCAAAATGATTTGCGCCAAAGCTGTAATGCCAGTTAAACGGCGCACGCAAAGAATTGATTTTCTGATAGTTGATTCCTACGGAATAGCCGGCGCGACTTCTCTTGGTAGGACCGAAAAGATCGTAAAAGTCTGTATGATTATAGGAAGCTGCAAGGGTCCAGTTCCAATAGTTCCATTTGAGTTGTCCGTGTATCTTTTGCTTGTCTTCGTAGCTGGTCCAGGGTGATCCGGCAACAAAGAGGTTGAGGTTGCTGATGCCGACTCTGTCGCGCCAGTTTAAGCGATATCCGACGGCTATTGAACTTTTGTAACCTGCGATATCCGGATAAGCGTTTGCCAGGTGCATGTTTCGCAATATCCGGTAGGGTGCTTCGTCTGTAGTGCGTGCTTCCAGGTCAATGCGCGATGCTGGCGGAAGCGAATAGTCCAACACTTCAGGACTTTTGTCAACAACGAGATTGCCTTTATATTCAATGGCATTGGCGCTGGTAATTACCTCCATCGGTATGATGCCCGGTTGCATTCCGTCGCGGAAAAACTGAAGCACCAAAATGCTGTCGTCGCTAAGCTGCTGGGGGGAAAACAGGCCTGTTTCAACATTCGACAACAGCTCAAAAGACTTGTCTTCGATATGAATCCTCCAGATGTTCGATACACCTGTATAATATGAACTGCCGATGAGGTATTTGTTATCGTTGGAGAAGCTGAATTCATTCAGGGTGTTATCTTCCAGTTTCAGCAGGGTTTCGAATTCGCGTTTACCCACCTCCAGGTCGCTGACACGGAACAATAACAGGCTCTGGTCGCCGGCTACGCCGGTACGTGTGGCGCTGAGCAGCTTGCCGTCGCTCGAAATGGCGAGGTCGAAAATGGATCGTCCGAAATCAGTCGAATACATCGGTTCGATGTCGTTATAGGGTTCCGGTATCCTTACGATGGTAGCGTAGCCATTGTCGTGGCGTACACCCCATATGCTGCGGTCGGCGGGGTTGAAGACCAGTTCACCTGTGCGTGAAAAATCAATCAGTGTGCGCTTTTTGCCTGTGGCGACGTCCACTTCAACCAGATTGCGGTATTTGCCGTTTTGTTCGCTGGTAAATATGAGGTCCCGTTCGGCATCATAGGCCAGTGTTGCAACTGAATAAAGCCTTGGGGAGTCAAGAGTTGCAATTTTTCGTACATCGCCGGTGTTCAGGTCAAGCTCTGCAAACTGGGATATGATGCCCGGATGGTTGATGGCTGCTACTATTTTGTTTTGTCCGGGATTGTATCCAATTCGGGATACACTGCCCATCGGACCGTCGGTAATGGGGGCAAACGACGTAAGCGGATATTCCCTGATGGTTTCAAGGTTTTGTTGTTGAAACTTTCTTTCATAGTCGATCCAGTCATCCCAGGCATCGTTAACGGTTTGATCGAAAACCTGGCGAAACTGTCTGCCATAGAATGCCTTGCTGTCATCCGTGCGGTTATAGAGATCTTTGACCTTGTCCACACCATGTGTTTTGGCCAGGTAGGTTACAAAGCGTGCACCATACAGATATGAATTGGCACCCACCTGAAAGTCTACCGTTGTGCCTTCTGTTTCCAGACCAACGACAGAATAGATAGGAAGATCCTCCCTGACGATGCTTCGCCAGTACATCTCATCATAAGGCCCTAAGGTGCGTCCTACGCCTCCGGCCATCCACGTTTCCATGAAGATTGCTATTCCTTCGTGGTACCAGCGCGGCGCGTACCAGCGCGGGATGGTCAGGTAGCTCCACAAAGCTGAAACAGGGGCCTGATCATCGCGAACTATTTTTCCCATCATCGCCTTGCGCCAAAATATATCCTTACGGTTTGGCTTATCGGCCAGCACGATATGCGTCAGCTCATGGTTCGACAGCCATTGGAAGCGCTCGTTTGAAGGAACTATGCCCTGGTTGTAACTAAATGGGCTGATACCGATTATGACCGTATTAAAAGGCATGACCATGGCACCACCGTGGCCCGTGTCTTCGAAGTCAGTCAGAAAGACATAACTCATCGAATGATCATAATCCCAGAACTTTTTGTGAAAATCCATAGCATTATGAAAGGTGCCCGCTACGTGTGGCATCATGTAGGAGTAGCGTGTCCCAAAGTAGATCAGTTCCATCTCATCGGTGCGGAAGCGGTTAATTCTTTGGGAAAATGCAGCTGTTGCTGTTCCCACCAGGAAGAACAGCAACAGCAAACGGAAAAAAGATATTTTCATATTTGTATTTTGGTCTCACTGCATAAGCAGTGTAAAAATTAAAGAACACTTCTCAGATGCATTATTTAATCTCGTTATCCGTTAGGTAATGTCCTCTTTGTTATTTTTTTTATTTTTATTAATATGGGTTATTGTTTCATTATCAAGCAAAAAATTGCATCTGATAAATAACTTGTTTATGGGGTTTTCTTATGTCTGTCAGCCTTTTAGCGTATCGCGGCATCCAGGCTCGGGATGTTTTGGATACGCATATCGCTTTGCAAAGCTTGCATGTTTCTGAGCGATGCCACTCCCTGCAAGTCGCCCATATCCATAGACTGTATCAAATCGTCAGCGCCTCTTAACTGTATCTGCCCCTGCATCCCCTCTGAGAAAAACGAACGCAATGTTGCTTCATTCAAGAATGCAATACTCTCAAGTCTTTCATTGGAATACTTAAAACCCGGCGGGTGCAGCGCCAATATCCAAGTCCCGAAGGTTATACTCCTGAAGTCTTGATGTGGAACGCAGTTCTGACATCAGTTTTGTAATGCCCTCTTCGTCATTTTTCATTGTCTTGTTTTCCAGAAAGCTTAGCAAAGGCTTGTCGCGGTGAGTCATTGCAGACTCTACAACGCTCATCGCCATCAGGTCATGGGCATCAGCAAGTTCATCGTAGAACAGATCATGCTGTTCCATAAAGATGTCGATGGCGACCATAAAATCAACCAATGTTCTGTCGTTGTTGCGCATCCGTAAGATGGCATTGTTGGCCTGATTGATCAGTTCCACCATCGGCCTTTGCTGTTTTGCTTCAATGTTTACCAGCGCACCGATTGCCTGAAGGATGTCTGTGCGGGCCACCTCCAGGAAGTTGCTGTATTGCTGCAAAGCATCCTGATGTTGGCTGTATACATCAGAAAAGGCATCTACGGTAGCCACGTTATCCATGGTATGGTACAAGTCGGCAGACGTACGCATCGCCTTGATGTAAAAGTAGTTCAGGTAATCTACGTATTGGTCGCGCAGGTCAAGGTTGTTGACAAACTCGTTGCGCAGAATGATGTCATCTTCTGTAATTTGCACATTCCGATGCCTGTCAACACGCCCTATGGTGCCTGAAAGATTATCTCCGGAAGGAGATATGCTTGTAAAAGCCATTCCAAGAAAGAAGCCTATAAATAATGTCACTAATGCTATGAGGCTTGTCTGGAGATTTGTTTTCTTTTTCATCGTTCAAGTATTTTTGGTTTATGATTTTTGAATATTCTTTGATTTCTAACTGAACCTCTGGTTGTTGTTGCAGATAAATTCCTTCAACTATCAAATTTACAACAAAATTAACGTTTATCTTTATTGCCTTCTGTGTTAATCAATGGTAAATCCGGTTCTAAGGCTTGCTTCGCTCTGCACTCTGAAGTCCATATTCATTGTTTCCAGGTTGGTAAACTTAAGTTGCTGCTCACTAAAAAATTTTAATTGATCATATGAGAACAAAGGTATTGATTGTAGTTTAAAAGATTCTGTTGACCTAATCAACTGACTATTAAGTGTTTCAATATTCTGAACGAGGTCACCCAAATTTAATAAATGACCGTCTTTCATTGCTTCTGAGAAATCCAATGATTGCATGTCAGAAATAATATTATCCTGTAAATTATCCTTCAGGCGTTCGCTTGAGTTCACTGCTATTAATAATTCCAAGCCTTCCGATGAGTTTTTAAAAGTGAGATCCTGCAAATAGCTGTAGAGGGGTTTGTTGTTAAATACAACAGCCGATTCCATGCTGAGCATGGCAAGCAGGTCGTGCGCGTCGGCCAGCTCCTGGTAAAACACATCTTCTTGCTCCATGAAGTCGCTGATATCCATCATAAAGCTTACCAGTTCACTGTCTTGGGTGCGGATGCGGTTAACAGCATTGTTGGCCTGGTTAAGTATTTCGACCATTGGCACATTTCCGGCATTTTCTATGTCAACGAGCACGCTGATGGCCTGCAAAACATCGGTCCGTGCTATATCAAGATAGCGTTGATAGATGTCGAGCGTCTGATCATACTGTTCGTAAATATCGGTAAATGCCTCTACGGACTTTGTTTTTTCCATTACCATCCCGATGTCACCGCTGGTGCGTAATGCTTTGATATAAAAATAATTCAGGTAGTCCACATACATATCTCTGACCTCTTTCTCATTCGCCATATCATTCCGCAGACGGATATCGTCTTCAGTGATTTGGACGTTGCGGTGATGGTCAACTCTACCTATTGTACCGGTCAATTCTTTTTCAGCAGGGATGGCTCCGAAAAAAAACAATCCTATCATAAATCCTGCAATTAATGCAACAACAGCAATCAGACCGGTGGTTTGTTTTGTGTATTTCTTCATGACTTTTCTTATTCAGTTTATTAGATTGATTTTATTTGGTGTTTGCTAATACATACATCAACCAAACAAAAAAGTTGGTTTCTATTCAATATAAATTAGTTGTGAAAACAATGTTTGTTGGTCCTTATAGACTGTAACATGAATGGGTGCCTGGTTTTGATGGATCTTTTCCAGTATCATCTGGTAATTGGTGCGGCCAATGGCACCAAATGAAATGGTGTTCATTCCAAAGTCGGTGTAATGATTGCCTGTCGCAGCAATGTAATCTGCATTTTTGAATTCAAAGTCTATATCCTCATACGAAACAGATACTTCTACATCTTCGCGGCTTTGTACCATGAAGTTCAGATAGAGCATCTCTCCGATTTCGTAAGGAACAATTTTGACAGATGTATGGTCGCGGGTGAGTGAAATGGCATCACTTCTGCTGGCAGAAACCGTGCCGCTCAGCATTTCAACCCGGGGTATATCCGAGGGCGCGCTGAGAAAAAATGTTGCAAAGGAACCGATCAGTACGCCTGCCAAAACTGCCACAGCATATTGAAGTCTGAATGAGGCAAAAAACCGGTTAAAAATATCGAAAAGCGGAGCCAGAGAGAATTGTTCTTTCTGTTTTTGCTCTATTCGCTGCATCACTTTTTCTGTAATGTCAATGTCAATGTCATAGACTTTAGAGACATTTGCCTTCAACTCCTCATCCAGAAGTTCCATTTGCCGGTATAATGAAGCAGCTTCATCAGAACTGCTCAGCATTTCCTTCAACCTGGCATCCTCTTCAGGCGACAGGTCGCCTTCGAGACACTTCTGGATCAGTTTGTGTATATTTTTATCTGTCATTTTCATGGGTTTTTCTTGTGCGTGGTCTCATGAAATGTTTGCTTTCTCTGATTGCTGTATTTTGGATCAAGAAATCTTTTTCATTCAAGGTGTTGATTTAAAAGTATCCTGTCTTTTCGAGTGTTTCTTTCATTTTGATTCTGGCATCGTAAAGTCGCGACCTGACTTTCTTCTCCGGTATCTCAAGCACCACTGCTATTTCTTTATATGACAACTGTTCATAATATTTAAGGATGACGACAGCTTTGTAATTGTCTTTCAATGCATCGATGGCCATTTTAATATGTGCATTTTGGTCGCGGGTTGCTTCGTCATTTTCTGATAGTTTGTGGGCAATTTGCTCAATATCTGTATGCCTTTGGTTATGTTTTTGTTCTGCGAGTGCTCTGTTGATCGCGATCCGGTAAATCCAGCTAAAAAAACGGTATTTGAAATTAAAGCCGGACAAGCTTTCATATGCCCTGACAAATACATCCTGGGTTAATTCTTCAGCATCTTCATAATTGTTAATCATTTTCATAAAGAGGTTGAATACCGGTCCCTGATATTTTTTTACCAGTACTTTGTATCTGTCTGTATCTCCATTCAGCACCAATCTGATCACATCATGGTCTTCATCTCTGAAGCGGCTTTCCTCACTGTTTTTTGCGTGCCGTGTTGCATCTGCTGGGTTTGCCTTTTTCATAACATATCACTTTGGTGCTCAAAAGTTGGTTCAATCAAAATAAATTATAATTGATTCAGTTTCCAGAGCTCCCGGTGGTTCATGCGTACCAANGGTTGTAAAGATAATTCACCTACTTTTCCNATTTGTTTGCGCANTTGTTTNAGTTCAATCAGTTTTTCCCTGATCCCTTGTTCAGGCAGAATGGGTAATCCGTTTTCCTTGAGCATCATGTTNCGTTTGGCTTTAATGGAGAGCTCAAGGTACAGGCTGATNTACCAATACATATCGACGATCATTTCGGGCGAATAGTGGTGTTTGATGGATGACAGGTATTGTCCGGCCCGTGTGTCTTTAAATGCGCCACGCCGGATCATTTTCAGCATGTCTATCTCGTTGCTGAATTCTATCTCAAGCCAGTCCTGAAGCATAAGGGTGCTTTGTTTAAACACCAACAGGAATGTAATTGGCAAAACAGTAATGATCAATGCCGTTTGCAGAAAAGGGTTCAGCAGGAAATGGTTGAACATGCTATGGATGATCACAGCTGCAACCAGTCCGGGTAAAAGCGCCAGAACAGCTGATCTGTCGCGTTGCACACCCATGATCATGATCATGGCCAGCAGGGCTGTACAACCTCCGTGCATGATTGCTGTTCCAAATCCGCGCAGCAGCCATACGATCATATTGACATCACTGCTCATTTGGGCAATATATACGATGTTTTCAACGAGGGCAAATCCTGCGCCAATGGCAAATCCATAAATGGCTGCATCTATCGAGAAGCCTATGCGGCGCACGCGGATCAGGAGCACGACAAGCAATGCTTTGATGATTTCTTCCACGACAGGAGCGGCATAACGCATCAGGATCTCGTAAGAAATTGAAAAATGATCGATGAGCGCATTATTGGCTAAATAAGAAAGGCCGGCAGAAAGGATGCCCCAAAAAATGGAAACAATAAGAAACTTGTGGCTCACCAGCTTAAAGCTATCAAGGAGATAAAGGCAAGCCAGAAATAACAAGACAGGAACCAGACTGAAAAAGTACGCCATTTCTATTAAGTTGCAGGTGTGTTAGTCTGCTGAAGCCTCTTCCAGACCGGTGGAAATGGCAAAAATGCTTGAAAATCCCGAAATGTCAAATATTTCCATGATCTCAGGCTTCAGGCAGCAAAGTTTGAGTTTGCCGCCGCCGGCCATCATCTTCTTTTGTGCAACAAGGAAGACGCGCAATCCGGAGCTGCTGATGTAGTCAAGTTCGCTGCAGTCAAGGATGAGTTTGGAAACACCCCCTTCCAGTACTTCTATCANGCCATTTTCAAAATCACCGGCGGTCATTGTGTCAACACGNCCTGAGATGGCGACCACGGTGTAATCGTTCAGTTTAGNTACTTTTATTTCCATAATTCAATGTTTAGGTCNGTAAAATTAAACAAAAATACCTAAATCACTACATAAGAAACGGCAAATTAATGGCCGTCTGCTTTAGCGAACTCCATTTCAATCAGTTCACGGTAAGGATTTGAGAAATCGGTAACCGGATCCTGACCAAGATCCTGGAGTATCTTGCCGCCTTTATCCGGATGCAATACAAATGCAATAAAGCTTTTAGCCCATTCTTTGTACGCGCTCTTATGGGGTATGGTCAGGCCATAAACCATGGCTTCTCCAAATTCGGTAATTGTTTCGCCGGGACGGGCGCCAAGCGTTTCAATCTGCACATTGCGGTACCAGTCGTTGAGCGCAAAGTTGCCCAGACTCAGACTGTCGGGCAGCCTGAAATAATTTAGCCCGTGTTGTATGGCCACGCTTCTGTAAAGAAAAATATAGTCCAACTGGTTTATTTCCAAAAGTGCAATCAGATCCGTTTCTTTAGGTCTGATGTTTTCAGTGTCTTTTGACAGCATCTGTGCGGCAAATCCCGGCTTGTTGTGTTTTTTTTCTGCCAGTTTGATGGCAAAAACGCTGCGCACCCCGCACGGGTCATGGTCGGGGTTGCTACGGCCATATTTTACCTCCGGCCGCATCAGGATGTCCATCCAGTTATCCCGGCTGATCTTATCGGCGTATCTTGATTTCTCCGTAAATACAATAGCCAACTCATTGGTGGCAAAAGGGATGTACCAGGAGGCATGGTCGGGGATCAGCATGTTTTCGATCACCATGTAATCTGCCGAGAGGAAAATATCAGCCGGGTTTTCAATGTCGATCACCCGCCTTGCTCCTGCCTTGCTGCCCCAGGCTTCGGAAAGGACCCGCACCTCCGGATGTTCCTTCATGAAAGCCTTCGAAAGCTCGTGCACCGGCAGGGTGAGGCTGCCGGCGTGAATCACGTGCAGCGTAATGGCGTCGCCATCACTGTGCCCCCTGTTGCAGGAAAGAAAAAGGGCAGATCCCAGTAATATGGTCAATAAAAGGAATAGTTTAATGGTTGATCGGTTAATTGGATGAATGGTTGATTGGTTAATTGGATGAATGGTTGATTGGTTCATTGGATGAATGGTTGATTGGTTCATTGGATGAATTGTTGATTGGTTAATTGGATGAATGGTTGATTGGTTCATTGGATGAATGGTTGATTGGTTAATTGGATGAATGGTTGATTGGTTCATTGGTTTCTCAAATTTTTACAAATCCGTTCTCAGATCTGTTTACTGTTCACTGTTAACCGTTTACTGTTCACCGTTTACTGTTCACCGTTCACCGTCTTACACAATCGAAACCCCCCGGTATGCAAGCCAGGCCACCAGGATACAGAATGTAACGTCGCCGAGAATAAGCGGAACAACAACTTTCCTGAACGGATAACCGGTGAAAGCCAGCGCTCCGCTCAGCAAATTGTTCGGGAAGGGGGAAACGCCCATGTATAAGAAGATCAATCCCTGTACATAAAGGCTTTTCATCCCCTCAAGCTTTTTCAGGATCCGTTCCTGTATCCTTTGTCCTTTTACGGTAGTCAGATCCTTTGCAGAATGGCCAAAAAGAAAAAATAACAGATCCCCGGAGGCCAGTCCGAGGCCCGCTACCGTACCTGCAACAAGCGGATGGATCTGTCCTGCCACAAGCGCAATCACCATCGGATAGGCTGAGAACTTTGTCAAAGAGGTAAATGCACCCACCATCGAAATAATGAAGGTGACCACAAAAGTGTTGCGAACGCCAATGCGCAAAATCATCTCCCTTGGATTGTAAAAGATGAACAGCGCGAGTATCCCCAGCATCAGAAGCAGCAGAAAGACAAATGTAATGCGCCTGAATATTTGTTGCTTTTGTGTCATTATCCTTGATATAAGAAGAAGAGCGAAGATATGCTTTTTTGATTTAACGGGTCTGAACAATATCACCAGTCATCGTTTTTCTTAAAAAATAAAAATGTTAAACAAAAAACATAAAAAATTAAACAAAAAGCCAGAAGAGATGTTAATGATTCTGTGATTATATTATGACAAAAAAATAATTTCAAATAATTAAATTATTTAAATATCACATAATCAGCCGTATGAAGCACAAAAAAATGTTTTATAATCAGAACTATGATTATTTTTACCGTTCAGACCAAGGGCAAATGTTTTAACAACTGTCAAAAATAATAAACGAAAAACATGCAAATATCATCATTAATAAATAAATACATATTATTAACTAAATTCCATTATTATGAAAACAATCACCAACAATTTTAAATTTCTGGCAGTGTTTGCGATTTTGTTCGCGACAGTCCCTGCCATGTTATTTGCCGGTTCAGAGAACCTGGATGGCTTATCAGACAGATTTCCGTCTGAAGATACTGTTAACGAGTTTCCGTGGTATGGTGACTTTGATCCCGAGTGGGTTGGCGATCCCGCTGCACCGGAAGGCTGGACGGTGGTAAATGGAGTGGAGGACAGCTACTGGGAGCGCACCAGCGTTCAAAACAACTCCGGCACCTATTCTGCCAGATCTTACCAGGGTTTTGCCAGCAGCAACCTTGCTGATGAATGGCTAATTACACCCGCTTTCAACATGGACAACCCCGACGCAACCAAGCTGCTGTTTTATGGATATTCAGGCAGTGCACCGGACGGTACCCGTGAAAATATTCGCATTCTTGCGCTGGACCAGCTGTATGACAACACCGACGACCTGCACGATAACGCAGTTTTGTTGCAAACAGTCGCGCTTACCCAAACATGGGAAGAATACATCATTGACCTTTCTGCTTTCGACGGTATCAAATATATCGCCTTTAACTATTATATCACTGAAGATGACGATGCCGCTTTCAACTGGGTTTATATTGATGATGTAGCAGTTGGTGAATTCCAAACTTTTGAATTGACTATGTTGGCGCCGATAGGCGAAGGTACTGTTGATCCGGTTGAAGGTGTTTATTCCTTTACGGAAGGAACAGTGGTTAACCTTACAGCAATCTCCGACCTGGGATGGGAGTTTTCACAATGGATTGGTGACGTAGATGATCCCGATAGCTTCTCTACCAACATCCTTATGGATGCGGATTATACCGTTCAGGCAGAATTTATTGAATTTACAGCTGCTGAAACACCATTCTTTGAAGGTTTTGACGGAATTGCAAACGGCAACCTGCCAAGCAATTGGTTGACTACAGCTCCCAACTGGGGCGCCTGGAACACCAACAATGCCGGCGGTGACTCAGCCCCGGAGCTGCGCTTCAACTGGTCACCCCAGGGTGATGATACTTTTATGGCAATCACACCATTGATCGATGCAAGTGATGAAACGAATGTTTCCCTTGTTTTTATGTACAGTGTCAATAACTACAGCGGAGATTACACCCTAAAGGTGCAAACATCTCCTGACGGTACCGACTGGACCGACCAGTGGGAGCTCTATGTGGATGCCACATTAGAGGAACCGCGCGATCGTGATGCGATCAGTATTGCCAATATCCCATCCACCGAAGCAATAGTTAACCTGGATGATCTTGCCGGGGAAGAATTCCATGTCGCTTTTGTTTTCGAAGGAAATAGTTTTAATATCAACCAGTGGTACATTGATGATGTTTACGTAGGTGCTTACGAAGCTCCTGAATTTGCTCGTGTGCAGATCATCCACAACTCAGCCGATGCGCTTGTTGAAGAGGTAGATATTTTTGTGAATGGAGATCTTTTCCTTGAGGATGTTGGTTTCCGTCAGGCAACCCCATTTTTGGATGTGCCCGCCGGTGTTGACCTTGATCTGGTAATTGCTCCTGCAGGTGCCGGTATCGAAAATGGAGTAGGTCCGATTACCGTGCAGTTTGATGCAGATGAGACCTACGTGGTTATAGCTGCAGGAAATGTAAGCGACAGTGGTTATGATCCGGTTGTCCCATTTGAATTATTTGTGTTTGATGCCGGACAGGAAGAAGCAGCCAACCCGGAGGCTATCGACATACTTTCATTCCACGGTTCAACCGATGCACCTACTGTAAGTGTTTGGGAGACAGCAGTGGTTGAAGACGAAATTTTTGGAGACTTCTCCTTTGGTGATTTTGTAGGATATTCTGCTTTTGTTGTGGATGATTATATTATTGAAATTCGCGATGCGTCCGGTGAAGTAACAGTTGCTGCCTTTGAGGCACCGCTTGCTGCACTTGAATTACAAGGAGAAGCATTGGTGATTGTCGCTTCAGGCTTCCTTGCACCCGAAAATAACAGTGACGGACCGACCTTTGGTTTGTTTGTAGCATTGCCGTCAGGTGGTGATCTGATTGTACTTCCATTGGTGGAAGAGGAACCAGACCCAGAGTTCGCGCGCCTTCAGATCATCCACAACTCAGCCGATGCCTTGGTAGAAGAGGTAGACATTTTTGTGAATGGAGATCTTTTCCTTGAGGATGTTGGTTTCCGTCAGGCTACACCATTTTTGGATGTACCCGCCGGTGTTGACCTTGACCTGGTAATTGCCCCCGCAGGTGCCGGTATCGGCAATGGCGTGGGT
>SL_3KL_010_SEDDRAFT_10002120_pt1 | contig 18147 bp, 26 predicted proteins | sample SodLakKL_010_SED_2_FD_10381 | JGI IMG/M metagenome (IMG submission 10381) | reverse complement strand
GCCCCGATTTTATTTCTGATCAATTCTTTTCTTACTACACTGGTACTGTTTCCAAATTCATCCCTCACCACATCAGCGGTATATATATCTCCGTGTATATGCGGCTGAATTATGTAGTTTTCCAACCCGTCCATCGAGTGAAATGAGTTGTTTTCATTCATTATTTTTATGATCCCCTCAGAACTTCTCCCTTTCCTGGGTTTGCCAATCAGCGGATAGCCGAACTCTTTTATAGCTACATTCAGGCCGGTTAATGTTGGTATTACATGAACATTTTTTTTTGATTTCAGTTGTTTATAATAGCTCAGTTTATCCCTGCAAACATCAATTGCTTTCTTTGGAGGTATGCAAAGAGTAATTCCCGCATCTTTAAATGTTTGAAAATGTTCTGAGAGAACATCCACCTCGGGGTCTATCAGAGGAAATACATAGTTAACATTATTATTCACACAAATATCGAAGAGTTCGGAAATATAGCTGTCATCGGATGCTTCCGGCACACGGCAAAAAGAGTCTGCAATGCCAGACTGCCAGAGCCAGTTTCCCGGATAGATGTCGGTTGCTACAATTTTTGATTCCGGAAAAAGATGGCGTAATTCCTTAACGGTTACTTCCGAAGCCATAGAGCCTATGGCGGTTATTAAAAAGTTCATCCGTATTTATTCCTGATTTCTGCATTCTTTTGATTATAAAATCCCTTGTTTCCAAAATCGCTTGAAGTAAAAAGCGTATGGCCGTGCATCTCTATTAGTTTGTGAACTCTTTGCAATAGTTCAATATTTTTTGCTTTCTTTCTTTTCTGAGAGTCATACCAAATATTGTCTTCAAGGCCAACCCGAACGCCGTAGCCCATTGCTATGGCGCATGCATTTACGGGAAGCTGATGTATACCCAAACCGGCAAGAGAAGTAAAATGACCTCGTGGTATTGCATTAATGGCTGCACCGATCTGAAAAAAATCCGGTTGAAATCCTGCAATATTTCCAAATAGCAGATTCCAGTAAAACGGACCTTCAATCAACCCTTTTTTTATTAAAAACTGCCCATAGTTTATCATTCCAAGATCAAAGCATTCCATTTCCGGTTTTACACCATAATCTGCCATTTTAGCTGCCAGTTTTTGGATTATCTCAGGTTCGTTTACACTGGCATGTTGTACAAAATTTAATGATGAGAGAGTTAAGGAGCACATATCTGGTTTAAGTTCAATGACTTCCGATCGTTTCTCAAATTCGGAAATCAATCTTCCGGAGGTGCTGCCGCAAATTATTAAACCGGGACAATATTTTCGAATACCTTCAAAAATGTCCCTGTATACCGATTTTTTGTAATCAGGCAAACCATCTTTATCTCTTGCATGAACATGAACAATCGTTATACCAAGTTCGTATGCTTCATGAGTCTGTTCTACAATCTCTTCAACTGATATCGGAACGTGGGGTGTTATCTCTTTTGTGGGTACCATCCCCGTAGGGCAAAAATTTACAATAATTGTTTTATCCTGCTGCATTGTAATTCTTTAGTAAAAATGGGATTCATTTTTTAGTTCTGGAATTAAATTATTTTATCCGTAATGTCTCACATATTGAATATTGCTATATGATATCCTTAATTAATGCCGGTTAATTACCTCTATCTTATATTTGCTTAAGCAGTGATTTTGTTTTCTCCCAACGTTCGTTTTTTCGAATCACTTTACAGGGATTGCCGTAAGCCACAACCCCATCGGGAATATCTCTTGTAACCACACTCCCAGCACCAATCATGCAGTTTTTACCTATAGATATCTCATGAAGAACCGATACTCCCGTTCCAATTTCAGTACCTTCACCGACGTTCACAAATCCAGAAAGGATTGCACCCGGATTTAAAGTAACATAATCACCAAGTTTGCAATGGTGGCCCACCGAACTCCCACGTTTAATATTCACACCAAACCCTAATTCACTGAATGATGATACAACGGAATTGGGTTCAGCAAAAAAACCTTCTTTATAATCAGATGACATTGAAATATGTGAAGTTGGATGAATGAGGCTTACATAATTTTCTCTGTCTATCCCCAGTTTTTTGTTGAACTCATTAAATATGATTGGCCGGATATGTGAATGATTCACTCCAAAATGCACATGTTGCAAATTTATGTTCACCGGATTCTCTTGAATGGAATCCAAATCATAAATTGTACAAGTTAAACTTTGATGAAGATAGGGTACATCTTTTTCCTGAACATCTATATTCTTAATAATTTTGAATGATGTACAACCAAATAGTTCGTATGCAGCTTCTGTAATATTACAAACTGAACCGGGAGAAAAACCCAAAATTACCAGCTCTTTAATTTTATTCTTCATCATGAAAATAATTTTATGGAGAAGTGTAAGCTTGAGAGCTTAAGATATCAGTAGTTTGTAACATAGTATCAGTGCAGATGTCCAAGCTTCTTTTTCTTGTGCTTTAACATATTAAACTATTCAATATAACCTTTAATTACATCAATTGATTTTTTGGTTGTTTTAATTTCTGACAATAACCCAATCGGACATTCCATTTCCAAATACTGCTAAATCAAGATTTCCGGAATTTAAAATTTAATTTGAATGCCAGTATTTCTCTTTTTCCAGTTCATTAAGATCATCTTCAAATAGCTGATAGCTATACAAAGATTTTAAGATAACCGTATCATATCCTGGGTTTTGACGCTTATATATTGGAAAATCCAAATCAGGAAGCATCCAGTTCATTATATTTCCAATTTCATCCTGCCCCATCATTAAACGTGGAAACGTACTGCCCGTCTTACGCAAATTCATCTCCTGTGCTTTCCGGGTTCCATTTTTATCCGGCCTGAACTGAACTGAGAGTGGGCCAAAGCCGCCTTCTTCAATAAAGGCTTCAGCAAACCGGGTTGCAAGCTCTGCCAATTCGGGATGGTGTACCCGCTGCAACTTTGTGACAGCCCCAAAATTGTGGTGGTTTTTCAAAACAAAGATTTCACCGATGTTTCCATCTGGGCTGATTGGTATATGACACGTATGATGCGACACCCCGGTGTTTCCGTAAATAGCGGTTTCGGCCCGTTAAGAGTTGACAAATAAGCATTTACATCATCTGCTTTGCCAAGATACTCCTGCAGCATGTATTCACTCCGTTCATAGAATTGTATTGCTTCTTCCCAACTCCGGATAAAAAATACCCCTTTTGAAGCGAAGCCCTTAATTGGCTTGGCTACAATAGGATACCCTGTTCTTTTTATAAATTTTGCTAAAGCATCTATATCATTGGGCTCTTCCCGGATGAATGAGTCAGCAAACGGAAGCTGATACTTTTTACAAAAAAGATTACTCTCCCACTTATCAAGTGCGTAGTTCACAGAATTCAGGCTGCCATAGGGCAATTGTCCGGGCAGTGTGTCATCTTCAAGTTTTAACTTTTTGAGCGCAAAGGTATCCGCATCCCTGGCACTAAGTATCAAATCCGGCCTGGTTTTTCTGATGATTTCCTTCATGATTTTCGGATACTCATCAGATACTGTTGGCGGTACCAGGTAACATTCATCGCACCGAAAATTATTTGCCGTTAATGCAAGGCTATTCGTTCCGTTTATACGGACCAAATTACGCCGGTAACACTCAGAAAATTCCAATGCATCAAGAATATTTTGCCCCACCAAACTGCCAACACTCACTATTAAAATTTTAATTTTATTCTCTGACACTGAAAATTAGAAAGAGCTCTTAAGTTGGTTGATTAATGGTTATGATTATTTTATGCTGAATGTGGATAATGATTTTCAGCATACTTGCAAATTCTTTTTTTCACAGGGCATGATATGATTTCTCCGGATTTTTTAAGTGGATGATACCCATCCAAAAAATGAATAAATAAAACACTTTCAATTTTATAGTTACCTTGTTTGTAAATGTTAATCCGAAAACTTAACAGCAGCAATAATCAGGAAAATACCCGGAAATCTTTATTAAAATGAGAGTTCACATTTTCACTTTTATCCGAAATGAAGGCTATTTATTACAGAAATGGATACCATACCATGCGGCAATCACGGGTTGGGAAAATATTCACATCATTGACCACAATTCTGATGATAGAGACTGCAAAGAAATATTGCGTTACTACAAAAACAAGGGGGTCAATGTTATTAAAACGAATAAAGATTATCGGCTAAAAGGGCGGCTTTTAACTGCTGAAATGCATAAATATAAATCCAAAGCTGATATTTTTATTCCCATAGATGCTGATGAGTTCATCTGCCTTGCAAATGAAAGCCAAAATATGGTTGCAGATCCTTCAGAGATTAGTAATTATCTAAGCTTAATACCCGTAAATGGCCGGAAATATGCCTTCAATGTGTTTGAAGCTGTTGCAGATCAAATGGACTATGATGACCCTCTGATTGACATGAAATATTTTATCTTTTATGAGGCAAAAGAAGATGCAAGCGGGCCTAATCAACAAACAAAAACTTTTTTTCCTGCAAAAAATTTCTCTTATACCGATCAGGGCAATCATCAAGGCCGTGTTCTGATTGCACCCAATGATATTTATAATGTAACAAAAATGGCCATAGCCCATTACCACATGCGTGGATATCGTCATTTTCTAAAAAAAATTGATAAAGCCAAAAATGCTTATAATTTAGAAACCTTAACACAGGAGTATGTGGGGGTTGGGATGAGGTGGAACCGCTGGCACCAGGAAACGAAAGCTCTCAGTGACAATCAAAAAAAAGAGTGGTTTAAAAAGAATTTTATTCAAGAAAATACAGGCACAAAACAGGGTGCTTTATCAAGGATATTTCAAAAAATGACTTGATTACATGAATAAACAAGTAAAAATCTAATTGTCTTGTAAGACAATATCTTTTATCTCTGTCTAACATCCTCGCTTCTGTTTTTCCAGGGAAACCGCATTTCAGTGCTCTTTTTACCGGTAAACCTGCATTATAAAAATTTAAATTATACTCATACAGTCACTGTATTTGTGAAATATCGTCATTTTTTTGAGAGGAGAGATTTAACCGATGTACTAATAAAAACAGTGCTTTCTACTGTACATACAGATAATACGGGTACTATTGAAGTAAACTATAAAGCTGACAAAAAGCTTGAGGCAGAATGGGCTGAAATAAAAAATGCGAACTCTGATAAGATCAAAGTTCGCACGTCAGGATTGAGCGGCTCCCCGGGCTGTATTATAACATATGCTTTTTATTGCTATATAAATTTACATAAAATGGCTTTATTATTCTTTAAACACCGTTTTTGTAAAATATTTTGTAATTAATTCTTTTCAAATTGGCAATAATAACGTAAATTGTTTTACCATTGTTTTACCATTTACAGTAATCAGTTAATCAAACCGGCGAAAAAATATGGCAACCACATTTCATTTCTTTCTAAAAAAAAGGCAGAAAAAAAACGGCGAATATCCAATCTATCTCCGGGTTACACACAACCGGAAACACAGTTACAAAACAACGGGCGTTTCAGTTAAAAAGAAATTCTGGAATGCACGACAGGAAGTAGTAAGAGGCAGCCACCCAAAAGAGGCCACACTTAATAAGATTTTAGACCAGGTACTCAAAGAGGCAGAGGAACAGTATTCCCAAAATTCCCGACATGGTGAAAAATCTGCCAAATCAGTAATCGAAAAAATCAAAGAGAAAGAAACAGCCGATTTTTTTGATTATGCCAAAGACTATCTGGATGAAAAGAAGAAAGACCAGAAGCATTCACAGGTAGTACAGGGAACCGTTGCATTTAACAAGGTTGAACAGTTTGAAGGTAAAAGAACCCTTCCATTTAATAAGATCACGCCACACTATTTAAATGAGTTACAGAAGTATTTGCAGAGGCCGCCACATAATAACAAGGCATCGACTGTACGAAAGACATTTCAGCCGATAAAAAAAGTTATCCACAGGGCTGTAATGAATAAAATTATTGATTACGACCCTTTTGTCGGTTTCAACCTTGTTAAAGACACCAAACCGCCGAAAAAGACAAAGCTATCTATTGAGCAAATCCGGGCCATTGAGGGTTTGGATCTGGAACCGGGTTCAAGTATCTGGCATTCCAGGAACGCTTTTTTATTCAGTTTTTACGGCGCCGGTATCCGCTTTGGTGATGTTTGCTGCCTGAAATGGGATAACATCAAAGACGGCCGTTTGACGTACCGGATGAATAAAAATGACAAACAGTTCAGCAGTGAATTGAATGCCTATCAGAAAGAAATACTGGAACGCTATAAGCCAAAACCCGGAACGTACATTTTCCCTTTCTTAAATAGTTCAAAAAAATACACTCCGATCACTTTACGAAAACGGATTGCATCAAAAAACGTAACTGTAAGCCGACACTTAAAAGCCATGAAAAACATGGTAAATAAAAAAATTGAGAAAGAGGAAATTGAGTGTAAAAAAATTGAAGGCAAGGTATCGTTTCATATTGCACGGCATTCATTTGCACAATATGCGATTGAAAAAGGGCTGGACATTTATAAACTGATGCAGACCCTACGACACGCGAAAATTGAGACAACACAGAAGTATCTGAAAAGCCTGGACGATGAACTGGCAGACAAAGCAATGAGAGAGGTATTTTGATGGAATCAACTAAAACAACATTTGAAGCATTTGAGAGTATCAAAAAAAGTAAGGTATTTACAAAAACGGATGTAATTCGATTTGTGGAAAAGCACACTTCTGGATTCAAACCACAATTAACTAAAGCGCTTAAATTCGATCTGGATATATATGTTGAAAACAATCTGTTTCAAGATGTTATTGAAAAGTATGAGGAATATAGAAGTGAGGAAAACCCGACATATTTAGAAATTATGTTTAATGTTTATGAGAATTTAAATAAACATGGATATTCATGTACACATGAGGCCTGGAGGCTTGTATTTGATAAGATACTTTCTACAAAATTTAATTTTGAAGATCCTTTGTTTGATACAATATCAAATTTTATAGATTTGGAATCTTTCATTTGGGAAGAAATCACTTCAAGATCCAGAAGTGATAAGCAGGTTCACCATTCATTTGACCAATACGGCTATCCAAAGGAACACGGCAAAACACAAAAACAGATAAGAGAACTTGCCAAAGGAATTACAAAAAAGGATTCATCAAAATGGAGTGAGGAAACAGTTTTTATCTATTTGGACGCTTTCAATAGAAATCCTGGATGTAGTATGCCTGAAATTATTGAAATAGTAACATCCAGTAACGAACGGTTTACTACTAATGATGAAATATCAAACGTTCCACAATCCACACTTTACGAATGGCGTAAAAAGGTAAATAAATTGTGATAGTTTTACCTTTTCGGAGTTTCAGCTTCGCAGGTGCGAAGGTAAAAAGGTATAAAAATTGTGATCCCTTCGCATTTTCACGCACAAACTTTTTACTTATTTCAATATTTCAATAAAATTCCAATAAAATTCCAATAATTCATTGGAATGTTTCTCTGCTTATCTGTTATAAATTTCTATTAGTAACGCAAACAAAACTAATAGAAATATGCAGGCATACATACCGACAAAAGAAGAACTTCAAAAAATAGTTAAGCAGGTAGTTCAAGAAACGTTTGAGGAATCCATTCCCGGCGCTATTCGGAAAGCCACACGCAAAAAATGGCTGACTACTGAAGAAGTGATGAACATCCTTCAATGCAGCAGGCGGCACGTTCAATATTTGAGAGATTCAGAACAACTCCCCTATTCAAAAAACGGCCGTAAAATCCGATATGATATTGAAGATGTGGAGGCATTCCTTAACGATCACAAAGTATAAGAGAGATGAATACAGGCATAAAAAAAAGGCCGATCCCGGCGAAAGGAACGGCCACAGTAATCAGTTCCGGGAATCCCGGCAACCGAAATAATAAGATAGGGAATAAACTGAATAGTGGCAATTCCGGCGCGCTAAGGCAGGATGCCCGAATCCTTCAATTTCTTAAAAGAGAGTGCCAGCGTAATGGCACCGGCGCGGAAACATTACAACAGGTTTTTTCCGGGATGCTTTCCGTTCATAATCGCAATTTGCAGATGTTCGCGGATGCACTAAAAGAATACCGGGCTTGTGAAAACTGATGGAAAAACATATAGCCAGCGATTGACCCCGGATGAAGTGCAAACCGTTCTGGATGCTTTACTTATCCCCTGGAGAGATTACAAACCGGATGAATCCGGTTGGATTGCCATTGATGGACAAAAACTTCAGGAATGTACAAATAAGGACGAACGATTCAGGCATGTATTCTTCGAGGGGCGGCCGTCTTTCAACATCATACATGGCGGCTGGATGGATCACAATTCCACTGGTTATCTGGAATCCGTAGAATACGATATGGAAGCAGATGAACGCAATATCAAAAAAAGCATCAAAGGCGATATTGTGGACTTGGTTAGATACTTCCATTTTGGGTTTCGGAAGGGCACTGACAAGAGCAGAGAGGCAATTACATTCATTAATTCAGTATTAGGTAAAAGGCAGGTTGATGAAAAGGCATTCACAGGCAAAATCCGGGCTAAAGATTTTATCAATAAGAAACTGGACATTTTTGTAATCGTACCGAAGCAGCTACTTCAGGCGAAAATATCTGCTTCTGCAAAAATTGTTTGGTGTGAGATACACGACCAATGCAGGAAGGGGAAATATTGTGCATGGCCCAGTATTGTAACTATCTCAAAAAGGGCAAATATCAGCCGTTCGACTGTAATCAGAGCACTTCAGGAATTAGAAGAAACCGGCTTTCTGATTATTCAGAAAAAAGACGGTGCAAACAACCTGTACTATCCGGTATTGCCTGACAATAAACCAGACCAGTATCAAAATGAAACGGGTATATAATGACTGGAAGAAATGATTTTAATGATGGAAGAAAAAACCACCGGTTTCAAAATGACACTGCCACCAGTTTCAAAATGACACTGGGTAGTTTCATTTTGACACTACATAACCAATACGGAATAACGAATACCTATATAACCAATACCAAAGAGCGAAAGGCAAACCGGATTCCCGGCTTGCTGCACACTCTCTCTTTTAGGTGAATAATTTTTTAATGATGAATGCAAAATCCAGAACCATGAAACAAGCCGAACTCTCTTTTGAGCAGTTAAATGAGAATACGATCCCGGTATCAGCATCCGGCGCGAAATCTAACCAACCGCGTTACCAGGTGATACATAATAGATCAGGCCGGACTTTTATCGAAGCCCACACGATTGAGGAGATCCGGCTACATCTGTTTGAAGGAAATGCAGATTGCTACACACTTCTCGATCGTAAGCATGATGAATTTTGCAATGCTCAAGTAATTTTTAACAAGAACCACAACCAAACTAAAAACCAATGAACGCAAACGACACACAAAAAAAATCAGATGTTAAACTATCAAATGATTTACATGTTGAAAAGGAAATACTCGATGACCTTGTTAATGGCATGATGGGATGCAGTACAAGCAATGAAGGGTATGAAATGAAAATGTCAGGGGTTTTTTATACCTGGCAACGATTCACTGAACTACTTGAAGAGATCGACCGGCGCTTTATGGACTACCATAGACAGAATAACCACAACCAAAAAAAGGTATAAAATGATGAATGCAGAACAGAGCACGACTTTTAACCTGATGAAAATTTACTTGCACCGGCTGGCAGAAATTCGACAGCAGCAGCCGGGCCAATACCGGGAACGCATAAGCAGGCTTACAAATCACATTATTAACATTCACAACCTAAACCACCAAGCAGATGAAGGACAAAAACACATTTGAGTTAAAACTCTGGCACGTAATAACATACGTTGCTTTTCTTGTTTTCTTAATGATAGGAATTATGCGTGTGTTTACGTGATACCCCCCCGGCACTCACAACTTTTTAAGGCCATGCTGACAACCGACTGCCCAGATTCGTCTCTCACTCTGTTATGAACCCAAAATATTTTTTTTGAGATATGAAATTAAGTAAAGAAGCCCGCCGCTGGCGCAACCGTATAAAGAGGGAGTATGATATTTCCGACAAACCCGGATTACTACTACTCCAGACGGCTTTTGAGGCGTTCGATGAGATGAGAGCCGCGCAAGAGGAAATGAACGGCAACCCGGTTTATACCGACCGATTCGGCCAACCCCAGGAACACCCAGCCGCAAAAGTGGCAAGGGCTTCACGCACACAAATGCTGGCTGCTTTAAGAGCTTTGAATCTTGACATAACCCCCGAATAATGAGAAAAAGAAAAGTAGATAAAACCGACCCCATCAATGAATTAACAAAAATATATAAACGCTTTGCACATGCTTACTTCACCAAAAAAGATGTGGATGCTGCACTAAAAATTCGCAGAGAAGCAGACAAAATTTTAAAAAAACATCCTGAGTACCAGGAATCCGTTCCGGTGCACATCGGCAGAGCGGCTTTTATTGATTGGGATCGGTTCATAAAATTCCCGGAAACCAAGCACATGGACCCGGAAATACTCTGAATATGAAATTAAAAAAAGAAATAGCCGCGATCCGGCGCGATCTCATAGCCCTTTTTGGCGAAGATGATGCCGCAGTACGTGCTTTGGAGCTTAAGGAAAAATACCTGGAGATTGCCGAAGAGTTTCACAGAGTTCGAGAGTTCAAGAGTTATGATGTGGCATTGCAATTTGTTTGTTCTGAATTTCATATCAGTGAAAGCACTTGTAAACGCGCAATTTCCTTTCACAAAGCTTTGGTTCACGAAAATGAACTAAAAAATTGATACATAAATAATTAAAATACGATCAGATATGAAAGCAAAAGATTTTTTCAATTTATCGCTTATACGCAACAAGTTTGATTCCGGCCACCTTTTCGCCGTTCGTAAATATCTCGAAAGTAAAGGCTGGATCAGTGAAGATATGTTGCCCGGAAGCGTTGCGGCTGCCATGATACTTTTATCAATGTTTGAAACAGAACAGGACTTGGAAACATTTGGCCGGGCTGCACTTTCTGCCAATACCGAAGGAACCGAACGCGAAAGCCTACTGGAAGGGCTTGGCTTTATGTTTGAAGATCCGCTAAACGCTGCAACTATTTCTAACATAAAATTCAACCGGGCAACCGGCCGGATTACATCGCAATTCATCACCGGCAAAAAAATTGTGCTGGCAAAAATGCCATTTATCGCGACACCGGCTTGGGCTTCTGACGGAGTAATCACCTGGAACCGGAATGAACTCATAAGCCTGGCATCGGAACTGCAGCAGGATCATCATACCGGCGAACTTGTAGCCAATCCGCGCAGCTATTTTGAAAATTTTAACGATAAATAACCCCAAACAAATGCAAACAGGATATTTCAAAGAAAAAGAGTTGACGGAAAAGCGCGGCGAAGTTCTGGACAGGCAGGACGAACTTTTGGCCCAGGCCACAGAGGAAAACCGCGATCTGACACCGGACGAACAAAAAGAGCTGAATACACTCGAAAAAGAGTATCAAAAATTGACAGCTCAAATTGACGAGGAGCGAGACGGTTCCGGGCTGAATGGTGCCATTCCATACATGGGAGGCAGCCGGATGTACGGCCCACAAAAATTGAGAGTTTACAATCCGGGCGAACGAATGGCCGCCGATCACAGACAGGGCGCCGGTTCCGATATTGGATTGAACGATTTTTTGCGCGCTGCCGTCACTAAACCCGCGACCGATCACGAAAGAAACGTTGTGAACAGGGCACTTGGTTCAGATGGATATACACTGCCTGTTAACGTTGGAACGGAACTGATCGACCGACTCAGGGCGCGCAATCCGTTAATTCAGGCCGGCGCGCGCTCAATTATGCTGGATGGAGCCGAATCGACAAAAATGGTACGGATTATCGGCGACCCAACAGCCGAATTTTTGGAAGAACTTGCCGAACAGGATTTATCAGACCCGAACTTTGATTCGGTGGACTTCACCCCGCACACTGTACGGGCCGTGATTGAGGTAAGCCGAGAGCTACAACAAGACAGTCAAAATTTAGGTGAGGCGCTGGCATTGAGTTTCACCGGCGCAATAAACGACGCCATTTTGCAGGCCAGCTTCACCGGATCAGGTTCTAACGAACCCACCGGGCTAAACTCTGCAATAACCGCAGAGCACGAATACGCAAACGCGACCGATCCCGACTGGAGCGACTTCGTTAAGGCGGGACGTCTGCTTCACACTGCCAACGTACCAAGCGAAGGCCGGGCGCACGTAATGGCCCCAGATGTATGGGAAGACCTGGCCTTGTCTGTTGACAGCCAGAATCGTTTCCAGGATGCACCCAGCTTCATTCGAGATATAGCAAACTACACCAGTTCTGGCGTTCCCGAAGGCATCGGCTATGCTGGCGACTTCACAACCGTTGTGTATGGCTGGCGTTCTGACATTCGACTCGAACAGTTCCCGGCTGCTGGCGTTCGAAAATATTCATCTCTCTGGCTATGTGCAGCCCGTCTGGATATGAAGGTATTTCGGCCTGCATCCCTTGTACGAATACTGGAAGCTAATTCGTAATGGCGAAGTACCGGAAAACAGATAAAAGCAAGTACCGGAAACCAATTCCATTTTTTGATGAATCTGATGAATCGGAGCCAGAACCTTATCGCGTTGTAATACCGGATTCAGAAAAATCGGTTAATTACACTGTAAAAGAAGTGAAGGAAATGGCGGAAGGAATGAACCGGGAAAGACTTGAAAGTTTTATTGAAGGAGATACACGCAAAACAGTACAAGACCTGTTGAATTAACAGGTTTGGCCTTTCTGTTCTATGCGTTCCATGCCCGTCTGGAGGCCGTTCCAGGCGGGCTTTTTTTATCTGATATATTTATGTATATCAGTAAGGCACCCCCCGCCTTTCACAAATTTTTAAGGCCGTTCTGCGAACCGACAGCCAAATGAAAATCGTTCGCTGTCAAAATAGGGGGTGGGGGGGGGTATCGACTTGCGGGGTGTGAAGGCGCGCCGGATTGCTCTCAGGAATTACCAGGGATTATCCAGCAAATAGCTCTCATTTTTTTGATGTACTACCATAGAAAACCCAGGGATCGGGCGGGAAATCGAAAATTTGAAAGCCGTTTTTTCTGATTAGCTGAAGTAAATCTCAATATCAGCATTTTTACAGGCATCGGTTAAATTTGATTCCATCATTTTACGATTTGGATGCCCGGACGGTTTCCTCAAATCATTTTGAATATCTGAAATGGTATTGACTAAGGTATCATCTGAACCGAATCGGAACCACATATCAGCATCGGCTGGCAGATCGGTTTCGTTACGGTGGTACTGTTCAACTTTTTGAAGGGCTGCAATCAGATTGTCAACATCTTTCGTGTCCAGGTATTCGTGAAATGCTTCCAGAACTTTGTAGTGGTATTGAATCAGTGTTTCAGCCATAGCAGCAGATTTTATATTTTATGGTGAATACACAATCTACTCTCGAATAAAGACAAATTCCAGAAATATTGTAATGAGTAAAAGCAATAGAGAGAAAGAAAGCGAAATGGAAAAATGTTTTACCATTGTTTTACCCTGCCAAAATAAAAAAGCCATAAAGTTTTATAAATATTAACTTTATGGCTTGGTCTTGGCTCCCCGGGCTGGATTCGAACCAGCGACCGATCGGTTAACAGCCGATTGCTCTGCCACTGAGCTACCGAGGAATAATGTCAATAAATAAATTGTTTGCCTCGGATTGCTTCAAACCAGCGCCCCGAACACTTTCGGGTAAACAGCCGATTCCCCGAATGCTTTCGGGGCATTAATCTACCGAGGAATGTAAATCATTTCTGATCGAAGTAGTAAAGATAAGGGCAATTCAAGACAGAAGTCAAGTTCATTTGAAAATTATTTCCCTTTTTTAAAGAAAAAAATAGCCACTACAAAGTGGCTATTTTTATAACTCTGAAATCAAAAAAAGTATCTTTAAACTTTTCCTGTGTTTTTAAAGTCCTGGATTTCAAGACGAACTTCCTGTGCAACTTTTTTTAATTCCTGTAGCTGTTTTCTGGCTCTGGTTCCGGCTGCCTTGTTTCCCTTCTCATAAAATTTGTTCATGTCCGGTTCCAGTTCGTCAAGCATTGACTTAAGTTGTTCTGATCTTTTCATATCTGTTCCTTAGAGTTAGTTATTGTTTCTCTTAATATTGACTGAAATTGAAACTATTGAACTTGGTACAAACTGGCAAATAAAAAGAAATAATTTATAAAACTTTTGGGATCCGGCAGGTAAGCAGGGACGGGATGACGCCTTTTTTTGGCAGCCTCTTAAAAAAGATTTATTTAGCGTTATGAGCAACCTGTATTTTCGAAGTTTTCATAATGGCATCTCAAACCAGTTTCATCCTGAAACCAACCGGAATCTGTATTTTCGTTCCAATAGGCCATCACAACATCTGATCCATCACTAAAGGTTATCCAATTTTCAGCACCATCTTTTTCATATTCCACTGATACAACATTTCCATTATCAACAGCAGTAATATTCATTTTCAAAACTGTATCTGACTCCTTTTCCCAGTTGTAACTAATAATGGGGGTATTGCCGGATTCCGGTAAAAAGAAATTCCACTCTCCTTTCATTGAGTCGTCCGAGGTAAAACCGGTCATTAACCTGAAATTATCAACAAAATCATCATCATCAAGATATCCGGTGAACCTGATTTCCCAATCTATTCCTCCGCTTCGTGGAGTTGCATGAATATGAATGGTAATCTGATCATTGCTTGCCTGTGCAAATATCTCAGATTCTTCACCAGATTTGAACATACCCTGGGGAATGGTTATAGTCCAAATCCAGGTATTGCCGTCCAACTCTGGCTTTACACCGGTTAATTGTGCATAAGCAAGAAATGAGCTGGCAACGTTAAACATTCCACCGGCCATTAAGGCACCGCTTCCGGTATATGCAATCTGTTCTACCGTATTATAATAAGAATGGTCTTCATCAGCCGGTACGTCCTGATTTTCGAAATAGGACAGATCTACCGTTGCGGGTGTTAATTCAGCCGGCAAACTGGGTGGCTCATCCAAATCCGGCCCGGTAGAATCGTCTGAACACGCTGCAGTTATAAAAAACAAACTCAGCGACACACAAAAAACAAGCTTAAATCTGGGTATTGATTTCATTATATTTAAATATTTAATATTTAATTGGTTTAAACTTAAATTAAGATTTTAATATGGCATATAAATATAAATAATTGATGTAATACTAACTATAAAATTAATTATATGAATAAAAATACCATTTTCAAATAAGCAAAAAAAAGCCAGTCACAAAATTGCAACCGGCTTAAATTTCTGTCATCAGATTTTTTATAATCTGAATCTGACTCCGCCTGACAGTCCTATTGGTGTTCCTCCTATTGTGCTTAATTTTGCCTCGCCGAATAGTGTTATGCTGTCTAACTCGTATTCTAATCCGGCTCCAAGATTTAAACCGCTTGTTGAGGTAGAAAGGCCAAAGGCAGACCAGCGCCATATTCCTATTCCAGCTAATCCGTAAATTACCAGATCATCTTCATTTTGAAATATGTAGTGGCCTTCAATGTTAAAGACAGTAAATCCAAAATCACCCAAATAATAAACGATTTCGCCTCCTGCACGGATTTCATCGGTGATAGAATAACTACCATTTCCACCAATGCCAATTTCGCCACTTGCTCCACTCACTCCTGTGGTGAAGGTTAGCCCACCGCCTGCGGTAATGTCACCTTCCTGTACTACCTGTGCAGTGGTATTTGAGCTTAATCCAACACTAATGATGATTACAAATAGAGTGGTTAGAATTTTTTTCATAAATATTCCTCAGTTACTTAATTATTATGCTTGTGTTTTTTATTATATGAAGTCTTTATTGATGTGAACCGAAGCTTTCAGTTTCGGCTCTACACTAATACACGAAATTTTCATCATGATTAGCTCATGGAAGAAAAGAAATTTTAAGGATTTTTCACAGGCTGAATGAAAGAGGATAAACATTTTACAAAAATACTCCAGAAGTTTTCGGAGGGTGAGATTCAGTCAAATGAATTGATTCCGCTAATTTATGATGAATTACATCTGCTTGCCAGAATTCAGAGAAAGAAATTCTCAACCGCGGAAACACTGAACACTACCGCTCTTGTACATGAAGCCTACCTAAAAATGGTAGATCATTCTCACCAAAACTGGGAAACACGTTCGCACTTTTTTTCTGTGGCTGCCAAGGCAATGCGTTGCATTCTTGTAGATTATGCCAAGATGCATAAAGCCGCAAAACGAGGAGGCAATCAAAAACCGGTACAGTATGAAGAAGGCCTGATTACCGGTGACAAGCAGGCCAATGAACTAATTGACCTTGATGAAGCTCTGAACAGGCTCGAAAAAATTGCTGAGCGGCAAAGTAAAATTATTGAACTCAGATTTTTTTGTGGTTTCACGATCGAAGAAACTGCAAAAATTCTCGGACTCTCTGAAGCAACCGTCAAAAGAGACTGGAATGTGGCGCGTTCGTGGCTCTACAGGGAAATTCAGAAAACAGAATAGTGTTTTGTCATTTTAAAATATCGGGCAAATAGACTTCCGGAGTCTTTTCCCAGGTTCCCTCTTGTGACTGACTGGTTTTTATAAAACATTGGCTAATTTTTCTATTAATAGTTAACAACTTTAATAATTTATATTTAATCAAGTTTAATAACTGTTTATATTTATTTTGAAAATCATTTACAGTACATATTGATCTAAATGACTCAGCTATGTGTATTTGGACGATAAATTTGGCTATTTTACAATAATTACGAAATTGTACTCACTGCCAGTTATATCCGGCACTGCCAATCATAGCCTGCAAACTGAATTGAGCAGCGATATGGCTTTGAGAAAAGATTTGAAAGTGCGAGGCGACCCCAATTATGCTAAAGCCATGATGATTCACTCTGATTAGGGCGGGCAAAATATTACAGTCAGAGCTTTAGGCAGGTAACGGGCGGCTATAATTGGTCAACAGCATGGAAAAACGATTTATTTAATTGCGGCGGATGGGCGATTGATCGGTATTCTTAAGCTGGATTAATTACTGAAGGACCGCTGCCAGAATGTGAGCAGTGACCGGACAATACTCTGTGGTTGTATAATAACGAGTAGCCTAAAGCGAGCCTGTGTTGATGTTTCCAGCGGAATTAGATCAGGTATTGGTCAGAGCAGGATCACCCGGTTTACCAGGCAAATTTCCACCAGTGGAAGTTAGGCTATGGAAAAGCAAGCCAATAAGGACAAGCGCCTTCAACGAAGCAACTCCTTGAAAGCTTTTTACGAAGAAGAGTAGATTTTTTTCAATTTTATGTGTCGGGCTGAGGTTATTTAAATAAATGTGTATTATCGCCTCAAAGCACTGCACTCTCCTCTAACCAAAACTCGCCTTTACCTGCATCCAGTTTAGCTTGTAATCCAATCGGCAGTGTAAAATTATCCGGATCATGGCCGATATCCGCACCCATAATTGCAGGTATGCCAAGCGGTTTGATATACTGATCTAAAATTTGCCCAAGTGTAAATCCCGGCCTTGCAGCTGCAGGACAATTTGTACATCGTCCAAAAATAAATCCGCTGAGATTATCCAATAAACCAGCAGTTTTGAGATGAGCCATCATCCGGTCAATCTTATAAACAGGTTCACCTATGTCTTCCAAAAACAGTATGGCACCGGTGGTATCCGGCTGATAAAAAGTACCCAGAGACGTGGTGAAAATCGATAAATTCCCTCCAATCAAAGGCCCTGAAGTTTTGCCTGGTGTAATGGTTGTTACCCGGCTTTTTGAACGATAACGGGCCGGACTATCACTCATCAATACCTGTTTAAAATTCTTTTTGGTCAGTTCTGTCCAGTCGGATGACCCGTTCGGGCCATGAAATGTAACCAGGCCACATCGTTTGTGAATAGCGAGATGCAGAGTGGTCAAATCACTAAATCCGCAGAAAATTTTGGGATTATCACGGATTCTGTCAAAATCAAGGTGCGGGAGAATTCTTGAACAACCCCAGCCGCCTCTAACAGCAACAATGGCATTTATTGATGAATCAACAAAAAACCTGTTTAAATCCAGCGCACGCTGATAGTCGGTTCCGGAAAAATAACCATATCT
>SL_3KL_010_SEDDRAFT_10002119_pt1 | contig 18152 bp, 17 predicted proteins | sample SodLakKL_010_SED_2_FD_10381 | JGI IMG/M metagenome (IMG submission 10381) | reverse complement strand
TAGCCCGGCCGCGGCGCCCGGGGCAAGGCGACGCCCTCCCCGGACTCGCGAGGAGCCTGGAGCTCTGAACTTGTCAGAATGTCTCAGGAGGGTGCCGGCTCGGGGCAGTTCACCCCACCGGGACGTGTCGATTCCCTGGCTTCTTCCCCGATAAGGGGCTGTGGCATGGGGCCTTGGCCGTTCGGTGATGTTTCCCTGACGTTGGCGTCGTACTTGCACTCAATCCGGGTGAGTGCGGGCGGAGATGTCCCGAAGAACGTCGGACAGGGATTTCCAAACGGACAGGCAGTCGCCTTCTTGTACGCCCCCGAACGCAGGAGGATAACCATGGCTGAGAAGATGAAAGCCCTCATATTCGTCGAGCCGGGGCGTATCGCCCTCGACGAGAAGCCCATTCCCCGGATCGGTGCCAACGACGCTCTCCTGCGCGTGACCACCACCACGATCTGTGGGACCGACATCCATATTGTAAAGGGGGAATATCCGGTTGAGCGTGGACTTACCATCGGTCACGAACCGGTGGGCATCATCGAAAAGCTGGGTCGGAATGTCCGGGGGTATGAAGAAGGCCAGCGTGTCATTGCCGGAGCCATCTGCCCATCCGGCACCTCCTACGGATCGCTGGACGGGCTTCACTCCCAGGACGGGCAGGGACGGGCTCACGGCCTGAAGCCCCTGGGCGGATGGCGCTTCGGAAACACCATCGACGGGTGTCAGGCCGAGTACGTGCTGGTTCCCGACGCCATGGCCAATCTGGCCCCTGTCCCCGACGGCCTGACGGACGAAGAGGTTCTGATGTGCCCGGACATCATGTCCACCGGATTCGCCGGTGCCGAGTCCGGTAACGTGAGGATCGGGGACATCGTGGCCGTCTTTGCCCAGGGTCCCATCGGCCTCTGCGCGACGGCAGGGGCTCGCCTCCGGGGGGCTTCCATGATCATCGCGGTGGAGCGGCTCGCCGAACGGATGGAAATGTCCCGGAAGCTGGGGGCGGACCACGTCATCGACTTCACGAAGGCGGATCCGGTGGATGAGATCATGGCGCTCACCAACGGACGCGGAGTGGACGTAGCCATCGAGGCCCTGGGACTCCAGCAGACCTTCCAGGCCTGTCTGAGAGTCCTGAAGCCCGGCGGTACCCTGTCCAGCCTCGGCGTCTACTCCCAGGACCTGACGATTCCCCTTGAAGCCTTCACGGCGGGGCTCGGCGATCATCGCATCATCACCTCCCTCTGCCCCGGAGGAAAGGAGCGGATGCGTCGTCTCATGAACACCATTGAAGGTGGACGGGTGGACCTGAAGCCGTTGGTGACCCACCGCTATGCCCTGGACGACATCGAGGCCGCCTACGAGCTCTTCGCCGAACAGAGGGACGGGGTCATGAAGATCGCCATTTCACCATAGGGGAAAGACCGTGAGAAGAGATCCGGATCGGAAGACTCACGCACCGGTATCGGCCGACATCTGGGCTGCGGCCCGCGCCTCCCTCTCCGGGCTCCCGAATGGTCGGGGGCTGAACATGGCCTTCGAGGCGGTGGACCGACATCTGGCCGACTCCACCGCGGACCGGGTCGCCTTCCGCTTTCTCCCGAAGAAGGGGCCAACCCGGGAGATGACCTACCGTGAGCTTTCGGATGAGACGAACCGGTTCGCTCGATTGATGGATCGCCTTGAGGTGAGGCCCGGCGATACGGTGTTCCTTCTGCTGGGGCGGATTCCGCACCTGTACGTGGCTGTCCTGGGGGCACTCAAGGCTCGGTGCGTGGTCTGTCCCCTCTTTTCGGCCTTCGGGCCGGAGCCCATCCGGTCCCGGATGGAGTTGGGGGATGCCCGTGTGCTGGTGACCACGCCGACGCTCTACCGGAAGAAGGTGGTCGGTATCCAGGAGCACCTTCCCGGCCTCCGCCATGTGCTCCTGGCGGGGCCGATGGAGGAGGCCCGGGGGGGACGTGCGGCAGCCAGCGACGGGGCGGTAGGGAAGGGCGGCCCCAGTGTCCACACCCTCGGCGACCTTTTGAGGGCGGAGGAGCCCATCTACCGGATCCCAGACACCGATCCTGAAGATCCTGCCCTACTCCATTTCACCAGTGGGACCACCGGAGCGCCCAAGGGGGCGCTCCATGTGCATGAGGCGGTGGTGGCCCACCATGTGACCGGTCGCTCCGCACTGGACCTGCGCCCGGGCGACCGGTTCTGGTGCACGGCAGATCCCGGATGGGTCACGGGGATGTCGTACGGGATCCTCTCGCCCCTGACCAACGGCGTCACCAGCGTGGTGGACGAGGGGGAGTTCGATGCCCAACGATGGTATCGGACGCTCCAGGACGAGAGGGTCGAGGTGTGGTACACGGCGCCAACTGCGGTCCGAATGCTCATGAAGGCCGGTGGCGAGTTGCCCCGGCGCTTCGATCTCGCGCACCTCCGCTTCGTGGCCAGCGTTGGCGAGCCCCTGAATCCGGAAGCGGTGCTATGGGGTGAGGAGGTCCTGGGGCTGCCCATCCACGACAACTGGTGGCAGACCGAGACCGGGGGGATCATGATCGCCAACGTGTCCGGTCAGACGATCCGGCCCGGATCGATGGGGCGCCCCCTTCCAGGCGTGGAAGCCGCCGTGGGGCGCCGGACCGACCGAGTCCCCGACCCCATGGACGAGCCCGAGCTCATCGACGAACCCGGCATAGAGGGCGAACTCCTCCTCCGCAAAGGCTGGCCCTCTCTCTTCCGTGCCTATGTGGGCCAGGAAGAACGCTATGGGAATTGCTTCCGGGGCCAGTGGTACCTCACCGGCGACCTGGTCCGGCGCGACGCCGACGGCTACTTCTGGTTCGTGGGGCGCGCCGACGACGTCATCAAGTCCGCCGGACACCTCATCGGACCCTTCGAGGTGGAGAGCGCCCTGGTGGAACACCCGGCCGTGGCGGAGGCGGCAGTGATCGGGAAGCCCGACCCGGTGGTGGGGGAGATCGTGAAGGCGTTCGTGGCCCTCCACCCAGGCTACCCCGCCGACGAGGACCTTCGGCTGGACATCGTGGGCCACGCCCGCAGACGTCTGGGCTCGGTGGCAGCGCCGAAGGAGCTGGAGATCCTGGACGATCTCCCCAAGACCAAGAGTGGCAAGACCCTTCGGCGTCTCCTCAAGGCCCGGGAACTGGGCAGGCCCGAGGGAGATCTCTCGACCCTGGAGGATCCATCATGACCTTCCCCCCGTCGCCGCCCCTGCCGGAGGCCCCGCATGCCCGGAGTCTCCTCAGGAGCATGCTCCTGATCCGACGCTTCGAGGAGCGTTGCGCGGAACTCTACACCCAGCGGAAGATCCACGGCTTCCTCCACCTCTACATCGGTGAAGAGGCGGTGGCGGCCGGGTCGGTTCCGGTGCTGGAACCTCGGGATTCGGTGGTGGCCACCTACCGGGAGCATGGCCAGGCCCTGGCTCGCGGCGTGCCGACCGACGCCGTCATGGCCGAGATGTATGGGAAGCAGGAGGGGTGTGCCCGAGGCCGAGGCGGATCCATGCACCTCTTCGATGCCGGGACGCGCTTCTTCGGAGGGAACGCCATCGTGGCCGGGGGCCTGCCCCTGGCGGTGGGGCTGGCGCTGGCCGCCCGGATGCGGGGAGAGGATCGGATTACCGCCTGCTACTTCGGCGACGGGGCCGTGGCTGAGGGCGAATTCCACGAAGCCATGAACCTGGCGGCCCTCTGGAACCTCCCGGTGCTCTTCTGCTGTGAGAACAACCTCTACGCCATGGGCACGGCGCTGCGCATCTCCCAGGCCGAGACGGACCTGGCGCTTCGGGCGGCGGCGTACGGCATGCCCGCCTGGGCTGTGGACGGCATGGACGTGTTGGCAGTGGAATCGTCCACCCGCCGGGCTGTGGAGGCGATTCGGGGCGGGGCCGGGCCTCACTTCCTGGAGTTCCGAACCTATCGGTTCCGTCCCCACTCCATGTTCGACCCGGAGCTGTACCGATCCAGGGAAGAGGTGGACGAGTGGAAGAAGCGCGACCCCATCCCCCTTCTGGCCGGCCGGATGCGGGACGAAGGGATGTTGGACGACGCCGGAATGGAGGTGCTGGAGCAGGAGGTGGCCGAGGAGGTGGAGGCCTCGGTCGCCTTTGCCGAGGGCGGGACGTGGGAGGCGGTGGAGGACCTTACCCGCTTCGTCCACAGTGAGACGGAGGGAAGGCAGCCATGAAGACCAGCTATCGGGGAGCCATACGGGAGGCCATCCGCGAGGCCATGCACCGGGATGAGCGCGTCTTCCTCATGGGAGAGGACGTGGGGTGGTACGGCGGGTGTTACGCCGTGAGCAAGGGACTCCTGGAGGAATTCGGCCCGGAACGGATCCGGGATACGCCCCTGTCGGAGTCGGGGTTCACCGGGGCCGGGATCGGCGCCGCCCTGGGCGGGATGCGCCCCATTGTCGAGATCATGACGGTGAATTTCAGCCTCCTGGCCCTGGACCAGATCGTGAACAACGCCGCCACCCTCCTCCACATGTCCGGTGGCGCCTTCCATGTCCCCCTGGTGATCCGCATGGCCACCGGGGGCGGTAGGCAGGTAGCCGCCCAGCATTCGCGGAGCCTGGAAGGGTGGCTCGCCCACATTCCAGGCCTCCGCATCGTCACCCCTGCCACCCTGGAAGACGCCAGGGGGATGCTCTGGACCGCCCTGGAGGACCCGGATCCCGTTCTCATCTTCGAACATGTCCTCCTGTACAATCGGGAAGGGGCGTTGGCCGATGACGCGGGGCCGGTACCCATCGAGGGAGCAGCCATCCGCCGACCAGGAACGGATGTGAGTCTCATCACCTACGGAGGAAGCCTGTTCAAGGTGCTGGATGCCGCCGATGAGTTGGCCTCCCACGGGATCTCCGCCGAGGTTGTGGATCTTCGGAGCCTCCGTCCTCTGGACGATGAGACGATCCTGGGGTCCGTGGCTCGCACCCACCGGGCGGTGGTTGTGGACGAGGGGTGGAGGAGCGGGGGGATCTCGGCGGAGATCAGCGCCCGCATCATGGAGGGCGCCTTCTACGAACTGGACGCTCCCGTGGCGCGGGTCTGCGGGGTCGAGGTGCCGATGCCCTACCCTGAGCACCTGGAGCGGGCGGCGCTTCCGCAGGTGGCGGATGTGGTACGCGCCGCCCGGGACCTGGTCAATGGGAACGTCGGGATTGCCGTGGACGTAGGGATCGATTCCGACGCCGGGATTTCCCCCAAGGCCCGGATCGAGAGAGGTGAGTCATGAGCGGCCTGTATCTGATGCCGGCGCTGGGCGCGGGGATGGAGTCGGGCATCGTGGTCGAATGGCACGTAGAGCCGGGCCAGACGGTGAGCCGGGGCGACGTCATTGGTGTGGTGGACACCGAGAAGGGCGCCATCGACATCGAGATCTGGGAGGACGCCGAAATCGCCGAGATCCTTGCGCCTCCAGGGACGACGGTCCCGGTGGGTGAGCCACTCCTGCGGCTGGGGGTGGCTGGCGACAGGGTCCCGGACCCGCCGGAGTCTACTCCATCTCCCCCGTCCCAGGCGCGGCGGCGGGTCAGTCCGCTGGCTCGTCGACAGGCGGCGGAGAAGGGAATCGACCTGACGCAGGTTACAGGGACCGGGCCCGGTGGCGCCGTGGTCATGGCCGACGTCGAAGCCGCGGAGCAGCCTGCTGCCGGCCCCTCCGACGCCCACCGTCAAGCCTCCATGCGGCGGGCCATCGCCGCGGCCATGATTCGATCCAAGCGGGAGATCCCCCACTACTACCTGGCCCACACCATCTCCCTCGAATCCTCCCTTCGCTGGCTCGAAGAGGAGAACCTGGACCGACCGCCGGCGAAGCGTATCCTCCTGGCCGCCCTCTACGTGAAGGCGGTGGCCAGGTCCCTGGAAGAGTTTCCTGACCTGAACGGCTTCTGGGAGAACGGGGCATTCCGCCCTGGCGAGGGCGTCCACCCGGGACTTGCCATCTCACTTCGAGGGGGCGGTCTGGTGGCCCCGGCCGTCCACGACGCCCTCACCCGCACCCTCGAAGATCTCACAGAGGGAATCCGGGATCTGGTGCAGCGGGCCCGAGCCGGGCGCCTTCGGGCCTCCGAGGTGACCGATCCCACCATCACCATCACCAGTCTGGGGAACCGGGGCGTGGATGCGGTGTTCGGGGTGATCCACCCCCCCCAGGTGGCCATGGTGGGGATCGGTACAGTGGTCGAACGCCCCTGGGCGGAGAGAGGCATGGTGGGAAGTCGTCGTACTGTGACCCTGACCCTCTCCGCCGATCACCGGGCCGGCGACGGACATGGGGGGAGCCTGTTCCTTGCCGGGGTGGCCCGACGACTCCAGACACCGGAGGCCCTGTGAACGAGATCGAAACCCGGGTCCGAGCGGCCATCAGGGATGGCTTTCGCCAGATCGCCCCGGAGGTGGATGTGGACGAGGTGGACCCGGAGGCCGACCTCCGGGAAGAGGTGGACCTGGACTCGGTGGATGCCATCAACCTCATGGTCCATTTCCACGAATCGCTGGGGGTGGAGATCCCCGAGTCCGATTACGGGAAGATCACAACGCTGGACGCCATGGTGGGCTACCTGACGGGGCGCCTGGCCGGGCAGGAGTGAGGGGCGTCTCCGACAACAACCAACGAAGGAAGCACCCCATGCCCGATCAGTCATCGTCCCGCCTTTCCGGCTCCCTGGTCCTCATCACCGGAGCTTCGGCTGGGATTGGTGCCGCCATCGCCCGGGTCTTCGCCGGGGCGGGGTGTCACCTGGAGCTCGGTGCCCGCCGTCTGCCTCGCCTGGAGGCCCTTGCCCGGGAGCTTGAGCGGGACCATGGGATCGAGGTCGGCTGTCGCGAGATCGACGTCCGGGACCAGGCCGAGGTCCAGACCTGGGTGGACGAGCTGGCCCGGGAAGGACGCATCCCCCATATCCTGGTGAACAACGCCGGCCTCTCCCGGGATCTCCTCCCCATCCACGAGGGCCGAGTCGACGGGTGGGATGAGATGATCGACACCAATGTGAAGGGGCTGCTCTACGTGACCCGGGCTGTTCTCCCCCACATGGTGGCCCGGGATTCAGGGCATGTGATCCACATTGGGAGCACGGCCGGCGACATGGTCTACCCGGGCGGGAATGTCTACAACGCCACCAAGTTTGCGGTAAAGGCCCTCACAGAAGGGATGAGCCTGGATCTGGTGGGAACCCGGATCCGCGTCTCCAGCGTGGACCCGGGGCTGGTGGAGACCGAGTTCTCCCAGGTCCGCTTTCGGGGTGACACCGACCGGGCAGGGAAGGTCTACCGGGGGTACACGCCCCTGAGCCCCGAGGATGTGGCCGAGGTCGTCCGGTACGTCGCCTCGGCCCCTCCCCACGTGAACCTGGCCCGGACCGTGGTCTACCCCACCGACCAGCGGAATCCCTACGTTCTCCATCGCCGCGACGAGGGAGAGGGCTGAGCCGCGTATGGGGGACCGCCACCCTTCCCCCGGCGCCAGTCCGTTTCTGCCAGGCCTCCTCAGAAAAACACGCTGAGGGCAACGAAGCCGATGAGGGGAGTGGCCCCGTGCTCCGATCGGAACGCGGGGGAGGGACCCTCCGTCCGGGCCCCCGGGCCGAGACCGGCATACCCGCCCAGGCGCAGGGAGACCTCATCGGCCAGCGACCAGGTGAGGCCCGGAGACAGAAGGGCGCTCCCGTCACCGAGGCTGACAAGCGACAGGAAACTGGTTGAGATCAGGGGGTGTATCTGCCATGATACGTTAAGGATAGCGGCATCCCGACCCAGCACTGAGAGCTCTCCTCGAGACGCCGGCTGTGAGAGAGCCACCTCCGCCAGCTCCCGGGGGCCGGCAGCCCCGAACTCGTCGCGCTGAATCTCTGCCACCACCCGTAGATCCCGCTCCAGGACCTCCATGAGTCGGTCGACTCCGAAGGCGGCTCGGATCACCATTCCCTCCGCCGTCCGGCGAAGACTGCCCTCTGCCCTGAGCCCAACTTCACCCAGGGATCCGGCAGAGGCGACGGCCAGAGCGGCCCGGTCGTGGAGGAGCCCGCCCCAGGCCGACACCTCCCACCCCGCCAGAAGTTGCTGACGCCTTACCAGGGCCGTCCAACTCTCCCCTCCGCCAGGTACCGGAGCGGGGCGCACGACCACATCCACCTCGGAGAACGGACCCGTGAAGACCACGGCCCGAAGGGCATCGACCCCCGCTCGATACTCCCGGAAGGGGTCAGCCGGATCGAAGGGTACGAAGGGGTCTGCCGGGGTGAAGTAGAGCGTCGTTGCCCAGGATACGGTCTGCCTCCCGGCGGTGATCCGTGCCCGCTGTCCGAGATCCACCGAAGCACTGAACCGGTCCAGGCCCTGGAACCATCCCACCCGGCGCCGATCCATAAGGGATCCCTGGAGATTGAGCCAGGGTGCCGCCGGTTCCGCGCCTTCGAAGCCCCGTCCCAGCGCCACCTCGTCGGAACGGAGGGTAAGCGTCGTCTCCCACGCCGCATCGAGGCGGACGGGCCCCAGGGATCCCCGCGACATGAGGCGCAGGCGCTGGACATCCAGCACCCCGGACGGCCCCAGGACCGACGATTCGCTGGCCGCAGCGGCGTGGAGGTAATAGCCCGATACCGCTGGGAGTTGGGCAGAGGCCACCTGCGGCACGAGGCCGGCGGCCAGAGCCACCAACGCCAGATGCCCCAGGACCCTGCACTCCGGCCAGAACTCCCACCGAAGGGGGATCCACCCTGAGACCCTTCGCCGGAGCCGGCAGGCGAAAAGGCGGACCGTCACTCCGCCCCCACCGGCGCCAGTACCCAGTCCGGGAGCGTCCCCGGCTGCTTCTGTGCATCCCGCTCCACATGGCCGTCCACGAGGCGGATGATCCGCCTGGCCCTCCGCATGACCCGCGGGTCATGGGTGCAGAAGATGAAGGTCACGTTCCGCTCCTGGTTCAGGAGCTCCATGATCCCCAGGAGGGCGTCGCTGGCCTGGGTATCGAGATTCGCAGTGGGCTCATCGGCCAACACGAGCGCGGGGGCGCCCAGGACGGCCCGCGCCACGGCGACCCGCTGCTGCTGACCGCCGGAGAGTGCGCCGGGACGCCGATCCTCAAGTCCCCCGAGCCCGATCTCGTGGAAGAGTCGGCGTACCGCCTGTCTCCGCTCGTCTCGAGCGACGCCGCGGAGCATGAGGGGGAATTCGGCGTTCTCCAGCGCCGTGAGGACCGGGAGGAGGTTGTAGGCCTGGAAGACGAAACCGATTCGCTCGAGTCGTAGCTGCGCCCGTTCCGGCTCGGACATGGCGCCCACATCGCGCCCGTCCACCCGAACCTCCCCCCGGGTGGGGTCGGTGAGCCCTCCGATGAGGTTCACCAGGGTGGTCTTGCCCGAACCCGACGGCCCGCAAAGGGCCACGAATTCCCCGGGCTCGATGACCAGCGAGACGTCGTGGACGGCGTGGACCGCCGTATCNCCCTCGCCGAACGTCTTCCAGAGGCCTCGGGTCTCCACCGCAGGGTACGCTTCATTCATCGGTCTTCATTGCCTCCGCCGGCTCGATTCGGGTGGCGTGCCAGGCCGGGTACAGGGTCGCCACGATGCCGATGGCGATGACGATGGTCAGGATGGCTATGACGTCGGAGGCCAGCACAGCCGGGGGGATCACAGGGTCGATCACCGAGCCGGCAAAGGCCAGCTCGCCTCCGAACAGGAACGAGATGTCCACACCGTCCCGGAACACTCCCATGGAGATAGCCAGTCCCAGGAGCATGCCCACCAGCCCGCTGGCCACCGTGAGGATGACCCCTTCCACCAGGACCATGGCTCCCACCGCTCGGCGGTTCAGCCCCAGGGCCCGTAACACGCCGAACTCCCGGGTACGGTTCAGTACTGCCATGAGGATGGAGTTCACCACCGCCAGCGCCACGATACCCAGGAGCACCAGGAGCATGATGTAGGTCTGGACGGTATCCGCCCGAAGCCCGGCGTAGAGGTCCGGCATGGCCTCCCACCAGGGCCGCACGGCAAGCCGTTCCGGCCCCACCCCCTCTCCGGCGAGGTGAGACCGCACGGCGTCGGCGATGTCTCCGGTGCGCTGGTCCGACGTCAGGATCACACTCACCGAGGTGGCATCGTCGCCGATCTCGAGCCACTCCCTGGCCGTGGCCAGGGGAAGCTGCACCACGCCGCGATCCACCTCGGGGATGCCGGATCGGAAGATCCCCGTGACCAGGACCAGCTGACTCTCAAGATCTCCTTCGGCCCCGGCCGCCATGAGCACGAGACGGGATCCCAGCTCCAGTCGCAGGCGCTCCGCCACCCCGATTCCCACGATGGCCTCGAGTCGGTCGTCCGCCGTCAGGTAGCGGCCTTCCACCACCTGCCCTGCAAGGAAGGAGGTCTCGGCCTCCAGCGTCGGATCCACGCCGGTGATGCGAACCGGGATGGATGAGGTGGCGGATTGGGCCAGCCCGCCCACATTCAGCTGCGGGAACACCGCCACCAATTCCCCCGGAGGGACCGAGCCCTCCACCGCCGCCAACACGCGGGTCAGGTCGGGCGAGGCGATGCGGTCGGCCAGGTCCTGGGACCCCATGTAGTCGGGGTGCTCCATGGCGATATGGCCCGTGCCCATCCGTGTCGCCGTGTCCACGTACACAAGGTGGGCGCCCCCCTCCAGAGACCGCACGAACATGAGGAGTCCGACCCCCAGCACCATGGCGGACGCCGTGAGGAGGCTCCGCCGGAGTTGCCGCCGCAGGTTCCGGAGGGCGACCCGCCCGATCAGGAGCCAGCGTTCCATCATCGGCCTGCCAGCGCTTCGGCTGCCGGGACCTGGATGGCCCGCAGCGCAGGGTAGATGGCCGCCAGCGTGGCGGTGAGGATGAGTCCCACGGCGGCTCGGATCGGATTGCCCCACGAGTGCTCCACCCGCAGGACGAACCGGAAGAGGCCGTCCAGGAACATCTGCTCCCCGGCGAGGGGGGTCAGATCCAGGGGGAAGTGCACCAGCCAGAGGACCAGGGGAAGGGCAATGACCGCCCCCGCCGCCACCGCCAGGAGCCCCAGCACCACGGCTTCTCCCACCACCATGGCCATGATGCGGTGGGGCTTCATGCCCAGCGCCTTGACCACGGCAAACTCCCGTCGCCGCTCGAAGGTGCCCATGAGCATGGTGTTGGCGACCCCGAAGGCGGCCATGAGGAAGATCACCAACAGAATGACCCAGTTCATCCCACCGATGAGGTTGGCGAACTCCACCAGCTCGGGGCGGAATCGGGTCCATGGCTCGACCTCGATGTTCGTTCCCAATCCGGAGAGGCCCACCGAGAGGCGTTCGGCCACCTCCGGGGCATCCCATGGATTTCGCACGGCCATGGCCACCTCGTGGACGTCGTCGGGTCCCAGTGCCACCAGGAACTGGAGGTCGTCCAGTTGCAGGATCACCTGCGCTGCGTCCACTTCGGGGATTCCGGTCCGGACGATCCCGCTCACGGTGAAGAGCTCGTTTCCCATGGATCCGTCGGCGGCGGGGGCCACCAGGACCACCTCCTCGCCGATTCCGGTGCGAAGCTGGCGTGCCAGCTCCTGCCCGAGAAGAACCTGATGGGCGCCCGCCTCCGGCGCCGCCCCTTCCACGATCCCATCCAGGAAGTAGGTGACGCGCCGCTCCTCCTCAGGGCGGATTCCCATGAGGAGGCCCCCCCGGGAGGTGGAATCGGAGGCGATGATGCCGGCGCCGTAGAGGCGGGGGGCAGCGCCCACCACGGCGGCGTCGGAGCGAACCCGATCCAGTAGCTCCGCCAGGGGTACTCCGACGTCTCCTCCCACCACGTCCCAGAGCTCCCGCTCCGGCTCGTAGTCCGGGTTCTGGATGCGGATCTGGCCCACCATGAGGTCGGTGCCGCTCCGCACGAAGTCCGACCCCATCCCCTCCAGGATCCCGTTGAAGAGGACCACGGCAGCGAAGCCCCAGGCCAGGGCCATGGCCGTGATGATGCTCCGGCGTCGGTGCCGCCCCAGGTTCCGCCACCCCACCCGGAGCCAGAAGCCCCGGTCGGTCACGGCCCGCTCCGCAGGCGCTGGAGCGAGAAGAAGCCTTCTTCCAGGCCCACATCGAAGGCCAGGTCATCATAGATCAGCGTCGTCCGCTCTCCAGGCCGGTCCTCCGGGTGCATGGACAGCTCCGATGGAACGAGGCGCCCACCCATCGTGCGGAATCGAGCGAAGACCATGGTGCGCGCCAACTCTCCCCGATCGTCGAAGTACCGGGCTCGCAGGGGCATGCGGTCATCCTTGCGCACCTCGAGTTCTACCCGACCCCAGACCACCGGGGCCTCGGGAAGGGGGGTCAGGGTGAACTCCCAGATCTCATCCTCGTCCCGATCTCCCTCGAAGGACACCTCGATCCGGTAGTCGTCCGCCATGCTGCTCTCCCGGACCAGGTCGTCGTAGGTGAAGTGGGACCCCATCCACGAGCCCCCCATCCCGGATCCGGGTACCTTGATGGTCCGATCCACCCGGGGGAGGTAGTTCCAGATGTCCCGGTCCACTTTGAGGGTGGCTGTGCCGGCCTCCCGGGAGGGCGACAGAACCCGCACCAGGGAGTAGTCCTGACCCAGCGACCACATCTCCATCTCCATGGTCCGGGTCCACCGCTGGGTCACCACCTCCATGCGAACCGTGCCGTGGCTGGAGTCGCCGCGAAGGAGGTCATCCACATGCCTGACGATCTCCTCGGCGGTGGCGGCGTCCGTGGTCTGGGCGGGAAGGGGCTGAGGCGGGAGGCCCAGGAGTGCCGGGCACAAGAGAAGAGCCCCCGCCAGCGTTCGGAGAAGGGGTGCCCGGGCCGGGGGGCGAAGGGGACGATTCATGGGATCACACTCCAGTCGGGAGGGGAAACCGTCCGGATTGCGTCGGCAAGAAACGGACCAGGCGCGTCCGGGCATCTCGAGCTCCACAGGGGGGCTATTCGACGCACGCACCCGCGGGACAACAGGCGCTGGCGCACCTCTTCGAGCGCTGTTGGGCACCCCTTCGCGCGCCGTTTGGTTGGGACATTGTGTCCCGGCGGCGTGCCGGTTTGTCCACCGTTGGGATGATCCCAGGGCTGACAGGCGTCAGGGGGCTCCCTGGAAATCCAGGGCTGGGACCCAGATCCACCCCGTCAGAGAACCGGTCCTGACCCGGCGCCAGCCACCCTCTCCGGCTTCCATGTCCACGGTGTCTCCGGGGCTCACCCGACCCACCACCGGGGCCTCTGTGCTCCCGGTCGCGCGCACGTGGACATAGCTTGCCGCGACCACCGTGATCCCCCCTGTGCCGCCAAGAGAGGATTCGGTGTCGGACACCCCACGGGATCCGGAACGGGGCTCCACCGCCGGAGGGGGATCCGACGGCGGCAGGAGGGCCATGGCCGGTGGGGGATCCGTTTGGGTCAGGGGGGGACCCTCCGGGACGGCTTCCGGAGCGGATGGCGGGGGCGGCAGGGTCTCCGGTTCCGCCTCAACTGTCGGGAGAGCGTTTCCCCTCGCCGCCGCCAAATCCGCCGCCGCCGCCAGATCCGCCAGGGATGCCTCCACCTCGGCGGAGCCGGGCGAACCTCCACGGATCACCAACAGGGGAGTCGCCGCCAGGACCACGAGCAGGAGGGCCATGGCCCCCAGTGTGAACCGGGGGCGTCGTTGAGCCTTGACCTCGCCACACCAGGGGCACGGCGAGGTGCCGGGCGGAAGCAGGGAATCACACTTCACACAGGGACGAAGGGCAGCCAGTTCCAGGCCCGAGCCCGGCTCTCCGTGCCGAACGGGTTCGGCGCAGGTGGGACAGCGGGTGGCGATGGGGAGGGCCTTGGCCCCGCAGGCACCACAGCGTAGAAAGGGCACTTGTACTCACTCCTGGCAAGCTTCAGCGGTATCGGAGGCTCCAAGTGGGGGGCGGTCGCCTTTCAAGCCCGAAGCCGGCCCACGCTCACTCCACAGACGCCAGGTCGAGGATGGAGCCCACCAGGCGCCGGAGGCGTTCGGCATCCTCGAGGCGCGTCTCCCGATCCGCCGTTCGGAGATCGGTCTGAATCGCTGCGGCGAGCTCGGTGAGGGCTGAACTCCGGGCCTCTCCCGCCGGCAGGGCTTCAGCCCGGGCCAGCTCGGACTCGATCTGCCGCGCCCGATCCGGTGCCAGGCTCTCGTGGCGTACGATCTGATCGAGGTAGGCCCTGGACACCACGAACGCAGCGGGCCAGAAGTGCCGCGGCTGGGTCTGCGGGTTCAACTCGTCGAAGTGGACCAGCTTTGCGGCCTCGAGCTCGTTTTCCGTCAGGTGGTCGCCCGGCACCAGCTCGAGGATGTCCAGGCCTCGCGTCTTGTCGGAGCCGTACACGAAGCCATTGTACCAGTACGCTGACCAGTGCCCACCCCGCTGTAACTCCTGATCGCTCTTGGGGCCCCGATCGAAGAATGCGATTTCGAAGGGGTTGTTGGGATCGGTGAAGTCGAAAACGGAAATCCCTCCCTGGTACCAAGCCTGCACCTTGATATCCCGGCCAGGCACCGGCACCAGGGCACCGTTGTGGGCCACGCAGTTCTCGAACTCGGTCTGGGGCGCGGGAAGCTTGTAGTAGCTCGCCAGGTACATCCGGCGATCAACGATCCGGAAGATGGCGTTGGCGCCCCAGGTCGGTGGGTCGTCGGCGGTGCAGCGCGGCGCTCCACCTCCCCCCCATTCATCGGTGAAGATCACCGTGGAGCCATCGTTGCTGAAGGTGGCCGAATGCCAGTAGGCGAAATTCGGGTCGACGACCTCGTCGATCCGAACGGGTACGCGGGGATTGGAAATGTCGAAGAGAATGCCATTCCCGGAGCACGCTCCGGCCGCGATTCCGAGCTCCGGGAAGGCGGTGATGTCGTGGCACTGGTCAGTTCGCCGCGAGGCCTGCGTTCCCGGGCCATGCTCGCCCCCTGGGAAGAGACCATCGATGCGTCCCGTCTCCCGGTCCTCGAAGACCCGCGGTGAATCGATGATTCGCGCTCTCTCCGGTGCCGCCAGGGGGACCTCGATGACGTCAATGCTCCAGTAGGCCGTGGTCGGCTCATCCGGATCCCGGACATCCGTACACCCTGCCAGTTCCTCAGCCGGCCGGGAGGCGCTGGTCCCGGAGTTGTAGACGTACAGCATCTCGGGATCATTCAGATCCGGAACCAGGGTGTGGGTGTGGGAGCCCCGGCAGGTCTGGACCGCCGCCACCTGGCGAGGATTCCGCACATCGGAGATGTCGAAGATCCGCACCCCTCGAAAACGCTCGGGCTCGACCTGCCCCTGTGGGGCATCGGGCCCGCAGTCGATCCGCCCTCGCGTTTCCTGGACGGACATGAACATCAGATCACCCCAGACCGACAGGTCACCCTGCCCACCGGGGCAGTAGATGGAGGTCACCAGCACGGGTTCGGAGGGGTCGGAAACATCGTAGATGTTGATCCCCACATAGTTGCCGACGAAGGTGAGGTGGCCTTGATGGGCCAGGTCCGAGTTGGACAGACTGTTGTCACCCGGTGCATCGGGGTCGTAGAAGCCTGTGGGCTTCTGGATGTTCGACAGGAGTCGCATGTTCCATGCGGCCTCGCCTGCATCGTGCCATCCCGGCGACAGTCCGATTCGGGGGTCGTCCGGCCCACCCGGGGTAAAGGTCTGTGCGCCCGTGTGCTCCGCACTGACCAGCAACCCCAACATCACCAGCCCGATGGCCGGCCCCACCCCTCGCCTGAATGCCCTCATGGAGAACCCTCCTGATCTGATGGCTGGTGTGCCCTGAGCGAACTCAATTGTCGCGCTCAAGCATGTTTCTCATTCTATCGATTTCCATCTTCTGATCGCTGTACACGTGCGAGGCCAGGTCGAACATGTCCGAGTCCAGGGCCGCGCCGGGTGAAGCCAGCAGCTCCTCGACCATGGTCAGCGCTCCCTCATGGTGCATGATCATGAACTGGAGGAAGAGTTGGTCGAATTCCGGACCGCGGGCGCTGGCCAGGGCCCGGAGCTCCGCCTCCGTCAGCATTCCGGCCATGGGCCGCTCTTCTTCGCCATGGCCGTCGGCTCCGTGATGATGGTGGTGTCCGTGATGGCCGTCATGCCCCTCGTCCTCCACCGCGGAGAACGGCTCGTTTCGCAGTTCGAGCCAACGCTCCATGAATGCGATCTCCACAGCCTGGGAGCGCTCGATCCGGTCGGCGAGAGCGTGTAGATCCTGGCGCTCTGCCCGTTCCGGCACCAGGGCGCTCATGACCAGCGCCTGGCGATGATGCACGATCATGTGCTGCATGAAGATCACGTCGGCTTCCGTGTGCTGGGGCCGAGGCGGCGCTCGAAGTTCATCCGGCGCAAGGCTCAGACTCGGTGAACCCGGTGCGCCCGGCCTCACCATGGAAGGGGCCTCCGAACTCTGGGCCTGAGCGGTCGGAGGGACGGCGAGCGGAAGGGTGAGAACCAAGGCCATGGCGCACGACGCAAGCCGGAACCGCGCTAGCCGTCCCGGCGAACTCCGACGTGACCCGATCCCCGGTCGAGCGATGGTGCGAGGCATGGACACCGGGTGCTCCTTTCTGAACGAAGGACTCCGCCTACGGGAAGGCCTGGAATATGCGGACTGCCGCAAGGGCCACCTCCAGGCGGATCATCTGGATGGAATGAATGTGGGCAAGGTAGGGCGGGTCGACACCAGGGGGCAAGGATTCCCAAGGGCTGGATAGGTTTTCCCCCCGTCCGGCAGAGCTCCGGGAGCGCTCCGGTTGGACACGGAGATGGGATGCGGCGGTCTGTTCTTTCGGCACGCTTCCCGCCATTCTCCTGATAAAGCTGCTGGACACCAGTGGTCGGGACGGAAAGCCTCCAGGAGAGTCGGAGTCGTGAAGACCTACGATCAAGCCTACTTCGACCACTGGTATCGTGGAGGCGACGCCCCCCGGGGAGAGGCGGAGCTTCGCCGGAGCGTCCTCCTTGCCGTGGCCGTTACCGAGTCAATCCTGAATCGGGACCTGAGAAGTGTCCTCGACGTGGGGGCAGGGGAGGGGCGCTGGCAGCCCATCCTCCATCAGCTTCGACCCGATGCGGCGTACATCGGGATCGAGCCGAGCCGCTACGCGGTGGAGCGCTTCGGGGAGGCCCGCAACCTGCGTGAAGGACACTTCGAGGAGCTTCACCTCCACGCCTTCGACGAGCCTTTCGATCTGGTGGTCTGCGCCGATGTCCTTCACTACCTGGCTCCGGCCCAGGTGCGCGCAGGAATGGACGAGCTGGCGGACCTGGTGGGTGGTGCCGCCTTCCTGGAGGTGTTCACGGATCAGGATCCCGCCGAGGGTGACCGGGAAGGATTCCACGGCCGGCCGGCCGAGTGGTACCGCACCGCCTTTGCGAAGGCCGGTCTCCACCCGCTTGGAATGCAGATGTGGATCCATGGGGAGCTTGCCGCCGACCTGGACGCCATGGAACGGGTCTGATCGGCACCTTGCCGCTCAAGAGGGGAGACACGAACTCACAATTCCCAGCGGATTCCGGCCACGAGGCCGAAAACCCCTGTGGTACGAATGGCCCCGCTGCTGCGGGTTGCCGCCATCCCTGCCCGGACCGCCATCGAGAGGCCCGCGGAGCCGCCCAGGCGCACCTCGTGTCCCAGGGCACCACCCACCTCTGCAACGGGGGTGCGAGCGCCCCCGCGGCCCATGGTCAGGGTGACGCGCGGCGCCAGCCAGGAGGGCGCCGGGGTGGCGCCCTGTGTCTCACCCACCTTTGTCTTGCCCAGATGGAAGCGGCGCTCGACGTTCACCCCCACCGCCGCAAGGCGGAGGGACCCCTTAGGGCAGGGGGCGAGCCCCACGCAGACGAGGGATTCAGGTGCCAGGAGGAAGTGGGCCCCAATGCCCAGGGAGCGGTTGCCGGGCTCGTGGCGCAGGGTCCCTGCCTCGATGGCCCAGACTCGCTCCCCGTCGTACGCATATCCGCCGAAGCCCAGCTCGCCGTGCCAGGTCTGGGGATGGGGCGGGGAGTGGGGATCCGTCTGGATGGACTGTGCCGAAACGCCGGAGGCACCGAGGGCCAGGAGTGCGCAGACCGCCCCGCCCAGCGCCCCAGCGAGGCGAGGCCGGGGGCGGAAGGAAAGCCTGGACGTTTGGTTCATG
>SL_3KL_010_SEDDRAFT_10002118_pt1 | contig 18155 bp, 12 predicted proteins | sample SodLakKL_010_SED_2_FD_10381 | JGI IMG/M metagenome (IMG submission 10381) | reverse complement strand
TGTACCAGCTGGCACTTCAAAGGGTCATCATTTATTTCACCTATACCGACAATCAGGGTATGCACTCCGGGTGTGGTAAGTGCATACTCAATCAGTGGTTTGCTTGGAACCTCGGCTGTACCTATTATGCGTACCACATCGTCAGGTACCCTTGACCAGCCCGGCTCTTTAGTGTACATTGCCCCGTCGGCAAAAACCTTCATGCCAATTACCGCGATATCTCTTGCCTGAGCAACAGGAATGACATTGTGCTGCATATTAAGATAGCGCCTGTCATTGACATTGATTGATACCAGCATGCCATCGAGAAGGTCCCATTTATCACGCTGAATCATATCGATCATGGCAGGTGCGTTGTGATGCCCCGAAAATCCCAGATGTTTCACAAGTTTTTCATTCCCCGGGTTTAGTCCCGTGATATTGGTTCCGTCCCGGTAATCCCTTAGTGCTACCAAAGCACCAAAATTACCGTTTGGATCCAAGTCTGTCTCAAGTCCCCTGTAAACAATATCAACCTCTTCAAATGTAGTAAGGTTATGTATCATGATCATGTCAACATAGGCCCCTTCAGGATATGTGCCATCATTATTGCCGAACATCTGTGAGAGAGACCGCTTGAGGTCAGCTACTGCACCTTCGCCATGGTCTCCCTGGGTGCTGTTCCTTACGTTGGGCAAATCAGGATAACCACCCCTGGCCCATCGAACCATTGATTTGGTGGTAAGGAAGACAGATTCTCTCAGCTCCTTGTTGTAACCGGGCTGCCCCGGAACAAGGTTGAGTTCCCTGAAGGCTTTGCCGAAATTCATCTGGCTGGGGCCGTACACGTTACTTGTGTCGTAATAATTGATGCCGAGATCAAATGCTTTCAGGATGATCTTTACCGGATCAACATCATCGGGTGTCCACTGGATTGAACCCTGACCTCCCAGTGCCATGGTAGTCACATTAAAATTTATCCTGCCGAAAGGGCGTTTAACGGGGGCAGGAATAGATTCCATGCTGCAGGCAAATGAAGGCATAAGTGTAATGCCGGCAGCTGCTGCAGCAGAAAGCCGCATAAAGTCGCGGCGTGATAGTTTGGATCCTGTTTTCTGGGTCATAATATCTGCTTTTTAAGGTTCCGGAATAAGATTCAGAATATCTGTATGCAATAATACAAAAATTCCGGCAGATCGATATATTTACAATTTTTACTTATCTTTGCCATTGTATGAACAGATCAATAATCAGCAACGGTTTCTTTTTCTTCTTTTTTGGTTATCCGGAAAAGGGACTGTAGCTCGTTATAAACATGAGATAATTAAGTCCCGGAAAACCGGGACTTTTTTTTTACCTAAAACCCAAAAAAATGACACAACAGATTGATGCAGGGAAACGTCTAAACGTCGCTATTCAGGGTGGTTACGGAGCTTTTCATGAAATTGCGGCAAGAAAGTACTTTAAGGATTCAGAGCTTAATATTGTGCCTTGCGATACCTTTATTGATCTTTTTGAATCGGTAGCCCGTGGTGCTGCCGACTCGGCAGTAGTGGCGATTGAAAACTCTGTGGCAGGTTCGCTGATACCCAATTATGCATTGCTCAGCAGGTCTGAGTTCACGGTTACCGGCGAAGTTTACCTTCGCATAGTTCAAAACCTTATTGGACTGCCCGGTCAGAAACTGGAAGACATTAAAGAGGTGCATTCGCACCCGATGGCGATCCTGCAGTGCCAGGATTTCCTTGAGCCATTAAGGCATAAGGGAGTTAAAGTATTTGAATCTATCGATACCGCCCTCAGTGCAAAATGGATAAGGGAAAAGGAACTTAAAGGGGTCGCGGCTCTTGCCAGTGATCTTGCGGCCGGCATGTACGGGCTCGATGTTATTGCAGAAAGTGTTGAAAGCAACAAACGGAATTTTACCCGGTTTTTGATTGTTGAACCCGGCCGGTCAGCTGTAAAAACCGTAACAGCCCCCTTGAGCAATAAGGCGTCAGTCTGTTTTACACTTCCTCACCATGTAGGAAGTTTGTCGCAGGTATTATCGGTGCTGGCTTACTACAAGATCAATCTCTCCAAAATTCAGTCATTGCCAATTGTCGGGAAGGAGTGGGAGTATTTTTTCTACCTTGATATCCTTTATGAAGATTATGAAATGTACAAAAAGGCCCTTGCGGCAATTCAGCCATTGATTGACCGGTTACAAATCCTGGGTGAATACCGTAGTGGAGAATGGTAGAATATGAAAAATATCATATTTTTTTCATATTTTTGTTTTGTTTTGAATTTTTATTTCATACTTTTGCTGTGAATTATGTTATAAAACATATGCGACTAGATCTAACAGCTATTCTATTTATTATTCTCCTGGGAATCCAGGATGAAGTGAGAATGTTGTTTGGATAGCCATTATCATAAAAAACAAAAAAGCCCTCTCACTTCATGTGAGAGGGCTTTTTAATTGAAACTGGAAAATGCAGCGAAATCTGAGAAGCAACACCACCACAGCGGGCAGGCTGAATGCAGGTGCCAGGAGTCTCTGGAGGGCAAACGGAATGAACAATGAGCAGATGGGCAAACCCCTGGTTGCAATTGCCAATTCGTTTACGCAATTTGTGCCGGGTCATGCTCATCTTCACAAGATAGGACAGAGAATAAAGAAAATTATCGAAAAACAGGGCTGTTTTGCTGCAGAGTTCAACACCATAGCTGTTGATGACGGGATAGCTATGGGACATGACGGGATGCTGTACTCGCTGCCATCCCGAGATCTTATAGCCGACAGCGTCGAATATATGGTAAATGCGCACTGTGCCGATGCCCTGATCTGTATTAGTAATTGCGATAAGATTACACCGGGAATGCTGATGGCAGCAATGCGCCTGAATATTCCCGCGATTTTTGTTTCCGGAGGCCCCATGGAAGCGGGACGTGACGGAAATAAGGCCATTGACCTGGTTGATGCTATGGTCGCAGCAGCCGACTCATCTGTTTCAGATGAGGATATTTACAATATAGAAAAGAATGCATGTCCCACTTGCGGGTCATGTTCAGGAATGTTTACCGCAAACTCAATGAACTGCCTTAACGAAGCTCTGGGACTTGCCCTTCCGGGGAATGGTACGGTGGTTGCCACACATGTCAACAGAACACGTTTATTTGAAGATGCAGCCACCTTGATAGTGGATCTTGCAAACAGGTTTTACAGGGACGGCGATGATAATGTACTCCCGCGGTCAATAGCCAAAAAGAGTGCATTCATGAATGCAATGAGGCTTGATATTGCAATGGGCGGATCTACAAATACTGTTTTGCACCTGCTTGCAATTGCACAAGAAGCCGGTGTGGATTTTACCATGGATGATATTGACAAACTTTCCCGGAATACCCCCGTGCTTTGTAAAGTTGCTCCAAGCAGCAGCTACCATGTGGAAGATGTAAACAGGGCAGGCGGTGTCATTGGCATAATGGCGGCACTTTATGAGGCCGGGCTTGTAGACGGCGATGCATACAGGGTGGACTACCCGAGTCTCAAAGAAGCCATTACCGATTATGATGTGAGAAAATCATCGGCGATAGATAAGGCATGGGATATATACGGCAGCGCTCCGGGAGGTTTCCCGAACCTGACTATGGGATCACAGCAGGTCATGTATGAGAACCTTGATCTTGACAGGGAAAAGGGATGCATCAGAACCATAGCAAATGCATGGTCGGAGGATGGGGGACTGGCGGTACTGTACGGAAATATTGCAAAAAACGGATGTATCGTAAAAACAGCGGGAGTTGATCCGTCGGTGTTTAAATTTGAAGGTAAGGCAAGGGTATTTGAATCGCAGGATGACGCTTGCAAATCAATCCTTGATGGCAATATTAAAGCAGGAGATGTTGTAGTGATACGTTACGAGGGCCCGCGCGGCGGTCCGGGAATGCAGGAGATGCTATATCCTACTTCCTACCTGAAATCGGCAGGTCTGGGCGCTAAATGTGCCCTGATAACCGACGGTCGTTTTTCCGGGGGCACCTCGGGTTTGTCTGTTGGTCATGTATCACCGGAGGCAGCTGCCGGAGGTGAGATTGCCCTTATACGGGACGGAGACCGGATAATAATAGATATTCCCTCAAGAACCATTGAGGTTGATCTGCCTGATGATGTTATGGCAAAACGCTGTCAGGAAGAACTGGCCCGGGGAGAAGATGCTTTCAAGCCCGGATTGAGGGAAAGAAAGGTTTCGCAGGCGCTCAGGTTTTATGCTTCGGTAGTATCATCGGCCGACAAGGGTGCTGTAAGGGTTTTGCCGGACAGTAAAGTGACGCTGGTTAAAGAATTAAGTCACCCGGGTAAAGTTATATAACACTTAGAACCACTATGAAAGTAAGTCTGATTATAAATGATGATTTAAAAAGTATCATAATATAAAGAACTTAAGTAAACCGAATAATATGCAGAACAAAACAAAGGTATTGATGGATGAATCTGTAAAAGAGCCGGTAACAATGACCGGTGCACAGGCTTTGATGGAATCTATGGTAAACGAGGGCGTGGAAATTCTCTTTGGTTATCCGGGAGGAGCCATAATGCCGGTTTATGATTCCCTGTATTCATACAGGGAGAAACTGAATCATATTCTTGTCAGGCATGAACAAGGGGCTGTTCATGCAGCCCAGGGTTATGCCAGGGCTACAGGCAGGGTTGGAGTCAGCCTTGTCACATCTGGCCCCGCCGCCACCAATGCCGTTACCGGCATTGCAGATGCAATGATTGATTCAACCCCGGTAGTTGTCATATCAGGCCAGGTGGGATCGGCTCTTCTTGGCACCGATGCATTTCAGGAGACTGATGTGGTGGGTATCACCCAGCCGGTTACAAAGTGGAATTACCAGATAACCCGTGCAGAAGAGATACCCTGGGCAATATCCAGGGCTTTCTATATTGCCCGCACGGGACGCCCGGGTCCGGTATTGATCGATATAACAAAAGATGCACAGTTTGGCTTGCTGGAATACAAATACCAGCCTATGAAATCGATCAGAAGCTACACACCTTATCCCATAATTGATCCGGGACAGATCGAAGAGGCCGCAAGACTAATAAACCTGTCAAAGAAACCACTTGCACTGATTGGTCAGGGGGTTGTCATTGCGGGTGCGGAAAAGGAGTTAACCGGATTTCTTGAGAAAACCGGTATACCTGCGGCAATGACACTTCTGGGTCTTTCTGCTTTGCCCTCTGACCACAGGCTAAATGTAGGCGGACTGGGGATGCATGGTAATTACGGACCAAACATTAAGACAAATGATGCCGACCTGATTATTGGAATCGGAATGAGGTTTGACGACCGTATTACTGCCGACACAAAGCGTTATGCAACCAATGCCAAGATCATCCATATGGATATAGATCCGGCCGAAATTAACAAGATCATTCATGCCGATGCCCCTGTACTGGGTGATGTAAAGGAGAGTCTTCCGATGCTTACTGAGAAGGTAAGTATAAATAATCACGACGAATGGCTTGAGGAGTTTAATGCCTGCTACAGGGTAGAGTATGAGAGACTTATTGAGAGGGAGCTGTACCCCGAAAAGCCTGACCTGACAATGGCTGAAGTAGTGAGAAGGGTTTCCATGGCCTATGGAGATGATGCAATAATGGTAACTGATGTTGGTCAGCACCAGATGGTTGCATGGAGATACTTCAAGTTCCGTCAGTCCCGTTCGGTAATTACAAGTGGCGGACTGGGAACCATGGGATTCGGACTACCTGCTGCAATTGGTGCAAAACTTGGCCGGCCTGACAGGCCGGTGGTGCTTTTCGTGGGCGACGGCGGATTCCAGATGACTATTCAGGAACTGGGTACTATATACCAGTCTAAGGTGCCTGTGAAAATAGTGTTGCTTAATAATAACTTCCTCGGAATGGTGAGGCAGTGGCAGGAACTATTCTTTGATCACAGGTATGCCTCTACCGAACTTATCAATCCTGACTTCCAGACAATATCTAAGGGATACTTTATTCCTTCGGTAAAAGTGACCGAACGCGACAAACTGGATGACGCCGTCAGGCAAATGGTTGATGAAGAGGGTCCGTTTTTACTTGAAGTAGTTGTTGAAAAGGAGGGTAATGTCTTCCCGATGGTCCCTGCCGGGGCATCTGTTGCAGATATTATACTTGAGTAAATTCTGACTTTAATAAGTAAGTGTACACCAACTTTAATATGAACCATTAATAAATAATAGTATGCGACAGGAATTCACCCTGACAATATTTTCTGAGAACCGCGTAGGAATGCTTAACCAGATAACCTCGGTATTTACCAGGAGACATATCAATATTGAGAGTCTTACAACATCAGAATCTGCCATAGAAGGAATACATAAATATACCATCGTGATTATGTGCACAAAGGAAGAGGCTGATCTTCTTGTCAGGCAGGTTGAGAAGCGTATTGATGTGCTGAAAGCATACTCATTTTCTCAGGATGAGATAATTTACCAGGAGATCGCACTATATAAAGTGCCGACTGCTGCCTTGTTTGAAGGTAACGAAATTGAAAAGCTTGTTCGTCAGTATGGTGCAAGGATACTGGAGATGACATCCGAATATGCCGTTATCGAAAAAACAGGTCATAAAATTGAAACCCAGGAGCTTTTTGATAAGCTCGATCCTTACGGGGTTACCCAGTTTACCAGGTCAGGCAGGGTTGCAGTAAACAAACTTAAAAAGGAACCACTGAACAATTACCTGAGAAAACTTGAAAGAAACGGGGTAACTCCCGATAATTATACAACGAATCAATAATCCATTTAAACACTTAGTAGTTATGGCAAAAATTAATTTCGGAGGAGTAGAAGAAAATGTTGTTACCAGGGAGGAGTTTTCTCTTTCAAGGGCACTTGAGGTCATGAAAGATGAAACAATAGCTGTTATCGGTTATGGCGTTCAGGGACCGGGTCAGGCACTTAACCTTAAAGATAACGGGTTTAACGTAATTGTCGGACAACGCAGGGATTCAAAGACATGGGACAAGGCGGTGGCTGATGGCTGGGAGCCGGGAAAGACACTCTTTGAAATAGAAGAGGCTCTTCAAAAAGGCACTATTATCCAGTATCTTCTTTCTGATGCAGGGCAAATAGCACTCTGGCCAACAGTGAAAAAGCATCTCACCTCAGGTAAGGTACTTTATTTTTCTCACGGTTTCGGAATAACATTTAAGGAACAGACAGGAATAGTTCCTCCTGCAGACGTTGATGTAGTGCTTGTGGCTCCCAAAGGCTCGGGTACCAGTCTTCGGAGGATGTTTCTTGAGGGAAGGGGACTGAATAGCAGCTTTGCTATTTTCCAGGACGCTACCGGAAAAGCCTGGGAAAGGGTTGTGGCCATGGGGATAGGTGTCGGAAGCGGCTATCTTTTTGAGACATCATTCAGAAAAGAGGTGTACAGCGACCTTACAGGAGAACGGGGCACACTTATGGGTGCAATTCAGGGATTATTTGCAGCACAGTATGAAGTGCTGAGAGAAAACGGGCACAGTCCGTCAGAAGCCTTCAATGAAACGGTTGAGGAGCTGACACAGAGCCTGATGCCTCTTGTGGCAGAGAACGGAATGGACTGGATGTATGCCAACTGTTCTACAACAGCACAGAGAGGTGCCCTGGACTGGTGGAAGAGGTTCAGGGATGTCAACCTGCCTGTTTTCAAGGAGCTGTACTCAGAAGTAGCCAAAGGCAATGAATCAAAAAAGGCTATTGAAGCCAACTCCCGGTCCGATTACCGGGTCAGGCTCGAAGAAGAGCTAAGTGAATTGCGGGAGTCGGAGATGTGGAGGACCGGTTCGGAAGTAAGAAAGCTCAGACCCGAGAATATGTAAAACAATTAAACTTTAATGATATGACCAGTAAGATCCAGATTTTTGATACCACACTTCGTGATGGTGAACAGGTACCAGGATGCCAGCTCAATACAATCGAAAAAATTGAAATCGCCCGGCAGCTTGAAAAGCTTGGGGTAGATATAATAGAGGCAGGCTTTCCCGTCTCCAGTCCCGGCGATTTCAACTCGGTGGTTGAAATCTCCAAAACAGTTGAAAAGCCTGTTATTTGTGCTCTGACAAGGGCAGTTAATAAAGACATTGACATTGCTGCTGATTCCCTAAAGTTTGCCAAGAGGAAAAGGATCCACACAGGGATCGGCACATCGGATTATCACATCAAACACAAACTTAATTCAACCAGGGAAGATATTCTGAAACGTGCTGCAGATGCCGTTAAATATGCAAGAAAGTTTGTGGATGATGTGGAGTTTTATGCTGAAGATGCGGGCCGTACCGACAATGAATACCTTGCTAAAGTTATAGAAGCTGTTATTAAAGCAGGAGCTACAGTTGTAAACATTCCCGACACGACAGGTTATTGCCTCCCATACGAATATGGCGAAAAGATAGCGTTTCTGGTAAATAATGTTCCAAATATCGACAAGGCGGTTATCTCAACTCACTGCCATAATGATCTGGGCATGGCCACCGCCAATACTCTTTCAGGTATCATGAACGGGGCACGCCAGGTGGAAGTAACAGTAAACGGTATTGGTGAAAGGGCAGGGAATACATCCCTTGAGGAGGTTGTAATGGCAATAAAGAGCCATCATGCCCTTGACTATGAGACCAATATTGATACAAAACAGATCATGAAGTCGAGTAAGCTTGTCTCGACCCTGATGCACATGCCCGTCCAGCCCAACAAAGCGATTGTGGGACGTAATGCATTTGCTCACTCTTCGGGTATTCACCAGGACGGTGTATTGAAGCACAGGCAGAATTACGAAATAATAGATCCTGCCGAGGTTGGTGTTAAGGAGTCGGCTATAGTTCTGACTGCCCGGAGTGGACGAGCAGCTCTTAAACACAGACTGCAGTTACTTGGCTATAACCTGGAAACTGCTGAACTGGATGAAACCTACCTGAGATTTCTCGAGCTGGCCGACAAAAAGAAAGATATAAGTGATGAGGATCTCGAAGTACTTGCCGGCAGGGAAAGGCTGAAGGGCAAACGGCCTATTGAACTTGTTTCACTGCAGGTTATGTGTGGTAAATCAACAATTCCAACGGCAACAGTACAGGTGAGTTTTAAGGGAGATGTGTTTACCGAAACGGCTTCGGGTAACGGACCTATTGATGCTTCGTTCACAGCGGTGAAGAATCTGGTTAAAAGAAGGGTCAGGCTTGAGGAATTCCTGATACAGGCTATCACGAGGGGTAGCGATGATCTGGGGAAAGTTCACGTTCAGGTTGAACACAAGGGGGACATATATTATGGTTTTTCTGCCCATACAGATATCGTAACCGCATCGGTCGAAGCATTTCTTGATGCACTTGGAAAGATAGCATAATAAAGTGTCTGTCCATTTGATTCGGACACTGACTTTATAGACGTACTTTAATTAAGTTGCCGGATTTAATAAAAAAAACCAGATGACGGTATACCGTTTAAATTATCAATATCAAATAATTAAAAACTTTCACCTTGAGTAAAAAGACAATTTTTGACAAGATATGGGACAGCCATGTAGTGAGTGAGGTACCTGACGGACCGTCGGTTTTCTATATAGACCGCCATTTCATACACGAGGTAACCAGTCCCCAGGCATTCGGGGGACTGAAGGAGAGGGGTGCACCGGTATTTCGTCCGGAGCAGACCGTTGCGACGGCAGATCATAATGTCCCGACAGTGGACCAGCATCTTACTATTCACGAGGAACTCAGCAGGGTCCAGGTAGAGAAGCTCAGGCAGAACTGTATTGATAATGATGTAACCCTGTATGGGCTCAATCACCCCTATAACGGTATAGTGCACGTTATCGGTCCCGAGCTTGGAATTACCCGGCCGGGAATGACAATCGTTTGCGGCGATAGTCATACTTCCACCCACGGCGCCTTTGGCAACATTGCTTTCGGTATAGGTACGAGTGAGGTGGAGATGGTCCTTGCCAGCCAGTGCCTGATGCTTAACAAGCCGAAAAAAATGCGCATCAATGTTGAGGGTGATCTTGATAAAGGGGTTACTTCAAAGGATATTATTCTTTATATTATATCAAAGATATCCACCGGTGGTGCTACCGGATATTTTGTCGAGTATGCCGGTTCGGCAATCAGATCTCTCTCAATGGAGGCTCGGATGACAGTTTGTAATATGAGTATTGAGATGGGGGCGCGCGGCGGATTGATAGCCCCTGACGAGACCACTTTTAAGTATATTAAGGGCCGTAAGTATGCGCCCGCCGGAGAGCAATGGGAAAAGAGCCTGGAATACTGGAAGACTCTTCCATCTGACCCGGATGCTGAATTTGATAAGGAGCTGTATTTCAATGCCGGAGAGATTGAACCTATGATAACTTACGGTACCAATCCGGGCATGGGGGTGGGTATAACAGGAAGGATACCCCTGGTTGAAGAGATTGAAAAATCTTCACAGGCTTCTTTTATTAAGTCGCTCGAATATATGCAGTTCTCTCCCGGCGAAGAGATGCAGGGTAAAAAGGTGGATTACGTTTTTGTAGGCAGTTGCACAAACGGAAGGATTGAAGATCTGCGGAGTTTTGCGGCTTTCGTTAAAGGCAAGAAGAAAGCCGGTGAGGTTACCGTCTGGATCGTCCCTGGAAGCAGGCAGGTTGAAAAACAGGCAGAAGAGGAAGGTTTAATAAAGATACTGGAGGAGGCCGGTTTTGAAATGCGACAGCCCGGTTGTTCTGCATGCCTGGCCATGAATGAAGACAAGATACCCGAGGGGAAGTATGCAGTATCTACATCAAACAGAAATTTTGAAGGCAGACAGGGACCAGGAGCACGCACCATGCTTGCCAGTCCCCTGACGGCAGCAGCCACCGCAATTAGAGGAAGGGTGACCGATCCCAGAAATTTTTTATAAAAACACCAATATGCCAATAGAAAAATTTACGACTCTTATATCAAAATGTGTACCACTCGCCATTGAAAATGTGGACACTGACCAGATAATACCTGCCAGGTTTCTTAAAGCCACAACCCGTGATGGTTTTGGTGAGAATCTTTTCAGGGACTGGCGGTATGATAAATCGGGCAAGCCAAAAGAGGATTTTGTGCTTAACGGCAGCAGGTATGAAGGCAGTATCCTGGTAACGGGAAAGAATTTCGGAAGCGGAAGCAGCAGGGAGCATGCTGCATGGGCAATAAAGGACTACGGCTTCAGGGTTGTTGTTTCTAGTTTCTTTGCTGATATATTCAAGAGCAATGCGCTGAATAACGGACTGCTCCCGGTGCAGGTAAGTGACAGGTTCCTGGAGCATTTATTTCAGCAGGTAGAAGCAGATCCCGGAACTGAAGTGAAAATTGACCTTGAAAAGCAGACAATACACCTGCTGCCAGATGGACCGCAGGAGCAGTTTGAGATAGGTGCTTACAAAAAAAACTGTCTGATAAATGGTTATGATGATATTGATTACCTTCTGAGTTTGAAGGAGAAAATTAGTGAATGGGAAAAAAACAGAGTATTATGAAGAAAATAGAGATAATGGATACCACCCTGAGAGACGGGGAACAGACCACAGGAGTCTCTTTTAACGATTCAGAGAAACTGGCTATAGCCCAGATGCTTCTTGAAGAGATAAGGGTAAATCGCATTGAAGTTGCTTCGGCAAGAGTTTCAGAAGGAGAATTCAGGGCAGTGAAGAGAATAACTGCCTGGGCACGCAGCAAGAATATGCTTGACCGTGTTGAAATACTTTGCTTTGTTGACGGAACCATGTCGCTCGACTGGGTTGTGGAGGCTGGTGCAAAAGTTATCAACCTTCTCACAAAAGGATCGCTGAAGCATCTTGAGGGTCAGCTTCGAAAGACCCCGGAAGAGCATTTTTCCGATATTGACAAGGTTATCGAAGAGGCAGGGAAAAGGGGTATAACGGTTAATGTTTACCTGGAGGACTGGTCTAATGGTATGATCCATTCGCCCGAATATGTTTTCAGGATGATCGAGCACCTTAGCAAAAGGAACGTGAAAAGGATCATGCTGCCAGACACACTTGGCATCCTTAATCCCGAGCAGACACTTGAGTTCTGCCAGGCTGTTACAAGCCGTTTTCCGGATGTGCATTTTGATTATCATGCTCATAATGATTATGATCTGGCAACTGCAAATGTATTTGCCTCGATCAGGGCCGGTGTAAAAGGTGTACACACCACCGTTAACGGCCTTGGTGAAAGGGCGGGAAATGTGCCACTGTCGAGTGTGATGGGCATACTTAATGATCATCTCAAAATTGAGAATGACCTGGTGGAGTCGAAGCTTTTCAAAGTTTCGAAGATGGTGGAGCTCTTCAGTGGTTTGAGGATTCCTGCCAACAAACCCCTGACGGGTGAATATGTGTTTACCCAGTGTTGCGGTGTACATGCCGACGGTGATGATAAAGGCGACCTCTATTTTAATGACCTGATACCGGAGCGTTTCGGCAGGTTGAGACGTTATGCCCTCGGCAAAACCTCCGGCAAGGCCAGTATAAAGAAGAACCTTGATGAGCTGGGGATAACACTGTCAAAAGAGGATCTGGACAAGGTAACCCAGAGGGTGATTGAGCTTGGCGACATGAAGGAGACAGTCACCACTGAAGATCTTCCGTATATAATTTCAGATGTACTCAAAAACGGCACGCATGAGCAGAGCATAAAGCTTATAAACTATCACCTGTCGGTGGCAAAGGGACTGAAACCGGTTGCCTCTATGAGTGTATGTATTGATAATGAGAAGCATACCGAAACTGCAGTGGGTGACGGACAGTATGATGCCTTCATGAAAGCGATGTGGAAGATATATGAACGGCTTAAGAAGCCAAGGCCTGTGCTGACAGATTACCTTGTAACAATACCTCCCGGAGGTAAAACCGATGCCCTGGTTGAGACAACAATCACATGGGAATATCAGGGTGTCGAATACAAGACCCGGGGACTCGATGCTGACCAGACCGGAGCAGCCATAAAGGCAACCATGAAAATGCTCAATATAATTGCAAACAATGAACTAAAAACCGGTACGGTTCGCACCGAAAAAATGAGCATCTGAGGAGTTGAAAACCGGTACGGTTCGCACCGAAAAAATGAGCATCTGGGAAGTTGAAAACCGGTACTGTTCGCACTGAAAAAATGAGCATCCCGGGAGTTGACAATCCAGCGGTTATAATTAATTTTAACACCAAATAGATTAAATGGAATTAAATATTGCAGTACTCGCCGGCGACGGCATTGGTCCCGAAATAACAGAGCAGGCTATAAAAGTTATTAATTCAGTTAGCAGGAAAAGTGGGCACCGGCCCGTTTACCGGGAAGCACTTGTTGGTGCGGTTGCCATAGATAAGACAGGCAATCCCTATCCGGAAGAGACACATAAAATATGCATGGATTCGGATGCCGTGCTTTTCGGGGCAATAGGCGATCCGAAGTTTGATAATGATCCCGGAGCAAAGGTGAGGCCGGAGAAAGGTTTGCTGGAGATGAGAAAAAGACTTGGTCTTTATGCCAATATAAGGCCGGTAATGACCTTCCCGTCACTTTTACACAAATCCCCTTTAAGAAAAGATATTGTCGATGGAGCTGAGTTTGTAGCCATACGCGAGCTTACCGGGGGCATTTATTTCGGACGGCCCCAGGGGCGTTCTGAAGATGGCGACACGGCTTATGATACCTGTATTTATCACCGTTATGAAATAGAGCGTATCTGCAGGCTGGGTTTTGAGTTTGCCATGAAAAGGCGTAAGAAGCTTACAATGGTCGACAAGGCAAATGTACTTGCTACCTCCAGGTTATGGAGGGAGACGATGCAGCAGCTTGCACCCTCGTATCCCGAAGTGGAAGTCGAGTATATGTTTGTTGACAATGCCGCCATGCAGATAATACAGTGGCCTAAAAGATTTGATGTGCTGGTAACTGAGAATATGTTTGGCGATATTCTTACAGACGAGGCCAGTGTGATCACAGGTTCACTGGGACTGCTTCCTTCAGCATCAATAGGGTTGCATACCTCAGTATTTGAACCGATACATGGTTCTTATCCGCAGGCTGCAGGCAAAGACATTGCCAATCCCCTGGCTACGGTATTGTCGGCTGCCCTGATGTTTGAGTATGCTTTTAACCTCAATCATGAAGCAGGTCTGATCAGAAAAGCTGTTGATGCCTCACTTGCAAAGGGAGTTGTGACTGAAGATATTGACTCTACGGGTGCTAAAAGTACCTCTGATGTTGGCGACTGGCTGGCAGGATGGATAGAAAGCGTAAATGACTAATTCCCGGTAAAAACTATGAAAAAGGTTCTTAAATTCGGCGGAAGTTCGTTGAGTGACCCTCCCGCACTGGCTACCTTGCTGGAAGTCATTTCTGAAAATATTGAAAAAGGTAATGAGGTAATAATAGTATGCTCGGCGCTTGACGGGATTACCAATCTTATTAATGACCTTGTGGAGATTGCAATTGCCGGCAATGATATATCACACGGGATGAGAGATCTTGAAGAGCGTCATTACGGGCTTGTCAGATCCCATCTGGAAGTAAAACGGCAGAACCAGGTGCTGCTCGGGCTCAAACTATACTTCAACCAGCTGGAAGAGATGCTTTCGGGCATATCGGCGCTCGGAGAGGTTTCTGCCCGTACAGTAGACCGTGCACTCTCCTATGGTGAGCTGTGTTCAGCCTTCCTCTTTGCATCACTGGCTGATCAGTACTGCAAAAAGGCAGTATTTGCCGATACCCGTCAACTGATAAAAACTGACAGTAATTACGGACAGGCCAATGTAAATGAAGAGTTCAGCAATTCTCTCATAAATACTTTTGTGAAGGAAAACGAGGGCTCTATCCCTGTATTTACAGGATTTATAGCCTCAAATGAAGCCGGCATAACCACAACCCTGGGACGTGGCGGATCCGATTATACGTCTGCCATTGTTGCAGCAGCACTTGATGCTGATGAGATACAGATATGGACAAATGTTGACGGAATTATGACCGCCGATCCGAGAATGGTAAGAAAGGCATTTTCCATTCCGCGGCTGTCATATAGTGAGGCGGTTGAACTGAGCTATTTTGGTGCAAGAGTCATACATCCTCCGACGATGTTTCCTGCCAGGGCTAAAAATATTCCCATAGTAATAAAAAACAGTTTTAATCCGTCGTTTGAAGGTACGGTTATTTCTGAAACCTCAACACTTAATGGTTCTCTTATTAAAGGGATATCATGTATTTCTGAAATATGCCTCATTACTATCCAGGGCGGAGCGATGGTCGGGGAGAAGGGTTTCAGCGGCAGGTTGTTCAGCCGTATTGCCGGAGAAGGGATCAATGTATTACTGATCACCCAGGCCAGTTCCCAGCACAGTATCAGCCTGGCCATCAGTCCCCGTGACATATCCCTGGCCCGGAGGGTAATAAACAGGGAGTTTGAGCAGGACTTTGAAACAGGCAGGCTCGATCAGCCCGATTTTGATGATACTCTGAGCATTATTGCCGTTGTAGGGGAGAACATGAGGCGCAAAAGGGGACTCTCGGGCAAGGTGTTCAGCTCCCTGGGGAGAAGTGGTGTTAATGTTATAGCCATTGCCCAGGGTTCATCTGAATTGAATATTTCTGTAGTAATTGACCGGAGGGATGTTTCCAAAGCCATGAACTCGGTTCATGACGACATGTTTTTGTCGCCGGTCAAAACCCTTAATGTATTTTTTTGCGGAGTTGGCAATATTGGCGGTACCCTGTTGCGCCAGATAGACAGCCATCACTCCTTTCTTGAAGAAAAGCGGCATATTAAGCTTAGCCTTATCGGTGTATGCAACAGCAAGTCGATTCTTTTCAACCCGGAAGGAGTCAGTGCCAAATCATGGAAACATGATCTGCAGCAGAAGGGCGAGAAGGGAACCGTGAACGATTTTATTGAACGGGCGTTTGAGATGAACCTGCCAAATTCAGTTTTTGTTGACAATACCGGTAGTATAAAGGTGCCTGAGCTCTACCCCAGGCTATTTGAAAAGAGCTTTTCAGTTGTAACCTGCAACAAGATCGGGAATACAGGTAAATTCAGTACATATGCAAAATACCGGGATGCGTCGTCTAAATTCGGGGTTGATTACCTGTATGAGACAACTGTTGGTGCAGGATTACCTATAATTAAAACTCTTCAGGAGCTGCTTGTCTGCGGTGATGAAATACTTAAGGTGGAAGCAATACTGTCGGGAACTATATCCTTTGTTTTCAATAATTATAAAGGAGACCGCACTTTTGCCGAAGTTGTCAGGCTGGCACAGGAGAATGGATTTACTGAGCCTGATCCGCGCGATGACCTGAGCGGACTCGATTTTGCCAGAAAAATGCTGATCCTGGCGCGTGAGACGGGACTTAAAACTGAATTTGATGATCTGGATCTGGCACCCATACTGCCTGATAACTGCCTGAATGCCACTTCGGTCGAAGATTTTTACAAAGAGCTTGAAGCTTCTGAAGATTATTTCAGCGCGATGAAGAGAAAAGCTGCTGAGGAGAACAAGGTGATGCACTATGTGGGAATACTTGAAGGTGGAAGGGTGAAGACCGAATTGCTGATGCTCGATTCCGGGCATCCATTTTATAACCTGTCCGGCAGCGATAATATCATCTCGTTTACAACCAACAGGTATTTGGATAACCCCATGGTTATCAAGGGACCGGGTGCCGGGGCAGAAGTGACCGCTGCGGGCGTGCTTGCAGATCTGGTAAGGGTGGGAGCCGATTGATAAATACTTATAGCCATTATGAAGTCAGTTTCTGTTTTCGCACCCGCTTCAGTAGCCAATGTCAATTGTGGCTATGATGTGCTGGGCTTTGCAGTTCACCGGCCCGGCGATGAGGTGCACATGAGCCTTAACGGTTCGGGTGTTGTGAGTATTGATCATATTGGCGGTGATGATGACAGACTTCCGAGGGATCCGGCGAAAAACAGTGTTAGTGCCGTGGTTATTAATTACCTTAAGCATATTGGTTCGGAGCAGGGACTGGGTATAAAGTTATACAAGAAGATGCCATTCGGCAGCGGACTGGGTTCCAGTGCCGCAAGTGCTGTCGGGGGACTGGTTGCGGTGAATGAATTGATGGGAAATCCGCTCACCAGGATGGAACTGCTGCCTTTTGCCATGGAGGGAGAACGGATAGCCTGCGGGAATGCCCATGCTGATAATGTTGCGCCTTCACTTCTTGGTGGTATTATTCTTATAAGGTCTTACGATCCGCTTGATGTTATCTCTCTTCCGGTGCCTGATCAGCTTTGTAGCGGACTGGTTTATCCGCATGTCGAGATACCTACCATGGCAGCAAGACAGATTATAAGGACAAGTGTTCCTATGTCGTCTGCCATAAGGCAGTGGGGTAATGTCGGGGGACTGGTGGCGGGGCTCTTTACGAATGATGCAGGCCTGATAGGCAGGAGCCTGGTTGATCATATTGTCGAGCCGGTTAGAAAGATGCTTATCCCTCATTTTGATGAGATGCGCACTATTGCTTTGGAGTATGGCGCCCTGGGGTTCGGGATCTCCGGATCGGGACCAACGGTGTTTGCATTATGCACCGATGAAAATACTGCAGGAATAGTTACAACTGCACTTGGAGCAAAACTGAAGCAGCACGGGCTCGGATCAACATGTTATGTTTCGCAGATAAACAAGAAAGGGGCCACGGTAATTGAAACCGGCTGACTGCTTTTCCGTTACAGACCCTGTACCATGTATGCATGAATTTTGTATCTTAATAAAATTGCAAATTGCACTGAAAACAGCATGCAAAATCGACCATCAGGTCCAAATATTTTTTTATTTGCCTGGGGGTGACAGGGTTTATTATAAATAGTTGTTCAAAATGGATTATTACAGTACTAACGGACAATCACCACCGGTATCGCTCAGGGAGGCTGTGATGCGGGGACTGGCACGGGATGGGGGACTGTATATGCCTTCGTCGGTTCCTGTATTGCCTCAATCTTTTTTCAGTTCAATAGACAGCCTTAAGTTCACGGAGATAGCGTTCGAGGTGGCTTGTGCTTTCCTGAAAGATGATGTCGATGAAGAGATAATTGCAGGCATAGTTGATGAGTCGCTTGACTTTCCGGTACCTGTGAAAAAGGTTGCCGGCAACGTCTACTGCCTTGAA
>SL_3KL_010_SEDDRAFT_10002117_pt1 | contig 18164 bp, 12 predicted proteins | sample SodLakKL_010_SED_2_FD_10381 | JGI IMG/M metagenome (IMG submission 10381) | reverse complement strand
TCGCTGGACACGATACACAAAAAACTTATTTTGATAAATATAACTATTATCTGGAAAATTATTTTTTATTGGCGGAGCAAGCCACACCGGATGAACTTAGGAAATGGGCTGAAAACATACTCATAAACCTTTTTGAATATTCATTCAAGCTAGCTATTTTGGAATATGCGGCAGATGTGAAGGAAGTGAAGCAGCAAAAGGATTATTTACAGCACCGAATCAGGTTTTTATACCAGCGTTTCATTGAAATATTTTGTCAGAGTGGTGCTTTTGATGAAGTGCAATTTATAGCAAAGTACCAGGATTTGCTGTACTTTGAAAGGGGAAATGTAAACAGAAAAGGGCATTCCGGACAGAATTACCTCAATGCACTTTGGCTTGCAAAGTTGTTTTTGGAGCCGGGTATGGTAGAAAAAAAAGCCAGTGCTTCCAGGTTTAGAGCAGCTGTTATGAATCTATTAAGTGAGCTTGTTTTATATACGCCACTCCAAGTAGGTAGCCGAAGGAGATACAGTCGGGAGTATGAAGCTTTGGAGTGGTTGCATCGATGTCTTGAAGAAGATCCTAATAATGTATATGCTAATCAACGTAAAAACCAGCTGGCTTCTTATATTACTTCAGCCGAACAAATTAATCGCTTCAAGCATGATGCTGTTTCAAAAATAGAAGCGATCAGGGGAACCATAAAGAAAGTAAAACCCCTCGTTGATTCAAAACGGGAAACTAAAGAACTTCAAGCGGCGGAAGATAATATTAATTTTATTACCAGTACTTTCAGGTTAACCTCAAGAGAAAATCCTAGAATTAGAGATGTCGACGTTAAAGAAATTTTAAGCAGTTTTAGCGACAGGGAAATAGAAAAGCAAATCATTGGAACAGAAAGGCCTATAGAAAGCGATGCTGGTTATTTATTATTAATTCTTGAGAACCTTATAAAAAACAGCAAAGAGGCGTACGGTAATAAAAGCCCTAAAACGATTGTTTTGTCTTTTAACTATGACACAAAAACTTTTAGAGTTAAAGATTATGCCGGAGGGATCCCTGTTGAATTGCAGCGTCAGAATAAACTATTTGAGCCTTACGTTAGCACAAAGGGGATTTTCCAGAATGCCGGTATAGGATTAGCCAGTGCCAGTGAGGCATGCAAGTTGATTAATGCTGATTTATCGTTTCAAATTATAGAAGAAGGCAGTTCTAAAGGAACTGAATTTTTTGTAAAGCTAAAAGAACACGAGGAGGATTAATTTTATGAAGCCTTTACGAATTTTAATTATGGATGACGAGATATATCGAGGTGATAATAACCCTTCCATCCAAGCGGAAGAGAGACTTACAGAGATGGGGCATCTGGTAGAAACTACAGAGAAGATGTCAGATGTTTTGAGTAGTATTAAAAACCGATATTATGATATTTATATCCTTGATGTGGATATGTCCTTTGTTGATGATGAGATTGATAGCAGTAAAAATAGCGGTACTACTATCGGAAAAGTTTTACGGGAAAGAAATTCTTTCTATAATATAATAATTTTTAGTGCAAGAGGTAGAGTGTGGGATTGGTTTTCTGCGGCTAATCATCATTTCCAGGGTTATATTTACAAGGGAGGTAGTTATAATGAAGATGATGGTGTGGAAAAACTGGCCGAGCATATAAAAGAATTAAGTGAAGTAAAAATAGACTACACCTTAAGCATGGATAAATACCATTATGAGAATAAAGTGTTGATTTACTATCATCCCGATACTCCGGTAGAGAAGATCTCGCTTGATAACATAAGAAATATTTTGGACGAATTGCTCCCCGGGGCTGAAGTGGAGGTTCGCACCAAACTAGCCGAAGTAAAAGAAAGAATTAATTCAAATTATGCCTTAGTGCTGATGTTTCACTCTATGTTCCAGGATATAACAAAAACTACAGAAGACATAAAAGAGATTTTTTCTAACCAACCTTTTCCTCATATTATTGTTGGGATAGACAGTAGCTCTGGATGGGGTGAAGAGGCAAATCGTAATACTATCCTGAACCTGGTAAATGCTCATCCATTTAAGATGTTGGATTTGAACCAGCCTGCAGCTGAAAATGAATTGAGGCAGATGATTGTTGCTGCTCTAAAATGGTATGGTAAACATGAAATATTCGAATATCCTAATGAGTTTCAAAATTTCTATGGTTATCCTCTAACTGATGACGATTTGGAAGCTATAAAAGGTGCTGAAGATTACTATGACGATATTGAAGAAGATATTGAGGATTAGGGTGGTGTTTGATATTGAAGAAGCAGGTTGATTACAAAATAATACTGGATACTAATATCCTTTATGAATTAACAAGACGTTATACAGGTTTCGCAGATGGTAAAGTTATACATATAGAAAGAATTTTGAGAAATCATTGTGCTAACATATTAGTACCGGACCTGGTATGGGCTGAGTTTTCTGCTGCGTTTTTCCAGAAAGGTTTTCCCTATGAAGACTATGCAAAATGGTATGATAATCGCCTTACCGCTTTTATTCAGGTTTACAGGACTATTAATATAGACGCTAAAGCGGAATATCTGCGCATAGCAAATTTGAATAGTATTAAAAGTGTTGACTACCTGGAACTGGCTCGGGAGATTGCGGCCATCAAATTCAGTGAAGATTATATTAAAAAAGAAAATGCCAGAATGCTTAATATAATAAAAGAAGCTCAAGACCGGACCGAACCAAAATCTGCCCAAGAAGAAAAACAAAGGTGTGAGTTTATTGAGAGACAGGAACACCAGCTAAGAAAGGGTAAACTTTTAGATGGTATGGATGCACAAATATTCTCAGCAGCTGTCTTGTACGCCTTGCAGAACAGGGAACGTAATGTCTATATTCTTACACTGGACAAGTTTTTTAAGTCAGCAGCAAGTCATGTTTGTTCACATATTTGTTTTTATGATAAGATTTGCAGCTTGCTATCATCTTCAAATAATAACGAAGCAGGAGATAAAGAAGCAGTTGATTCTCTTTCATTGTCAAACCTTAGAATAGTAAATATATGGGATTCATTGATAAGTCCTGTTGCCTGAAATTACTATTGGATATCTCGAGGTATATAGGTTTGTTAAATTAGAAAACATGAACAATATACTGCATTGTGCCTAAATATTCTTGTTCCAGCAAATGGACTGACTGGAAAGGAGATATCTGAATGTTCAGGTCACTATTAATAGTTTTGCTTACTATTGCATTTTTGCCGTCTTTAGTCAGACTTGTAATGGGAGGGGTTATGGGTGTTGAATCGGCAGGAATGATGCTCCTTATTATAATCTTCCTTTTAATTATTGGCAGGCGTTTTATGCAATATATTATGCCTGCTGTAGCAATTCTTATTTTTCTTTGGGCTTCGTCTGGTTCAGATCCCGGTGTTTTTACTGTCCTGTTATCACAAATATTATCACTCGGTATTATGCTGCTCTGGTTTGCCCATTTATTTCGTATAATTACTGGACGAAGGGATTAAGAAGCACAGGGTTTTACCGTTAAGGGTTTATGGTTTATTAATATAGCTGGTTTTATTCCTTATTTAGAGATTAGGTCCCCGTACCCCCACAAATCGGAGGCACCATCGGAAGGATGAAAATAGTAATATGCATTTTCAGAATAGCAACGAGCAAAAGTGTATAATCTGAATGAACAAACGTGACATTAATAGATTCACTAGTTTTTCTATAAGGGTTATGTAACCTTAATCAATTTGTAGTATTTTGCATAAGATGGGGTGGGGAATGTCTAAATATAGATTAAAATCCAAGAACAGTTGGAACATGCGCTTTAGATCTTTTAAAAGAAGGCGGCTTTTGCCGATATGGAAAGAGGTTGAATGGCCGTTTCTAGTGGCTGTCTGGTTTGCAGGCTTGATATTAAGCTATATTGGTTTCGCCAGGTATTCCATGATGATTGGCGATGACAGTACCAGTCTTGACTTTGCTTACCGGACTTTACGCCTCATTGGAACTAGGTCAGGTGACCTTGAAGGTTCTATACCCTGGCAACTTGAAATAGCCCGGTTTTCATTGCCTGCCGTCGCTGCTTATACCGCTTTAAAAGGTCTTTTCTCTGTTTTCAGAAATAACTGGCAACTGTTTAAGCTTCGCTACCTCAAAGATCATGTAATAATCTGCGGTCTTGGGAATAGAGGATTTCGGCTGGTTCAGGAATTTTTTGAACAAGGTTATAAAGTTGTAATTGTTGAGGCGGACGAAGCAAATTCCTTAATTGACCAGTGCCGGGAGCAGGTAGCAGCTATTTTGATCGGTAATGCTACGGATCAAAGTGTGCTTGATAAGGCTAGATTGCACAAGGCAAAATACCTCATTGCAGTCTGCAGGAATGATGAAATTAACGCTGATATTGCCTCCCAGATCATTAAATTGGATCACAAGCGAAAAGGTTCTTTGTTGACAGCATTTATTCACATTGTAGATGGTGAGCTGTGTAATCTTTTAAAAAGTCAGTCTTTTTCTGCCGGGAAAAATGATTCATTCAGCCTGGAGTTTTTTAACGTGCAGGATAGAGGAGCTCGCCTGATGCTGAGAAATCACCCGCCCTTTGATGTAAAGTTTGATTATGATAGGGAAGAAAAACAACCCAGGATACTAGTAGTCGGACTGGGTAAGATGGGTAGAAGCCTGGTAGTCCAGGTGGCTCAAAACTGGTGGATGAAAGGTCCAGGCAAGATAAAAGAACCGGGAATGGAAAAGAAGTTTAGAGTTACAGTAATCGACGAAGCAGCGGAAAGAAAACTAGAACGCCTGTTATTACAATATCCGCAGCTTGAGCAAGCCTGTGATATATCACCTTTGTCAATGGATATGGATTCACCTGAGTTTGAAAGGGGTGATTACCTTTTTGATTCCAGGGGTCTTCTGGATACTGACATTATATACATCTGCTTAGATGATGATGTCCAAGCCCTGGTAAATTCCCTGACTCTTTATAAAAAAACAAAAAACAATAATGTGCCTGTTGTTGTGCAGATGAGCCGTGATGCTGGATTAGCGGGAATAATTAAAAAAGAACAGGGTGATTCTGACTTTGGAGATATTAAACCCTTTGGCATACTTGAAAAAACCTGCAGTTTGGAAGCGATCATGGGAGGAACAGTCGAAATGCTGGCCAGAGCTTTCCATGAAGATTACTTGTCTCATCAGAAAGAAGAAGGAAAAAGTGTTGTATCTAACCCTTCTATGGTTGAATGGGAAGAGCTTCCTGAAGACTTAAAAGAATCTAACCGACAGCTAGCTTCTCATGTTAGTTTGAAACTGAAAGCGGTAGGCTATGAGATCCAGCCTTTAATAGATTGGGATTCTTATACTTTTGAGTTTTCCCCACAGGAAATTGAATACATGGCTGAGCAAGAACATGAACGCTGGTGCGAAGAAAGGTTGTTTCAGGGTTGGACTTATAAGGCGGGCCCGAAAGATATTGGAAAGAAGACAAGCCCTTCACTGATTCCCTGGGAACGTCTTTCCGAAGAAGAAAAAGATAAAGATCGAAATAACATCAAAAGTATACCACTGCTTTTGGCTAAGGCTGGTTTTCAAGTTAGTCGCAAGTCATAGGTTGATTGTATTATGTTGCGGGAATTCCTGAAAAGCAAATGTTGCTTTAATCGGATTTTATGATGTAAGTTGCGGATAACTAGATTAAGGTTGTGATCAATATTAGAAGTAAAGATTATAAATTACTTGAAACACAGCTGGCCAGGCGAGTGGAAAAATGGTTGAGTATGCCCAATAGTAATATGGAAGAAAGGGATAAGACAAAAAATTTTTACTGGGCAGATATTTTTCCTTTGTTAATGGAGCTCTTTCAGTATAAGGAAAGGTACAAGGTTGAAAATCATAACTTGTTTGGCCTGATACTTACTGTAGGAACTTCGCCAGAACCTCTAATTTTATCTATAATTACGTGCCAGCCAGAAAGAGTCTTGTTTTTATATACACCCCAAACAGAAAAATACCTGGATCAAATTATTGAATATACCGGTCTTAAGATTTCTCAGATAGATAAAAGCATGGTAGAAGGGGCGGATTCGCTTGCGATTTACCAGATTGTTATGCAGACCTGGGAAAACTGGGGGAGGAGGAAAAGTGTAGCAGTAGATATAACAGGCGGAACGAAGGCTATGACTGGTGGTTTGGCTATGGCAGGAGCTCTGCTTGGTTTCCAGTTATTATATGTTGCCTCTGATGATTTTTTGCACGATAAACGCTGTCCCAGACCTGGTTCTGAACATATGGTTGTTATCCCCAATCCCTATATAGTTTTTGGTAGCTTGCAAGAAAATGAAGCCAGGGATTTATATAAAAGGCAAGATTACCACGGTGCAAGCAAAACACTAGCAGAACTGGTAAATAATGTTCCTGATTCAAGAAGATTCGAAGTGTTTATGGCTTTATCAAAAGCTTACGAAGAATGGGATGTTTTAAATATAAAGGGTGCCATCGAGCACTTTACAAATGCTATTAACCGCTTGGAAAAACTTAAGCCAAAAAGAGAGGGCATAGAAATACTTGAAATAATTAAATTGCAAAGGGGGAAATTGCTTAACTTAGCCGAACTAATACCTGATAAGCCTGGCAAAACAATTTTACCACTTCTTCAGAATAAAGAGGCTGTTGAAACCCTGGTTTTCACTATTTATTATAATGCTCAACGAATGGCAGATCGTGGAAAATATGATTCAGCTGCACTTTATCTTTACCGGCTTCTAGAAATATTTGAGCAGAGGCGCTTTGCCAGTTTCGGTATTGACACCGGCTCACCTTGCTATGAAAACCTTCCAACTATTAGTTCGCTAATGCTTTTAGAAAGGGTTAATCAAATAAAAGAAAGCAAAGGTCAATCAACTATTAATTTTTTACCACCTTATATTGCTTTAGCTAATGGGTACCTGATTCTTGAAGCTTTAGGTGATAGATTTCAGTTAAAAAATACCAGGCCCAAACCGATCCAATGGAGTAGTTTTCTAGATGAAAAGAAGAAGAGAAACTACAGCATATTAGCGCATGGATTCATCTTTGTTTCAGAGGAGCAATACAAGCAACTAAAGATAATGGTAGACAGTATCTTTGATCTTTTTTGTCTTATTGAAGATATTAATAGAGACAGAGCATTTGATCATTACCACTTTATTGAAAATCCTTTCGAAAAAATTAATAGCTGTTAGTAAAAATAACTGCTTTGCTGGAGGAGCAGATACCAGTAATTATTAATGCTTTAGATGAATTGGCCATAGAGAAAAGAAATGAGTTAGGCAAATTGTTGAATATGAAAACATTTTTAATCCTAGTCTCTAATAACCCTATTGTAGAGATTATAGTAAGGGGATATTTGGGGAGGTTGAATAGCATAAGGTGTTATTAAAAATGTTATATATATTATTTGGTAAGAAAAATACATTTTCCAGGGCTTCTACAGAAACTAATGAAAAGGTTGCACAGAAAAAGTCTGAATTGAGGATATTTTTAAGTTATGGTCACGATGAATACTCCGTGATTGCACAACAGATAAAAAAGGATCTAGAGACCCAGGGATTCAAAGTATGGTTTGATATGGAAAGATTGCATGCAGGTATTTACTGGGAATCAAGTATTGAAGAGGGTTTGAAATGGGTGAAAGAAAGTCCGGACGGTGGTAAATTTCTCTTGTTAATGACACCTCACTCGGTACGTCGTCCAGATGGTTTTTGCCTTAACGAATTGGCACGTGCTTTGGATTACCACATGATGATTATTCCAGTTATGATAGTATCGGTCGAACCCCCACTGGCAATTTGTCGCTTGCAATGGTTGGATTTTCGAGATAGTCTCCCCCTAAGGAGTAAGAAAAAAAGATATCGCCATAAAATAAGCCTTCTTCAGCAATACTTGGAACATAAATTTAACCTGGAAACAGAAGGCTATAATTCACGATTGAAATATGCACTAGAGCCGTTACATTTCTCTGGTGATATTAATTGGCATCTTCCTCGATTTACCGGTCGTAAATGGCTATTTGATGACATCCGTAAGTGGCTTGACAACCCTAATAAAGGTAGTATTTATTGGATTACTGGTTTGCCTGGATGCGGAAAAACCGCAATATCTTCTTATCTTATAAACAATTTTCCTGAAATAGCGGCTTTTCATCTTTGTCGTTATGGATACAGCGAAAAAGCTGATCCTGCCAGGTGTATAAAATCAATTGCTTATCAATTAAGCACACAATTGACTAATTATAGGGAACGACTAAATTCGCTCGATTTGGAATCTTTGCGTTTACAAAACAATCCCTATGACTTATTCGATAACCTTATCATTCAGCCACTTTGTGACAACTACCCCCATCCTGGGCAAATAGTAACTATACTAATAGATGCCCTGGATGAAGCGACTATAGAGAATAGAAATAGTTTAGCTTTACTCATTTCAACTGAAATGCCGAAAGCTCCACCATGGTTGAAGTTAATAATAACTAGCAGAGATGAGCCTGAAGTTATGACACCTTTACAGGGTTTGCGCCCGAACGGTATTGAGATCACCAGTGAGGAGAATTTAAATGATCTGCGTGAGTACCTTAGACATGAGCTTTCTGCGTATGAAACTCAGGAACAACCCTTTGAAGAGATTATTTCCTGCATTATAGAAAAAAGCGAAGGCTTGTTTCTTTACGCAGAAAAAATACGCGAAGAGGTTATAAACGGATACCTATCTTTAGATAGTGTAGAGGAGTTTCCCGAAGGTTTGGGCGGCTATTATTATGCCATGTTTGAGCGACAGTTCCCAGCTGACAAAATAGATTACGCTAATTATATCAGGCCTGTCCTCGATGTATTGGCTGCTTATCCGGAAATAAATGTTAATATGATGGAAACCTTGTTCGAGTGGTCTGAGCATACACGTATCGAATTCTTCCAAAAGATGGGGGCCATGTTTAGTATTTTTGAAGATCGGTTAAAGCCTTTCCATAAATCTTTGCTCGATTGGTTGGTTAATCCTGAAAAAGCTGGGAAGTATCATATCAGCGCCCGGGAAGGATTCATGATTATCAAGCGTAAATGTGATGCAGCACTTTCAGGCAAAGCAACTAATCAAAATAGTTACTGGATGGCCAGGCTCATGAGGGAGATTACCTGGTTTTATCATAAAGATAATGTGCTTGTTAACAATATTGATTACCTAATTTATGTCAGAGATGTTTTTAAGAAAACAGGTGAACATTCTAGATACTTACAGGCTATCTGTGATATTGCAAGAGCATATCGAGAAACAGGTAACCCGGATAAAGCCAGAATTATTGGTGAAGAGGGCATTATTGAGGCAATAAAAGCTGGTGATACATTGGTAAGGGGGAACTTCTATCATATTTTAGGGGGATCTTATTATGATCTAGGTTATTTTGATCAAGCCATGATACATTTTAAAAATGCTTTAAAGGATTTTGAGAACGTGGATGAAATGGGATGCACAGCAGTTCGTCGCCGAATGGCAAATGTTATGGTAAAACAGGGACGTTTCAATGAAGCAATATCTTGTTTAAAACAGGTACTTGAAGAATACAGATACCGTTTCCATAGTTTGCTTGGGGTGGTCCTAACCTTAACTGCGTTTGGGAATTGTTATTGGGATATGGGTGAGGAGTACAGAGAAGAAGCTGTTTTTGTGTTGCTCGCTGCAAAAGCAGCATCAAATAAGTATAAGGTTGCTCACAAAGAAGCATTTTTTGAGTTATTGTTGTGCCAGATTGAACAAGAAATGGGTCATAAGCATTATAGAGATATTGTAGATAATTGTAATCCTTGGCGAGGTGAGTATTCTGAATATATTAAAATGTAGAGCATAAAGCCATTACAATAACAGCTGTAAAGTATTATCGGATTGCTATTAACTGCTAGAAAGAAGGTTTAAACTAACTATTTTAGCTAATAAAAAATAGTAATCAAACTGTCTTTTATTTATGGATTGTTGACGACATATTATTCAATTAATAGAAAGGATGTTTATAATTGAGTTATTTTCAAGTACTTGGCTTTATTATTGGGCTTGCTGCAATGTTAAAAATCATATTGATGCTTTTACGGCCCCAGAATGCAACTGATTTTATTGCCAGAGCATATGGTGAAAAAAGACCACTATGGGTAATCCCGGTGTTCATAATTACCCTGGGTCTGGTAGGTTATACCTGGTATATGCAATTTACCACGTCTGTTCCATATTCGATAATTGTGACTGTTTTTGTTTCCCTGGCTCTGTTAAAAGTTTTATTTATAGTTTTTGATTACCCGCGTTTCAAAAAGAAAGTAGATGCTACCCTGGCTAAAGAGAAAGGGCGAGAGATTTTTATCCAAAATATTGTAAGTGGGATCTTTGGTTTAATTGTTTTCTTGTTTGCCCTGCTTGTTTACTAAGCAGATTTAAACAGGGGTCATTAATTTGTCCGAATAGTAGGGAAGAATGGCCAGATTTATATTTATTAAGCTTCGGAAAATAATACGCAAATATTGAAATAATAGCCTTGTTCTAAGCAATCTCAGTCTGCTTTAACAGCTCAGAGAATATTTTGCCATTTGGGAAGAGCATTTCTTTTTAGAGCAGCGCTTTACATGTTCTTGTTGTATATTCAATCACCGCGGCTCCTGGTATTCGTAGTAAAACTACTGGAAATTGATAACAACACGGAGGATGCACTAAAATTCTATTCTTTGTTTACGAGGATTCATAACTTTTGTAATAGTGCAACTAAAGCTGCTCTGAAGGCAGGTATAAACTGAGCTAGTGTAGAAAAAAGATTAATGATATTCTTGCCGGGAAGGAGGTTAAAGATGTTTGAAGGAAATTACAATGTTTTTTTAAGCTGCAGCGTAGACGAAGCAGATAAAGATGTTGTTGATTTTTTTAAAAAGATGGTTAACTCATTTGAGATGGTTCCTCTGGTTAATGATTATACAGAAATTGGTGGTTTGACGGACAAGGTAAAAGAAAAGATTGAAAAAAGTGATTGTTTAATTGCTGTAATTACAAGGAAAGACAAAATCGAGGGATCTAACAAGTGGTCAGGTCCCGCCTGGGTACAGCATGAAATAACCCTGGCTCATGCTTTCAATAAAACGGTTGCAGTATTTCTTGAGAACGGAGTTGTGGTCGAGGGCTTAATTGAAAGGGAAGAAAGAAGGGTCACGTTTAGCCGTAATGATTTAATTGGTGAAGCAGATAAAATATCTTCCTTTTTATTTAGCTTAAGAAAATACCTGGAAAAAATGGATGATAAAGAAATAGCGTTGACACCGTACTTGTTCAGGCATTATATGCGTTCAAGGCAGGAGATCTGCTCGAAAGATACGGTCATCGAAAGAACTGAAATATGCATTGAATCCTTAATTGATAACCTAAATACTGCTTATCATAAAAGACAATTAGACGAGATGACAGAAGGTATATCCGTTAAACCCAGCGAGTTTGATTTTAAGTGCTTGGAACATCCATCGAGAACTAAAGTCGAACATAAATTATTAGTAAATACAAGCAACATTTTTTCCTGGCAAATTAGTTTCGACCCTCCTCTGAAAAAAGGAGACAGGGTCACATATGCTTATAAAAAAGTGGTTCCACTTAATAATCCCTATAATTATGAGGAGCTTATGCAGCGTATAAAAGCAGGGACTTACAAATACCAAGAACCCAAGTGTGAAGCTTGCGAGTGGTTCGTGGCTTACCCTACTTATGAGTTGAGGCATGAATTTGAATTCCCCGAGAACTATGAGATATCGGGATGCAATACTGATGTCTTGGTCGGTAGAGAAAGGCTAAAGGCAGTTGAGGAGCAAAACCGCATTCGTGAAGAAGGGATGTTTAGTGCGGAAAAAATATTTGATAAATGGGTGCTTAAGTTAAATGTCTCTAAACCTTTAACCAATCATGTATATTATACTTACTATGTTCCACCAAGTGAGAAAGATTGAACTTAAGTGGGTTTTCACTATTCTTTATAAAAGAGTTAGGAGGATTAAGTTGTTATATGTAGGGAACAAATTGTAACCGAGCTAAGTATTAATTATTGTATAGACAAGAGGCAGTTATGCGCAAAGGAGGTAAAAAATGCTTGAAGCAAGTTACAATGTTTTTTTAAGTTGCAGCATTGACGAAGCAGATAAAGATGTTGTTGAGTTTTTTAAAAAGATGATTTCTTCGTTTGAAATGGATCCCGTGGTTTATGATTATACAGAGATCGGTGGGTTGACGGACAAGATAAAGGAGAAAATTAAGAAAAGTGACTGTGTAGTTGCGTTAATTACCAGGAGAGACAAAATTGAGGGATCTAACCAATGGTCAGGTCCCGCCTGGGTACAGCATGAAATAACCCTCGGACATGCTTTCAATAAACCGGTTGCTATATTTGTTGAGGATGGAGTTTTAATCGAGGGCTTAATTGAAAGGGAGGAAAGAAGGGTCACATTTAAGCGTGATGATTTAATTGGTGAAGTAGATAAAATATCCTCATTTTTATTTAGTTTAAGAAAACATCTGGAAAAAACAGATGATTCTGAAATAGCTTTAACACCTTATTTATTCAGACATTATATGCGTTCCAAGCAGGAGATTTGCTCGAAAGATACGGTCATCGAAAGAACTGAAATATGTATTGAGTCATTAGTTGATGAGTTAAAAACAGCCAATCATCGGATTCAGCTTGAAGAGATGACAGAAGGGCTTTCTGTTAAGCCTAGCGAGTTTATTTTTAAATGTTTGGAACATCCTCCAAGAACTAAAGTTGAGCATAAAATATTAGTCAGCACAGAGGATATTTTTTCCTGGCAAATAAGTTTTGATCCTCCCCTAAAAAAGGGGGAAAAGGTGACATATGCTTATAAAAAGGTACTTCCGCTATACAATCCCTATACTTATGAGGAACTTATGCAGAGGATAGAAGCCGGAACTTATGAATACAATGAACCCAAATGCGAAGCATGCGAGTGGCTCGTAATATACCCTACTTATGAATTGCAGCATGAATTTGAGTTTCCCGAGAACTATGAAATCTCAGAATGTCATCCTGAGGTGGTTGTCGGGAAAGAAAAGCTTAAAGCAGATGATGAACATAAACGCATTCGCGAAGAGGGAATGTTTAGTGCGGAAAAAATTTTTGATAAATGGGTGTTAAAATTGCATGTTCCTAAGCCGCTTACCAATCATATCTATTATACATATTATCTCCCACCAAGTGAAAAAGAGCTTGACAATGTGGAATAAGATACATACCTCAGGGCTATTAAGGAGCAGTTAAGAGGTGCCGGCATATGGAGTCTTTAGATCATGAATCGATAAAGTGGTTTCGAGAACAGGTAGAATACTACAAAAAGCAGCGTGAACTTATAGAAAAGGGAATTAATCTTCCCTGGGCTTACTATGATTTGGGTAGATTTCTTATGGTTATGGAAAAACCGTATGAAGCTTTCAATGCTTATGCAAAAGCGGTTCAATTAAGCACTGACAGCTGCTTTATCGAGACTTCATTGCAAATCTTGGGAAAAAATGTGGATTTTCTCAATAGTTTTATTGGTTTTAAATGGGTTTACAGGCTGCTTTTATTGGGCATAGTTTCTAAGTCGCCATCTAAAATAAGTATTTTAAATTTTGATGCCAATTTTAAGATTTGTTCACAATCTATAACTTCACCAGTTTTAGTAATAGCAGGCGGGTGTGATAATAATGCAGAAATACAAATCAAGGCATATGAACATTTTTTAAAGTATGCCTTTCCGGACTATCAAGGCACTGTAGTATCCGGAGGGACAACTGCCGGAGTTAGTGGTTTAGCCGGCACATTACAGGAGTATTACCCCGGAAAGTTAAAAACTATTGGTTATGCTCCAAGCAGCATTAATGATGCCGAAATTGATAAACGTTACAGTGAAATATGTTTTACAGGCGGCATTATTTATAGCCCTTTGGAACCCCTTCAGTACTGGGCTGATATTTTACGGCGGGGTATAAAACCTTCAGGTGTTAGAGTTTTGGGGATAAACGGAGGCATGCTAGCTGGAGCAGAGTTCAGGATGGCCCTGGCTTTCGGAGCAAAAGTAGGTTTAATTGCGGGTAGTGGTAGAGAAGCCGATAAGTTGTTGATGGATGAGGAGTGGAATGATTCAGACTACCTGTTTAGAATTCCCCGTGATGACAAGGTAGCTTTTAAGTCATTTCTAAGCCAACCATAACAACTAATAGCAAAAAATATAGGTTAATATGATCATAAAAATAATGGGTTTTTCTAAATTATTAATCCATATGAAAAGGAATTATAATGAATCATATGTTTTCTCCTATCTTCCGAAAAGCACTGGAAATGTCCCTAAATCTTCACGGTGAGCAAATACGAAAGGGAACCAATATTCCTTATATACCTCATCTTTTCGCTACTTGTGCCCTTGTTTTAGAAAACAATGGTCGAGAAAGTCAAGCAATTGCTGCACTTTTACACGATGCTGCAGAAGATCAGGGCAGTAAAGAAACTTTAGACAATATTGAAAAAAAGTTTGGGCCGGAAGTTTCTCAGATAGTATTTGATTGTAGTGATACCCTGGAAACACCGAAGCCACCCTGGAAAGAAAGAAAAGAAAACTATCTGAATAAACTTGAGCGTATTCCAGCCTCATCTCGCCTGGTATCGCTGGCCGACAAAGTCCATAATGCTAAAAGTATTTTATTTGATTACCGTTCAAGCGGGGATTTGTTTTGGGATAGATTTAAAGCTGATAAAATTAACATCTCATGGTACTATAACGCTTTGCATGCAATATTTAAAGAAATAGACGAACTGGCACACAGACGCTTGTTGGATAAGCTAACCTTTACAATGCAGGAGCTAAACCGACTAATTGAATATTACCGAAGTTAAATCAGTTATTTAGATAAGCCTTAGCTTTATTGATATATTCTTCTTCGGTTTTAAGTGCGGGTGATTCGGAAACCATATAGCCATTCATCCTTCCATAATTGGATTGCTTGCTAATCACAGTGATTTCGGGCATTGCGATGAAGCAATTATCCATGACCAAAGAACATTTAGCGGAGCGTTTTGATAAGATACAAGAGTGGCATAAGTTTCGGTTGAACCTATTTGGGGTTTCTATTTAAAACCTTAGTCCAACTGGGCAGATCGCTAGATCAAATGAAGTTGAGGTGATCAAGTAAAGATTAAATAGGAAGCAAGTACCACCCGCTAGAAAAAACAAAACAGTAAAGGTAGATTGAGAAACTGGTGGCAATTACATTGCTGCTTACTGGGTTAAATTTATTACATTTATAAACTGTTTGACAATAGGCAGGAACTTGATGAACTTTGTTGATTTTTTGATTCTAATACGATTTGAGTTATTTTGACTTTTTTAAGTGGAGGAGGTTTCTAAAATATTTCAGAAAGCGCATGTGATAAGTGTGGCAAAAGAAGCAAGTAGAATGAGCAACAACTTGTGAAAAAAGTCATTTTATATGTAAGAGCTGCGTTCAGGAAATAAAGGGACTGTTTTAGGATGTTTTATGCAATGTCCTTTATGTAAAAAAGCCCTACGTTAATTCGTTATGTTTTATTGAAATGATAACTATTGAATCAGACGGTGTTTCTATGTTCAAAGTTCGAGCTTGTAGACATGCAAAAGATTGAAAAAATATGCTTACAACATTTCAATATGGTCAAGGGTAAAACTGCAGGGTTGTATTCAGTTGAAAATATTTATTAGTTATGGGCACCTATTTAACCAAATTCGAGAACGAAAGGATGGCTAAAATGAACAACGAAGTTGCCAAACAGCTGAGGTTATTGATTAAGGAATGCGGTGTAAATCTTTGCGATGATATAAATCGATGCCGAGGGCTTTTATTGGATTTATGTGGCGACAACAAAAAAGAGGTCAACCTTTTACTAATAGGCATGGAATCTGGTGCGCCCAACGAACTAATGTCATTACAAGATATACCTTATGAACTTCAAAGAGCAAAGCTTATGCAAAAAATAATTGATGATTATGCCATTATTGAAGAAGCAGCGCTTTGGTCTGTGGAATCATGGGCCTTTGCACTTGGACTTAGCGAGACATTGCCAATTAATATAGAGCAAAGAGGAAACACGATAGGTAATATAATAAATGAAGGATATGTCACACGACAAGGTAAAAGGGTATTTATTTGCATGGATAATCATATCTACAAAGCTTTCAATGAAGAAAGCAAATGCATACTGGTTTCTGATGAATTTGTATCTGGGAATTTAAATATATTAGGTGACTGGATATATTATAATGCACCTAATGACATTAACAGAATTCGCATTGATGGCAGTGGGCATGAAAAATTAAGCGACGACAGTTCAGATTATCTTAATGTTGTTGGCGATTGGATTTATTATGTGAATAGAGATGATGATTGTAGTATATATAGAGTTCGCTTAGATGGCAGTGGGCATGAAAAATTAAGCGACGACAGTTCAGATTATCTTAATGTTGTTGGCGATTGGATTTATTATGTGAATAGAGATGATGATTGTAGTATTTATAGAATCCATTTAGATGGTAGTGGTTATGAAAAGCTTAACGATGACTTTTCAAGTTATATGAACGTGGTCGATGGTTGGATTTATTATGTAAATAGCGATGATAATAATAGTATATATAGAATTCGTACCGACGGAAGCAGTCAAGAAAAAATTTGTGATGATGAATCTGAGAATTTGAATGCGTCAGATGGCTGGATATATTATGTTAACAATAGCGACAGTGATAAAATATATAAGGTACAAACCGATGGCAGTAGTCGTATTAAGCTTATTGATTATAAATCAGAGTACTTAAATGTAGTGAATGGGTGGATATATTATGAAAATGATGAAGATGATATATTCAATCGTGTCAAAAGAGTCCGTACTGATGGCAGTGAATTTAGCATACTCTGCACTGAGTGGAAGAAAATCTATAATGAAGAAGAGAGAAATTTAATTTTAGACAAAGATTGGATCTATTATCAAAATATGAAAGATCGCAATAGATTATATAAGGTCCATATTGATGGTAGCAGCAAAAAGAAGCTTAATGATGATTATTCAATATCTTTATTCAAATCAGGTGATTGGATTTTCTATATTAATATTTCTGATGGTGATAAAATCTATAAAATCAGCACTGATGGTAATGAAAGGGTTAAGCTTAATGAAAATCAGTCAAGTGGATTTAATTTAGTTAATGATTGGATCTACTACTCAAATAGAAATGATCAAGATAAGCTTTATAAGATGCGTACTGATGGTAGCAAACAAGAAAAAATTTACAACGATAATGTTGGTTGGTATGATGCAGTTAGTGATATGCTCAATTATAAAAAGAAGGGATATAGTGATTGGGTTTATAAAATCTGCACTGTCAGTCACAAATGCGGAAAGATAAACTTTTATGATTTTGAAGTATTAAAAAATTCCTTAAGGAGAGAAGATGGACGAAAAAACAAGAGATAAACCCTCAAAAAAAGAAGCTGAATACACTTCCGCCTGTAATGAAATAAGCTTGGAAACTGATCCTGCTGCCAAGGTTCTCTCAAGCTTGGTCCTAAATGGCTACAGCCGGGAAGAACAATTTATACATCACTTCCCAGATGCAGTCTTGATTGAGTTAGTGCCGGGATCGGCTGAAGCTGTTATTACTAATACTGCTGAGTTATTAAATAGAGTTGATTGCCGGATTAGATTTGCTTTTAGCGATTTTTGCATGGAAAATGAAGGTTGTTATGAAGATAAGGTTTTGAAAATCGTTAATAATATTCATGACGCCAGTGAGTGTGACCCCATGACAATCCATGTCCTAAGAAACGCCAATGATTGCCTGCGCAGTAAAGATACAATCAGGATGTTTCAGGACATGTTTATGTATGATCAGCCGAAAGAGTTTCATTTCATTTATGTATTTGATGAAAAAAACTATTATCTATTCTGTGATAAATATAATTTTGCTGCACATGCACATCCGCTTTGGTTGCATCGTCTCCCAGGGGAAATGGACATCAACCAGAAAGCACAAGCATATAGTCTGGAAAGAATGAACAAGGTAACCGTTAACAAGGACATATTTACTCAAAGTGGAAAAGCCCTGATAAACAGGGCAAAACGTCAGGCAG
>SL_3KL_010_SEDDRAFT_10002116_pt1 | contig 18166 bp, 16 predicted proteins | sample SodLakKL_010_SED_2_FD_10381 | JGI IMG/M metagenome (IMG submission 10381) | reverse complement strand
TTCATTGTCAAGTTCACCGGGATCTACCCCGTTCACTATCTCATTGAATTCCCGGGCATTACCGCTAATAAAATCAAGGAGGATCACATTTTCATATTCAAGCCCTTTTGATTCATGAATGGAGAACAGCAGCGGTGTTTTGAATATCTTCCTCGCCGCGGCTTTGTCCTCCTTCTTCATAACCAGAACCGCGAACTTTGTTGAGCGGAACGTCTTGTCATTAAGGTTGCGTCTGACACTTTCACCGTCCTTCAGCAGCGCTATTTCACCCTTTTCATCTCCCACTGCCTCGACAAGATAAGTGCTCTCCTTGTCGATCGATCCGAAACGGGCATTTTTCACCTTGAGCAGGCGATTGGCTATTGCAGTGATCTCCGCGGAATTCCGGTAATTTGTCCGCAACACCTTTATATCCCGTTCGGCAATATCCTGCTTGTAGAACATGCCCTTCACGTTTGTCCACGAGAAAAAATTGGGATGTACAATCTGGTTCGAGTCGCCGCACAGGATAAAACTTCCCTTTTCCTTTAGCGAATTAAGGATCAGGAAGAGCTGAATGTTGGTGAAGTCCTGGGCCTCGTCAATCACCACGAAATCATAGACAGGCTTGCAATACTTCAGGTATTCATACGATATTATGTTCTGATCGTAAAACCCGTTCTCCCGGATGAATTCAAGATACTTTTCAAAAGCATCATAAACCCTGCCGCGTTCCGTGCCAAGGAAAATGGAGCGGCGTACACCAAGGTTCATGTATTCATCCCTGCTGAGATACGGCCTGTCCACCTCCATACCGGTCAGCACACCCCTGAACTCCTCGAAAAGCTTATGGACATCTTTTATCCCGTAAACATGTGCGCGGGTATGCATCCACTGATCAAAGGCACGCTGGTCCATATCGTGGCCCTTCACTATCCTGAGAGTCGAACAAAAATCTGTATAGGAAAGAAAGTCCACCTCCTGCTTCTCATTTTCATAATAGTATGAATAGTAAAGATTGGAGGAGTTTTCAACAAGAAAGGGGGACAAGGTGACGTAAAGCACTCTGCCTTTGAGTGTTTTCAGCTTCTCCAGGGTAAGAACCGTTTTTCCGCTGCCAGCCGAACCGATTATGATTACCGGAGGCCTGAGGCGGAACACCTCCTCCTGGTACTCGTCGAAAGATATAACCTTGTCAAGCAGGTGAAATCTGGTAACAGAGGGATTGACATAATTCAGTCCGGCAATATCATTATCATCAATAACATCAGGTGATTGAACCTCGACAAATTTTGCCTCATCAACCTTTGCCCCTCTCAGAAAGCGGGATTTGTCATACTCATGGTTGTATATGACCTCGAGCAGCAAAAGGCACATCCTGTCTCGATGCCTCGCGAACCTGAACAGCAGCCTGTTCTCCTTATCCAGCCTGGCCCGGTAATATCCGGTGCCGGGCATCTTCTTTACATCTGCAGAACTGAAATCAGACCGGGCCAGTTGCTCAGCAACCTTGTCAAACTGCCTGCCTGCCTTTTTATAATCCAGGTCACTGTAATAAAGTAAATCCATTACTATCTTGCTTCTTTTATGCGTAGTGCCCAAAACGCATGTCACTATAATAAAGTAGCTCCTTTACCGGTTGCTCCGTGACAATGAGCCCCATTTCAACATCATGATCTGCCTGATACAAGATTAGCAATAATTCAGGACTATCGGAAAAATAGTTTTCAACAAGCAGAAAACATCTTGATTATCACTACGGTTTATAATGAGCAGTATCTGACGAATGCTCTCGTTGTTTTTCTTGCTCATGGTAACTTTATAATATTATTCTCTCTTTCTATCTTATCAAGCATCTCCCGGTTTTTGCGGTGCTGGTCTGCGGTGGTTTTTTTTCGATTTTGAATTCCACGGTCAGCCAGTCGCCGCAGCCGCCAAACACCACTGCGAGCAGGAAAACCCAGGGATATAAACCTGATGGTGATCTTTAAATTGCCCAGGTGCCTCATTTGCATGTTTTACAGCTTGCCTCCTGTTAATTGCCAGGTACCTGGGATGCTTTAGTTTTGATAGGGCCGGAGCGGCAAATAGTTGCTAACGACGCAGGTGGAGGTGGTTAAATTTCATTGGGCGGTTCACCGGTTGAAACGAGCTTTGTGAAGTCGTTTATTGTCAGATTTATGGGTATTGAATGGAGGTTGGCTGAGCCTGGTCCCGGCAAGAAATGTTTTATTGATAATGTGAGAATGATGTAACTAATTTACATAGTTATGTAATAGTTAGCGAAAAGGATTGATATACTTTTATATAATGGAAATATATCCGTACAATAAAATTAAAAAAATGAAAACTTCAATTTTAACACTCTCTTTATCAATATTAATGATTGGGGCTATGTTTACCAATTGTCAGTCACTTGCTTCAAAAGAAGATAAAGCTTTCGACAAAGTGCAGGAGGCTGAAAACAATTTAGCAGAAGTTCAAAGTGATTCAGTTAAGTTACAGCAGGACATAATTTCTGTATATCAAAAATTTATTAAAGAATCCGAAGACAGGATTAACGCAAATGAAAAAAACATAGCTGAAATTAAAGCAAAAATTACTGCCGCAACAAAAGAAGAAAAATCCAGGTACGAGAAGAAATTAGCACAAATGGAACAAAAAAACAAGGAATTGCAAATAAAAGTTATCAATTACAAAAACAAACAGATTGATGATTGGGGAGAAAAACAGGATGAATTCAGAAAAGACCTGGATGAACTTGGTAGTGCAATTGCAAATTTTTTTGATAAAGAAGAATAATAAATTGGGGAAACTTTGATGCTATTTAAAAAATTGAATTAAGAAAGGATGATGAAATGAACTATTTATATGTATTAATTCCTTTGGTATTAATATTTATTATGGGAATAAGAATTGTAAGGCCAACACATCGCGGCCTTATCGAGCGGCTTGGGAAATATCAGAAACTGGCCAACCCAGGTTTCCATTGGATAATACCTGTTGTTGACCGAATCTATTTGGTTAACATTACAGAACAAATGGTTGATGCCGAACCCCAGGAAATCATTACGAACGATAACCTGAATGCAAAAAGGCTCAACTTATGATGTTGACAATTACCAGTGGCAGATAGTAAACCTTGCCCGTACCACGCTCCGTAATATTATAGGTACACTTACGCTTAAATCTGCCAACAGTGAGCGTGGGAAAATAAACACCGAATTGCATGAAACCTTGCATAAAGAAACTAAAAATTGGGGAATTGAAATTATAAGAACGGAGTTAAAACAAATTGATCCACCTTCGGATGTTCAGGAAACAATGAATAAAGTGGTAAAAGCCGAAAATGAAAAAATAGCAGCGATAGATTCGGCCACTGCAGCAGAAACTGTTGCCGACGGGGTGAAACGTGCTAAGATTAAAGAAGCAGAAGGTTATAAGCGTGCTAAAATTTTGCATGCCGAAGGTGAAGCTGAGGCAATAAAACTGGTAAATGAAGCCGCCAACAAATATTTTATAGGTAACGCTCAAATGTTGCGAAAACTGGAAGCTTTAGAGGCATCTTTGGGTAACAATGCAAAAATAGTAATTCCAACAGGTTCTGAATTAGTAAATATAATCGGAGACATGGCAGGAATAGTGCCTTTAACTATGAAACAATCAGAAATTTTAAAATAATTAGAGTCTTCCCCTGCCATCGGCAAGTAATTCCGAGGCATGCCAGTAGGGTGTTGATATTACCGCCGCCCCCACTCCTATCGCATACGAAAGTGTACCGCTGGTTATTTGAGCCTCGTTTAAATAGGGTGTTATATTATATATCGGTAGCCGACAAATATTTGAAAAGGTCTTTAACATCTATAAGTGAGTCCACTACAAAAAATCAAAAAATATTGTTTACCGCAGATTTAGCGGATATTCTTAGATTATAAAATCCTCTTGATCAGTCATTTTTATTTGTGAAAAATCTACGATATATGCTGGAAAATACTTTTTAGAGTGGACTCATAAATTCATTTAAAAAAACTACATGTTTTTCCAATTAAAGATTTTTAATCAGGCGCATTAAAAAAATGCGGTATTCTTCACCCGAGTGCCTCAATACGTTGGGATGGGTTTTGCCCAAAATCATATAAATCACATTGGGCTGTTTTTCAATCACTTTTGGCAAAGCTTTAATTACTGTTTTAATGCCTTTGTTGCGACCAATAAAACCAAATGTTGTGAGTATTTTCTTGTTTTCAAGCTTAAGCTCATTTTTTGATTTTTCGGCACTGAATTGCAGGTCAGGAACACCATGGTCCACAAACACGATTTTCCCTTCCGGAACGTCGTAAATATTAAGTAACTAAGGACGCGGGTTTTAAAGATGAACTAAAATGTGCATTTTTGATTTTTCCAAATCAGCATTTTGCATCTCTTTTGTTTTAAGTTGAAATAAAGGTATTGGAATAATCAGGGCAATGCGTTATATGATTGATGGTTTAAGTTACATCATTCACACATTTTCAAGTGTATCGCGTCTTTTGTTTTTTAAATTTTTAAAATGCGTAGGTGTAAGGCCGGTAATTTTTTTAAATTGATTTGACAGATGGGCTACACTACTGTAGTGCATTTTGAAAGCAATCTCAGAAAGGTTTAGCTCATCGTAAACAATGAGTTCCTTTACCTTTTCGATTTTATGGGTCAGATAGAATTTTTCAATGGTAATTCCTTTTACTTCTGAAAAAAGATTGGCCATATATGTATAGTCGTAATTGAGTTTTTCACTTAGGTAATCTGACAGGTTAACTTTTATTAGTTCTTCGCTGTAATGTACCAGTTCTATAATTGCATTCTTTATTTTCTCTACCAGGATGCTTTTTTTGTCATCCATCAGTTGCAGTCCTGATTTTCTTAATTCAGAATCCAATTGCTCCAACTGTTCAGGTGGTATATCCCCAATTATATCTGCCTCTCCAATTCTTACATAAATATATTTCAGTCCGAGTTTTTCAAGTTCACTCTTAACCACCATCTAGCAGCGGATACAGAGCATATTTTTGATGCACAATTTCAAGAATATAAATCATTTATGGATTAATATCTAAAATGTAAAGTTAGGTCTTATCCGCAAATAAACAGTAAATTTATACCAGGATTTCATCCTAAACCTCTAAACCTCCACATCAAACAATCCGCCATATCCAGAGGAAGAATCAATAGCCTGTTGCTTATTAGTTTTCGCCGGGATCGCCGGTCGGATTACTGATTATCAAAACATGTTTTTAAATTTGGTGCTTTCAACTGTCGAAGAAAAGTTTAAATTTTAGTGACCTGGCAGAGTTCACCACAGCTTTGCCGATGGGGAACCCCATGCTTCCTGGTTGGAAATAATAAATTTTACATGATATTTCGAGGTTCTTCCCCGGGGTAGTTCATTCTTTATCGCCCCATAATTTTTTAATTATGAATTTTTCCATTTCAACAAGGGAAAAAACAGCTAAACCGGCTCCCAGTGGAAATAACCAATAAGTTCTTTCTATGGGCACGGTATCAAAGAATAAGTTCATAAAGGGCACATAGACAAAAATCATCTGCAGCAATATCAGTGCTCCGGCAGCGATAAAAATGTACTTATTGTTGAAAAAACCTTTACCCAGGCTCGGAAGCCTGATTTTCCTGCAGTTGAATAAATAGAACAATTGACCGCCCACAAGTGTATTGACGGCAATAGTCCTTGCCATGGTCTCATCCACATCCAGGGAAAGCATATAATTAAACATCATGAGGGTTAGTCCACCGATAAGGAATGAAACAAAAGCAATTCTCCAGATAAATAATTTTCCTAATATGGGTTCACCGGGTTTTCGTGGTTGACGTTCCATAATCTTTTCCTCCATAGGCTCAACAGCAACGGCCAGTGCCAGGGTAACAGCAGTAACCATATTTACCCAAAGGATTTGTGCCGGGGTGATAGGCATAATGATTCCAAGCAAAATAGCTGACATTAGCACCAGGGCTTCGGCTCCATTAGTCGGCAGTATAAAAAGCAAGGATTTGCGGATATTGTCATATACTGTCCGGCCTTCTTCAACAGCATAAACAATAGTGGCAAAATTATCATCGGTCAGCACCATTTCTGAAGCGTCTTTTGATACCTCCGTACCTTTAATGCCCATGGCAATACCAATGTTTGACTTTTTCAGTGCAGGAGCATCATTTACTCCGTCACCCGTCATGGCACAAAGCTTACCATTTTTCTGCAATGCAGTTACCAGTTTCAGTTTATGTTCCGGACTGGTCCGGGCATATACATCATACTGATCAACCACCTCACTGAACTGATCATCACTCATTTTCTCAAGTTCTTTTCCGCACATGACTTTTTCACCGTCTCCGATCCCTATTTCCTTACCTATGGTTATTGCAGTTATGGCATGGTCGCCGGTAATCATTTTTACCTGTATTCCCGCGCTTTTACATTCTTGTATTGCCTGAATAACTTCATCACGAGGAGGATCTATGATGCCGGCAAAACCCAGAAAAATTATATTACCATCCAGATCGCCTTTTTCAAGTACCCGGAGGCCTTTATCCATTTTTTTAAACGCTGCACCTAATATCCGTTCTCCCCTGGCTGCAACCTCATAAATTTTGTTTTCCCAAAAATCCCGGTCAATATCCTTCTCTCCTTCGGCAGTAAATTGTTTATTGCACATTTCTAACAATATTTCCGGAGCCCCGGTGATAAATGTAAATACTTCATCATCTGTTTTATTCAGAGTGGCCGAATACTTATTCTCAGATTCAAAAGGAATACTGTCAAGACGTTCAGTTTTAAACTCTTTTAATCCTGCTTTGTAACTTAAAGCAAGCAAAGCCCCTTCAGTGGGAGTTCCTGTAAGTTTCCAGTTCCCCTTTTCATTTTTATTGATCTCTGAATTGTTGCTAACCCTGACGGCTTTCAGGAATTGCCATAAAACCTTATCCTTTTCAGGGTCAATTTCTATTTCATTTTCAAAAATACCTCCCTCGGGTTTATACCCGATTCCTTCTACACTGTAATGGTTTTCTGCAGTGATAATGGTTTTTGCAGTCATTTCATTCCTGGTAAGGGTACCTGTTTTATCCGAGCAGATAACATTTATCGACCCCAGGGTTTCTACAGAAGGCAGGCGTCGTATTATCGCGTTTCTGGAAGCCATGCGCTGAACCCCAACGGCCAGGGTGATAGTCATGATGGCCGGCAAACCCTCCGGAATGGAAGCCACTATCAATCCGATTGCAGCCAGGAACAACTCATCGATTGTATAATCACGGAAGAAATATCCGAATGCAAAGAAGGCACTTGTAATTATCAGAATAATTAAGGAAAGCCATTTACCAAATTTTTCAATCTGCTGCAACAGGGGAGTGGTTATCTTTTCCACATCTGCTATCATCTGGTTTATTTTCCCTATTTCGGTTTTCACACCCGTATTAACGACCACTCCGGTAGCATTTCCATAGGTCACAAGGGTTCCTGAAAATGTCATGCAACTCTGATCTCCCGGTATGGAATCTTCTGAAACAGACTCAGTATTTTTATCTACGGGTGTTGACTCACCGGTAAGGGGTGATTCCTCTATGCGAAGGTCTTTTGAGTCAATAAGCCGGATATCAGCCGGTATTTTATCGCCCGATTTGAGCATTACGATGTCGCCAGGTACCAGCTCATCGGCATTTATTGTCTTTTTACTGCCATCTCTTTTAACCACTGCTTTCAAAGAAAGCATCTCCCGGATACCTTCCAGTGCTTTTTCAGCTTTACCCTCCTGGATGAATCCTATCAGGGCATTAACAATAATAACTGCCAATATAACCCATGTATCAATCCAGTGCCCTAAAAATGCCGTAATGACTGCTGCTGCCATAAGAACATATATCAGCACGTTATGAAACTGCATCAGCAGACGTTTCCATGCACGGCGCTTCTTGCCACGGGGAATTTCATTTCTGCCGTATTTTTCCTGTCTTTCTGAAATCTCATCCGAATCCAGACCTTTCTTTATGTCGCTTTGAAGTTTATTCAATACTTCCCTGGCATCTGTGGCATGCCATTTTTCAGTGGTTTCTTTCTTTGTTTGATCTGTCATCAGGTTATTGGTTTGTTATTAGTAATCATTTGCCGGGGTGCTGCATTCAGTTCTAAAGGCATCTGGAAACAAAAATAGAACCTTACCCTGATAATACCATAACGGGAATGAATTATGTAAGATTAAACAACAAGTTTGTCAGAAGATAATTTGATAGTGGGCGAGACAAAAAACTAAGTTCTGGGGCTTCACATCTTATCCCTGATTGGCTCCAAGCTCAATTCCCGCCTCCCTGGCAAGCAGTGCCTCTGCCATCTCAATACCAATATAGCCGGATCCTGATCTACCCGCAGTCTGTCACCCCAACCGTATAAGTTATGCCGTCGGAGCTGATGATAATATTTCCGCCGGTGTCGGTACGGTATATTTAGGATAAAATGGAGCTGGTACTTGTGGCCGGTCAGTTCACTTCCCCGAAAGGAAAAACCGTATTGACATGTATCTGTAACACCACGGAATTCGGGAACCCCGGGGGTCATGATCAGGCGGGCCATTCTGGTGCCAGTTGCCGCAGCCGCCAGGCACCGCTGCAAGCAGGAAAACCAGGTATATAACCCTGATGTTGACCGTGAATTTGCCTGGATGCCTTATTTGCATGTTTTACAGCTTGCCTCCTGTTAATTAATGGATACCAGGAATGTTTTAGTTTTGATGCGGCCAGAGCGGCAAATAGTTGTAAACGGTGCAGGTTGGGCAAAACAGCAATTTCACTGATCAGGAAAGTTTTGAGGTTAATATATATACTCTCAATCACTTTTACAACAGTATTGAGAGTATTGAATTTATCAAAAAAGAAATATTCACCATAAGCGCCGTTTACTTTGTCTTCCCAAAGCCTNTAACCTTGANAGAACATAAGGTGTTATCTCAGATAACTCAGATTCATCCAGCACATCACTTTCCTCTTTATAAATAGATTTTTGCTCAAGATACTTGATCAAAGATCTATTAGATATTTCAAGGAAACTTGCGAGTTTTAAAATTTCTTTAGGTATTTCAGGACTAAGCTTCTTATTTGGTCTGTTTATTTCTTTTGCTACTCTTTTATGGGTATCTGATACTACTCGATGCTTATAGCCTTCCTTTTCAATCTTGTACTTAAGCTGTTCAAGTTTTACAAAAGCTAAAGCAGTTGAATAAAGTTTCTTGTCCTTGTATTGAATTTTAAGGTCAAATAATAATTCATCTAAATTTTCCTGGCTAAACTTATCGCATTTAAAGAATTTTTCTATTTCAGGAAAGGATTGGACTAAGTTTATGGGTGGCTGTGTTACGTTATTCTTTTGCGCGTATTTTGGTAGCTTTGAGGAGGAATCTTTACTTTTTTTTATTACTGGCTTCTCTCCTGAAGGATAAGAGGGTTTTGTTTTTTGATCTTGTTTATTATTTCGTTTTGGACCTTTTTCCCTGGCTTGTCTTTTCAAAACAGGTTCATATTCATATATAGATTTATTTACATTTTCCGGTATCCCCATAGTATCCAAATCAAGGATATGGGCAATTGATCCTGCTTTTTTTATTGATTTGTCTTCATTATCATAGCAATAAAAATAACCTTTGCCATCACAAATAGAACAATTTGGATTATTCCCTTGACATTTACAATCACTTATTTGTTCTGGATTTTTCATTAAAAAACGGCTATTATTATTTTCCATGAAACGGTTTCAGCAATATAATCAAAATAATCAAAAGAAGTAAATAATACTTTGATATCTTTTTTGGATACAAAAACCAAACCACATGACACCTTGCTTTACTTATGAGTCTTAATTGACTGGCTGCCTCCAAATTTTACATACGGGGTTACCGAAAATCCGGCATACTTAAGTCTTAATTTATATGGGAAAAAGCTGGTTCTGGAGAATTGGCAACCGCAGAACACTGCATCGTCGGTCGGGTTATCCTATATAAAGCGCAGGGAGACGGGCAAGATATGTTTTATTGATAATGTGTGAATGATGTAACTAATTTAAATAGTTATGTAATAGTTAGCGAATAGGATTGATATACTTTTATATAATGGAAATTAAGGACATGGATGAACTAGGTAGTGAAATTGCATATTTTTTTGTTAAAGAATAATATTAGTTGGCTTTGGCTTTAATAGTATTCCAATTAACGACTCCAAAATTTAAAAATCATGAAAAATTCTCTTTATGTCATCGCCGGGTTACTATTAGTAATTTGGGGATTAATATACTGGGGATTTAACTCTTCTTCAGGAATCCTGCACACGCTGCTTGTAGCAGCCGGGGTTATTATACTTATACGATTGATTTTTAATAAACAATTATCAAAATAACGTTAGACATCAATATTGGTTTATTAATAATATTCCGCACAAAATGAATGCAACCTTTGACACGGAAAAACCTGGTAAACCAGAAAAACAAACCAAAAATAAATACCCACAACTAACCGATTCCGATTTGCATTATAATGTGTTTATGAAAATGACTTGTTGAGGTGATATTTTACAGGTAACGCTCAAATGTTGCGAAAACTGGAAGCTTTAGAGGCATCCTCAGGTAACAATGCAAAAACAGTAATTCCAAAAGGATATGAATTAGTAAATATAATCGGAAACATAGCAGGAATAGTGCCTTTTACTTTAAAACAAACAGGAATTTTAAAATAATTACAATGAAAAAAGGAACAGTTAAATTTTACAATGATTCTAAAGGATTCGGATTTATTAAAGATGCGGATTCTCCCAATGAATACTATGTTAATTCATTAGGATCAAAAGGAAGTATCAGGGAAAATGATAAAGTAAGCTTTGAGCTGGAAAAAGGGCAAAAAGGCTTAAATGCAGTGAACGTTAAACTTCTATAGCCCGGTTAATAAAGAATTCAGTTTAAATTTGGGGATTTTAGCCAAGAATTCTGTTGTAAACTTTCAAATAACCCTCTATCATTTTTTGGCGGCTAAACATTGATGATGCCCACTCGGTACATTGATACCGGTTAATGGAGCTTATATTGTTAACTGCTTCAATTGCTTCATCTGTATCAGAAACCAGGAAGCCTGTTTTTTCATGAAGAATTAATTCGGGCATAGAGCCCAGGTTAAAAGCTATTACCGGAGTACCGCAGGCCATAGCTTCAACAACACTCAGTCCGAAAGGTTCCGGAAAACCAATGGGATGTAAGAGTGCACATGCCTTGCTTAAAAGGATAAGCCTGTCCTTTGGGCCTGAATTGCCAACATACACAATATCGTCATTGTTAATATAAGGTTGTACTTTTTGATTAAAGTATTCCTGATCCTGAATTAACCCGGCAATGATAAGCTTTCTTTTAGTTTTTTTAGCAATTTCTATCGCTTCATAAGTTCCTTTTTCCGGATGTATCCTTCCAAAAAACAGTAGGTAATCTTCCGGCTCCAGGTTGAAAATAAACTCATTGATATTAATGCCATTATATACAGTTGCAGCGTAATCAAGTTCCGGGTTTCGATCGGAGTTACTTATAGAAACATAATGGCTGGAGTTGTTGTATTTTTTATATACCGGAATAATTTTGGGAGATGAAAAACCATGAATGGTAGTAACCATTGGTGTTTTGATTAATCTTGAATAGGTGAGCGGTAAAAAGTCAAAATTGTTATGAATTATATCAAAATTATCTGCCTGTTCCATTAAATGACTAATATGCAGGCATTCCGCTACCTTAGGGTCAATAGACGAATCTTCGGCACAAGGGCGTTCGCATATCGAGGACAGTTTCCCTTTAGTTACAGAATTACCTGTAGCAAATAAAGTTACCTCAAATCCTTTTTCAACCAATCCCTCGGCAATATTTGAGGCAACTTGTTCCCACGGCCCGTATTTTAGCGGCGGTGTTCGCCATGTTACGGGTGAAAGTATTGCAATTTTCATCTGTTTAAATTTTATAAATCTATGGTCANATGGAATATCNATGCTTAATTATANTTTTTAAACATGAAATTCTTCATATGCCTGCAATACCGTTAAATGAGAGATTAAATATGCCAATGAGCTTTCGGCTCCCTGATTGCGGTTTATCCCATAACTCTCAAAGCCATCACAACAGCCTTTGGTTTCAAAATCGTACAAACTCATCCTGAGATCGTTTTCACCTAAAAACCACAAAAATGAAGTATATAGTTTGTTCAGGTATTCTTTATCTTTCGTTACATGAAAAGCCTGGTGATACATTAAAACCATGGCCATTGCATCAATGGGCTGTTGCGCGAATATGGAGCGTTCACCGTCTTTTTTATACCATTTTTCATTACCTATTATCGATAGATAATTCTCGTTAAGTGTATGTTTAGTAAGGAATTGTAAAGAATCTATTGCTACTTCCAGGACTCTGTCTTCATTAAGGATTTCTGCCGAATGAAGAAGCGCCAGAGGCAATATGCCATTATCATAAGCAAGCAACGCCTCAAACCATTTCCAATCAGCCGATTCGTTTTCTTCGTAATGTTCAACCAGGTTATGCGCCATGTTCCGGAGCCTTTCTGTCATGGAATCATCTGCCGGATTGGTTTTGAGGTAATAACATACCCCAATCATAGTATTAGCGATGCTTCTTATGGATTTTAATTTTTCGAAATTAGGGGCCGCGTTAAAAAATACCAGCCGGCCTGTCTGGTAATAGGCATCGTTGGGGGCATTGCCCATTAAATAACCTAAAGCCCAAATAGTACGCCCGAAAGAATCTTCAGAACCAAGCTCATCAAGATAATTTCTGCTAAAGCTCAAAAAATTCCTGAAAGTACCATCCTTATTTTGCATATAATGGATATAACTCAAATAAATGGGCGATAATTCGAGTGCGCGAATATCTTTCATTTGTCTGTATGCCATCAACACCATCAGCAAGGCCCGGGAATTATCATCAAGGCAATAGCCCTCTTTTAAGTTTGGAATACCAAACTTAGCATGTTGAATAATACCTGTATCGTCTGTTAACCTGTTAATATGAATCAGGGAAAAAGGTGGCAGGATAAGTGAATCCAGAATTGTGTCCTTTTTTTCCAATTCTGCGACGTCAACCATCATTGCCTGTTCGGCAAGGGCAATATATTTCTCACCTGTTTTTGGCCATGTTATTTTCATGCCATATTCCCTGGCTTTACTTTTAAGCTTCTTAAGTTCAGCAGGGTTGTCAAGTAGTTCTGTTAAAATTGAGGTTAGTTCATCTGGATCATTGAAATTGAAGAGTCTTCCCCTGCCATCGGCCAATAATTCCGAGGCATGCCAGTAGGGTGTTGATATAACCGCCGCCCCCACACCTATCGCGTACGAAAGAGTACCGCTGGTTATTTGTGCCTCGTTTAAGTAGGGTGTAATATATATATCGGTAGCCGACAAATATTTGAACAGGTCTTTAACATCTAAAAATTCATTTAAAAAAATTACATGTTTTTCCAATTGAAGGTTCTTAACCAGGCGCATTAAAAAAATGCGGTATTCTTCGCCCGAGTGCCTCAATATGTTGGGATGGGTTTTACCTAAAACCATATAAATCACATTGGGGTGATTTTCAATCACTTTTGGCAAAGCTTTAATTACTGTTTCAATGCCTTTGTTACGACCAATAAAACCAAATGTTGTGAGTATTTTCTTGTTTTCAAGCTTAAGCTCATTTTTTGATTTTTCGGTACTGAATTGCAAGTCAGGAACACCATGGTCCACAAACACGATTTTCCCTTCCGGAACATCATAGATATTGACTAAAAATTCAATAGCCTTATGGCTCATTACCACTATTTTGTGTGCCATTTTACAGATTTCCTGTAAAACAGCCTTTTCATTATATGATGGTGCTTTAAGTATGGTATGTAGTGTAACAATTAGCGGTACTTCCAATCGATGCAACAGGGGTAAAATATATACCCCGTTCTGACCGCCAAATATACCAAACTCATGTTCGAGTATACAAAGATCTGCTCCACTTATATTAATGAACCTGACTGCCTGAATATAATCTTCCTGATGTTCCTGCCTGATTGTTAGTTTTACCTCTTCGGGGTATTCATAAATATTTGTAAAGTCGTTTAATGCCACAACAAAACCATCATTAGAAAATCCGGCTATTTTATTGTTGACAACAACTGAATTAAACAGATTATTGGTAAATGTACCAATGCCGCATTCTCTTGGAGGGTATGTGCCAATAAAAGCTATCTTCATTAGTTTGATTTAAATAAATACTATATTCGCCAAGAAGTAAATCTTCTTAAACAGATAACACCAATATTAATTGTCTGAACAGGCGCCCTATAATTCGCTTCTTTTATTTTTTTCTGCACGCTTGGCTTCTTTAACTGCCCTTTTCTCTTTCAGGTTCTTGACCGGCGCTTTCTTAGTGTTCTTATTATTCTCATTTCCTTTTTTCATAATATTGATTATTAGAATTATCCGTAAAGCTTATAATGTATTCTTATTCTGACATCTGACTGAACAATTAATATTCCTAAATTGAAATTGTCTCATACCCGCTTTTAATTACGGTCGAAATCATTTTAAATCTCTCATTTGCTTTGACATTATTTGATGTATGGGCTGGGATTATTATACCCTCGCCTGTTTTAAGCATATTTGATTTTTTATCAATTATTACTTCAGCAGCACCTTCAATAATCTGAATAAAAGTATCAAAAGGGGATATTTTTCCTGAGAGGGTTTCTCCGATGTCAATTGCAACAATGGTGACATTACCGGTGGTCTTTCGTATTATTGTCCTGCTTACCACTGAATTAGGCACATACTCGATTATTTCAACTAAAATGTGCATTTTTGATTTATCCAAATCAGCATTTTGCATCTGTTTAGTTTTAATTTGAAACAAAGGTATGGCAAACTACCTGGCAATGCGTTATACGATTGATGGTTTAAGTTACATCATTCACACATTACTGAATTTTTGCCTTAAACCATAAACGGTCCTGAAATGGTAGCCATATACTGCAAATGTTACCGCATCTGCAAACAATCCGGGTTTTTTTATCAGAGTCCAAATCAGCAATTTCCAATATTCAAGTCTTCCTTTATTAACTATACCAATAACAAACATCGATTTTAAAAAAGCCTTAATAAGTGTGAAGTTTATCCTGTGTCTCTTTTTGTAACGCCGGTTGTAGTTCAGAAACATCTGCCGTATTCTTTTATAATAAGGTTTAGTTGCATAAATAGTGTTAATTATCTTTCTATAACCGTTCATCAATTCGCCGTATTCCATTTTTGGAACAAAATTCATTGATGAGTCGGTATTATTCCCGGTGGCTTCATTTGTCAGCCTGTTTTCTGCTGCCAGCTTCTTATATAACAGAGTATTTTTGGGGGCGTTCAATAAACCAACCATTGCTGAAACAATTCCACTTTTTTGTATAAAATTGATTTGTCGTTCAAAAACGCTGAGGGTATCACTGTCGAAACCCACGATAAACCCTCCCGAAACCTGCATCCCTGTATTTTGTATTTTAATTATGGACTGCAGCATATCCCGGTTTTGGTTTTGTACTTTATTGCATGCCTGAAGGGATATATCATCTGGCGTTTCAATACCTATGAAGGTTGAAGTAAATCCTGTCTCCACCATTAACGAAATAAGCTCTTCGTCATCGGCCAGATTAATAGAACTCTGAATATTAAAAGCAAATGGAAATTTGTGTTTCTCCATCCAACTTTTTAAAGAAGGGAGCAAGCCTGATTTGATCTCTTTCTTATTACCAATAAAATTATCATCGACAATGGAGACAGAACCACGCCAGTTTAAACGGTATAAAGAATCAAGTTCCTGGATAATCTGACTGGTCTTTTTTAACCTGACTTTATGGCCCAACAGGGATGTTATTTCGCAAAACTCGCAGGAAAAGGGGCAGCCGCGGGAAATCTGAATGCTCATAAAAGCATATTTCTTTATCGGCAGCAAATGAAAGTCAGGAACGGGTGAAAGAGAAAGATCTGCAAATTTTTCTGTTTTATATATCTTTTTTGCGCAGCCGGAGGATAAATCGTTTAAAAACTGGGGCAATGTAATTTCTGCTTCGTTTAATACAAAATGGTCAATCTGTGAGTAATTATTGTATTCCTGTGTAAAAAGAGGGCCACCGGCAACTATTTTGGTTCTATGATTAATACAGGCTGAAATTACTTTGCTCACTGATTCTTTCTGAATGTACATGGCACTGATAAATACATAGTCAGCCCATTCAATCTCCTTTTCATCAAGTTCTGACACATTCAAATCTATAAGTTTCTTTTGCCATGTTTTTGGCAACATGGCTGAAACAGTGATTAAACCAAGAGGGGGAACAGCTGCTCTTTTTGAAATAAATTTCAAGGCATGTTTGAAACTCCAAAAGGAATCAGGGTATTGCGGATATATCAGTAATATTTTCATGATTTTCCTCAAATTTTATTGCACGCTTTCGCGCAAAATAATAGGTTTTATTAAAGAAGTGTTATTAACCAGAAGGTTTAGGTATAAACTTAAACCTGTTTTAAAACCTGGACTTTAAATGACCAGTAATTTAACATGTATAAGTAAATTGTGGCAAAGTTCGTAAATCACCTGTGTAGTCCTGTTATAGAATTATCAAAAATTCTTACATTATTCACACATCCTCGAGCGAATTACGTCTTTTGTTTTTTAGGTTTTTGAAGTGTGAGGGGGTTAATCCGGTTATTTTTTTAAATTGATTCGACAGATGGGCTACACTACTGTAATGCATTTTAAAGGCAATCTCAGAAAGGTTCAGCTCATCGTAAACAATGAGTTCCTTTACCTTTTCGATTTTATGGGTCAGATAGAATTTTTCAATGGTAATTCCTTTTATTTCTGAAAAAAGATTGGCCATATATGTATAGTCGTAATTGAGTTTTTCACTCAGGTAATCTGACAGGTTAACTTTTATTTGTTCTTCGCTGTAATGTACCAGTTCTATAATTGCATCCTTTATTTTCTCTACCAGGATGCTTTTTTTGTCATCCATCAGTTGCAGTCCTGATTTTCTTAATGCAGAATCCAATTGCTCCAATTGTTCCGGCGGGATATCCCCAATTATATCCGCTTCTCCAATTCTTACATAAATATATTTCAGCCCGAGTTTTTCAAGTTCACTCTTAACCACCATCTGACAGCGGATACAGACCATATTTTTGATGTACAATTTCAAGAAGAAAAAGCATTTATAAATTAATATCTGAAATGTAAAGTTAGGTCATATCTGCAAATAACCAGAAAATTTATATGAAATAGTCAAGACTTAATCTGACGGTTATGGTGTTATCGTTACCGGCGAGGAAAAGTATAACAAGAAAAACGATCCTCCTCCTTATCCTTGCCTTCTCCTTTTCGGTCGCTTATGCGCAACGGAGCATTGACCCGGAGAGTTGCATTCCTTTCGAAGTATAATGATGTCAGTATCCCCAATGAGAGGGGCACGACATTCAGCTTTACCGATGATTTTGAGCTTCAGGGGCCTGCAATTCCAATCAGACTGAACCTGAGCTACATCTTTGCTGAAAAGAATCATCTTTTGCACTGTCTGCCCTGTCGGGCTGGCATGGGAGTTTTAACAGAGTGATCCGGAATGACCGGTGCATATGCATCACCTTATTGCAGCGCGGCGACTGCATCATTAAAGTCGGCAAAGCGGAACTAAAAACAATATAACCTATATTTTTTGATTTGTTTGATGAGGTTTTGGTTTTAGTAGGTTGGGGTTTTTCTTCTTTCTTTAATTTAAACCCACAATTTGAGCAACTTTCTGCCTTGTCGCTGATTTCTTTATTACATTCTGGACAATTTATTAATGCTATGATAATGTGATTAGAAGTTTGTGGATAAATAAACAAGATAACCATTATTTCATTAAAATCAAAAACCCCGTCCTGATTCAACTCGGAACGGGGTTTTAATATTCGTTATAATTATATATAACATTATCACGTCGAAGCCGCCTATGTTGGGGGAGCGGTGACTGATGGCGTAGGTCTTCGTGTCGAGCAGCTCGGCCGGGGACTTCTCCACGTCGTAGCCGAGGGTCGTGAGGAAGGGGAGCATCCAGAAGTTGCGGGTTTCGGT
>SL_3KL_010_SEDDRAFT_10002115_pt1 | contig 18173 bp, 15 predicted proteins | sample SodLakKL_010_SED_2_FD_10381 | JGI IMG/M metagenome (IMG submission 10381) | reverse complement strand
CTCGATCCCAAGACCGCCGTCCTCGTCGAATCTATCGCCTCGGTCGATTTCATCGCAACCAGGGATGAGACCGAGGCGCTCATCCTCGAAAATACCCTCATCAAGCAGCACCAGCCGAAGTACAACATCGATCTCAAGGATGCAAAGAGCTACGCCTTCATCCACCTCTCCGATGATCCCTTCCCGAGGATCGGGATCGCACGAAAGACCGGGGCGAAAGGGACCTACTTCGGCCCTTTCGTCTCCGGAAGGGAACGGGATCGCCTCCTTGCCGCGGCAAAGAAGATCTTCGGGCTCAGATCCTGCCGGCGTCTCCCGAAGCGTGCCTGTCTCCGGTACCATATCGGGACATGCCCGGCACCATGCATCGGCGCGATCACCGAAGAGGCATATGGAGAGAGGGTTGACCAGGCGGTCGAGGTCCTGAAGGGGAGGGTGAAGGGGCTGATCACCCGGCTTGAGGAGGAGATGAAGGAGCGATCCGTTGCCTGTGACTTTGAGGGTGCAATCAGGCTCCGGGAGACGATCACTGCACTGACCCATCTCTCAGGGCGCCGGATGATGAGACCGAAACGGGAGCATGAAGGGGATCTCATCAACTACCGGATAAGCGGGGGTGAGGTCTTCCTCCTCCTCTTCCACCAGAGAAACGGGACTCTTGTAGATAAGGAGGAGTTCCGGTTCCCGGAATCCCCCGATTTCCTCTCCGAATTCATCGTCCAGTACTACAGTGACCATGAGGTTCCGGAGGAGGTGATCATCCCGGCTGCCGTCGATGACGCCATCAGCGGGTACCTGGCACGCCTCCGAGGAAAGAGCGTCGCTGTGACGGTTCCGAAGCAGGGGCAGAAACGGGATCTCCTTGAGATAGCTGCAAAAAATGTCGATCTCACCTGGTTTGCCGGGGAAGAGCGGGTACATGCCCTTAAAAAAGCCCTGAAACTACCGAAACCCCCCGCCATCATCGAATGTTTCGACATCTCCCATCTTGCAGGAACCGCCACCGTCGGGTCGATGGTGCGGTTTACGAACGGCCGGCCTGATAAGAGGCAGTACCGGCGGTACTCGATCAAGACGGTTATGGGGATCGATGACCCCGCTGCGATCCGGGAGATCGTCTCCCGGCGGTACAGGCGGCTCATTGATGAGGAGCGTGATCTTCCCGATCTCATCCTCGTTGATGGGGGGAAGGCACAGCTTGCGGCGGCATATGCAGCATTGCGCAAGCTTGACCTTACCATCCCGGTAGCGGCCCTTGCCAAGCGGGAGGAGGAGATCTATCTTCCAAATATTCCCTATCCGATCCCGGTACCGCACGATGATCCCGCATCCCTCCTCCTTCAGGAGATCCGGGATGAGGCACACCGTTTCGCCATCACCTATAACAGGCTGAAGCGAAAGAAGAAGGTTATACCATGAGGTTCACACTCCGGGCAGACTTCTCCCCACGCGGCTCCCAACCCGCTGCGATCCGTGGGCTGACGGAAGGCTTTGAATCAGGGATGACGAAGCAGACCCTCCTTGGGGTCACCGGCTCCGGAAAGACCTTCACCATCGCTAATGTGATCAACCGTATCCAGAAGCCGACCCTCGTCCTTGCCCATAACAAAACCCTCGCTGCCCAGTTATACAATGAGTTTCAGGATTTCTTCCCTGAGAACCGGGTGGAGTACTTCGTCTCGTATTATGATTATTATCAGCCTGAGAGCTATCTGCCGCAGAAGGATCAGTATATTGAAAAAGATGCGGATATCAATGCAAAGATCGAGCAGATGCGCCTCTCGGCAACCGCCTCACTCCTCTCCCGGCCTGATACCATCATTGTCTCGTCCGTCTCCTGCATCTATGGTCTTGGAAATCCCGAGCATTTCGGAAACCTCGGCTTTGAGCTCCGGTGCGGGGAGCGGATCGCGAGGAGTGATCTCATCGGCCGGCTTGTTGAGATCCAGTTTGAACGCAATGATACAGAACTTGCACCCGGGAGATTCCGTGTCCGGGGCGACACCATCGAGATCATCCCGGGGTACTACAATGATATCATCAGGATCGAGCTCTTCGGGGATGAGATAGACCGGATATCGGAGATTGAGAAGACCGGAGGCAGAAGGCTCAAGACGATGGAGTACTTCCATGTCTATCCCGCCCGTCACTTCGTCATCCCTGAAGAGGAGAAGAAACGGGCAATCACATCGATCAGGGCGGAGCTTGAAGAGGTCCTCCCGACCCTTGGGATGATCGAGGCGCACCGGCTGCGGCAGCGTACCCTCTTTGATATCGAGATGATCGAGGAGACCGGGAGCTGCAAAGGGATCGAGAACTACTCCCGCCACTTTGATGGGCGAAATGCGGGTGAACAGCCGTACTGTCTCCTTGATTACTTCGGGGATGACTTCCTGATGATCATCGATGAGAGCCACCAGACCCTCCCCCAGGTCAGGGGGATGTATAATGGCGACTACTCACGGAAGAAGAGTCTCGTGGAGTACGGATTCCGGTTGCCAAGCGCCTTTGACAACCGGCCCCTGAAGTTCCATGAGTTCGAGGCATATATGAAGAAGGTCATCTTCGTCTCGGCGACCCCCGGCGGGTATGAGGGGGAGCATGCCGATCAGGTTGTCGAGCAGATCATCCGGCCGACGGGCCTCGTCGATCCGGTTGTGGAGATCCGGCCGATTGAAGGGCAGACACAGGATCTCCTTGCCGAGATTCGAAAAACCATTGATCAGGGTGACCGGTGCCTCGTCACCACCCTCACCAAGCGGCTCGCCGAAGAGCTGACCGACTATTTTGTAGAACAGGGGATCAAAACCCGGTACCTCCACTCCGAGATACAGACGCTCGAACGGACCGAGATCATCCGGCAGCTCCGGCTCGGGACTTTTGATGTCCTTGTGGGGATCAATCTGCTTCGTGAAGGGCTTGATATTCCTGAGGTCGGGTTCGTCGGGATACTTGATGCCGATAAGGAAGGGTTCCTCAGGAATGAAAAGAGCCTTATCCAGACGATTGGGCGAGCGGCACGGAACGTCAACTCACATGTCGTCCTCTATGCCGACCGGATGACCGACTCAATCCGGCGGGCCGTCGCCGAGACCGAGAGGAGACGAAGGATCCAGATCGCTTTCAATGATGAGCATGGGATCATCCCTGCGACGATCCGAAAGCCGATCCGGGAGAAGGAGGTCGATCTCGATGATCTGGCTCACCTACCGAAGGCTGAGCTTCCAAACGTCATCATCCAGCTTGAAGCAGAGATGCGTGCCGCCGCCGAATCACTCGACTTTGAGCATGCAATAGAACTGCGGGAGGAGATCCGGCGGGCAAAAGAGATGATGGAGCAGTGAGGGGTGTATTCCTGCTCCCCTCGACCTTATCATCCCTACTCCCCGGAATAGACCCCTGTCTCTTTCGGGTCATCCCCGGAGGGCATGATGAATAACGCGAGGATATAGACGATGAGCCCTCCCCCGCTGGTAAAGAGGGTTCCGATCACCCACCCCAGCCGGACGAGGGATGGATCCCATCCGAAATACTCTGCAATGCCGCCACAGACCCCGCCAAGGAGTTTGTTTGTCGCTGATCTGGTCAGGCGTTCCTGCTGACTCATAGTCTGATTGATGGATGCCTAAGGTTGATGTACCTTTCCATACCCGGAAAAATGGTATACTCTGGAAAGCCATTATCTCCTACCATGGATAGTGAGAAGAATCCGGAGACTCCGGAGGCGATCAGAAGCCTCCGGATGGAGATGCCGGCATCATATGCCGATATGGAGGCCGATGCCGTCCGGACGGTGGAGATGATCCTTGCGCCCTATCCGAAGGCGGGAAGGATCTGGGATCTCCTCACCAGCGATGAGGAGGTCGCCGCCTACTGGAGGATGGCGAACTTCTTCACCGTCCGGCGGCTCGGGATGAATGATCATGGGGAGGTCCATGCTAAGATTGCGACCGCATCGGCGCTCACGATCCTCAGCCTCCTCATCGATGCAGGGGTTCAGCCCGATGTCGTCGAGTCGGGAGCGGGAGATCCCGATGATGCGGCTGTCGTCGTCCTCTCTGCAATGCTCTGCCATGATTTTGGCAATGCGGTCCATCGTGAGGCACACCAGGAGATCTCCGTCCCGGTTGCGCTGCCGGTCCTCAACCGTCTCCTCCCTGAGATCTATCCGGATGCGGGCAGAAGGGCGGAGATCCTCTCCTTCATCCTCTCAGCGATCTATACTCATCATGCAGAACCCCCTGCGCTGACCAGGGAGGCCGCTATCGTCTGCATCGGAGACTCCTCGGATATGACGAAGGGGAGGGGGAGGATGGCCTTTGATGCGGGGAACATCACCATCCATACCGTCTCGGCGCTCTCGATAGAGGCGGTTGAGATCCGCCCGGGATGCGAACGGCCTGTGGAGATACGTATCATAATGTCAAACTCGGCCGGGATCTTTCAGGTACAGGAGGTCCTCGGGAGAAAGGTGGCTATCGGGCCCCTGAAGGAGTATGTTGATGTCATTGCCATCGTCCGTGAGGGTGACGGGGAAGAGCGGATCCTCGATGGCATCACGATGCGGGACGGCAGATGCCTCCCCTTTAAAAAAGAGTAAAAGGAATCTGAACCCGGTTCACTCGACGACGAGCGTCAGCGAGAAGGTCTCGGCGGGCTCGGCATCCGTCTCCCATGGTCGCATATACGCTCCTTCAATGGTGAAGGTGCCGGGGATTCCTGCGATCATCTCCCAGGTGCGGATGCCGGCAGCGCCAACAAGATCCGTCTCCGGGGCCGTGAAGTCATCCCCGGTCACAGTGATCCCATCAGGGGTAGCAAGTGTCCAGAGGTATCCGGTCGTCGGGTTCTCTGGGAGGCGAAGCCGTATCTCGGCTCCGACAGGGACGGTGTACGTCTCTCCGTCATTTGACTGATCAAAGATGACGAGCGTTCCAGGGGTGTGTGGCGTCTCCGGCGGCACCACCTCGGGCTCGTCACCGACACATCCGGCAAACAGTACCAGTGCGGCGAGCAGAAGGATGATGAGTGTTCTATTCCACTTCATACCTGATTCAGAGGTTAAAGATCACGATAAAGGTTCTTCTCCGCCGTAATACCCCGAATCTCAAAACGACACCGGGGATCGCCTGCCGCATAGCATTCAACCTCGACCGCGTCGACCGACTGGCTGAGGTGAAATGAGAAGAGGGTCGAGACGAAGCCGGCCTCAAACGAACAGGCCGGTTTCCCGAGGATCGGGAGCTCCACACATTCAAAGCAGTCATAGACGGAGAAGGTGATCGGATTAATCCCGACATCATCGATACGCCCAAGATGGTGGCGCTCAAAGAATGAAGCGAGATTTTCGGCAAATTCAGGAAGCGTATCTGCCGCAACTGCAGGATAGACCGCCCGGCCGACTGTCTCCCCGGCCTCTCTGAGGAGGGGATCAATTGAGATGCCTTCGGAGAGGAGAGAGACCCGGAATGTCCTGTAGATTAACCTGTAAAGGGAGAAGGGATCTGCTGCCCCCTCACGGTATCCTTCCGCATAGGTGACAAGATCGTCTGAGATACGCTCGGCAGGTGCGAGTTCACCCAGATAATGTGATCGCAGGAAGAAGTACTTCTTCCGCTCGTCATCATCACCCGGACGCGAACCGATGATCCCCTCATCTGCAAGCGCTGAGAGATGTGCCGATATCGTCGATTTCGCCCTCCCCGACGAGGCGACAATCGACTCAAAACTCAGTTCCCCGCCTCTGAGGAGCAGAAGGATATGGCGCCTCACCGGGTTTCCGACTGCGCGTACACCCCCTTCGGTTCCGTATAATGAGAGTTCTCTCTTCTCCCCACCTTTCATTTATTACTCCTGTATCTGTATCATTTGTCGGGTAATAGTAAATAATATTGTTCGAACATAATAGAACTATCGCCTGTTTTATTATGATCAAGGATCAAGATTCCGGTTATGCCCCCGATACCGATCTACTCTGTTGCCGATGGCAGATACCATGATCGCCTGACCATCAGGAGAAGTGAGCAGGAATGGAGAGAGCTCCTTCCCTCCGAGGTATTCTTTGTTGCACGCAGGAAGGGAACGGAGCCTGCCTTTACAGGAAAGTACCATGCCTGTAAGAATCCCGGTGTGTATGTCTGCGCATGCTGCGACACCGATCTCTTCCTTTCAGATGACAAATTTGACTCAGGCACCGGATGGCCCAGCTTCACAAGGCCGGTATCTGAGAAGAATATCAGGATTGAAGAAGACAGCAGCTATGGCATGATCCGTGATGAGGTCCTCTGCGCCGTCTGTGATGCGCATCTTGGCCATCGTTTCGATGACGGGCCCCCACCGACAGGCATGCGGTATTGTATGAACTCTGCTGCCCTCAGGCTGCGATCGAAAACTGATGGTTTTATTACCTAATATCAAGTATCAATAAGTGGATACCTCATGTCTGCTGTACCAGAATGTAAGGGATGGAACATTCCAGTCGTAGCAGACTTTTTCTTTTTCTTCTTTAGATAGGGAGACCGCTATAGCCTGGTCTCCCGTGCAGTGATTGTGAGGTACCGGAGGTTATCATCATGTTTGGTATTCCTGATCCCTATATCTGGGTGGCATATCTGCTCATAATTGCGCTTGCAGGCGCATGTATACTGTATGGTCTGGTAAACTGGAATTCTGGAGAGGGTGATCTTGGCAGTTGATCCCCTGATCACAGGGCTTGTGGTCGTCGCATACCTGGCGATGATCATCGGTCTTGGGATCTATGGATACCGCAAGACGAAGATTGCCGAAGATTACATGGTCGCAGGGAGGAACAGCCACCCCCTCGTTATAGCCCTCTCATATGGGGCGACCTTCATCTCAACCGCTGCCATCGTCGGGTTCGGCGGTGTTGCAGCAAATCTTGGGATGGGGCTCATCTGGCTGACCGTCTTAAATATCGGTATCGGCGTTCTCCTTGCCTTCGTCGTCTTCGGAAAACGGGTCCGGAGGATCGGCAAGAAGCTTGGTGCCTTCACCTTCCCCGACCTGATGGGGAAATGCTACAACTCGCCCTTCCTCCAGTATGTCAGCGGTATCATCATTCTCCTCTCGATGCCGATCTATTCTGCCGCAATCCTTATCGGCGGCGCCCGCTTCATTGAAGTGACCCTCGGCATCCAGTATACGACGGCACTCCTTGGATTTGCCCTTCTTGTTGGCTTGTATGTCGTCTTCGGCGGTCTCATTGCCGTCATGTATACTGACGCTGTACAGGGCGCCATTATGGCGGTCGGTATGGGACTTCTGCTGGTGCTGACCTATATCAAACTCGGTGGAGTGACGGTGGCGCATTCCGCACTCACGGGAATGTCAGAACTCGTCCCGGCGGCACTCACGGCACAGGGGCATATGGGATGGACAGCGATGCCCGCATTCGGATCACCGATCTGGCTGACACTTGTGACGACGATGGTACTTGGTGTCGGTATCGGTGTCCTTGCACAGCCACAGCTCATCGTCCGGTTCATGACGGCACGTGACGACCGGTCGATGAACCGGGCAACCCTCATCGGAGGCCCGTTCATTCTCCTGATGACCGGGGTCGCGTTCACCGTCGGTGCCCTGACGAACGTTTACTTCTATCAGAATAGCGGGGAGATCGCCCTCACTGCAGCAGGTGGGAACATTGACTCCATCATCCCGCTCTACATCACCAGCGCGATGCCGGATCTCTTCGTCATCATCTTCATGCTCACTCTCCTCTCTGCGGCGATGTCAACGCTCAGCTCACTCTTCCATACGATGGGAACGGCACTCGCCTGCGATGTCTGGGGTCGCGGCCGGGCATGTGCCCTCTCCCTCAGGGCAAATAAGCGCGGTATCCTGATCATGATGGTCATCTCCATCATCGTTGCCCTCCTCCTTCCGGGGAGCATCATCGCAAGGGCGACCGTCATCTTCATGGGTCTCTGCGCCTCTGCGTTCCTTCCGGCGTTTGTCAATGGGATCAGCTCACAATCCCCCTGCCTTATTGGTGCAAAGGCATCCATGCTCTCAGGCGCAATCATATGGGCGATATGGACCGCATTTGTTCACGCAGCTGAATCGGGTGCGATCGGACTTTCTCAGCTGATATTCGGCGCTCCGTCGGTCCTGGGTCTGCCATACAGTGCGATCAATCCGCTCGTCGTCGCACTTCCGGTATCGCTCATTGTGATGGTCGTCTTTCAGATCCGGCATAACCGGAATCTGAAAGCAGAATAATCTTTTTTACCTGTGGTACGGCTCGCCACGGATGATCCGGAATGCCCTGTATATCTGTTCAAGAAGAAGAAGGCGGGCAAAAGTATGGGGAAACGTCATCTCTGAAAGGGAGAGGAGGAGATCTGAGCGCTCTCTCACCTCATCAGAGAGGCCATCCGGCCCGCCGATGAGAAAGACGAGATCACCGGTACCCGCAATCTCCCTCTCCCTGATCAGATCAGCAAATGCCTCGCTCGGCATTTTTCTTCCTGCGGGATCAAGGGCGATGAGGAGGGCCGGATTCTTCGATGCTGTAAGGAGCAAGGCCCCCTCACGCTCTATTGCCCGCCGTTTCTCCCCCTCCGAGGAGCACTTCTCCTCGGAGATTTCCGTGATGGTGAGCCGGGTATACGGACGGAGCCGGGAGAGGAGATCCCCGGTTCCTTCCTTCATCCAGGGGTCCTTCAGCTTCCCGATGGCGATGATACGGATATGCATGTTCAGAGATCCGGATCAAGACTCAGTGCCTCAGAGAGGCAGCGGAGCGCCTCCTGTCGATCTCCGATACTATCGAAGATGCGGGACTTCCGGTACCAGGCGAGCGCATGTTCAGGATTCTCCTCAAGAATATGCTCAAAGCATCCCATCGCCTGCTCTTTCTTCCCGACATAATCGAGGATCACACCCTTGCTGTACCATGCGTTCAGATCATCACGGGAGAGATCAATTGCCCTGTCAAAGGACTTCAGGGCATCATTGTACCGGGCGAGTGTGACGAGGAGTTCACCACGCGCACTCCAGAGTGGTCCATTCTTTGCATCGAATGAGAGAGCTTTCTCATAGTACTCCAGTGCCTCCTCATATCTGCCGAGCCGTTCAGCAAGAACACCCCGCCTGACGAATGGGGCAGGATCATTTGGATGAGCCTCAATAATCTCATCAAACTGCCGGGCAGCCTCACGGTATTGCCCCATATGAGTGAGGAGTGAGCCTATGGCATACATCGTTGCCTTTGTATCAGGCTCCTCCTTCCGGAGGTGGGTATAGATCTCGACCGCCTCGTGGTACCTGCCTGCGGCATCAAGTGCCGAGGCATAGCCGCGTGCGAGGGTGTGATCATCCCTTCTGATATGAACTGCCCTGGAGAAGGCATCAATCGCCTCCTCGTACCGACCCATTCTAAGGAGGAGGGTCGCCGAGAATTTCAGGTATTCGATATCTTCGGGGTCTTCCTCAAGCAGGGTCTCAATCCGGGAGAGGGCCTGTTCATCCTCACCGAGGAGGGCAAGGGTCCGGGCCTGGGCAAAGCCTGCACCAGGTACGCCTGAGGCCTTCCGGTATCCCTTCTCAGCCAGTTTCAGATCGCCGACCGTCTCAGCAAGCCTCCCGAGTTCAAACCAGGCACTCACGTCCTCCTCCTCCCGCTCAAGGTATAAAGAGAGGGAAGAGGCTGCTTCCTTTCTTTTTCCAGCCAATGCCAGCGCTTCTGCCCTTCTCTGATAGACCCGTGGGCTTATATCACCAATTGAGAGGGCACGGTCATATGCCTTGATCGCCTGTGTATACTCTCCATCCGAGGTGAGTGCATCTCCCATTGCAGAGAAGATCCCGGAATTGTCTGGATGCTTCTCTCCTGCATCTTCGAGATGCCGTAATGCCTCTGCCGGATTTCCTGCCTTGATGAAAGAATCTCCGGCTTCAAGGACGAGCACCGGATCATCGGGTTCGTTGGCGAGAGCTTCCCGGTATGCATTTGAGGCCTTCTCATAGTCCCCGAGCATAGCGGAGAGCCGGCCAAGCTGCCGATAGATCATTCTGATATCAGGATACTGGCTGATGATCGCCTCACAGATGTCGCTTGCATCTTCGATCCTTCCAAGACGTTCAAGAATTCGCTCCATATCAACAAGAAGGCCGGCACTCTCTGCGCCATGGTTCATCGCCTCCTGAATTGCATTTCCTGCAAGCTCCTCTTTTCCAAGATGCTCAAAGAGAGATGCACGGGTAATCCATCCCCCGATATCCTCCGGATGCTCATCACAGTACCGGCTGAGGATCTCATCGGCCCTGTGATACTCTCCTGTTGCGCTAAGGAGACTGCCGAGGCGGAAAAGGGCATCCGGCAGATGATCGCCGATCTTCTCGAAATGTGAGATGGCAGCCTGATATCTTCCGAGCTGCTCTGCTGCAAGCCCGGCATAATAGATCGGCATCGGATCATCTCCGTCACTCCCCCTCTCGAGAAGTGCCAGAGCCTCGCCATACTTCCCTGATCGGAGAAGTGCCTCCCCGACAAGGGAGGGAGCAGCCATGCCCTGCTCAAATGACCCTGCGGCTTCGGTATAGCGGCCGGTCTGCATCAGGAGGGTCCCTGCCTCGATGGAGAGATGGCGAAGTGATGGATCGACTGACCGAGCCCCCTCGAGATCTGCGAGTGCCTCTTCATATCGTCCAAGACGCTGATATACGGATGCCCGACCGATGAGAGCAGATATATTCTTTGGAGAACGGGAGAGTGCCTCGGTGAATGCTGATACTGCCTCCTCCCAGGATCCGCGTGTTTTCAGGAGTTCGGCATGAAGGAGCGGGAGTTCTCCCTGATCGTCTGCCAGCCTCCGCAGTGTGGCAATTGCTCTCTCTGAACGCTCCGGATCGCCGGTATTTAATGAAACTGCTGCTTCAAGGAGGAGGGCGAGCCCATTCTGTGGCTCCTCGTCAAGAACTCCCCTGAGTTCTGCGAGTGCCTCGTGCATATGGCCGAGACTGTTCAGCGCACGTGCTGATAGTAACCGGATATATGAGCGCTTTTGCAGATTTTCCGGGAGGGTTCCAATGAGGGAGAGGGCTTGTTCAGCCTCGCCGGTGAGAAGATAGAGTTCGGCTGAGAGGCTTGCGGCATGCCGGTCGGTTGGGGCGATCCCGCATATCCTGATGAGATCATCGAGTGCGGATCGGAGATGGCCCTGCCGCAGGCTGGCTTCTGCACGTTTGCGAAGTGCCTCGACATTATCCGGCTCTTCCGAGAGAATCTCACCGAACATAGTGGCTGCTTCCTGGTATTTTCCACTTTTAAGAAGAATCTCTGCTCTGAGTCGCCTGGAATTCGCATCATCACCATATTCTCTTCTGTAGGTCTCAAGATGCGCCATCGCAGCAGAGTGCTGGCCGAGCGCTGCCTCCCCCTCAGCAGATATAAAGAGCAATGCCGGGTTCTTCTTCTCTTCCATTGGAAGCCTGCTGATCATCTTCAAGGCATCTTCGTACCGACCGAGACCGGCAAGTGCCCGCGCCTGAAGGGCGATGACGACGAGATTTTTTGAATCGATCTCGATGGCTTGTGGAAGATCTGATGGTGCAGTATCATATGAACGCCCAAAGAGACTCATCTCTCCGTCGCTTGCAACCCAGGCGACCTTGCCTGCCCCCTCCGGGTTCTGCATCCTCTGGAAGCTGTCTAAGGCATCCTTGTAGTGCCCAAGATTCATCTTTGCAAGGCCGCGCCGGTACCAGGCGTTTATATTGGTGGAATCATGTTTGAGAATATGTTCGAAGCATTCTGCAGCGCGTTTCATCCTCCCAAGCCGCTCGGAGGTGACTGCAAGAAGGTACCATGCCGGTATGGATCCGGGATGTTTTGCGACGATCTTCTCAAACCCGGATGCTGCATCCTCGTACTTTCCTGCCATGAAGAGGCAGTGGGCACGGGCAGTCCCCGCAGCCGAATCATCGGTGACGCCGCGCATCACCTCTCCATAGGATGCAGCAGCGTCCAGATAGTCACCGTTTGCCTCCTCGATCCGTGCCCGTGCATACCATGTTCCCGGGTCATCTGACTCAATCTCCAGGGCGGTCCGGTATGCGGCCAGAGCCGAGGCCATATCTCCGGTACCCTCAAGGGCACGCCCTTTCAGGGCATGCATCCGGGCAGGCATATGTCCGGCTGCGAGTGCCTGGTTGATCGCCAGTACCGCCTCGGTATAGGAGCCAAGCCGCATCAGGAGGGAGACACGCCATGCTATTATGGTGCCATCATCAGGGTGAGATGCGACAACCTGATGGAGTGTCTTCTCAGCCTCTTCGTAACGTCCAAGAAGCTCCAGCCATTCAGCCTTCCTGATGAGAATGTCGCGTCTTGATGCATCTGATGGAGGGAGTGCATCAAGGCTGGCAACAGCATCTCCGAATCTACCAAGATGAGCCTGGAGCCCCGCTTCCGCAACTCTGATCGCCGGATCATTCGGGGATATCGTTCTGGCTTGTTCAAACGCCTCGAGTGCTGCGCTGTAATGGCCGAGGATACGTTCGGCTGAGCCGAGAAGGTACCATGCACTCCCATTCTTCGGCTCGATACCAACCGCCCGCCGACACTGTTTTACTGCGTCCTCAACATGACCCTTCTCAATATTTGCCTCTGCCTTCTGAATGAAGGGTGCAGCGTTTTCACTTTTTCCAAGGAGATTTCCAAATAGATCCATCGTATCCCATCACTCCAGAAAAGGTTGCTCTTGAAGAAGAAGGCTGTTGTGATCAGGCGGGAGTATGAATCCGGCCGGGTATTATCCCATAACCCCAAAAAATGGAATCCCGGGAGGATGGCTCCCTGGTACGGTCTCTTTCACCGCAGTTCAATGATAAGGCCATACACATGTGGTGCAGTCGGATCAAAGATGCCCGGGCCTGATCCCATCTCGGGAACCTGCTCCCTGTGAGGTATGAGATTACCGGGGTAGATATGGAATGATCTGGTTTTATATGGGATACCCGATGTCCGGACTTCATCTGCGGATTCCGGGACAAATCCTGCTGGAACCCTGTCGGTGTTGTAGGTGAAGAAGATGAGCATCATCGGGTAACCGGCAGATGGGATAGTTCCGCGTGCCTGACGGGCATCAAGCTCCAGATTGAACATAAGGGCTGGATCTGTCGCCATCGGGGTGGCATTCAGTCGCACTATGACCTGGGATAGTTCAGGAGGAAGAATGATGATGGGCGATTGTGGTGGTGCAGGTTCCGGGGTCGGTGTGGGGGTTGGAACAGGTGTTGGTTCAGGGAGTTCGGGGGTGGTTGTGCATCCGCTGATGCAGGCCATCAGCAGGCAGAGGGTGATGAGTATAGGGAGAGCAGTCTTCATGAGGACTTATATAATCTATTATTTATATAAATATTCGGATCTGCAGGAAGAACAGTATTTATAGCCTCTTCGTCCATTACAATTGATCATATGACGGATGAGGGTTATCAGACAGCAACTGTTCAGGGAAAGGAGATCCCCTATGATCCCGAGACACTCCGGAGGATCAGGGATCACCCCTGCTTTTCAGAGAAGGCATGCCATAAATCGGGCAGAGCCCACCTTGCAGTTGCTCCAAAGTGTAATATTCAGTGCAACTACTGTGTCCGTGACTTTGACTGTGTCAACGAATCCCGGCCAGGTGTCACGAGTGAGGTGTTATCCCCCGGGGAGGGGCTTGCCCGGGTGCGCGAGATACTGGACAAGTTTCCGTATGTCAAGGTGATCGGGATCGCAGGGCCTGGTGAGCCCCTTGCCAATCCTGAGACGCTTGAGACGATGCGGCTCATTCATGAGAACTACCCTCATCTGATCCTCTGTATCAGTACAAACGGGCTTGTCCTTCCGGATATTATTGACGACCTCGTCAAATATGATGCGTATAATCTGACGGTCACCCTGAATGCAGTCGATCCAGAGATAGGGGCAAAGATCTACTCCCATGTCATCTATAAAGGAAAGAAGTATGAGGGTGTTGAGGGTGCGAAGCTCCTTCTTGAGCAGCAGTTGAAGGGCATACGGATGGCTGTTGAGCGGAAGATGATCGTCAAGATCAATACGGTATATATTCCCGGTATAAATGACGATCACATTCCCGAGATTGCAAAGGTTGTCGGATCGATGGGGGTCTTCAACTTCAATATCATCCCGCTCATCCCACAGTACAAATTTGCTGATATCACTCCTCCGACCCCTGCAATGAAACGGGCGATGCATGATCGGTGCGCACCATATGTCAAACAGATGAAGCACTGCCAGCGGTGCAGGGCGGATGCTGTCGGAAAGCTCGGCCAGGATGTCCAGTCCTCCCTCTCCAGCCCATGTGGCGCAGAGAAGGAGGAATGAGCTTCAGCTCATTGTACGAGAGATCACCATCAATGAGTAAGATAGTGCTTGTTGACGAGGAGACCGGAGATCGGGTTCGCCATCCTCTCAGGAGCCTGAAAGAAGCTGATATCCAGAGAGAGTGGTATGAGAGGATGACCGGCAGGCGATTTCGGGTGGTGAAGGTCTTCGGCCAGCCAGGTGGTCAGGAAGAGCTCGTCTGAGGATGGATGCTCTTTACTATTCCATCTTTAACAGATTCCTGGAAGAGATAGAAAATGGATAGGATGTATGGCACGACCATCATTGGTTCAGATCGGTGTCATCGATGATCCCCGCATGCGTCACCTTTTTTTGGAGATCAGATCGATGAGATTCCGGTCCCGGCAGATACTCCGGAATCACCAGATCCGTTTCTGATTTGATTCTCCGGGATATTGTCGTTCAACTGTGTCTGGCAGTGCTCGTAATGATACCTGTACGTTTTTCGTATTATCGTGGTATCATCTCAGGGGGTTTACGCTGTTTTTTACCTGTCTCCTCACGGTCTGATCTGCTTCCAGTACTTCTTTCATCTGAGGCCGGCTCCTTTTTCTGGGTACTGGTTGCCAGGCGTGAGATGAGAAGATCATAACTCTCTTTCGGATCTTTCTTCAGTGTGTCAAGAACCCCTTTCGTTCGGCGGGAGATCCTGATGGTCGTCGTAGTGTTCATACTGTTATGTATATAATATAATACATATATATTATTTTTTATATGACTTTATAAATTTCAGGGTTGAGGGTGGAGTGGTAACTGAATAGTTTGTTTTGTTGATCTGCCAATCCTTTTCTGGATGAACGACATATAATATTCAGCGCGAGAGTAGCCAAGCCCGGCCAACGGCGTCGGACTTAAGATCCGATCCCGCAGGGGTCCGCCGGTTCGAATCCGGCCTCTCGCATTTCGTTACATGAACTTTTTCTGTTTCAGGTCGTCTCTTTTTTCATACCATACGGAGCATCATCTGATACGCCTCTGCTCTGAGGTTATGAATGACTTTTTGCGCGAAAGCCGGGAAGAACAGGGCTATGGCTTGATTTGGGCAGAAAAAGCAGGTTTTTCGACTATTTGATCGTATGGCGGGGGTATTGATGGTGGCTATTCTGCGCAGGACTCTCCTCTATCATCGATGGCCTGCCATCCTCCCTTCGGCACTGTGATAGAAAATCGGGCCCCCTCCCCGTAGACCCCCGTCTCTTCAATAGTGATATCGGTGATTGCGAGGATCTCGCGTGTGAGGAAGAGTCCAAAACCGGTGCGCCTTCCGACACCCCGCTCAAAGATCCGTTCTTTCTGCTCGTCAGGAACACCCGGGCCATCATCCTGCCAGGTGATCCAGAGGCTCCCATCACGTTCCATGCAATGAATCTCCACATGGGTTGCACCCTCGCCATGCCAGATGGTATTTTCCAGGAGATTTGCAAAGACCTTCTCAAGCATCGGATCAGCAAGGATCTGGTAATGGCAGGCGTCATGAAGAATTGGCATTCTCCCATCATCGATCGACCAGATTAACCTGTTAATAGGGATCCAGGCAGGTTTCTTTACCCCCAACTCCTCATACAGCCTGGTAAATTCGATCTGTTGCTGTATGGCATTTGATGCCTTCTCAACTTCTTCAAGATATCTGGCCTGCTCCGGGCTGGTGCTTTCTGCCCGGACGAGATCGAGATATGCCTGGAGTATCATGATATGATTGAGAATATCATGCCGGGTGATGCCTGAGAGAATCTGAAGTTTCTTATTTGCATTATTGAGGGCCTCGGTTGCACGTTTCTGTTCGGTAATCTCGGACATGGTGACAAAGACCTGAAACGGTCGTACATCTCCATTCCTGAACTGGGGGGTTGCATCCACGCTCATCCATGTTATATCATGGACCTCTGGATTCAAGACACCGACAATCATATTCATTACCCTTTGACCTGTTGTAATGGAGATCATCGACGGGAACTTTTCCGGAGGGAGTGTCTCTCCATTCTCAGATATGATCTTCCAGCGGGGATCCGTGGCTGTTCTCCCCATAAACTGGTCCCGGGTCAGTCCAAACATCCTGAGTGCTGCCGGATTTACATCGACCAGCATGCCATCAGAACGCTGATAGAAGACTCCGGTTGTCATCGTTTCAAAGAGTGTACGAAACTTCTTCTCGCTCTTTTTCAACTCATTTTCAGCCCGCCTCCGTTTCGTAATATCAATGGCAGTAAATGTCACTCCCGCCGGTCTCTCCTCTGGATTGAGATAGGTTGAGCTGAGGTGGATATCCCGAATCTCTCCATCTTTTCGCTGCCACCGGGTCTCAATAGATCCAAAGCCCTTTCTTTCTATCTGAGCGTATTTATTCTGATGGACATTCTTATACTCCTCATCCGATGGATAGAGGAATCGTGAGTCCTTTCCGACCATCTCCTCCCGGGTATAGCCGGTCATCCTGCAGAGGTAGTCATTGGCTTTGAGAATGATATGATTCTGTACAAGTCCGATTCCAATCGGTGCGACACGAAAGATACTGGCGAGTGATGCTTCGCTCTCCCTGAGTGCCTCTTCAGCCCGTACTCTATCGGTTATATCACTGATTACGATCCTGCAGACCGTTTCCCCAAGCTCATCCTCTGCTGAGGCTGCCTGCAGATGCACCCAGAATATGGTTCCGTCCATCCGGATCATCCGGAGATCCCGCCCGTTTGGCCGGGTGGTCATAAAAAAATCATGGCGGTACTGCTGGTAAATCTCCCGATCCTCTTCAAGGATAAAACCGGCGAGATTTTGATTGAAGAGGGCCTCCTGCCTCAGCCCAAGCATGGTGGCTGCAGTTACATTCGCTTCCTGGATCTGCCCGTTTTTGGTGACGGTGATATAGCCCACTGGTGCCATATCGTAGAGCTCGAAGTAGCGCGCTCTTGAAACCTCCAGTTCCTTCTGAATACGGAGGAGAACCTCGTTCTGCATCTCAAGCTCGATCTGCTGCACAAGGAGTTCGTGAAGGGTCCATCGCGTTTCGGCGGGTGTCAGATGGGTCTTCTTCTCAGTGAGGGTTCTTTCCCTCTCATCTGCAATCTCCTCTGCTTTCCGTCGTAAATCCTGGGCTGAATCAGGATAGTTATCCTCACCTGTCATCGTGTTTTACTCTCCTTCCTGCAGGGCTGATTACAGAAGTCTGGCTGGTAAGATGCCGGGAGATGCCATACTGATGAGCGTTATGGCGAATGTCCTTGATTACATACCGGGCTTGAAAAGGAGAGCCCGGAAAGGCAGTCATCGGATCCTGACTGATTGGTATATCATATATGATCTTGACCGTACCATGGAGACTCTTCAACTTCCCCATTTTTATATTTATTTGTAAATATTTTTCTATGTCTCTGAACCGGGTCAAAACATCTGGCAGGCTGGTTATATCATCAAATCCCAAAATCCTGTCTTCTTGTGATCTTCTCCAGGTGTTTTGAAAGTCGTTATCTGACGAAAAAAGTATGATGCGCCCCCCGGATCCTAACCGGTTTTTGTCTATCCAATCATTGGATATCGATGATCTCGTCACACGTATAGAATTTCCACTGATGAAGGGTTGTTGAGATATCGATGCAGACGGGCTCGGTATCGAGGTAGAGGGGTGAGTTTGATCGATCACGGAGGCACGCATACTGATTCATTAACATAATAGCTAATAAATATTATCATTTTAATTTTAATAATTGTTGAAAAACAGATCTGATGCAGATATCGTTCAAAGTGAGGAATTTTAGTTGATTCTTAACCGGAAATCACCAGTATACAGATGGTCAGCACCCCTTGT
>SL_3KL_010_SEDDRAFT_10002114_pt1 | contig 18185 bp, 16 predicted proteins | sample SodLakKL_010_SED_2_FD_10381 | JGI IMG/M metagenome (IMG submission 10381) | reverse complement strand
CCGAAATGTAAAGCAATCAGTTCGCCGAATACCACCACTCGTCGTGCAGGCGAACCCAGTTTTCCTCGAGCGGGCGAGTCATTTCCATGCGGCTCTGGCCATGCGGTGCAGCAATTGCGCGGTACGTCACATTAACACGAACCTTGCATCGGTCGCCATCACACTCCGTATCGAGAAACTCGGCATCCTTCCAGCGGATCGGACGTCGATTCATGTCCTTGACGAAGTCCTCTCTTGGCGTACCGTTACGAAAGCCGGGTGAGTAGTAATCCCAGGCGTGTTCGAAATCACGCTCGACCATATGCCCCCAACGCGCCAGCGCGCGCTCCTGAACGATCTCCTCGGCGGGCAGCTCGGGTTGAGGCTCACACGCCGCGAGAAAGAAGACGGCCGCCAGGGAAGAGGCCAGAGGCAACGCCAGGCGTGCTGTCGCGGGTTTCCTTTCTTTTCTGTCCGTTCTTGTTTCAGTCATTTGATCTCAAGGGCTCCATTCCCCGGAAATTGCGTTGGATGTCTCGCGATACCTCTTCGAGTCGATTGGTCGACTCCAGCACCGTGGGCGTGATCAGCACCAGGGTTTCGGAACGGTCGATCGACTCGCGCCGCGTTCCGAACAGACCGCCGACGACCGGCAGGCGACTCAGCCCGGGCACACCATCGCGGCCGGAAGTATTGATCTCGCGGATCAGGCCGCCGAGCATGACGGTCTGGCCCGACTGCACAGCGACGTCGGTGGACACACGGCGGGTGTCGACCGTGGGGTTGCTGCCTTCTCCCGCGTCACTTGGACTGGAGACCTCCTGGTCCACCTGGAGGTAGACCAGACCACCGGGGTTGACTCGCGGCACGACACTCAGGATCACACCGGTGTTGATGTACTGGAAGCTGCCGATCAGCCGGTCGGTGGTGCCGGTGAAGCTGGTCGACTGCACCGGCACCTGCCGCCCGACGTTGATATTCGCCTCGGAGTTGTTGCGCACCAGCAGGGTCGGGCTGGAGAGAGTGCGCACATCCGAGAGGCTTTCAAGCATATCGAGCGTGGAGGCGACGAAGGTACGATCCATACCGCGCCGGGTCATCGAGCTGAAAAAGCCGGAACTCCCCATCTGGGCACGATCACCGGCGCGCGAATCGGAGAAACCGGAATCACTGGGAAGCCCGGGGAAGTCGCTTGATCCCGGCTGGGCGTTGGAAATGAACCAGTTGACACCGTAGCGCAGGCTTTCTGTCAGTGTCACCTCGATGATCTGCGCCTCGATCATCACCTGCAGCGGCTCCTCGTCGAGGCGCTCGATGGCGTTGAGGATGGCGTCATAGCGGCTGGGCGAAGCCTGGATCAGCAGCGAGTTGGTCTCCTGCACGGCGGTGATGCGAACATCGCCATCATCACCCAGCTCCATGCCGCCCTCGGTACCACGCGATTGCTGGTCCCGGCGGGTGTCTGGCTGCTGCTGACGCTGGAAGTCACCGACCGACGACGCCTGGGCCGGCTCGAGGCCAGGCGCCAGTCCACCGCGCCGCTCGCGATCGCGCGGCTGGCGCGCGCCGCCTGTGGTGCCGAACAGGTCACCAAGATAACCGGCCAGCACATCGGCCTCGAGATTCTTGACCCGGTAGACGTAGAGCCGCGAGCCGGCCTCGGCACCCGAGCGGTCCAGCCGGCGAATCCATTTCTCGGCTTCTGTCAGGTAATGCTCGTTGGGCGTGATCACCATGACGGCGTTGAGGCGTTCGAGCGGCATGAAGCGGAACATGCCCGACAATGGTGTCTCGCCGTCATCACCGAACACTCCTTCCAGCTCCGGCAGCAGCTCGTCGACCTCGATGCGTCGCAGGTCGAAGATGCCGATCGACATGCCGGCCAGCCAGTCCACATCGAAGGTCTCGACGATCTGCATGTAGTTGCGCAACTCATGCCGGGTGCCGGCCAGGAACATCAGGCTGCGGGCATTGTCGACGTTGAAAATACCGTCTTCACGTGCGTAGGGCTCGAGAATCTCGGCCATCTTGCTCGGTGCGATGTACTCCAGGGGAACGGCCATGACCTCGTAGCCGCGCCCTTGATCCAATGCATCAAAACGCGGCACCAGGTTGCCGCGTACGGCCTCGGAAATCGGCACCACGTGGTAGCGGCCCTCGCGCCAGATCAGGGTGGCGTTGTTCCAGCGCAGCAGCATTTCCAGCACCGGCATGACCTGGTCGCGTTTGAGCGGGCGCGCGGTGGCGAATGTGACCTCACCACTGACCCCGGGCGCGATCACGTAGTTCTCCTGGAACATGTGACCGAGGATGGCGTGGACCACTTCCTGGATGCCCTGCCCTTCAAAGTTCAGCGTGATCTCGCCATCGTCTCCGGGCGGCTCGGCACGCGGACGGGCGGCCCCTTCGTCGATGAAAACCCCCGTACCGATGAAGTACTCGGTTTCATCAAACGCATCATCGTCCGCTTCCTCGTCGTCCTCATCGTACAGCTGGATCTCGCCGTTCTCGGCACGATCATCGTCCTGCAGTATCGACGGACCCACGCTGCGCTCGTCGTCGCGTTCGGACAGGGTGCCGCAACCGCCCAGCAGCAGTAGCGCCGCCACAATGACAACCGCGTTGCGCAGCATGGATCGCAGGTCAGAAAAAGTCTTGTCAGCCATCGTTATCCTGTTGGTCTCGTTGACGTGCACGGCGTTCGGCCTCGGCCCTCAGTTCGGCCCGGCGTTCAGCCACGCGACGGCGTATTTCTTCGGCCCGGGCGCGAGCCTCGTCACTCACTTCCTCGTCCTCACGGCCATCTTCGGCCGGTTGGTCGGGCCGCTCTTCGGATTCAGTGTCGCGCTGCGCCAGGCGCGAGGTCGGGCGCGGGGTCTCGACAGTGAGTCCGCTGGTGTGAACCTGCAATTCCAGGCCGGTGCGTCGTCCATCCACGGAGACGAATGAGACTTCGCGCGGCCCAATGGTTTCGATCATCCAGGCCGCCTGTTCGCCTTCCAGACTCATGCCTTCGCGCAGCACGAAGGTCTTGCCGGCCTCATCGTCACGCACCATGGCCAGTTTCATCTCCGGCGTGATCACGATACCGGCGACACCGGCACGCAAGTCGGCCACTTCCTCTTCCGGCTCGATCGGCTCGACCTCGACATCGCCGGGATCACCCTGATCGGCCAGCTCCACGACCGGAAGGCGACGATCGGAGAAGAAGACAGGTCGCTCCATGATGGAGGAATACTGTTCGAACTCGGCCAGACCGGTCTCGGGCACATCGGCCTGAACATCGTCGACGGCCGTGGAGCCACTGGCCGGAATCCGATCCACATCGACCCGCCCGAGCAGAAACATCGAGCCCAGTGCGGTGACCCCGAGCACGCCAAGCACGGCGACGAGAATCAGTGTCAGCAGATTTCGTTGCGGATCCAGCATGACTACCTCGACGCCTGCTCGGTCAAAAATCCGTACATATCGAATCGCACATCGATCTGCCCGTAATCGGCCGCACCGCGACTTCCGGCCCGATCAGCCGGCACGCGCTGATTGATCATCAGGTTGTCGACGAAAACCAGCGGCACGCTGTTTTCCAGTTCGTATAGCACCTTGACCAGGTCCGGCAAGGGACAAGTCATGCGCACATTGACCGTGACCTGCTCGAAACGTTCGGGCTCCTGGTCGGGTCGGTTGGTGGTCGATACGATCGAACACAGCTCGGCGGTCTCCGCCTCGGTGTTGATGATATCCCGCAGGTGCCGATTCATGCCGGCGGCAGCGGTATTGAAATTGGACTCCGGCAGAAACAGTGCGCTGTCGAGTCGCTCGGTCTGCAATCGCTCGAGCTGGGTCTCGAGTTGCGGACGACGTTCGACGGCAGCCTTGAAGCGGGCGACCTGCTCTTCGAGCAGACCAATCTCCTCACCCAGTTCCATGTGGCGCACCACGAACCAGTGGAACCCGACCAGGTAGACGGCCAACGCCGCGATCGCCAACAAGCCGATAGCCAGCGGACGATTATTCTCCAGGTTCGGCATCAGTTGCATTGACCGCCCTCCCCGTCCGTATCAGTGCCTGGGCATTGAACCGCTCGCGACCGCTGTTCGGGTCGACATTCACCGAGCCGCGAAACTCGGCGTCGGTCAGCAATTCGGAATCGTTGATCAATTCGATCAGACGCTGGGAGCCGTCGGCCAGCCCCTGCATCATCAGTTCGTTGCCGCGCACCTGCAGCTGCTGCAACCAGATGTCGTCGGGCAGCGCCCGTGTCACCTCATCGAGCACCTGGATGGTTACCGGCTGACGACGACGACGCTCGGCCAGGAAATTGGCGGCAGCAAGCGAATCCTCGAGTTGCTGCTGCAAGCCCATGACCGCCTCGGACTCGGTGCGCAGGTTATTGACTTCAGCCTGCAGCTTGTCCACGGTCTGGCCGCGGAGGTAAAGCGACTGTGCCATCACGAGCGCCAGCAACAAAACGGCGGCCCCGGCCAGCAACCAGTTCATGCGAGCACGAGCATAAATATAATTCGGACGCTCGGCCTCGGGCAGCAGGTTGAACCCCTGGCTGACCGGCAAGTCACCATCGCGGATCACGTCGATAGCGTGCGGGCGAATGCCGATTGCCGCCAGCCGCTCACGCAGATTATCGACCCGGGTGACCGGCACGAGGCGCAATTCCAGCTTCAGGCGACCATGCGCTGTGTCACGGGCGACCACGTCGTGATCGAAGTAGACCTGGTCAGCCTGGAACGGGGTAAGTTGATCGAGCTGGTAACGCAGGGCCTGGTCCAGCCCCGACTCGACGGCCAACGGCAATTCGACCGGGCATTGCAATACCTCGCCTTCGGGCAGACACAAGCGAATCTCCGGATTTCCGTCCTCGAAGTTCTGGACCAGGCCAGCCCAGCGGTCGCGCAGCAACTCGGCGTCTTCGGCTGCCCCGAACACGTCGATCTGCTCGGGCTCTTCACCGCCCGACCAGATGGTCAGGCTACCGTTGTCGCTGTCCGGAATCAGCCACAGCTCCGGGCGCGGCTGCACCATGCGGTCGCGAAAGGATTCGGGGACCAGGCCGGCAAGCTCGCCACCCCACCAGCGCAAGAACCCCGGCAGGGGACTGGAGCGGTAGCGGGCAACGAGTTCGGCCCAATAGTCGTTGATGACACTCTGATTCATCGGCTCTCAATATTGTCTCGCCAGCGCTGTATACGAAATGGCCTGCCCCGGGTATCGGTTCCCAGGCTCACTGTTGCCTCGATCTCGCTCCAGATGCCGTTCTCCAGCGTGGCGCGCGAGCGAATGCTAAAGGTCCGGCCGCCGCCTTGCAAGTTGACCATCTGTCCATCGGGCAGCATGAGCGCCTGCTGGTCGGCCGGATGGAACTGCCAGCGCTCCTCCACGAACATCTCGGCGCTTTCCGGATCAATGTTCGGCAGCGCCGCCAACACCTCCGCCGGAGCAAAGGCAGGATTGATCTGCCCGCGTCCCGAATGCACCGTCAGGTAGGACTCGACCTCGCGGTACAGCTCCCAGCTCATGCCGATGACCTGCTGCAGCTCATCGACCGACCGGAAATCCTCGTTGGCCGGACCGTAAGGATAGCCTGCCGCCAGATAATCGTCGATCTCGGCACCGTAGAGCCGGGGCAAATCGTCGGGATCGCGCCAGTCCATGATGGCGTCGGCCAGGTGCAGCGCCTCAAGCTCCTCAACACCGCGTGAGATAAAGAAATCGGTCAGAAGTTCCGCGTCGGCTGAATTGAGGTTGATCTTGCCCGACTCGTCGGTGATGCGAATCTCCACCTCCGCCTCACCGAACGGCATGGCGTAAGGCCGCCCGTCCGGCACCCAGCGTGTTTCCATGTCGGTCGATCGCATTTCGAACACGGCCCGGTGAATACCGGCCTCGGCCGCATAGCGGGCAGCGGTTTCGTCAAACAGGAAGCGGGCCTGCAGGCCCTCCGTCCGGGCCAGAATGGCATAAATGCCGACCGTGATGCTCAGCAGCACCAGGATCCACAGCACCACCACCAGGGCAATGCCTCGCACCCGGAACCGTCCAGGCATCAACGGCGCTCCCGCTGACCACCGCGTGGCACCAGAATGTCGGAAGCACGCTCGATGCGTGCCCTACCGTTCGGCAGCCCGGCATCGACCATCACCGGCGCGACCAGATCCGGCCAGATCTGGCCATGCTCGCGCTGGAGGTCGATCTCCACCGCCACCGCCATTGGCAACTCTTCGGGCAACTCCCAGTAATCGGCCCAGAAGACCTCCTGGTCTTCGGGATTCATGCCCAGGAAATGGAATTCGCCGCGCGACAGCCCCTCGAGCAACACGATGCCGTCATGTGCCTCGAGATCACCCGGTTCATAGCCATTGAGCATGGCGTAGTAATACACCAGCTCATAGCCTTCGGTGCCGCGCTCGATACTGAACTGCTGCACATAGGAACCGCCGTAGCTGAGGTAGCCCGGCATCGGCGAGACAAAACGCACGCGATCGCGCTCACCGAGGAAGCGGATACGCTCCCCGTTCGTTTCGTCTTCCTCGATGGCCAGCGCCTGCGCCAGCATGAGCTGGCGCCGAACGAACTGCTGCACGACGCGCAGGCGGTTGTTCTCCTCGATGATGACCTCGCCGGTATTCGAGGCCCGCACGGCGGCCCGAAAACCGCCGTAGGCCATGGCCATGACCAGAGCCACCAGGCTGATTGCCAGCATGACCTCGATCAGCGTGAACCCGCGCATTTGCCGCAACTGCATCATCGGGGACCTGCCATCTGCCGCTCTTCCCAATGGGTATCGACCGAACGCAGGGTCTCGAACACGGCCTGGCGCGGTCGGTGCTCACCCCACTCCACCGTCAAAGTGACGTGGTAGAGACTGACCGGCAGTTCGAGCAGATCAATGCCGCGCTCGTCGGCAACCAGTTCTTCCCGAACCTCCAGGGTCCAGTGGAAATCGTCATCGAAGCGCCCGCTGCGCGTGCCGGGCTCGAGCATTTCTTCCAGCCCCAGCATGTCGAGCTTGGACTGTGCCCAAAGGGCCGCACGCGTGTAATCGCTGGCCAGCCGCGTGTTGGTCACCGAGGTCGACATGATCTGCAGCAAGACGCCGAACAGCAGCGCGAACACCATGAATGCCGCCATGACCTCGATCAGAGTGAAGCCACTTTGTCGGCTGAGCCGACAAGGTATCCCGGACAAGCGAAGCGCAGATCCGGGACCGGTATCGCGATGCAGGGAGGTTGGATTCAGACTCATATATCTCGATCCAGGCTGACTTCACCGGTCAGCCACGACACGTTGATCTCCCATTCGCGCTCCTGCGCGCGCAGCGTGATTCGCCCCCCGGTCGAGGCCCCATCCGGATAGAAGCGAATGCCGCCGGCCTGCTCGCCGGTCAGTTCCGAGCGTGCGGTTTCGAGCAGAATTTCGAGCCCGTCAGGCAACTCAACGGCGTCACGTTCGGACGCCTTCCAGGTGCGGTTACGCGCATCGACATGAAAGACCTGCTGCTGGCGCGTAACGATGGCCTGACCGCGGGTATGGCGAATGCCGGCGGTAATTTCGCGTGCGGCATTGCGGATCTCCGCACCTGCCACCGAGCGACTGACCGACACGCCGACGACGGCAAACAGCAGCATCACCAGCACCAGCACCACAATCAATTCAAGCAAACTGAAGCCACCCTGACGACTCCGTCGACAGGGTGTCCCGGACAAGCGAAGCGGAGCCTGATCGGTTTCAGTGCCGAACAGCCCGCCTGCTTGATGAAATAACCGGGTCACCTGATGCGGTCTCCGAGACTCAATCCCAGTTCGCGATTTCGCGGTTCACGCCCTCTCCACCCGGCTGACCGTCGGCACCATTCGACCAGATGTCATAGCTGCGGTGCTGGCCAGGGTAGCGATAGTTGTAGGCGTTGTCCCACGGATCGATCAGGTTGGAATTGTTGACATAGGGGCCATTCCAGTTGCGGGCATTGCCCGGTCGTTCGACCAGCTCGCGCAGTTCTCGCGGTACCCGACCGTTGTCGAGGTAGAACTCGTCGATGGCCATCGACAGCCGCTGCACTTCGGCCTTGGCCGCACGCACGTTGGCGTCCTCGGCACGTTGCAGGATATTGGGGACCACCAAGCCGGCGATCAGCCCGAGAATGACCAGCACCACCAGCAGCTCAATCAGGGAGAAGCCCTGTCCAAATCTGAATTTCACCTTTGCTTTCCTCCGCCCCGTGAATCGGGGACTCCATATCGTCGTTAACGCATCATGCAATCAGTTCGTTGATGCTGAGAATGGCCATCAGCACCGACATCACGATCACCCCGATGACCACAGCCAGCCCCAGCGTCAACGCCGGCACCAGCAGGGCCATCAAACGGTCAATGGTGATCCGGACCTCGCGATCATAGGTATCGGCCACCTTCAAGAGCATATCGTCAAGCTTGCCGGTTTCTTCGCCGACATTCACCATCTGCAATGCCAGGCGCGGGAAATTGCCGTTGGCTGCCAGCGCCTTGGCCATGGGAGTGCCGGTCTTGACCTGCTTGGCCGCCTCGGCCACGTCATCGGCCAGTACCGTATTACTCATGACATTCTTGGCGATGGAAAGTGCCGATAGCAGCGGCACACCGTTGACCAACAAAGTGCCCGTCGTCCGAGCCAGGCGGGCTGTTTCCATCTTGGCAATGACATCACCGGCACCCTTCAGGCGCAGGAAGCGCGCATCCCAGCGCCGCCGGGGGCCGGGACGCGCCATCTGGCTGCGGAACCACAACGACACCCCAACCACGGTCAGGATCATCATCCACCAGTAGTTCTGCAGCATATCGCCGACGGCCATGACGATGACCGTCAGCGTGGGCAACTCGCCACCGAACTCCTCGAACATCGGCGCGAACTGCGGTATGACGTAGACCATCAGCAGAATCAGCGAAGCAATCGCCAGCACCACCAGCAAAGCCGGATAGATCATCGCCGATACGACGTTGTCCTTGAGCTCCTTGCTGCGCTCCAGGTACTCGGCCATGCGCGCCAGGGTCTGGTCGAGCGAACCGCCGATCTCACCGGCGCGAACCATGTTGATGTAGAAACGCGAGAACACGCCGTGACGCTCCTCGAGCGCCTCGGACAGCGCGATCCCTTCACGCACCCGGTTACGGATCTTCTCAACCGTCTGCTGGACCCGCTCGTTCTCGGCCAGCTCGGCGAGAATGCCAAGAGAGCGGTCGAGAGGCAGACCGGCACCGAGCAGCGTCGCCAGCTGCTGGGTGAAGTCGCCGATCTCGCGCTGGTTCAGGCCGCTGCGGCCGCGAAACAGGTTGGCCAGCCGGAACCCGGACCCGACCTCGCGCGCCGTGACCGGGATATTGCCGGCCTCCTGGATCTGGGCGATCACGAGATCCTTGCTCGGGGCATCCATCTCGCCGGTAAAGGTTTCACCGCCCGGCGTTACCGCCTTGTATTCAAACAAAGGCATTGGGTACACCCTCCGGGTGAATGACCAATGACCAAGCACCAATTTTCAAGCAAGCCGGGATCGGGGTGCCTGAGAGATTGCTGATGGGTGTTTGAAAATTGATCATTGGAATCTGGTCATTGCATTTATCAATCATGCTTCCTGCGTCACCCGAAGCACTTCTTCGGCCGAGGTCTGACCCTGCAGGGCCTTGATGAGGCCGTCCTCGTACATGGTGCGCATGCCTTCGCGACGCGCCTGCTGCTCGATCTCGCCGGAAGTGGCGTGCTTCATGACCATGCGCCGGATCTCTTCGGTCAGCACCAGCACTTCATGGATGCCGGTTCGACCACGGTAGCCGGTCGGGCTGACCTCGGAAGTACCGGGGTGATACAGCGTGAATGGCCGTTTGTCGGTCAGCTTGGCCAGGCCGAGCTCCTCGGCCACCTCCGGCAAAACCTCGTAGGCCTCCATCGTTTCCTGGTCCAGTCGCCGCACCAGGCGCTGGGCCATGATGGCGTTGACCGTGGAAGTCAGCAGGTAATCTTCCACACCCATGTCGATCATTCGGGTCACGCCGCCGGCGGCATCGTTGGTATGAAGGGTCGAGAGCACCAGGTGACCGGTCAGCGCCGACTGGATCGCGATCTTGGCCGTTTCCAGGTCACGCATCTCGCCGATCATGATCACGTCGGGGTCCTGACGTACGATCGAGCGCAGTGCGCGGGCAAAGTCCAGCCCGATGGACGCCTTGGCCTGAATCTGGTTGACCCCCTCGAGCTGGTATTCGACCGGATCCTCGACGGTGATGATCTTGCGCTCGGGCGTATTGAGCTTCGACAAGGCCGTGTAAAGCGTGGTGGTCTTGCCCGACCCGGTCGGGCCGGTCACCAGGATAATGCCGTGGGGCACTTCCAGTTCACGCTCGAACACCTTCTGCGTGTCCGCCGCAAAACCCAGGCTGGAGAAGTCCAGCACCACGGCCTCACGATCGAGAATACGCATCACGACGGATTCGCCGTGGGCGGTCGGCACGGTGGAGACACGCAGGTCGAGCTCCTTGCCGCCGACTCGATGCATGATGCGCCCGTCCTGCGGCAGCCGGCGCTCGGCAATATTGAGCTTGGCCATGATCTTCACACGCGAGATCACCGCGGCGGTCGAACTCGCCGGCGGCGCTTCGACTTCCTGCAGCACGCCGTCGATGCGGTAACGGACTTTCAGCCGGTTCTCGAACGGCTCGATGTGGATATCGGAAGCCCTTGATTCCACCGCCCGCTGAAGGATCAGGTTGACCAGGCGGATGACCGGCGCTTCGGAAGCCAGGTCGCGCAGGTGCTCGACGTCTTCCTCGTCCTCGCCGCCACCGCCCTCGCCGCCGAGGTGCTCGGCGATCTGCCCCATGGCGCTCTTGCCGCCGCCGAAGTAGCGCTCGATGTTGTTGTCAATTTCGGAGGTGATCCCGACCTTCGGCACGATCGTGCGCCCGGTGGCCATTTCCATGGCACGCAGGGCAAACTGGTCGGTGGGATCGACCATGACCACGGCCACCTCATCGTCACTGGCCTTGATCGGCACCAGGTGCTGCTGTTTCATGTAGCGCACCGAGATGCTGTCGATCTGCGGCCCGGTTTCCGGGTAGTCCTTGTCGGTCACGAGCTCGATATCGAGCAATTCCGACTGAGCCCGCGCCAGGTCTCGCTCCGACACCAGGCCCAGGCGCACCAGCAGGGTGAGCAGGTTGCCACCGTGCTGTTCCTGATAACTCTGGGCACGCTGCAGATCGTCTTCACGCAGCCGACCCTGCTCGATCATCAGCCGGCACAAATCGCCGGCACGATCCTCAAGATGCTCGCCTACGCTTGGCAGCAGACTGGTGTCATCGGTGGCGGTCAATGTCTGTTCATTCATGCAATGAAATCTCGCTATGGAGCATTTGAGTCAGCGACAGCCCGCCAGTGTACCCGGCAACGCTACCCTGCAACAGACAGCATCCGGCTGACAACGGTTCAACGCCTGCCCCTGAGCACGTATCGCTCGATGAACGGGCGATTCATCAGGATCCAGGTCGCGACCGGTATGACGGCAGGAAACATCAGGTAACCCAGCTGGTAGCACAACGCGATCATGTCGACCGGGAAGATCGCATCGCGCGCGGCCTGTGCGGCTTCCGGGCCGCTGCGGAATGCCAGGTCCACCCAGGTCTCCCAGAACACGCCCCAGACCGTCACCAGGGTGACGACGAAAAAGGAGATGAGCAATTGAACCAGGCGCTGGCGCGCTTTCAGCGGCGTGGCCATGATCAGGCCGAACAGCAGCGCCATGCCCCAGGCATAGATCATGGGATTGATGTAGAGATTGAGTGCCGCTGTCTGGCCTTCAACCTGCTCGGGCAGGATGATCCGTGTTTGCACTTCGAGCTGGAAGTCGAGCTGCACGATGCGCTCGAAAATGTCGGAAAAGAACCCGGTCATCAGCCACTCCGACAGGCGGGCAGTCGGGAACATCAGGGCACTGGCGAAAAAGAACCAGAGAAAGAAACCCAGCGGCAGGTAGAGCGCGGCCAGCAGGAACATTTCCTTGATCGGGTTGCCGCCGGACGCTTCCTGCTCGTTGTCATCCGCATCGCCAGCCTCACCGTTTTCGGGTGCCGGTCGCTGCTCCAGTTCCTGATCCTGATCCTTGTCGTCCATCGTGCTCATTCAATCCATCGGCGCGCGTTGTGGAACATCTTCATCCAGGGCGACTCACTCCCCCACTCCGGCGGCGCCCAGGAAAAGTTGACGGTACGCAACAGCCGCTCCGGATGCGGCATCATGATGGTCACCCGGCCATCCTCGTTGCACAGGCCGGTGATACCTTCGGGCGAACCGTTCGGGTTATCAGGATAACGCAGTGCGGGCTCCCCTCGTGCCATCACGTAGCGTGCGGCGACCGCGGCACCGGTTTCCTGGCCGGGTGAAAACTCGGCGCGACCCTCACCGTGGGATGTCACCACCGGCAGGCGTGAACCGGCCATGCCGGCGAAAAACAGCGACGGGCTGTCCTCGATGGCAATCAGGTTGAGGCGGGCCTCGAACTGGCGCGAACGGTTGTGCACGAAGGCCGGCCAGTGCGCGGTGCCGGGAATGATCTCGGTGAGCGCCGAAAGCATCTGGCAGCCGTTGCATACCCCCAGGGCGAAACGCTCGGGGTGTTCGAAGAAGGCCTGGAACTGCTCGCGCATGGCATCGTTGAACAGGATCGAGCGCGCCCAGCCCTGGCCGGCACCGAGCACGTCACCGAAAGAAAAGCCGCCGCAGGCGGCCAGGCCGTGGAAATCGGCCAGCCGCTGACGGCCAGTTTCCAGATCGCTCATGTGCACGTCGACCGCCTCGAAACCGGCCGTCATGAAGGCACGGGCCATCTCGCGTTGACCGTTGACGCCCTGCTCGCGCAGGATGGCCACCCGCGGCCGTGCACCCGTGGCCACCGCCGGGGCCGGCACCTCGAAGTCGACCTTCGGTGACAATCCCGGCCGGGACCAGTCGCCCAGCGCCTCGAATTCTTCATCGGCGCATTCGGGGTGATCACGCAGACGCTGCATGCGGTAGCTGGTCTCTCCCCAGCGCTGTGCCAGATCGGGCATGGGCCGCGACAGCAGCTCACGGCCATCGGCCAGCACCCGGAAATTCGGCGTTTGCGAAACCCGGCCCAGCGGAAAGATGCAGTCGCCCAGGCCGGCTTCCCGGAACGCCTCGATTACGACGGCTTCGCGGCCCGCGGCTGCCTGCAACACCAGCCCCAGCTCTTCGTTGAACAGGAAGGCTGTGGCCATTTCCCCGGCACACGGCAGGGTCAATTCCACGCCACAGTGTCCGGCCAGTGCCATTTCCAGCACGGTAGCGAACAGGCCGCCGTCGGAACGGTCATGCAGGGCCAGCAGACAATCCTCGTCAATCAGTTGCTGGACGACCTCGAACATGGCCTTGAATTGCTCGGGCCGGTCCAGGTCGGGCACCTCACCCAGTCCGCGGGCAAACACCTGAGACAGCGCCGAACCGCCCAGCCGGCGCATGCCGAGATCAACCAGCAGCAACCGGGCATCGTTTTCCTCGTGCAATTGCGGCGTGAGATGGCGGCGCACGTCCGGCACCGGCGCGAAAGCCGAAACAATCAATGACACCGGTGCACGCATGCGTTGTTCGCCGGCATCATCGTTCCACACCGTCTGCATCGACAGCGAATCCTTGCCCACCGGAATGGCGAGATCCAGTTGCGGACAAAGATCGGCAACCGCTTCGACCGCTGCACGCAGGGCGGCATCCTGCCCCTCGGTGCCGGCGGCGGCCATCCAGTTGGCCGACAGCTTGACCCGGTCAAGCGAGCGCACTCGCGCACCGACCAGGTTGGTCATGGCCTCGCCCACGGCCATGCGTGCCGCCGCCGGCGAATCCCAGATCGCCAGCGGGGTGCGCTCACCCATGCTCATGGCGCTGCCGGCGTGGCCCTCGTAGTCGAGCAGGCTGATTGCGCAGTCAGCCACCGGCACCTGGTGCGGGCCGACCATCTGGTCACGCACACTCAGACCGCCGACGCTGCGATCGCCGATGGTGATCAAGAATTGCTTGGAGCCGACGGCCGGCAGGGCCAGCACGCGGTCGATGGCGGCATCGAGTTCGATGCCTTCAAGCCCGGCATCACCGGGCGCAATCGCATGGCTGTGTGCATCGCGATGCATGCTCGGCGGCTTGCCAAGAAGCATGTCCAGCGGCATGTCCACGGCGGGCTGACCGAGCAGGCGGTCGTCCAGGCGCAGATGACCGTCCGCATCGGCTGGCCCCAGGTCGGCCCAGGGGCAGCGCTCGCGAGTGCAGATGGCGGCAAACGCCTCCAGGTCTTCGGGATCGATGGCCAGGACATAACGTTCCTGTGACTCGTTGCACCACAATGCCATCGGCGACATGGAGCGGTCACCGGTCGGGATCTCGCGCAACTCCAGCCGACCGCCGACGCCGCCGTCGTGCAGCAATTCGGGCAGCGCGTTGGACAGGCCGCCGGCACCGACATCGTGAATCGACTTGATCGGGTTGCGCTCACCGCGCAGCCAGCAGCGGTCGATGACTTCCTGGGCACGCCGCTGCATTTCCGGGTTGCCGCGCTGCACCGAGGCAAAATCCAGGTCCTCGTCGGACTGCCCGGAACTCATCGACGAGGCCGCCCCACCACCCAGGCCGATCAGCATGGCCGGGCCGCCGAGCACGATGATGCGATCACCGGCCGACAAGGGCTGCTTGTGGGTCTGACCGTCGGCGATCATGCCGCTGCCGCCGGCAATCATGATCGGCTTGTGATAGCCCCAGAGGCGATCGCCTATGGTGGCGCTGAAACTGCGGAAATAGCCGAGCAACGCAGGACGACCGAATTCGTTGTTGAATCGCGCGCCACCGATCGGGCCCTCGGTCATGATCTGCAGACTGGAGGCCAGGCGTGCCGGAGCATCCGGCGCGGTCTCCCAGGGCTGGACGTGGCCGGGGATCTTGAGATCGGAAACCGAAAAACCGGTCAGCGCGGCAATCGGACGAGCACCACGGCCGGTCGCACTCTCGTCGCGAATCTCGCCGCCGGAACCAGTCGCCGCCCCCGGCTCGGGTGAAATCGCGGTGGGATGGTTATGGGTCTCGACCTTGATCTGCATGTGCAGCCGGCCCTCTTGCAGGTCATAGGCTGGCTGCTCGTCGGTACTGACCAGCAAGCGGGCATCGAAGCCCTCGAGCACGGCGGCATTGTCATCATAGGCGACCAGCGTGCCGGTCGGCGTGGCGGCATGGGTCGTGCGGATGAGCTTGAACAGCGAAGGCTCGCGGTCTTCGCCATCCACCGTCCACGACGCGTTGAAGATCTTGTGCCGGCAATGCTCGGAGTTGGCCTGGGCGAACATCATCAGCTCGGCATCGGTGGGATCGCGCCCCAGGCGGGCGTAGGAATCGACCAGGTAATCGATCTCGCCGGCACTGAGTGCCAGCCCGAGCTCGTCATTGGCGCGTTGCAGCACCGCGACCGGATCATCGCCCAGCTCGATCACGCCCAGGGCGGCTGGCTCGGGCAGGTCAAACCAGCCGTCGAGCTCGTGCAGGTCGCCGACGATGATCTGGGTCATGCGGTCATGCAGGTGATTGCGGGCTGCCGGCGACAAGCGGGTCGCGGCAATGCCGTCGAGTTCAAAGATCACCGCGCGTTCGATCTTCGTGCAGTCTTCCAGCCCGCAACGGCGCAGGATATCGCGTGCCCGCGACGCCCACGGCGTGATCGTTCCCGGTCGCGGCGCGATCAACAGCTGATGTTCGTTCAGCCCCGGCAATTCACGCGACTCGGCCCCCAGCAGCGCCAGCAAGCGGGAGCGCTCGGGCTCAATCGGCAAAGCAGTGGCACCAAGCAGGAAGAGTTCGCGGGCGTCGAGCCCGACCTTGCAGCCCTGGATGTCGGATACGGCTTCGGCAAGCTGCTGCAGGCGAAAACCCGGGAGCGCTTGTCGGCCAGACAGAAAGATCATTGAGACCCCTGAAAGGTTTGGCGGATCAGGGGCGCAATTATAGGCGAGGACTGCAACTCGCGAGGACTGCCTGGCGGATACCGCCGACAGCTTGTCCGAATTCGGAATCAACCCGCCCGGCAACAGGGGCCGGGCGGGCTTCAAGAATCAGCGTTCGCCGTTGAGGCTGTCGAGGCGGGCCTTGAGCTGCTCGGGCGGCACGTAACCGGGAATCATGTCGCCGTCGAACGTCATCATCGATGGCGTACCGGTGACTCCCATCGACTGGCCGAGCTTGTACTGTTTTTCGACCGGGTTGTCGTCACAGGTCGCACGGGGCGGAGTCTGGCCGGCCTTGGCGATATCCATCGCGCCATTCTGGTCATCGGAACACCACACCGACACCAGTTTGTCGTAGGTTTGCGACCCGACACCGGCACGCGGAAACGCCAGGTAGTGAATGCGAATACCCTGGCTGGTGTAATCCGCCATCTGATCATGCAGACGACGGCAGTAACCGCAATCGGGGTCGGTAAACACCATCAACTCGTATTCGGCATCTTCCGGACCGAAACTGACAAACTCATCAAGATTCAGGTCGGCCAGGCGCTCTCGCCGCAGGCTGGCCTGGGCGGAATCGGTTAGATCGGTCTGGGTTTCCAGATCGATGAATCGCCCCTGCAACAGGTAACGACCATCTTCGCTCATGTAAATGATCTCGTTATTGACGCGCACCTGCTTCAGCCCCGGCACCGGGGTTTCGGCAATCGAGAGATCCTGCACGTCGGACACAAGCGAACCGATGCGCTCCTCGATCTCCGCGTACTCTGCGGCAAACGCCGCCGTTGCTGTCAACAGCACGGCCGCAGCGGCCACGACCTTCATCCAGACTTTCATTTCAGACTCCTGCAAGGAAAACAAGAAAAACATAATCGGCCGACATGATACCGGGTCTCCGACCTCCACGCCGATGCATGCCACTTTGAACCTGTGGCCGGCAACAAGTTTCAGTCAATTTCACCAATTATCCCCGCGGATGATGCTGGCGATGAAGATTTTTCAGGCGCGAGCGGGAAACATGCGTATAGATCTGGGTCGTGGACAGATCCGCATGCCCCAGCAACATCTGGACCACGCGCAGGTCCGCACCGTGATCGAGCAGGTGGGTGGCGAATGAATGGCGCAAGCGATGCGGGTAAACCGGCTCATCGATACCGGCACAGCGAGCATGCAGTCGAATCCGCTCCCACAAGGCCTGGCGCGAAAGCGGCTTGCCGCGCCGCGAAACGAACACCTGCTCACAGACCGGCTTGAAGCCGGGCCGGAAACGACGCAGCCAGAGTGCAAGCATGTCCAGCGCCGCCTCGCCCAAGGGCACCAGTCGTTCGCGTCCTCCCTTGCCGCGCACGCGCACCACGCCGCGTGCCAGGTTGAGCTGGGCAAGCGAAAGATCCGCCAGTTCGCTGACCCGAATGCCGGTGGCGTACAGGGTTTCCAGCATGGCCCGGTCACGACACCCCAAAGGTTCATCGATCGAAGGTGCCGCCAACAAGGCCTCGACCTGGCTTGAAGTCAATGCACCGGGCAACATGCGCGGGGCGCGCGGGCCTTCCAGGTCCAGCGTGGGATCGGCCTCGACCAGGCGTTCACGCGCTGCCCAGGCGAAAAACTGGCGCAAGCAGGACAGCTGTCTAAGAATGCTGCTGACCGCATCACCGCCACGCAGGCGGGCAGCCATGCAGGCCAGCACATGGGATTTGTCGATAGTTTCCGGTGAAGATTCACCGGCATGGCGAAAGAACGCCACCAGATCACGGCGGTAGGACTCAAGCGTGTTGGCCGCCAGACCACGCTCGGCCCAGGCGGCATCCAGAAAGGCGTCAATGACAGCGGGCGCCTGATCCATTGCAGTGCAATGAGCAGGGACGGACAGTGCCGCCCCTGCCGCAGCGCCTCGAATCAACCGCGTCCCGTCAGCCTGGCAATGCTGCTCTGGGCAGCCGATTCCAGATCAGAGATCTTGGCCCGAGCCGCGGCCCGGAGATCCTCGACTGCCTGACGGCGATCGTGGATTTCGGTTGACGCCAGTTCGGCCAGCGCATCGCGCAGTTCATCTGCCGCTGCCAGCACGCGCGCGTAGCGATCGGAAGCTACCGAAACCTTCTTCTTGCCACGCTTCTTGCCGCGTTTCTTGGAAGCCTTCTTCTTGGAAGCCTTCTTCTTGGAAGCCTTCTTCTTGGA
>SL_3KL_010_SEDDRAFT_10002113_pt1 | contig 18186 bp, 21 predicted proteins | sample SodLakKL_010_SED_2_FD_10381 | JGI IMG/M metagenome (IMG submission 10381) | reverse complement strand
GTGTGGGTCTGGGGGTGCAGCGGTGCACCNGAGGCTTCACACGTCGGGTGGTGGGGGGCGGTGTGGGTCTGGGGGTGCNGNGGTGCACCNGAGGCTTCACACGTTGGTCGGTGCCTGGGGACGCTTCGGCGTCACGGGCCACCAGTAGACTCCCGCCCGACAGGTCGCGACGTCGAGGGAGAGGTTCGCCCCGGTGGATGTGGAGCTGACGGTGCTCGGCTGCGCCGGGTCCCACCCTTCCGCGGGCCGGCTGTGTTCGGGCTACCTCGTCCGTGCGGGCGGAACGTCGGTGCTGCTGGATGCGGGGAACGGATCCACGGCCAACCTCCAACGGCTCATGGCGCTCCGCGACCTCGACGCGGTGATGATCAGCCACCGTCACGTCGACCACTGCATCGACCTCGTCGGCGCCTTCTACGCCCTGCGTTTCGACCCCGACTTCCAGTGGCGCCTCCCGTTGTACGCCGCCGACGAGGTCCACGAGATGCTGACCGGGCTGATGTCGACCGACAGCGCGATGGGCTTCGACGAGGTGTTCGACCACACCCGGGTCGGCGACGGCGACGCGGTCCGGATAGGCCCACTGCGCGTGCGGTTCGGGCACAGCGTGCACGCCACCCCGGCGGTCTCCATGCGTGTCGAGGTAGGGGCGACGACCCTCGTCTACTCCGGCGACACCGCAGGTGGAGAGGACCTGGTGCGGATCGCGCGTGACGCGGACCTCTTCCTGTGCGAAGCGACGTGGGCGGGCGACGCTGCTGACTACCCCCCCGGGGTCCACCTCACCGCGCGTGAGGCAGCGAAGGTCGCGACGGAGGCTGGCGTCGGCCGGCTCGTGCTCACCCACATCGCCGGTGGCACCGATCGTGACCGGGTCCTCCAGGAGGCCAGCGAGGTCTTCGACGGCCCCGTCGAGCTCGCGGAGGACCTGGCCGTCTACCGTCTGGGCTGAGCTCGACCGATCGACGATGGTGCTGCGTCGTGCTGACCGCCACCCGGCTCGCCGACCGTGCTGCCGCTCCACCGCCCACCGCGCCGCTGACCGCCGTCCGACCCCTCCGTCCGAACGAAGGAACCGAGATGACCCGTGCCGATGGCCGCCGCCCCGACGAACTGCGTCCCGTGACCATCGAGGTCGGCGCGCAGCGGCATCCGGCGGGGTCGGCCCTCGTGCGGTTCGGCGGTACGCACGTCCTGTGCGCGGCGTCGGTGGAGGAGGGCGCGCCGAGGTGGCGTGATCGCAAGGGGTGGGTGACCGGTGAGTACGCGATGCTTCCCGGTGCGACCGATACACGTTCCCGGCGGGAGCGCAGCGGTCCAGGTGGCCGGTCGAAGGAGATCGAACGCCTCATCGGACGGTCGCTGCGGGCGGTCGTCGACCTGGATGCCCTGGATGACGTGACGATCACCGTGGACTGCGACGTGCTGGAGGCCGACGGTGGGACCCGCACCGCGGCGATCACCGGTGGCTGGGTGGCGCTCGCGCTCGCCCTGCGGAGCATCGAGCAGGAGGCGGTCCTGCATGGCCAGGTCGCCGCGGTGTCGGTCGGGGTGGTCGACGGCGAACCGCGGCTCGACCTCCCCTACGAGGAGGACGTCCGCGCCGAGGTGGACATGAACGTGGTCGCGACCGCGGACGAGCGCCTGGTCGAGGTCCAGGGCACCGCCGAGGGCGCCCCCTTCGACCGGGCGGCGCTCGACCGGCTGGTCGACCTGGCCGTCGACGGCTGCTCGCAGCTGTTCGCCATGCAACGCGAGGCGGTCGGTCCGTGACCTCCGACGACCGACCGCGGGTGGTCGTCGCCACCGGGAACGCGAAGAAGCTGGCGGAGATCCGTGCCATCCTGGCCACGGCCGACCTCGACGTCGAACTGGTGTCGATGCGCGACCTCGACGTCGCCGAGCCGGTCGAGGACGGCGACACCTTCGAGGCCAACGCGCTGATCAAGGCCCGCGCTTGCGTCGAGGCGACGGGGTTGCCGGCGATCGCCGATGACTCGGGGCTGGAGGTCGATGCACTGGGCGGCGAGCCTGGCGTGTGGAGCGCGCGGTACGCCGGGGAACCTGCTGACGACGCACGGAACAACGCGAAGCTGATCGCCGCGCTGGCGGACGTCGCGGAACGACGCCGGACGGCACGGTTCGTGTGTGCGGCGGCGGTGGTCGCTCCCGATGGCCGCGAGGTGGTCGTCCGCGGGACCATGGAGGGCCGCATCGTCGACGAGCCGGAGGGCGAGCACGGGTTCGGCTACGACCCGCACTTCGTCAGCGACGTGATCGGGGACGGTCGCACGAACGCCGAGCTCGCACCCGAGGAGAAGGACGCGATCAGCCACCGGGGCGCCGCGTTCCGCCAGCTCGCACCTCGCGTGGAGGAGCTGCTGTCTGGTACGTGAGCGGCGCCGGAGACCCCGTGGTGGGGTTGCAGGGGTCGGAGGCGGCCTCGGAGATCGGACTGAGCGGCGCCGGAGACCCCGTGGTGGGGTTGCAGGGGTCGGAGGCGGCCTCGGAGATCGGACTGAGCGGCGCCGGAGNCCCCGTGGTGGGTGGGGCAGCGAGGACGGTTCAGCCGATCGCGTCGTGCAGCTGTTGCAGCGCGGCGCGGGCGAGCTCGAGCTGTTCGGGTTCGGGACGATCGTGGAGCGCGGCCATGGCGGCCGCGGCCAGCTCGGCCTGCTCCTCATCGACCTGGACGGTGCGGTCGATCCGCTGGACCCCGATCTGCTCGGTCGTCGGGTCGGCGGCGCCGGCGGTGAGCTGGTCGAGCACCTCGTCGACCCGTTCGCGGACCTCGGCCCACCCCGGATCGTCGCCATGGTCCTCCGCGAGCTCGTGCGTCTCGTGCAGGGCTTGGATCAGGTTGAAGATGGGCGACTCCTTGCGGCGGGTACACGTACCGTGGTTCGTCGGGCAGTGACACGCAAGCGGGGCGACCGTACGTCGGCTTGCGGATCGACGCCATCGGCTCCGCGACCGATGGCCTCCTCCTCCGCTGCCTCGACGACCGCTGACGACCATACGGGTCCGGCACGCGGTGCGCCGCTTCACCCCCCTGTGGCGGGTACAGACCGGCGAGGCGATCCACCTCGGCCCGGAGACCTGACCGATCGCCTACGGGCGCACGATGCGCCGGCCGGTGATCGATGCCACCTCGACACGCACCCAGAACCCCTTGTCGTCGGGGAGGGCCCAAGGTTCGAAGGGGTGGGCCAGCAGTGCTTCCTCGAGCTGCGGGTCGGTCACGATCTCCGCGGTGCCGTGGACGACGACGCTCCAGCCGATCCGGAGCCGCTCATCACCCCCGTCGGCCTGGACGGCGACGGGCCCCGCCGCCGCGGCCGTACCCAGCTTCGATCCCGGTGCGGTCCGGAAGAAGATCTCGCCGTCGTGCAACAGGTGGTTGACGGGCAGCACGGACGGGAGCCCGTCGGCGATGAACCCGATCCGGACCCACGGAGCCTCCTCCAGGAGCGCGACGCACTCGTCGGCATCGATCGGCTCGAGGTCGCCCGGACGTGGCAGCTCCTGCGGCATCGCACCCTCCGATCGTCATCGGCCGGAGCCTAACGGGGCTGGGCTCGGGGAGCGTACGGCGAGCCGCCCCCGATCGAGCTGCCCCCGATCGAGCTGCCCTGACCCGGAGCTCGCGGCAGTAGGTGGCCCGGGCTCGTACCGTTGTCGCTGACGACCCGGCACGAGGAGAGCGTCATGTCCAAGCGCGTCGTGCACAGGATGGTGGTCATGGCGGCTGCGCTCGCGCTGGCGCTCGTCGCATGTGGACCGGGCGGCGACGAGTGGACCCAGGAGGTCCGCGACAACTTCCTCGACGGCTGCCTCGAGGCGTCCGACGGTGAACAGGCCTACTGCGTCTGCGTGCTCGAACGCCTCGAGGACACCTACACCTTGACCGAGTTCGAGGCGATCGAGCGTGAGCTCGAGGAGGCCAACGTGATGCCAGCCGAGCTCGAAGGCATGATCGAGGACTGCCTCGAGGAGCACCTGAGCTAGCCATCGCGGTCCGGCGTCCCCCATCCTACGCTCGGCCCTCAGCCAGGCGGTCAGGGGTGGCGGACGCCCTCGCCGGCAAGCACGGCCCTGTAGCCCTCACGGTAGGTCGGGTAGGTGAACTCGAACCCGGTCGCGACCAGCCGGTCGTTGCGGCACCGCTTGTTGCTCCCACGCCGGCGGGGCGTGGGTCCCGTCGGTGGTTCCGGCATCCCCAGCTCAGATGCGAGGAAGCGGATCACCTCGCCGCGGTCGACGGGTGCATGGTCGACGCCGAGGTAGATCGGGGCGGGCTCGGCGACCTGCGTGAGCAGGTGGACGATCGCCGCCGCGGCATCGTCGCGGTGGATGCGGTTGGTGAGGGCCCTCTCCTCCGGGACGAGCGCCTCGCCGCGGCGGACCTGCTCGATCAGGGACGTGCGTCCGGGCCCGTAGAGGCCGGCCAGCCGCAGGGTCGTCGCATCCCGGCGGCGGGCATGGAGCGCGACCTCGGCCTGGACGAGGACCTGTCCGGTGGCGCTCGTCGGCGACGTGGGGGTCGTCTCGTCGACGTCGCCGCCGTCGTCGGTGCCGTACACGGCCGTCGACGACACCGCGAGCACGCGACCCGGGGTGCGTCCGGAGTCGTCCAGGGCATCGAGCAGCCGGATCAGGCCGTCGAGGTAGACGGCACGGTAGGCCTCTGCCGAACGTTCCCCGGCTGTCGGGGTGAAGACCAGTGCGTCGACGTGCTGGGGCGATGCGGAGGGGAGCTCGTTGAGCGAGCCGGTCAGATCGGCCGAGACGCCCACGATGCTCTCCGGGAGTCGATGAGGCGAGCGGCGGACCCCGGTGACCGACCAGCCTGCAGCGACCAGCCGCAGCCCGGTCTCCGTACCGAGGTCGCCGCAGCCGACGATCAGGGCCGTCGGGCGCATCAGGCGTAGGCCTCGACGATCGCGTCGCACAGCTCGGGCCACCCCTCGATCGCCCAGGAATCGAACGCCCGATCCGCCAGGCTCGTGCTCGCCAGGCCGAGTTCGGGGTCGACCCACAGGTACGAGCCGGACCGGCCGAAGTGTCCGAAGGTGGACGCCGAGACCTTGTCACCGGTCCAGTGCGGTGCCTTGGTGTCCTTGATCTCGAACCCCAGGCCCCAGGCGTTGGGTGACTTGCGCCCGTACCCGGGCAGCACGCCGGCGAGCCCGGGGAAGGCCACGGAGGTGGCCTCCCGGTGCAGCTCGGGGTCCAGCAGTTGCGGAGCCAGGAGCTCCCGCGCGAACCGCAACAGGTCGTCGACGGTGCCCTCCGCGGCGTGGGCGGGCGAGCCGTGAAGCCGGGTGGCGTGCATGCCCAGCGGCTGGAGCACCTCGAGGTCGAGGTGCTCCGCGAACGGCAGACCGACGCGCTCGGCGACCAGGTCCCCGAGCACCTCGTAGCCGTGGTCGGAGTAGACCCGTCGGTGTTCGGGCTCGCTGGTCGGCCCGTTGGGGCCGGGTGGCAGGCCGCTGGCATGGGCGAGGAGGTGGCGCACCGTGTAGGTCTCCCCGGCGGCCTCGCCGACGGGCTCGTCGAGGTGGAGCACCCCGTCCTGCACCGCGACCAACGTGGCGTACGCGGCGAGGGGCTTGGTGAGCGAGGCGAAGGGCAGGACCGCCTCGACGGGCCCATGTGTGCCGTGCGTCGTGGTGGCGTCGGTCACCGCGACGGCCACCGTGTCGGGCTCCCAGTCCTCGACGCGCTGCAGGACCTCGCCCTTCACGCCGGTTCCTCCGCGTTGCCGGTGATGCGGTCGATCTCGCTCCGGGCCGCGTGATCGAGGTCCCAGCCGATCGCTGCGACGTTGGCCGCGATCTGCTCCGGACGGGTGGCACCAGCGATCACCGACGCGACCGAAGGATGTCCGGCGAGCCACGACATCGCCAGCTCCAACAGGCTCCGGTCGTTGGAGGTGGCGAAGGCCTCCAGCCGCTCGACGATCTCCAGACGTTCCTCGCTCAGGTGCTTGGCGCGACGGTCCTCCGGCAGGGTGGCCAGCCGCCAGTCGGCGTCCGGTTCCTGACCGGCGCGGTACTTGCCCGTCAACAACCCCGACGCGAGTGGGAAGTAGGGCAGGAGGGCGAGCCCGTTGCGGCGGATCGCGTTCAGGCGTTCACCCTCCAGCTCCCGCTCGAGCAGGTTCCAGTGATCCTGTGCGCTGGCGAACCGCGGCACCCCATCTCGCACCGCGACCGCCTGCGCCTCGTTCATCTCCTCCGCGGAGAGGTTCGAGTGGCCGATCTCACGGACCTTGCCGGACTCGACGAGCTCGCCGAGCGCTCCCAGCGTCTCCTCGATGGGGACCTGGGGGTCGGGGCGGTGGAGCTGGTAGAGGTCGATGTGGTCGATGTCCAGGCGGTGCAGGCTCGCGTCGCAGGCCTTGAACACGTAGTCCGGACGGGCGCCCTGCCGCTGCTCGTCGAGCTTCGCGCCGAACTTGGTGGCGACGATCGCCTCGTCTCGNCGGCGGCCGAGCGCCTTGCCGAGCAACTCCTCCGACGCTCCGTCGCCGTAGACGTCGGCGGTGTCGAACAGGTTCACGCCGAGGTCGAGCGCGGCGTGCACCACCCGGTCGGTCTGGGCGGCGTCGATGCGTCGGCCGAGGTTGTTGCAGCCGAGTCCGACCAGCGAGACCTCCAGCGTCCCGATCCTGCGCTTCTCCACGAGGGCTCCTCTTCCAAGGTTGCTGGCAACCTACCGGGGGGCACGCCACCTGCAGCTCGCGAGGGTGGTCAGAAGCCACCGCTCCGCCGACACGAGCCCGTCCTGAGCTTCGGTCGCGCAGAGGCTGCGCAACAACGGCGGGAGGCCCTCCATCGTGGAGGGCCTCCCGTTCGGTCCGTGCCGTCTGACGTGCCGCCGAGGGGCGGGTCAGACCTTGGTGAGCTCGCGATCGGTGGGGGCGACGTCCTCGCGGCCCTCGACCACCTCGGGCTCGCTGCGACCGGCCCAGTACAGGCCGCCTCCGGCGAGGATCAGCACGGCGCCGATACCGGCGAACAGTCCGGCCAGGGCCAGCGCCAGCTGCAGCGCGGAGTGGGTGACGGTCCCGACGCCGAGCTCGCCGACCAGCCCGTGGACGGTCCCGGTCCAGACCATGCCGCGTGCCGGACCCTCGATCGGGTGCATGCGGTCGAAGTCGGTCCAGTACCGGCCGTCGATGTCGAACTCGTAGACGCCGGGCTCGAAGACCTCGCCGTTGTACTCGACGGTCTCGGTCAGCTCGACCTCGACGGTGTCGTAGATCACGTGGTAGACGATCGTGGCCATCTGGTACATGTACTCGCTGGCGGTGTTGACCAGCGGGTCGGCCGGGTCGAAGTGCGACTCGACGACCGGGTAGCCCCAGTCCTCGGTCAGCAGGGCCATGATCGCCTCGGCCTCTTCGGTGCTGCCGCGGTCGATCAGTTGGCCGTCCTCGTTGTAGCTCAGCTCGACGTTCTGCGTCTCACTGAAGCTCTGCAGGGCGTCGTAGCCGTCCTGGGTCATCGAGAAGGCGACGCCTCCGCCGATCATGAACCCCAGGCCGATGACTGCTAGGACGATCCCCAGGATGCGGAGTCGCTTCCTCATGGTGCTGCTCTCCTTGCGCGGGTCCCGCGCGGTCGTGAATATGTTCACGAGTCTCAAGGATGAGCCTGGAACGGCGAAGCGCCGTTGGATCCCTCTTCGTGGGACCAATGGCGGGCCCACGGATGGCCGAAGGACACCTGCGTTCGAGCTGCGGGGTCACCGGGCCCCGGGCACCAACAGGACCGGTCGGTTCGCGGTCCGGAGCAGGTGCTCGGCCGTCGATCCGANGAGCAGGCCCGTCAGGGGGTTGCGTCCGCGAGCTCCGACCACGATCACGTCGATGGCCTGCTCGTCGGCGAGCGTGCCGATCGTCTCGGGGAGCGGACCGTGCTCGACGAGCGGTGTGAGGGCGGTGTTGGCGACGAGTTGCTCCAGGTGCGCCGATGCCCGCTCCTCGGCCTCCGCTCCGTCGGAGCGGGTGAGCACCGTGACCGCCGTTCCGCCCAGCTCCTGGCCAAGCGCCACAGCGAGCCCTTCGGCAGGCGCGGCGCTGGTTGAGCCATCGGTGGCCAGGAGCACACCACCTCCACGTTCGGTGCGGTCTGGGCCGAGGGGAAGCAGCAGGATCGGCTTGCGGCTGGTCCTGACCAGTTCCAGCACGGTGCTGCCGAGGAAGAGGTCTCGCCAAGGCGTGTGGCCGTGACTGCCGACCACGATCACGTCCGCGCCGGACCCGTCCGCGACCTCACACAACTCGCTTGCGGGGTAGCCCGTGCGGACCTCGCAGGAGGTCTCGAACCCGCTCAGTCGTGCTGCGGTCTGCTCAAGCTCGGCCACGAAGTGGTCCCGGTGGAGCTCCTGAGGCACGTGGGGGTAGTGTCCACCGAGAACGGTCACCAGGGTCAACCGCCTCACGCCGAGCCGGGGGAGGAGCCGCAGCTGCTCCACCAGCCGGTCGGTGACGGATGAGTGGTCGATGCCGACGACGGCATGATCAAGCATCGCGGTGGTCCTCGGCTCGTGCGGGATCGATGCCGTGCGCGTCGTTCAGATGCAGCCGGCGCCACCGTCCGAACCCGACCGCATCCACGCGCCAGGTGTCGGGTTGCGGGTCGAGCGCCGGATCGATGAAACAGGTCACCGGACCGTCGTCGACGAGGTCGTAGCGCTCAGGTTCCTTCGGGGGGCCGACCTCGGCGACCGGGATGAACGCGCGACCGCCACAGCAACCAAGACGCGGACTCGCACGGAGCACGAGCGGACGTCCGGCGAGGTGGACGATCGCCGCTGGGGTGAGCGTGGGACCAGCCTTCATCACCCCTCCGCCGGTCGCAGCATCGCGGTGGCCGCGTCGGCAGGGAAGCGGTGACGGGTCCGGTTGGCGTAGCGCACCAGTGCGAGCATCAGCGGAACCTCCACCAGGACGCCAACGACCGTGGCGAGCGCTGCCGGCGATCGCAGGCCGAACAGCGCGATCGCGGCCGCGACGGCGAGCTCGAAGAAGTTGCTCGCACCGATCATCGCGCCGGGCGCGGCGATGGCGTGACGGACCTTGAGTAGCTGCATGGCGCGGTACGCGAGCCAGAAGATCAGGACCGTCTGGATGATCAACGGCACCGCGATCAACCCGATGTGCAGCGGGTTCTCGAGGATGACCTCCCCTTGGAAGGCGAACAGCAGCACCAGGGTGATGATCAACCCGATCGGTGTGACCGGCGCGAGCCGACGCATGAACACCCGGTCGAACCACTCGATGCCGAACCGTCGGATCAGTTCGACCCGGGTCAGCCAGCCGGCCGTGAGCGGGATGATGATGTAGAGCACCACCGAGAGCGCGACGGTGTCCCACGGGACCGCGATGTCGGACACGCCGAGCAGGAAGAGCACGATCGGTGCGAACGCGACCAGCATGATGAGGTCGTTCACGGCGACCTGGACCAGCGTGTAGCCGGCGTCGCCGCGGGTGAGGTAGCTCCAGACGAACACCATGGCCGTGCACGGAGCGGCGCCGAGCAGGATCGCGCCTGCCAGGTACTGCCGGCCGAGCTCCTCAGGGATGAGGGGTGCGAACACCACCATCAGGAACAGGTAAGCGATCGCGAACATCGTGAAGGGCTTGACCAGCCAGTTGATGCCGGTCGTGACCAGCAGGCCCTTCGGCTCGCGGCCGACGCCGGCGATGGCTCCGAAGTCGATCTGGACCATCATCGGGAAGATCATCGCCCAGATGAGCACCGCGACCGGGAGCGAGACCTGGGCGTACTCGAACCGCGACAGCACCTCGGGCACGATCGGGGCGAGTTGGCCGAGCGCGACCCCCGCCACGATCGCGAGCCCGACCCAGAGCGAGAGCAGCTTCTCGAAGGTCCCGAGTCCGCCGGTGGTGGCGGTCTCATCAGGGGCGCCGGCTCGTGAGGTCGAGCGGTCCGGGCGGGGGTCGGCCATGGCTACCTCGGTCGGGATCAGTGGGGAAGTTGCATCGATGAACGACGATATCCGGTGAGCGGGGCCCGGACGTGGGCCAGAGGTCCCGGTGGCGCGGTGGCTCGATGCCGCAGAGGGAAGGGCCGTGGGGCCGTCAGGTCAGCGATCTCGGGATCGTCCAGGGGCCCGAGGGCACGATGCCGGAGCTCATCGCAGACGGGTCGGCGCGGCTGGCGCCCGGCCGAGCGCCCTGGTTGGCTGGTCCTCCGGGACGACGACCGTCGGGCGCCACGCCGCTCCCTGCGGATCCGTGGATCCGAGCTAGGGTCGTGGGACCCCGCCACCGAGCCGAAGGAGCTCCACATGACCGACCGCACCGCTTCCGCTGTCTGGACCGGCGACCTGTTCTCCGGCGACGGCAGGGTGTCCTTCGACTCGTCGCAGCTGGCCAGCGACCTGCCGGTCTCGTGGCCCGCGCGGACCGAGGAGCCGGGGGGCAAGACCAGCCCAGAGGAGCTGATCGCCGCAGCGCACGCGTCCTGCTACTCGATGGCCCTCTCCAAGCAGCTGGCCGACCGTGGAGCGCCGCCGGAGAAGCTCGAGACCTCCGCCACCGTCAGCTTCGTCGCCGGGACNGGCATCACCCAGAGCGCGATCACCGTGCGGGTGACCGCACCGGGCCTCGACGACGCCGGCCTCAAGGAAGCCACCGAGGCCGCCAAGACCGGCTGCCCGGTGTCCGGCGCGCTCGCCGGCAACGTCGAGATCACCCTCGACGCGGCGTTCGCCTGAGCGACCAGCGCATCCGCTGCCGCCGGACCGGCAGGGAGAGGGAGTCGCGTGAAAGCGCTGGTGAAGCCCGATGCCGCACCTGGGCTCGAACTGCGTGACGTGCCCGAGCCCGAGGTCGGCATCAACGACGTCCTCGTGCGCGTCACCAAGACCGGTATCTGCGGCACCGACCTGCACATCCGGGCCTGGGACGAGTGGGCGCGACAGGCGGTCAGGACACCGCTGACGATCGGGCACGAGTTCGTCGGCGAGGTCGTCGCCGTCGGTGACAACGTCAACGACTTCGTCCTGGGCGACCGTGTCTCGGGCGAGGGGCACCTCGTCTGTGGGCGCTGCCGCAACTGCATGGCCGGGCGGCGTCACCTCTGCGCGGCCACGGAGGGGATCGGCGTGAGCCACCCCGGTGCGTTCGCCGAGTACATCTCCCTGCCGATGACCAACCTCTGGAAGCACGCGGACGAGGTCCCCGACGACGTCGCCGCGATCTTCGACCCGTTCGGCAACGCGGTCCACTCGGCGTTGAAGTTCCGGGTCCTCGGTGAGGACGTGCTGATCACGGGGGCCGGCCCGATCGGGCAGATGGCCGCCGCCGTGGTCCGCCATGCGGGTGCCCGACACGTGGTCATCACCGACATCAACCCCGACCGGTTGAAGCAGTCCCTGCAGCTGGGCGTCACCCGGACCGTCGATGTGCGCAGTGAGGATCTCGCCCAGGTCCAGGCCGAGCTCGGGATGACCGAGGGGTTCGACGTCGCCCTGGAGATGTCGGGGCAGCCCGCGGCGATGGACGACATCCTGACGAACATGGCGCACGGAGGACGGGTCGCGCTCCTCGGCATCCCCACCGAGGAGTTCGCGATCGACTGGACGATCGTGATCTTCAACATGCTCACGCTGTGCGGGATCTACGGTCGCGAGATGTACGAGACGTGGTACGCCATGACGGTGATGCTGCAGTCGGGCCTGGACATCTCGCCGGTGATCACCCACCGCTTCTCCTACGAGGATTTCGACGAGGCCTTCGACACCGCAGCCGACGGCCGAGCCGGCAAGGTGCTGCTCGACTGGACCAGCGTGTAGGCGGGGCGAGGTCGTCGAGGCGTCGGATCGTCGAGGAGCCTCGGAAGCGATGTGAGGAGGCAGACGTGAACGAAGCGCTCCGCAACGAGCTCGCGCAGGAGGTCGTCGCGCTCCGCGACGAGGGCACCTACAAGGCCGAGCGGCCGCTGAGCTCACCGCAGGGGGGCAGCGTGCGGGTCGGCGACCAGCCGCTGATCAACCTCTGCTCGAACAACTACCTCGGCCTGGCCGACCATCCCGACATCGTCGGAGCGGCCCGCGACGCGCTGGACCGGTGGGGCTTCGGGATGGCCTCGGTGCGGTTCATCTGCGGCACCCAGGAGATCCACACGCAGCTCGAGGCCAGGCTCTCGGGCTTCCTCGGCACCGAAGCGACGATCCTGTACAGCTCGTGCTTCGACGCGAACGCGGGACTGTTCGAGGTGCTGCTCGACGAGCGCGACGCCGTCATCTCCGACGCCCTGAACCACGCATCGATCATCGACGGCATCCGGCTGTGCAAGGCGCAGCGGCTGCGGTACGCCAACGCTGACCTCGGGGAGCTGGAGGCACGGCTCCAGGAGTCGGCCGACGCGCGACGCCGGCTGGTCGTCACCGACGGCGTCTTCTCGATGGATGGCTACCTCGCACCGTTGGAGGGGATCTGCGACCTGGCTGAACGCTACGACGCGATGGTCATGGTGGACGACTCCCACGCCGTCGGGTTCATCGGGGAGGGGGGACGCGGCACACCCGAGCGGTTCGGGGTCATCGACCGGGTGGACATCGTCACCGGCACGCTCGGCAAGGCGCTCGGCGGTGCGAGCGGTGGCTACACCAGCGGCCGGAAGGAGGTCGTGGACCTCCTGCGGCAGCGTTCGCGTCCGTACCTGTTCTCCAACTCGCTCGCCCCACCGATCGTCGCGGCCTCGCTCGCCGCGATGGATCTGGTGGAGCATCAGCCGGAGCAGCGCGAGCGGCTGCGTGACAACGCCGCCCGGTTCCGTGCCCGCCTGGAGGCCGGCGGGCTGGAGCTGTTGCCCGGCGAGCACCCGATCGCGCCGATCATGGTCGGTGACGCCGCGCGGGCCACAGCGATCGCCCAGCGGGCTCTGGAGCTCGGCGTGTACGTGACCGCGTTCAGCTTCCCGGTGGTGCCCCGCGGGCAGGCACGGATCCGCACCCAGGTGTCCGCCGCCCACACCCCTGAGGAGCTCGACCGTGCTGCGGACGTGCTGATCGAGGCCACCAACGCGGTGTGAGCGGCCCGGGTTCGGCCGGTCGCCCCACGGTGTTCCGGGTGAAGGGTGTGCCTCAACCGACGGGAGGGCTGTGGTCGCCACCGGCGAGCGCGACGACGTGAGCGGGCTCGGCGTTGGCGCCGGACGCGACGATCACGACCCGCTGGTCCGAGGACACGTCGACCGCGCCGTGCAGCAGCGCTGCGATGCCGACGGCGCCACCGCCCTCCAGGACCAGGCGATGCTCGTCGAAGGCGTAGCGCATCCCGTCCCAGATGGCCTGCTCGTCGAGCAGCACCACCTCGTCGAGCAGCGCGGCCAGGATCGGGAAGGTGGTGGCGTTGTCGAGCCCGATACCGCCCTGCAGGCTGTCGGCGAGGGTCGCCTCCTCCGGGAGGTCCACCGGGTGGCCGGCGTCCAGGCTGGCGGCCATGACCGCGGCCCGTCGCATCGAGATGCCCACCACGCGGATCGCCTGCCGAGCCGCCTCGGCTGCGACCGCGATGCCTGCGGCCAGCCCGCCGCCGGAGAGCGGCACCAGCAGGGTGGTCACATCCGGGGCGTCCTCCAGGATCTCGCTGGCGATCGTGCCCTGCCCCGCGATGACCTCGACGTCGTCGAAGGGGTGGACCAGCGTGGCGCTGCGTTCGGTGACCAGGTCGGCGGCAGCGACCAAGGCCTCCGCCTGCGAGGCGCCCCCGATGATCACCTCACAGCCGAGCGCCTCCAGCGCCACGACCTTGCCGGTCGGGACGTTGTCCGACAGGCAGATCGTCGCGGGGATGGCCAGCCGTGCGGCGACGTGGGCGACCGCCCGGCCGTGGTTGCCGGTGGAGGCCGTGACCACGCCACGCGCGGCAACCTCGGGGTCGAGCGACGCCAGCTTCGCCGCGGCGCCTCGGATCTTGAAGCTGCCGGTCGGCTGCACCGACTCCAGCTTGAGACCGACCTCGACACCACAGCGGTGCGACAGTCCGACCGACGGCACCAGCGGGGTGCGGACCGCGACGCCGGAGATCCGTGCCCGGGTGGCGGCGACGTCGGCCGCGGTGACGGGCAGGTCAGACCTCGACACGCAGCCCCACCTTGGCGTCCAGGCAGCGGGCCATCGCCAGCGAGGCGATCGCCGTGTCCTGCGCGCCGGTCCCGGTGAGGTCGCAGAAGGTGACCGCATCGGGGTCCGGTCGGCCGGGCACCTCGCCGCTGATCACCTGGCCGAGCTCGACGGCCGTGTCGGCGTCGAACCCGGCCGCGACGGCGGAGCGCAGCTCGCCGAGGCGCGTGCTCTGGCCGCGGTGGTCACAGACGACGAGGTCGGCGGCGCGGACCACCTCGACGTCGATCTCCTGCTTGTTCTCCGAGTCCGACCCGACCGCCGTGATGTGCAGCCCGGGGTGCAGGGCATCGAGGTGGACGAGGGGCTCCCGGGACGGCGTCGCGGTCACCAGGATGTCGGCGGACGCGGCGGCATCGGCGGCCGTCGGGGCAGCGACGACCGGCAGCTGCAGTTCGTCGCCGACGCGCTCGGCGAAGGCGGCCGTCTCCTCGGCGTCACGCGCCCAGACCTGGGCACGCTCGATGGGTCGGACCAGCCGGAGCGCCTCGAGCTGCAGGCGTGCCTGCTTGCCCGCACCGACGAGCCCGACGACGGAGGCATCAGCCACGGCGAGGTGGTCCGCAGCGACAGCCCCCGCGAGCGCGGTGCGCAGGTCGGTGAGGTAGCCGTTGTCGAACAGCGCCGCGAGCGGCACGCCCGTCTGCGCGTCGAAGAGCAGCATGAGCCCGCTGAGGCTCGGCAGCCCACGCGAGGGGTTGTGGAAGAAGCCCGTCGACACCTTGACCGCGATGCCGTCGTAGCCCGGCAGGAAGGCCGACTTGATGTCGATCTCACCACGATGCTCGGGGATGTCCAGGCACATGATCGGCGGCATCTGTGCCCGGCCCGCGCTGATCAGGGGGTAGACGGCTTCGATCGCCGCCAGCTCGTCGCGACCGAACCCGACCGCCTCGGTGAGCTGGTCACGGGTCAGGACGTGGATCGTTGCCATCGGTGCTACCTCGGCTCGTCTGCGGCTCAGAGCGTGTCCAGCGCCTGCTGCAGGTCCGCGATCAGGTCCTGCACGTCCTCGATGCCGGCCGAGTATCGCAGCAGCCCTTCGGGGATGCCCAGGGCGGCACGCTCCTCCGGGGTGCACTCGACGTGGCTGGCCGTCGCCGGTGGAGCGACGATCGTCTCGACCGCGCCGAGGTTGGCGGCGGCGTGGGACAGCCGGAGCTGCGGGAAGAAGCGCTTGACGGTCTCCAGCCCACCGTCGAGCCCGAAGCTCAGCATCCCGCCGAAGCCACGCATCTGCTTGCGCGCGACCTCGTGCTGGGGGTGGGAGGGCAGACCCGGGTAGTTGACCACGCTCACCTGGGGTTGCTCGTGGAGGAACTCGGCGATGCGTTGCGCGTTGTCCTGCTGGCGCTCGACGCGCAGGTGCAGGGTCTTCATGCCCCGCAGCAGCAGGTAGGCGGCCTCGGGATGCAGGGTCGCGCCGTTGATCTCGCGGTAGTGGTAGACGCGCTCGACCAGATCCTCGCGGCCGACCACGACCCCACCGAGGGCGTCGGCGTGGCCGCCGAGGAACTTGGTCGCGCTGTGCACGACCAGGTCGGCGCCGAGGGTCAGCGGATCCTGGTTGATCGGGGTCGCGACGGTGTTGTCCACGACCACGGTCGCGCCGGCTGCGTGCCCCGCAGCGGCCAGGCGTTCGATGTCCAGGATCTTCAACGTCGGGTTGGTAGGGGTCTCGAGGTAGAGCACGTCACAGCCCTCGGCGACGGCTGCCTCGATCGCGTCGGTGTCGGCGGTGTCGCAGAGCTCGACGTCGATGTCGTACTCGGGCAGGAACTCGGTGAAGATCTTGCTGGTCCCGCCGTAGGTGTCCTTGGTGCTCACCAGCCGCTTGCCCGGTCGGAGCAGGGTGTACAGCGTGTTGCTGATCGCGGCCATGCCGGTCGCCGCCGAGGTCACGGCATCGCCGCCCTCCAGCAGGCGGACCTTCTCCTCGAAGGCGGCGACGGTCGGGTTGGTGTTGCGGCTGTAGATGTGGCCCTCGCGCTGTCCCGTCGCGACGGCGTACCAGTGGTCGAAATCGTCGTAGCCGAAGGACACGCTGTGGTAGACGGGGATCTGGGTGGAGCGGTCGGGCAGCGGGTGGTGCTCTCCACCCCAGACCGCCACGGTGGCCGGGGCATCGGGCGTCGTGCGCTTCTCTGGGGTCATCGCTCTCACCTCCGTGGAGGGGACGTGCGGCGCCGGTGACCGATCGCGGTGTCGCCGTGGGATCAGTTGGGGCCACGCAGGTGGTCGTTGAAACGGGTGAGCAGGTGGCGCATGTGCTCGGCACGGAGTCCGGCGAGCCGATCGCCATCGGTTCCGGTCATCGCCTCGACCGTGTGATCGATCTCCTGGCACATCATGTCGACCTCGGCGTCGAGATCCATCTCCGGGAGGAACTGCAACCACTCCCGTGCGGTCTGGTGGTACAGGACGTCGTGCATCCACTGCAGGGTGCGGTTCGAGACGAGCTCCAGGAAGGTGTCGTGGAATCGGTTGTACAGCAGTCCGAGGCGGCGGACGTCCCGACCGGTGCGCACCGCGTCGAGTTCCCGGCGGATACCGCGCAGCTGCTCCACCAGGTGCGCTGGTGCGGGCACGGTGATGAAGTCGCCGACCAGCTCCGCGACCTTCAGCCGGACGGCCCAGACGTCGCGGAGCTCCTTGCTGTCGAGGACCGCGACCCGGGCCCCGCTGCCTCGTTGGTGCTCGATGAGCCGCTCGAACTCGAGCCGGTCGAGCACCTGGCGGATCGGCGTCCGGCTGACACCGAACTCGGTGGCCAGCCCCTCCTCGGTGAGCCGCGCGCCGGGCTCGATGTCCAACAGGCAGATCCGCTCGCGCAGCTCCCGGAAGATCTCCTCCGTCGTCGGCTTGGCGGCGGTTCGGGTCACGTGCTCCCCAGCAACGTCGGTTTCCCGGGACTCTACGCGGCAGGCGCACCGATTGCATACTGCTTGGACACCTGCTGGACACGCTACGACCTCGACCGTAGGCTCGGGACGACCGACGAGGGAAGCGGGGAGCTCGCGCGACCGCACCATGGGAAGATGCTGGGAGGATGTCACCGTGGCGATGCCGCTCAGGAGCCGTTCCGGGGCACTCCCGGCGCGGTGGGATCCACCTCCGGTTCCACTCGTCACCGACCCGGCCGTCGACGCCGCCACCGCGCGGCGGCGGTCGCCGAGCATCGTCGTGCGAGCATCATCATGGACGACGTGAACACCTGCCGAGGAGCTCTTCCTCGTGCTGGTTGGGAGATGGTTCGAGATCTACCGTGACCGTGGAAGCCGACGACAAGTGAGGAACGACGTGAAGATCCGACTACCACTGATCGCCATGCTGGCGGTCGCCATGCTCGTGCTCGCCGCATGCGGCGAGGATGAGGCCGCGCCCGACGAGGCACCCGAGGCGACCGGACTGCTCGCTGAGCTGCAGGAGCAGGGTTCGGTCACCGTCGGGGTGGCCAACGAGGTCCCCTTCGGCTACGTGGGCGACGACGGTGAGGTCACCGGGATCGCCCCGGACGTGGCCCGTGCCGTGCTCCAAGAGCTCGGTATCGAGGAGATGGACGCGCAGGTCGTGGAGTTCGGTGAGCTGATCGGCGGGCTGCAGGCCGGACAGTTCGACATGATCACGGCCGGGATGTACATCACCGCGGATCGTGCCGAGCAGATCTACTTCTCCGACCCCGACTACTGCATCTCGGAGTCGCTGGCTGTGGCCGAGGGCAACCCGTTCGACATCGTCGACTACCAGTCGCTCGCGGACAACCCTGACATCACCGTCGCGGTCGCGTCCGGGACCGTCGAGGTCGACTACCTCGACGACGCCGGCGTGCCCGACGCGCAGGTCGAGGTCTTCGGCGACATCGACGGCATGTACCGCGCCCTGGAGGCCGGTGAGGTCGACGCCGTGACCGGCACCGCCGCGACCGTGGAGACCCAGGTCGCCGCCCGTGAGGGCATGGAGGCGGTCGAGCCGTTCTTCCCGCTCGACGCGGAAGGCAACGAGGTCTTCCCCTGTGGCGGG
>SL_3KL_010_SEDDRAFT_10002112_pt1 | contig 18194 bp, 26 predicted proteins | sample SodLakKL_010_SED_2_FD_10381 | JGI IMG/M metagenome (IMG submission 10381) | reverse complement strand
GACTTACAGAAGGAACCGCTACGCTTTAACAATAAATTTTTTCATGCGTCTGTGTGTAATTTTACGCAGAAAAAATTTAATGTATATTTGTAAAAAAACTGACTATGTCTGAATATTTTAATAGCATAATTGACGGCAACATAAAGATCTTGACTTATCTCCTGACTGCCACGATTGTATTTGTGGTGCTAATTCTAATAGTGGTTTTTATCAACCGGCAACTCAGGAGTTGGTTAAAGGATGAGAGCTTTGAACTGGTCAGGAGCTTAAGACGTAAGTTAAGGCTGCCTGTTATTTTGCTGGTTATTTTTCTGTCACTTGTCATTCCAACCTCTTACTTCGATCAGGATGTCAGTCCCCTGGGACCTTTGAGCAACGTCATGTCTGTAATGGTGATCATATTTGTGAGCTGGATCATGATCCAGTCGGTTCACCTTATAAAACATTTCGTTTTACGGAAATTCGATATTGACGAAAAGGATAATTTAAAAGCAAGGAAAATATACACCCAGTTCAGGGTCCTTGAGAATATCATAGTTTTTCTTATAGCTGTGGTGGCGCTTTCACTCATACTTATGTCCTTTGACGGGATAAGAAAGATTGGGGTCAGCCTGATTGCTTCAGCAGGTGTTGCAGGCATTATTATCGGTTTTGCTGCCCAGAAGGCTATAGGCACAATACTTGCCGGAATTCAGATTGCCCTGAGCCAGCCCATAAGACTTGATGATGTGGTTATTGTGGAGAATGAGTGGGGGAGGATAGAGGAGATAAACCTCACCTATGTAGTTGTAGCAATATGGGATAAAAGAAGGCTGGTGCTGCCGACAACATATTTTATCGAGACACCTTTTCAGAACTGGACACGGTCTACTGCTGAAATTCTGGGCACTGTATTCATCTATGCCGATTATACCCTTCCGGTAGATGCCGTACGCAAGGAGATGGACCGGATACTTGAAGGTAATCCACTGTGGGACGGCAAGGTGAAAGTGGTGCAGGTAACCGATGCCACAGAAAGAAGCATAGAGATACGATTGCTTGTAAGTGCTCCCGATTCGCCTACTGCATGGGATNTGCGGGTTCAGTTAAGAGAAAAAATGCTTGCCTTCCTGCAAAAGGAGTACCCGCAGTGTCTTCCGAAAGCAAGACTTCAGATTGACAGGGATGCCGGAGAGGTCCAAATATCCTGAAATGATATCCGGCACAATATAGCATTGGCCACTTTTTAATTAATGATTTCCGGTATCATTTATAATACATATGCCGGCTTGATGTGCCGGACTGGTTCCTTACAACCGTCAGATCAGAAAGAATAAAAAGTGCAGTGGCAACGATCAGAGTTGATCAGGATCGTGCCAATGCAATTAAATTCGAAGTCTACTCTTCTTCCTGCTCAGCTTCGTAGGCCTTCAGCAGTTTATCCTGGAGGTCGCCGGGTACCGCCTCATATTTACCAATTTTCATTGTATAGGTAGCCCTTCCGTTGGTCAGGGAGCTGAGTGCAGTAGAATATTTGGCCATTTCGGCCAGGGGTACTTTGGCTTTTATCTTCTCAAATCCCTTTTCACTGGTCATTCCCTCAATCATGGCGCGACGGCCCTGAAGGTCACTCATCACATCACCCATCCTCTCGGAGGGCACAAGCACCTCAACATCATAAATTGGCTCCAGTATGCGGGGACTGGCATTTTTGAAAGCTTCCCTGAAGGCATTCCTGCCGGCCAGCTTAAAGGAGATCTCGTTGGAATCAACAGGGTGCATCTTTCCGTCGTATACTGCAACCCTTATGTCGCGGGCATAAGATCCTGTAAGTGGTCCCTCTTCCATTTTTTCCATAATCCCCTTCAGGATGGCGGGCATGAAACGTCCGTCTATGGATCCGCCAACAATGCAATTGAAATAAACCAGCATGCCGCCCCAGGATAGTTTATGTTCCTCCTTGCCGCGGACCGATACGTTTATCTCTTTTCCGTTTATCTTGTATTTAACCGGATCAGCCATGCCTTCCGTATATGGTTCGATTACCATGTGTACCTCTCCGAATTGACCTGCACCACCTGATTGCTTCTTATGGCGATAGGTTGCCTGGGCTATTTTGGTAATTGTTTCACGATAGGGAATTTTCGGAGTGATAAAATCAGTTTCTATATTATATATATTGTCCAGATGCCATTTCAGGATATTGAGGTGGTATTCTCCCTGACCGTGTACAATTATCTGCTTGAGTTCCTTTGAATATTCTATAACGATGGTAGGATCTTCATCATGCATCCTGGAAAGTGCCTCGCCAAGCTTTTCATCATCTGACTCACTTTTGGCCTTGATAGCCGTCCGGTATTTTGGCTCGGGATAAACAATTGGTTCAAAAACGTACGATTTACCGGACACGGTAAGTGTCTGGTTAGCCTTTGTATTCTTAAGTTTTACCGTTGCACCTATGTCTCCGGCAACCAGCTTGCTGACCTTGGTCCTGTTTTTCCCTGCGACAACCAGCAACTGCGAAAATCTTTCCTTAGCATCGTTGTTGTTGTTGACAAGGTCCATGCTTTCGGTTATTTCACCCGACATTACCTTGAAGAAGTTGATCTCACCAATATGTTGTTCAAGGCTGGTTTTAAATACGAAAACAGATGCAGGGGCCTTGCTGTCACATGCTACCTCATCACCATCTTTGGTGACAACCGGCGCCGACTCATGCGGACCGGGTGCTGCATTGGTGATAAACTCAAGCATCCTGCCCACTCCCATATTCTGTTTAGCCGAGACACATAGCACGGGAAACATATTCCTGGTTTTTATTCCAAGACGTATGCCCCTCAGCATCTCTTCCTCATCCAGTGTGCCCTTGTCAAAGAAGGTTTCCATAAGGCTTTCATCGTTCTCTGCAGCCGCTTCAATAAGCGCACTTCTAAGCTCTTCAGCCCTGTCAGCCTGATCGCCCGGTATATCTGTTACTTCAGGCTTTCCTCCGCCAGCAGGATATTTATATAGCTTCATTTTTACGACATCAACCACTGCGTTGAAGCCATCACCCGGATTGACCGGATACTGAACGATTACTGCTTTACTTCCATAACCTTGCTTTAGCGACTCAAGTACTTTCTCGAAGTTTGCCTTATCATGGTCAAGTTGATTTACAGCAAGTATTACGGGTTTATTGTGAGACTCAAGATGTCTGCCCTGTATCTCAGTGCCAATTTCAACGCCATGCTGTCCGTTGATCAGCACCAAAGCAGCGTCTGCCGGACGAAGTGCCGTGATCAGTCCCCCGCTGAAATCATCCAGGCCCGGAGTGTCAATAATATTTATTTTTTTATCGGCATACTCTGTATACAGCACCGTTGCAAAGACTGAGTTCTCATTTTCATGCTCAATCTCATTGTAGTCGGAGACAGTATTTTTGCTTTCCACTGAGCCTCTTCTTTCAATTACTCCGCCTTCCAGGAGCATAGCCTCAGTCAGCGTGGTTTTTCCTGACTTGGGATTGCCGCAAACCACAATGTTTTTTATCTGGTCCGTCTGATAAGTTCTCATTTTGTTCCTGTTGAGTTAAAGATTTAATGAATTTTATTTTGATTATAATGCCCTGATATCTAATGGTAAATATTAATGCATTTTTTGAATGGCTTCAAAAGTAATAATTTTTAGTCAAGATTCAATATATAAGTTGAGATTGCAGGAAGAATGTTGTACTGTTCAGTCGGTTATTTTTATTTCAATTTGTTGATAGTATCGCCTTTTTTATTATTTTTGCAGCCCTCCGGCAATTTAATTTTAACCCCTTTTAACAGTTTCTGTTATCCCGGGTCATTCCGTTTTCAGTTTTAAGGAAATTCTGGAGTATTTTTTCCGGTATAATATAATAATTATATAGAGTTGCCTGAAGCAATAATTACAGGCAGCATTGTTTTTACATAAACACACTATATAAGCTGCCTTAAACAGGCCTGACAGCCTGCACACAGGGAGCCGCAAGGGAAAATATTAATGAATAATTATTGTTTTAGAAAAAATAATTATACCTTTGCACACCCGTTTAATAAAATGTTTGTAATCATTTGAATTAATCTTTATGCCTACAATTCAGCAGTTAGTAAGAAAAGGAAGGAAAACCCTTATCGAAAAGAAGAAGGCTCCTGCCCTTGATTCATGTCCCCAAAGAAGGGGTGTTTGTGTTCGTGTATATACCACAACACCCAAGAAGCCAAATTCTGCTATGAGGAAAGTAGCCAGGGTAAGGTTAACCAACGGGAAAGAGGTCAATGCATATATACCCGGGGAGGGTCATAATCTTCAGGAGCACTCGATTGTACTTATAAGGGGTGGCCGTGTAAAGGATCTTCCCGGTGTCAGGTATCACCTTATTCGTGGTGCTCTTGATACTTCAGGTGTTGAGGGTCGTACTCAGAGAAGATCGAAATATGGAACAAAAAGACCTAAGGTTAAAAAATAAAGTCAAACACAGCAGAAGCATAAAACCAGATGAGAAAGTCTAAGCCAAAGAAAAGAATATTGTTGCCGGATCCTAAATACACGGATATAGAGGTAACCCGGTTCGTAAACAATATGATGTACCAGGGCAAAAAAAGCCTGGCATTCAATATTTTTTATGATGCTCTGAATCTTGTTGAACAGAAGACTAAAGATACAGGGAAAGCTCCCCTTGAGATATGGAAAAAGGCTCTTGAGAATATCACTCCGGCTGTAGAGGTGAAAAGCCGCCGTGTTGGTGGTGCAACTTTCCAGGTACCCCAGGAGGTCAGGGCGGAAAGAAAAGTGTCGATCAGTATGAAGAATATGATTCTTTTTGCACGTAAGCGTGCCGGGAAGACAATGGCTGACAAACTGGCTTCTGAAATAGTGGCGGCCTTTAACGAGGAGGGTGGAGCATATAAGAGAAAAGAAGATATGCACAGAATGGCTGATGCCAACAAGGCCTTTGCCCATTTCAGATTTTAACAAATAGTGAGGACTGAAGCAGGGAGGTTTATAAATTAATATGGTGAAGAGTTTAAAATATACGAGGAACATTGGTATCATGGCACACATTGATGCCGGTAAAACCACTACAACAGAAAGGATTCTGTTCTATACCGGTATTACACACCGAATGGGTGAGGTGCATGATGGCGCTGCCACGATGGACTGGATGGTGCAGGAGCAGGAGCGGGGCATAACTATAACCTCGGCGGCAACCACCACTTTCTGGAAATATAATGACGAAGATTATAAGATAAACATAATAGATACACCCGGACACGTCGATTTTACCGTTGAGGTTGAACGGTCACTGAGGATTCTGGATGGTGCAGTAGCTGTGTTCTGTGCTGTCGGGGGAGTCGAACCCCAGTCCGAGACTGTATGGAGACAGGCTGACAAATATAAAGTACCACGGATTGGTTTTGTAAATAAAATGGACCGGGCTGGAGCAGATTTTCTGTCGGTTGTATCACAAATACATGAAAAACTCGGAGCCAATCCTGTTCCGTTGCAGATTCCTATAGGAAGTGAGGAAAATTTTCGCGGGGTTGTTGATCTTATCGACATGAGCGCTATGGTGTGGCATGAAGACAGCAGCATGGGAGTCATCTATCAAAGAGAAGATATACCGGAAGATCTAATTGAAGAGGCCCGGGAATGGCGGAACAGACTTATCGAATCTGTAGCAGATGCTGATGATTCCATTCTTGAGAAGTATCTTGATGATCCTGATTCAATAACCAATGAACAATTGTCAAATGCCATAAGGAAGGCAACCATCAGTATGAGCGTGGTGCCTGTTATGTGTGGGGCGGCCTTTAAGAACAAAGGAATCCAGCGTTTGCTGGATGCCGTTGTCTCCTTCCTGCCGTCTCCGTTGGATATTGAAAGCATTAAAGGTATAAACCCGCGTAATGATGAAGAAGTTGTAAGAAATCCTGATGAATCAGAACCTCTTGCTGCACTTGCCTTTAAGATCGCAACAGATCCGTTCGTCGGAAGACTCGCATTTCTTAGAATTTACAGCGGAAAGATTACTGCCGGAAGTTATGTGTTGAATGTGCGGACGGGCAAGAAGGAGAGGATCACCAGATTGTATCAGATGCATGCCAACAAGCAGAATCCGAAAGAGGTTATCGGGGCCGGAGATATTTGTGCAGCGGTTGGTTTCAAGAATCTGAGGACGGGTGACACACTATGTGATGAGAAGAAACCGGTACTGCTTGAATCGATCACTTTCCCCGAGCCGGTAATTGGAATTGCTATTGAACCAAAAACACAAAACGATATAGACAAACTCGGTGTTGCGCTTAACAAGTTATCGGAAGAGGACCCCACATTCAAGGTCAGGTATGACGAGCAATCCGGTCAGACACTCATAAACGGTATGGGCGAGTTGCATCTTGAGATACTGGTTGACCGGCTGAAGCGTGAGTTTAAGGTTGAGTGTAACCAGGGAGCACCCCAGGTAGCTTACAGGGAGGCAATTACCGCAACAATTGAGCACCGCGAGGTATTCAAGAAACAGAGCGGGGGAAGAGGAAAATTTGCAGATATAGTAGTAAGAATATCCCCTGCAGATGATGGTTTTACCGGATTACAGTTTGTTGATGAGGTTAAGGGAGGCAATATTCCCAAAGAGTATATTCCTTCTGTACAAAAGGGATTTGCCGAAGCAATGCATAACGGTGTCCTTGCAGGGTTTCCGGTAGAAAGCCTGAAAGTTGTACTTCTTGACGGCTCCTACCACAACGTCGATTCAGACAGTCTCTCGTTTGAAATAGCCGCCAAGCAGGCATTCAGGCATGCCCTGCCCAAAACAAAGCCGGTACTTCTCGAACCAATTATGAAAGTCGAAGTTGTTACCCCTGAAGAATATATGGGCGATGTTATATCAGATTTCAATAAACGAAGAGGGCATATTGAAAAAATGGAAGGAAAAGCCGGAGCAAGGCTAATACGCGCAAGAGTACCCCTGGCCGAACAATTCGGATATGTTACCGTACTCCGCACCCTTACATCAGGGAGGGCTACCTCAACAATGGAATTTTCGCATTATGAGAAAGTTGGCCCTGAGATATCAAGAAAAATACTGGAAAGTTCAACCGGGCAAAAAGAATCAGCTTAATATTAAATACGATGAGCCAGAAAATTCGAATCAAATTAAAGTCTTACGATCATAACCTGGTGGACAAATCCACCGAAAAGATCGTTAAAACTGTGAAATCCACCGGCGCTATAGTTAGCGGTCCGATACCATTGCCTACTCATAAAAGGATCTTTACTGTTTTACGGTCACCTTTTGTAAACAAGAAATCAAGAGAACAGTTTGAACTCAGTTCATATAAGCGCCTGCTTGATATTTACAGCTCAACTCCTAAAACAATTGATGCTCTGATGAAGCTCGAGTTGCCAAGCGGTGTTGAGGTTGAAATAAAAGTGTAAATTTTTGTAAAACAAGATAAAATGTCCGGATTAATTGGAAAAAAAATAGGAATGACCTCCGTTTTCGGCGAGGACGGGAAATATCTTCCCTGTACGGTAATAGAGGCTGGTCCTTGTGTGGTTACACAGGTAAAGACCATCGAGAAGGAGGGTTATAATGCTGTTCAGCTTGCATTTGACGAGAAAAAGGAGAAGTCATGCAACAAGCCGATGCTTGGACACTTCAAGAAAGCCAAAACAACTCCGAAAAGAAAGCTTCATGAATTTTATGATTTTACCCGTGAGGTTAAGCTTGGAGATGTCATTAATGTAGATCTTCTGAGCAATGACACCTGGCTGGACATTACCGGAATGTCAAAAGGAAAAGGTTTTCAGGGCGTTGTTAAAAGACACGGTTTTGCAGGTGTAGGACAGGCAACCCACGGACAGCACAACCGGATGCGTGCTCCCGGATCAATAGGTAGTTCATCCTATCCGTCCAGGGTATTCAAAGGGATGCGAATGGCCGGCAGAATGGGGGGTGAAAATGTAATGATGATCTCATTAAGGGTTGTTAAGATCATCCCTGAAAAAAATCTTTTACTTGTAAAGGGACCGGTTCCCGGAGCAAAAGGTTCATATTTAATTATTCAGCAATAAAATGGAATTAGCGGTATACAACATCAAAGGTGAGGAGACAGGCAAAAGCATAAGCCTGAATGATAGTGTTTATGGTATAGATCCCAATGATCATGCCATATACCTGGATGTAAAACAATACCTTGCCAATTTGCGCCAGGGAACCCACAAGACTAAAGAACGGTCTGAAGTTGCAGGCAGCACCAAAAAGATCAAAAGGCAAAAAGGTACCGGTACTGCACGTGCAGGTGATATCAAAAGCCCCATCTTCAGGGGAGGAGGCCGCACCTTCGGTCCCCGTCCGCGTGATTACAGCTTCAAGCTAAATAAAAAGGTGAAGAGACTTGCCAGAAAATCGGCCCTTTCATACAAGGCTAAGAGTGAGATGATAAAGGTTATTGAGGATTTCAATCTTGAATCACCTAAAACCAAGGATTACATCTCGATGCTCAGTAATTTGAAAATTAATGAGAAAAAGTCTCTTTTGGTTTTAAACGAACAAAATAAAAACATATATTTGTCTTCCCGAAATTTACCGGGGGTAAAGGTTGTAACCGCCTCAGATGTAACAACATACGACATCATGAATGCATCTGTTTTATTGCTGGTCGAAAGTTCGGTAGACGTTTTGGACAATATGTTAAGCAACTAGAAATATAATTTGTCATGGATATTCTTAAGAAACCCATAGTTACTGAAAAAATGACCGGTCTTGGCGAAAAGCTCAACAGATACGGATTCATTGTTGATAAGCGTGCTAACAAAATAGAGATTAAAAAGGCTGTTGAAGAGATGTACGATGTCACGGTTGATTCAGTCAACACCATGAATTACGGAGGGAAGGCAAAATCAAGATACACTAAAACCGGGATAATTGCCGGGAAAACCGGTTCCTATAAAAAAGCCATTGTAACGGTTGTTGATGGTGATGTTATTGACTTTTACAGTAATATTTAGTATCGGCCGGCTTTTTTTTCCCCGAAAGGGGCAATAAGGTAAAGATTGTTTCATTTATTTTTTAGCATTATTCAAGATGGCAGTACGTAAATTAAATCCGGTTACTCCGGGGCAAAGACATAAGATAAAATCGACATTCGAGAATATCACGACAGATAAACCCGAAAAGTCGCTTCTTGCCCCTATGAAAAAATCGGGAGGCAGGAACAATACCGGGAAGATGACAATGAGGTACCTGGGTGGAGGGCACAAACGCCGCTACAGGATAATCGATTTTAAGAGAAATAAAGACGGAATCCCCGCAGTCGTAAAGACTATTGAATACGATCCTAACCGTTCGGCAAGAATTGCCCTTGTGGTTTATGGCGATGGAGAGAAGAGATATATCATTGCTCCCACAGGACTGAAAGCCGGTCAGACTATACTGTCCGGCAAGGATGTTGCCCCTGAAGTCGGCAATACCCTGTTTCTTTCAGATATTCCTCTTGGTACTGTTATTCATAACATAGAACTTAAACCTGGCCGGGGCGCAGCCATGGCGAGAAGCGCAGGCTCTTATGCCCAGCTGACTTCACGTGAAGGAAAATATGGAATTATAAAACTTCCTTCAGGTGAGATGAGAATGATACTGGTAACCTGCCGTGCGACTATCGGAAGTGTTTCAAATCCCGATAATGCTCTTGAACGATCAGGCAAAGCAGGCAGAAGCCGCTGGCTCGGACGCAGACCACGGGTAAGGGGCGTTGTAATGAATCCTGTCGACCATCCGATGGGTGGTGGTGAAGGACGTGCCTCGGGGGGACATCCGCGGTCAAGGAATGGCGTGCCTGCGAAAGGGTATAAAACACGTTCGAAGAAAAAGGCTTCAAATAAATATATAGTCGAGAAACGGAAAAAATAATTAAAGGATAATATACTGTTATGAGTCGCTCACTAAAAAAAGGCCCTTTTATTGACTTTAAGCTTGAGAAAAGGGTTACCGATATGAATAACGCAGGCAAAAAGACCGTAATCAAAACATGGTCACGTAGGTCAATGATATCTCCTGACTTTGTCGGTCATACAGTTGCCGTTCACAACGGAAATAAGTTTATTCCGGTGTATGTAACAGAGAATATGGTAGGCCATAAACTGGGGGAGTTTTCTCCCACACGCATGTTTCGTGGTCACGGTGGAAAGAAAAAATAAATAAGAGATAACAACGATATAACAATATTGGCAGAGATGGGATCCAGAAAACAACAACGAGCTCAGAAGATAAAAGAGGAAAAGAAAAGCAAATATTTTGCCGTCCTTCGCAATTGTCCGACCTCTCCGAGGAAAATGCGGCTGGTTGCCGACCTTGTAAGAGGTGAAGAGGTGAACAAAGCTCTTGATACTCTTAAATTCAGTTCAAAGGAGGCTTCCCGCAAGATGGAGAAACTCCTCCTTTCGGCTATTTCCAACTGGCAGAACAAGAATGAGGGTGTGCGTATTGAAGACACCAACCTTATAGTAAAGGAAATTTTTGTAGACCAGGCCAGAACCCTTAAAAGGTTAAGGCCGGCTCCGCAGGGCAGGGCTCACAGGATCAGAAAACGCTCCAACCATGTTACAGTGGTGCTGGATAAAGTTGAACAGACAGAAACAATTACAAAATAATAGTCAATGGGACAGAAAGTTAATCCGATAAGTAACAGATTGGGCATAATCAGGGGTTGGGACTCCAACTGGTATGGCGGAAATGATTATTCAGGCAAACTTGTTGAAGATCACAAAATCAGGGAGTATCTTAATGCAAGACTAGCAAAAGCCAGCCTTTCAAAAATAATAATAGAGCGGACCCTCAAGCTGATCACCGTGACGGTGAATACCGCAAGACCCGGGATAATAATAGGTAAAGGCGGACAGGAAGTTGACAAGCTGAAAGAGGAGCTGAAGAAGATCACTAATAAAGATGTCCAGATCAATATTTTCGAGGTTAAACGTCCCGAACTGGATGCCACTATAGTTGCCAATAACCTGGCGAGGCAGATAGAAGGAAAAATTTCCTACAGAAGGGCTATCAAGATGACTATTGCTTCTACAATGAGGATGGGCGCCGAAGGAATTAAGGTTCAGATCAGTGGCCGTCTTGGAGGAGCTGAGATGGCAAGATCAGAAATGTATAAAGAAGGCCGTACACCATTGCACACGCTTAGGGCCAATATTGATTATGCTCTGGCCGAAGCATTAACCAAGGTTGGGCTGATCGGAATCAAAGTTTGGATCTGCAACGGAGAGGTATTTGGTAAGCGGGATCTTTCACCCAATTTGGGCCCTGCAGGACAGGCTCCGGGAGATAAGCAAAAGGAACGCGGCTTTAAGAGAAGAAAAAAATAGGTATTTAACGACTAAGATATTGTTATAATGTTACAGCCAAAGAAAACAAAATTCAGACGGGCGCAAAAGGGTAAAATGAAGGGCAATGCCCAGCGTGGAAACCAGCTTGCTTTTGGATCATTCGGAATCAAGGCGCTGGAAGAATCATGGATTACCGGACGTCAGATAGAGGCTGCCAGGCAGGCGGTTACCCGTCATATGAAGAGGGAAGGCCAGATATGGATACGTATTTTCCCTGACAAACCTATCACCAAGAAGCCTGCTGAGGTGCGAATGGGTAAGGGTAAGGGCGCCCCGGAAGCTTTTGTTGCTCCGGTAACTCCGGGCAGGATTATTATCGAAGCAGAAGGAGTGCCAATTGAAGTAGCCAGGGAGGCTCTCAGGCTGGCAGCACAGAAATTGCCGATCACAACAAAGTTTATTGTACGTCGTGATTTTGAACATAAAGTCAACTGACATCAGTAAAACACTGTAACAGAAAATTTACAATATAATGAAGATATCAGAAGTTAGGGAGTTGTCCACCAGTGAGATAGAGGAAAGGATTGATACGGAGAAAAGCCTGTTGATCAAGCTTAAAATGAACCATACGGTTTCACCGCTTGACAATCCTCTGAAAATACCGGCTGCCAAAAGGAATATTGCCAGGTTGAAAACTGAATTACGTCAACGTATGTTAACAGAGAAACAGAAAAGTTAATTCTTGCAATGGAAAGAAATTTAAGAAAAGAACGCGTCGGTGTTGTTGTCAGCAATAAAATGGATAAGTCCATTGTCATTACTGTTAACCGCAGGGTGAAGCACCCGATCTATGGTAAATTTGTTAAAAAATCTACCAAATTGATGGCGCACGATGAACAGAACAGCTGTAATATTGGCGATACTGTGAAAATTAAGGAAACAAGGCCTTTAAGCAAGGATAAATGCTGGAGGTTAGTAGAAATAATTGAAAGAGCAAAATAGCGATGATACAACAAGAAAGTAGATTAGGCGTAGCTGATAATTCCGGGGCAAAGGAAGTTCTTTGCATCAGGGTTCTCGGAGGCAGCGGCAAGAAATATGCCCGTGTCGGAGACAAGATAGTTGTGACTGTCAAGAGTGCAATCCCCTCCGGTGAGATAAAAAAAGGTACTGTAAGTAAAGCCGTGGTAGTCCGTACAAAAAACCAGATAAGAAGAAATGACGGATCATATATACGTTTTGATGATAACGCTGTTGTTCTTTTGAATAATGTTGGTGAAATCAGGGGTACAAGGATTTTCGGACCGATTCCCCGCGAACTTCGGGATAAATTCATGAAGATCGTTTCCCTTGCACCGGAAGTATTGTAAACAATATAAAAATTCAGACNGATGGTCAAAAAATACCATATCAAAAAAGGCGACACTGTTTATGTGATATCTGGTGAATCCAGAGGACAGCAAGGACGAGTTCTTGATGTTATCACCAAGGATGGGAAAGCCATTGTTGAAGGTGTAAATATGGTTTCGCGCCATACCAAGCCAAATGCAAAGCACACACAGGGCGGAATTGTCAAGAAAGAGGCTCCTATCAACATAACAAACCTGATGCTGGTGGATCCGTCCACAGGAAATCCGACAAGGATCGGCAGGAGGTTAAATGATAAAAATAAATTGGTACGTTATTCTAAAAAAACCGGGGAGGAAATCAAGTAATGGAATACAGGCCTTCACTTAAGGAAAGATACTACAAAGAGATAGTACCTGCAATGAAAAAGGAGTTTAAATACAAAACAGTTATGCAGGTGCCCAGGTTGCAGAAGATTGTTATAAATCAGGGAGTTGGCGATGCTGTTGCCGACAAGAAACTGATTGAGGTTGCACAGGCTGAACTTACTGCCATATCAGGTCAGAAAGCTGTTCAGACTGTTTCGAGAAAGGATATATCTAATTTCAAACTCAGACGTGATATGCCCATTGGTGTTCGGGTAACACTTCGAAGAGAGAGAATGTATGAATTTCTGGAGAGACTCATCGCAGCAGCTTTACCAAGGATACGGGATTTCCGTGGTGTCAGCAGCAAATTTGACGGCAGAGGAAACTATACACTTGGCATAAGCGAACAGATAATTTTCCCGGAAATAGATATTGACAAGATCAACAAGATTCTTGGGATGGAGATAACATTCGTTACAACTGCTTCAACTGATGAAGAGGGATTTGCTCTCCTTAAGGAATTTGGAATACCATTTAAGAACGTAAAAAAGAATTAAATATGGCAAAAGAGTCAATGAAAGCGCGTGAAGTACGCCGTCAGAAACTGGTTGACCGTTATGCGGAAAAACGGGCAAAGCTGAAAGCCGAAGGCGATTACATCGGATTAAGCCTTTTGCCCCGTAACAGCAATCCTATCCGTCTGCATAACCGTTGCAAACTTACAGGACGTCCCAAGGGGTACATGCGCCAGTTCGGAGTAAGCAGGATCACCTTCAGGGAAATGGCCTCGAAAGGTCTTATTCCCGGAATAAAAAAAGCAAGTTGGTAGTTAATATTAAAATATAACAGAGATGACAGATCCTATAGCAGATTATCTTACACGGCTGAGAAATGCCATGATGGCAAAGCATAAGATTGTAGAGATTCCTGCTTCCAACGTTAAAAAAGATATTACCAAAATTCTCTATGAGAAGGGTTATGTTCTGAATTATAAGTTTGAAGATGACGGGGTGCAGGGAATAATAAAGATCGCCCTTAAATATCATCCCGAAACAAAACAGTCGGCCATAAAATCCCTTAGAAGGGTGAGCCGTCCCGGACTTCGTCAGTACAAAGGCAAGGATGACCTGCCACGCGTATTGAACGGACTGGGTATTGCTATTTTGTCAACTTCACAGGGTTTAATGTCAGACAAAGAGGCCAGGAAGAAAAGTATTGGCGGCGAAGTATTGTGTTATGTATATTAAAAGGAGGAATTGATCAATGTCAAGAATAGGAAATTTACCAGTAGAGTTGCCCGAAAAAGTTACCATCTCGGTTGACAAAAATAACCTTGTTACCGTGAAGGGACCTCTTGGAGAACTTACACAACAGGTTGATTTGAGAATTGATGTCAAGATCGAAGGAAATCAATTAGAGTTAAGCAGGTCTTCGGAAGATAACCAGACAAAATCAATGCATGGGTTATACCGTTCACTCATATTCAATATGGTTGAAGGTGTTTCCAAAGGGTATGAAATCAAACAGGAACTTGTTGGTGTCGGCTTCAGGGCTGAAGCAAAAGAACAATTGCTAGAACTAAGCCTGGGATACTCTCATGACATAGTTTTCGCTATTCCACAGGAAGTACAGGTGGAAGCCAAAACTGAAAGACGAAGTAATCCGATCATCACGCTTAAGAGTATTGATAAACAGCTTATTGGTCAGGTTGCCGCAAAGATCAGGTCTTTCCGTAAACCTGAGCCTTACAAGGGTAAAGGCGTTAAGTTTGTGGGTGAGCAACTCAGGAAGAAGGCCGGTAAATCAGCAAGTGTATAATAAAATTCAAAATCGGTAATTAATCATGGCTTTAACTAAGCTTAAAAGAAGGAAGCGGATAAAAATGAGAATCCGCAAACATGTTTCCGGAACTGAGGAACGGCCCAGAATGACCGTATTTCGCAGCAACAAGGGAATATATGTTCAACTGGTAGATGATCTCAGTGGCAGGACACTGCTTGCAAGCTCATCTTTGAAAACAGAAGAAGAGAAGGGAAGCAAGGTTGAACAGGCCAAAAGGGTAGGGAAACTGATCGCCGAGAAGTCTCTTGAAAAGGGTATTTCAAAGGTGGTATTTGACAGAAATGGTTATTTGTATCATGGCAGGGTAAAGGCTTTGGCTGATGCTGCCAGGGAAGGAGGATTAAAATTTTAGCTATGTCTACAACAATAAGAAAAGTAAAAACCAGTGATCTGGAACTGAAAGACCGCGTTGTTAGTATTCAGCGTGTGACCAAAGTAACCAAGGGTGGCCGGACATTCAGCTTTTCAGCCATAGTAGTGGTTGGTAATGAAGACGGAATAGTAGGTTACGGTCTTGGTAAGGCCAATGAAGTTACAACGGCCATATCCAAAGGCATTGAAGATGCAAAAAAAAATCTGGTAAGGGTTCCGATCCACAAAGGTACTATACCGCATGAGCAGTTTGCAAAATACGGTGGCGCCAAAGTGTTTCTTAAACCTGCCTCTCATGGTACCGGCGTAGTTGCCGGAGGAGCAATGCGTGCGGTTCTTGAAAGTGTCGGGATAATTGATGTTCTTGCAAAGTCGAAGGGATCATCAAATCCTCACAACCTTGTGAAAGCCACCTTCGAAGCACTTATGGAGTTGAGGGATGCCCATACGGTTTCTGAACTAAGAGGAGTTCCTTTGGATAAAGTTTTTAACGGATAGATTAAATTACTGTCATGGCAAAGATTCGGATTACACAGATAAAAAGCAATATTGGAAGCACTCAGCGCCAGAAGAGAACTTTGGAGGCTCTGGGACTTAAACGGATTAGTAACAGCGTTGAAACGGTGTCCACCCCGCAGATACTCGGGATGGTACNGAAAGTGCGTCATTTGNTTANTGTTGAAGAGGTTAAATAAATAATATTACAGGTATGGATTTGAGTAATTTAAAACCCGCTGAAGGTTCAGTCAAACGNGAGAAAAGGATTGGAAGAGGTGAAGGATCCGGCAGGGGAGGAACCTCCACAAAAGGGCATAAGGGACAGAAATCCCGTTCGGGTTACAGCAGAACCGCAGGATTTGAAGGTGGTCAGATGCCTCTGCAAAGAAGAGTGCCAAAATTTGGGTTTAAAAATATTAACCGCCGGTCCTATAAAGGGATAAATCTGGATGTGTTACAAAATCTTTCTGAAAAGACAGGAGCAACTTCTATTGATGTGCAGATGCTTGTAGGCGCTGGTTTTGCATCGAAGAACGATCTTGTAAAAATTCTTGGAAACGGTACACTGGATGCAAAACTTGAGGTTAAAGCCCATGCTTTTTCCAAAACAGCTCAGGAATCAATTGAAAAATCAGGTGGCAGTGCAGTAAAAATTTAAATCTCATATGAAGGCATTCATTGAAACCATAAAGAATATTTTTAAGATTGAGGAACTTCGCTCAAGAATTTTATATACTCTTGGGATATTACTGATTTACAGACTTGGGTCATTTGTTGTATTACCAGGAATAGATCCTTCCCAGCTTTCTGCATTGCAACAGCAAACTGCCGATGGAATTCTGGGACTGCTGGATATGTTTTCTGGTGGTGCCTTTGCAAATGCCTCGATATTTGCTCTTGGTATAATGCCTTATATTTCTGCATCTATTGTTGTACAGTTGCTGGGTATTGCGATTCCATATTTCCAGAGATTGCAGCGTGAAGGTGAGAGTGGCAGAAGAAAAATTAACCAGATTACCCGTTATCTGACAGTATTCATATTGATTTTCCAGGGACCGGCATATCTTACTAACCTCAGGATGCAACTTCCTCCTACAGCATTTGCACTTGAGGGACCCTTTTTCTATATATCATCTGTGGTCATTCTTATTGCCGGTACCATGTTCGTAATGTGGCTTGGCGAAAGAATAACTGACAAGGGTATCGGAAATGGGATATCACTTATTATTATGGTCGGGATTATTGCCCGGCTTCCGTTTGCACTCTTTGCTGAATTTTTTGCCAAGCTGGAGCAACAGCAGGGAGGAGGTCTTGTAATGTTTATTGTGGAGATGGTTGTCCTGTTCTTTGTCTTTATGGGTGTGATTCTGCTCGTTCAGGGAACCAGGCGTATACCTGTCCAGTATGCCAAACGCATCGTAGGTAATAAACAGTATGGCGGTGTCAGGCAGTATATTCCGCTTAAAGTTAACTCGGCAGGTGTAATGCCTATCATATTTGCCCAGGCACTTATGTTCATCCCGCTTACATTATCAAGTTTTGCGCCATCAGAAACAATGACCGGATTCGCTGCTGCTTTTAGTAATTTCACGGGATTCTGGTACAATTTTACATTTGCAACGCTGATAATCCTGTTTACCTATTTTTATACAGCTGTTACAATCAACCCGGGACAAATGGCTGAAGATATGAAACGTAACGGCGGATTTATTCCAGGGGTAAAACCAGGCAAGAAGACAGTTGAATTTCTTGACACCATCATGTCACGAATTACACTGCCCGGATCCATGTTTCTCGCTTTGGTTGCCATATTACCGGCTTTTGCAATGCTTGCCGGAGTAAATTCACAATGGGCGCAGTTTTACGGCGGAACATCCTTACTGATAATGGTTGGTGTTGTATTGGATACTTTGCAACAAATAGAGAGTCATCTGCTGATGAGGCATTATGACGGTCTTATGAAATCAGGAAGAATAAAAGGCAGAAGTGGCGGAGGCGCCATCTGACATAAAATACAAGTTCTTTGATGTTAAATGATAAGACAAGGGAAGCTATTGAGATAATTCGGGAATGCAATCTACTTGTTTCCAGGACACTGGCAGAAATTGCAAAGGTCATTGCACCCGGAGTTACAACCCTTGAGCTTGACCGGATTGCTGAAGAGTTTATACGTGATAACGGTGCCGAGCCCGGATTCAAGGGGTACAACGGTTTTCCAGGAACCCTTTGCACATCAGTCAACGAGCAGGTTGTTCATGGAATACCCTCAACTTACGTTTTAAAGGACGGGGATATTGTATCGGTTGATTGCGGTGTAAGGATGAATGGGTATAACGGAGATACGGCTTATACATTCGCCGTGGGAGAATTATCAGGTGATATTGCAAAACTATTGAAATATACCCATGATTCACTTTACAAGGGAATTGAACAGGCTATTGCCGG
>SL_3KL_010_SEDDRAFT_10002111_pt1 | contig 18195 bp, 16 predicted proteins | sample SodLakKL_010_SED_2_FD_10381 | JGI IMG/M metagenome (IMG submission 10381) | reverse complement strand
GCCGAGCAATGACTCGAAGAGTTCCGACTGGTCGGACTCCTCACTCCCATGCCTGTCGACTTTGGGTACCGACTGAACCACCCGCGTTGACTCCAGCCCCCGGAATCTCCAATCAAAGATCAGCTTACATCAATCGCGCCAAAGCATAAAGCGCCGGATTCAGGCGTCCGGAAACGCTATCGTTCCGTGCATCACCGCGCTCCGGGCCCGGGTGCGGAGCAATCGCCGGAAATTGCGAGAAACTTGACTGGGGTCATGCTGCGTTGACCGGATGTCGGCTAGTTTTGAATGACCTGCGGCCAGGTTCGGAGTGGTCGTGAATCTCGCAATCAAAAGGACGAGTCGATGAACGATCCATTGATGCCGGCAGACAAGTCCTTGTTGCCGTCACTTTCCGACCCATTGCATCACCGGTTCGATCCGGCCTGGAGCCCGGCTGTCGATGTCTACGAGAGTGCTGGCTCCTATCACGTCGTGTTGGAGGCACCCGGTATACATGCCTGTGATGTTCGTGTCGGACTGATCGGGGACTTGCTTGCCATCACCGCCGTGCGTCATCGCATGAGTTGTCACTCGGGTATCGTTCCACATCGCGTCGAACGGAATTGCGGCCGGATGTCCCGGCGCATCGCTCTGCCAGGCGCTCCGGAGTCCGGCAGCCTTCGCTGGCAATTGCGGCAGGGTTTGCTGCGAATCACGATTCGGCGATGCCGGCATCCCGGCTGATCACCGATGGCCTGTCGAGTTGCTGGCATAATACTGGCCAGCATGATTCCTCTATGGCTCAAGCTTGTCTGGACCCTGCCGACACTCGCTATCCTGATCGTCTACTGGCGCAGTTACGGACCCGGCAACCTGCTGTGGTTCAGTGATATCGCGCTGCTCCTGAGCATTCCCGCGATGTGGCTGGAAAGCCCGTTGCTCGCCGCTACTGCGGCTGTTCTCGTGCTGGTGCCGGAGATCGCATGGAACACCGGCTTTTTCGGCCGATTGCTGACCGGTCGACGCCTGGGCGGTATCGTCGATTACATGTTCGACCCGGACAGGCCCCGCTTACTCAGGGCGCTGTCCCTGTTCCACGTGCCGCTGCCATTGATTCTGGTCTGGCTGGTCTGGCAGCTGGGCTACGATGCACGCGCCCTGCCCCTTGCCATCGTCCTGACCTGGCTGGTGATTCCGGCGACCCGCCTTCTGACCCGGCCGGAGCGCAATGTCAACTGGGCTTTTGGTCCGGTGCGGCATCGGGAACTCGTTCATCCGGTGCTGTTTATCGGCTTTCTCATGCTGGCCATCCCACTGCTATTCCACCTGCCCGCACACCTGATTCTCGAGCGACTGTTCGGATGAAATCCGTGGTGGAGACAATTCGAGCCGACTGTTGTCCATAATGAACAGGCAAAACCGGATTTCAACCACTGGAGGAATCGTGATGTACAGAATGCTTGCTTTTGGCCTGGTTCTCGCCGCTGCACTGGTGACCGCCGGCTGTGCGACCCATGGACACAAGGAAGATGTCGGCATGCTGATCGGCGGGGTGATGGGCGGCGTGCTCGGCTCGCAGGTCGGCAGCGGCCGTGGGCGCACTCTGGCGACGGCGGCCGGGGCTGTGGTCGGCGGTGCCGTCGGCGCCTCGGTCGGGCGCTCGATGGACGATGTCGACCGCATGAAAATGTCTGCGACACTGGAAACGACACGCACCGGTGTCGCTTCGGAATGGCAGAACCCGGATACCGGCTACTACTATCGCATGGAACCCACGCGTACCTACGAAACGGCTGAAGGCCCCTGCCGGGAGTACACCATGGACGCAGAGATCGGCGGCCGCACCGAGCAGGTTTACGGCACGGCCTGCCGGCAAGCCGACGGGAGTTGGCAGATCGTCAACTGATCTGGCCAATCACTGGCATAAAAGGCGACCGATTGACGTAATTGCAACTGTATCCCCGCCATCGGGCGGGGCCATTGAATACCAACGCAAACGGAGCCTGATCTCATGGATTCACAGAACGACCAGACCATCACCCTCGGCAACTGGATGCTGACACTGTTTCTGACCTTCATCCCCATCGTCAATATCATCATGCTGATCGTGTGGGCCGTTTCATCGACGACGCCGCCAAGCAAGGCCAACTGGGCCCGTGCAGCGTTGCTGTGGATGGGTATTTTCATCGTCCTTTCCATTCTGCTCACGGTGATCGGCGGCGTCGGGCTGGCCACTTTGTAGAGCACTCCTGCCTGCCGTGGATCGGGGCACTGCCCCGCTCCCGGTCTTGATATCTCGGCATGCAGCAACATGGTTTCCGGCGCCGCCCTGGTCGGGGTGACGTTGCTGTTCATGGGCGATTTCCTCCGTCGACATTTCCTTCACGCAGGAATCACCTCAAGCACACAACCAACAGCGGAAACTCTGCGCTGAGGGGGATACACGGACCATGATTCCGACGGAGGAAACGTCCATGAAACTTTCAGTGGCACATGTTGTTGGTACTTTTGCACTTTCGCTGGCGGGCACGAGCCTGCTGTTCAGTCATAACGCTGCCCTTGCAGCTCCGGGTGCGGCGCCGGGAAATCAGACCATCGTCGAAATCGTCATTGATGCGGCCTCGGCCGAACCGGCCGAGTTTTCGCTGTTGCTCGATGCCGTACTCTACATCGCAGAAACCAACCCGGACAGCACACTCGTTGCAGGGCTGTTTGACGACGAGCAATACACGGTATTCGCGCCGACCAATGCTGCTTTCGGTGGGCTGGTCGAAGCGATCGCCGATCAGCTTGATCCCGACGTCCTCGAAAACGAGGGTCCTTTTGCCGCCATTGATGATCTGCTGGGTGATGGAACGGTGGAAGCGGTGGTCAGCTACCACGTGACATCGGGGCGTCGTGCGTCGAACAGTGTGGTGCCGCCGCGTCGCGACCGCAAGATCAATACGCTGCTGGAAGACGCAAGCTTTACCGTCAATTCAGCGGGCGTCATCACGGCCGTGGGCAGCACGGCGGCCATCGGGCCGGCCAACATCTCGGCCAGCAATGGCGTGATTCATGTGATCGATGCAGTACTGCTGCCAATCGATCTCGGCCTCTGACACTCACTCAAGGCTGTATGCAAGAAAGCCCCGGTGCTACCAGGGCTTTCTTGTTGTCTACCTCTTTGGCCTGTTTGCCGGATCACGCCCGGGCCATGGTATCCTCGTCGCCCTGCTCGCTGCCGGACTGCCCGGCGGCGGTGCGTTCGATATCGATCTCGCCGCTACTGGCGCGTCGCGCGATCGACATCAGGTCGGAGAAGAAGCTGCCGGTTTCCCCTGCGGCCTTGCGATCGGCGCGTCCGCTCTTGAACAGGATGATGCCGAAGACGATCAGCGCAATACTGATGGCCAGGCTGACCAGTGACATCAGCAGAACGAAGATGCCACCACCGATGAAAGCCCAGTGAACCTTGCTTTCCAGCCCGTCGGTGCGGCGGGCGTTGCGCGGATCGGAGGCCGAATAGGCGATCTCGACTTCCTGGCCGATGGTCGGGCGCGATGAGCTGCGCATGCTCGAACCGAACGTGTACTCACGTCCGTCCACTTCGAAGGAGTAGATCGGCGAATACATCCGGTCGCCGTCGCTGTTGCGGCTGGTTTCCACATCGGCAATCACCCCCTGGGTCGCGACCTCATCGGGCAGCTCCGCCGGCGCCATGGCCGAACCGATCACGATGAACACGACGCCGACAACGACCCCGATGATGCCACCGAGTATCCCGCCTACGCTCTTGTTGTTGCGGCGACCGCGACGACTGACACGTCGAGCGCCGCTGCGAATGACGCCGAACAAACCCTCGGCGACCAGGACCGCACCGGCAGTCATTTTGGCCGCACCGCGTGCGGCCGGATCTTCCGACCAGTTGGTCTGAATGGTATTGAAAAAGTGTTGTACTCGTTTCACGTCGGTTTCTCGTTTGTTTGTTGTGTGGGGTGTGTCATCCATTCCGAACGGTAAATCGTGGTGAATGGCGACAGATTGGCTGATCAATGCCGGGCGGGAAAGAGTTCTTCGCCCTGGAATTCGGGGTTGTTGACCCGGGTGCTGACCTGCTCGGCCTGCAGGGTACCGTCAGCCGGCGGAAGAATGACCTGCTCCGCATCCCCCGCCGGCGCATTCAGCCAGCAGTCCCACTGTTCAGGCTCGAGAATGACAGGACTGCGATGGTGGCCGATCTCGCTGAGGAGCCGATTGGGTTCGGTCGTGACCAGGGTGAATGACTCGATGACCTCGCCGTCCGGTGACCCGGAACTGTCCCACAACCCGGCCATGACCAGCACCGGACGATCGACCGGCATGACCCGCCAGGGTTGGCGTGGCCGGGTGCGCTGGTCCCATTCATAAAACCAGGAGAACGGCACCAGGCAGCGCCGATTGCGCTTCCACGCATTGCGGAAGGCAGGCTTGCCGGCCACCGTTTCGGAAAAGGAGCGACCGCTTTCGGAGCGACAGTTGGCGGTGGAGAACTTCGGCAACTGGCCTTTCAGCCAGTGCGGCACCAGGGGCCAGACCAGCGCGTCGATGCGACGACCCGCCTCGAACGAACGCACTGCCGGCACCCGGCTCCAGCGGACTTCACCGCCGCGCCGGACCGAGGGCGCAACATTGGGTTGCCGAATACCACCCCCGGGGGGATCGCCGAGCAGGTCCATGTACTCATGGATTCGTTTCCAGGAGTAGTCGAGTCCGCCTCTTCCGCACATATCGTCATTCTCCCGGATTGCCCTGGTCCGGGCAATAGCGCAACAGAATCGGCGCGAAACGGCACCATTCTCCAGTTGTCGGCTTCGGTGCGTACGGGTTAGGCTTGCCGGGAGGGTTTCACGGAGGGTGATCCGGGTGTCCGACCATTGGATGCACGCCAGGTGCAGGAATTTCTACCGGCTGATGTCGTTCGCCTTCCTGTTCTGGTGTATTCAGGCCCAATGCGATGTTGTCATCGTGGGTGGAGAGGCGGGCTACAAGCCCTACGAGACCGTCGACGAGTCCGGCGAGGCGGTCGGCTTCCATGTCGATCTGATGAAAGCCATTGCCCGGGAGATGGAGATGGAAGTCCGCTTTGAACTGGGCGGATGGGAGCAAGTGCGCGCCGCACTCATCGATGGTGAGATCGACGTGCTGGGGATGTTCGTCTCGGCCGAGCGCGCCGAAAGCGTGGATTTTGCCAATCCCCACGTCATCGTTTACCACCGTATATTCATCCCGGCGGATGCGCCGCCAATCCACTCCATCCAGGATCTGGCCGGAAAACGGGTCATCGTCCAGCGAGCGGCTTTCAGCCACGAATACCTGCAGGAGATCGGACTCGATGCGGATTTGGTCCTGGTCGATACCGATGCCCAGGGCCTCCGCCTGCTGGCCGAAGGTGGACACGATGCGGCACTTTTGACCGAGCACCGCGGGCGATTCACCCTGGCGGAAGGCAATCTCGAGCAACTCACCGTGTCGGGTCCCCCGGTGCTGCCGGTGGAGAATGCATTTGCGGTGCGACGGGGTAATGACGCCATGCTGGATATGGTCAATCGCGGACTGGAGCGAGTCATGGCCAGCGGTGAATTCGATCGGATCTATGAACAGTGGTTGCAGCCCTACGACGGTCGTCCCGAATCGGATCTGTCGCCCGGCCTCTTGCTGGCTGCCGGCACGCTTATCCTGTTGCTGGCCGCATTGATTGCCTGGCAGATGAAGCGAATGCTGAACATGAGGGCCGGACAACGCGTCGCCGAACGCCAGCTCGAGTTCCTGAAGAATCATGATTCCATGACCGGCCTGATCAATCGGCTGGCTTTCGAAAAGGAACTGTCGCAATTCCTCGATCAATGCGATGGCAAGGCCGACCATGTATTGCTGTTGATCAATGTCGATCAGTTCAGGCTGGTCAACGAGAACCTGGGGCACGCCGGCGGTGATCGTGTGCTGGTCGATCTGGCCAATCACCTGCGAGAAATCTTTGTCTCGCCGGCCCGTATTGGCCGTCTCGGCAGCGACGAGTTTATCGTATTGATGCCCGACACTTCGTCCGCGAAGGCGATTGAACAGGGCGAACGTCTGCTTTCGTCCGTCGGCAAGCTGGAACCGCGGCCTGGCATGAAAGTCAGCCTCAGCATTGGACTGGTTCCCTTTGATGGGAGCGCCAATACCGTAGTCCAGTTGCTGCGTCGGGCCGACTGCGCGGGACTGGCAGCCAAGGAGGACGGCGGCCATCGTGTTCACTGCTGGCACGATGATGACCGTCGCCTGGCCGAGCGCGTGGGGATGCTGCGCTGGGTCGGCCGCATCCAGTCTGCCATTCATGAAGATCGCCTGATGTTTTTCTATCAGCCAATCGTCGCGTCCGGCAGATCCGATGACCGGTTCCATGCCGTGGAGATGCTGGTTCGCATGATCATGCCGGATGGTGAAGTGCTGGCGGCGAGTCAGTTCATGCCCGCGGCCGAACGCTACTTCCTGTCGCCGGAGATTGATCGCTGGATGGTCCGAAGCGTGCTGTCGTGGCTGGCCGAAAATCCCGAGGTGCCGGACTGTCTGGAAAGAATCAACATCAACTTGTCCGGACGCAGCCTGGGGGACGACCGCTTTCTCGAGTTTCTCGTTGCTGCCATCGAACGTCATTCCGGCATGATCGACAAGCTGTGTTTCGAGATTACGGAGACGGCATTGATTTCGAACCTCGGCACCGCCCGCCGGACACTGGCCGATCTGCACCGCAAGGGCTGTCGCTTCGCGCTGGATGATTTCGGCAGTGGATTGTCGTCCATGGCCTACCTGAAGGACTTGCCGGTGGACTATCTCAAGATCGACGGTGGTTTCGTGCGCGATATCGAACAGGACCGATCAGCTCTTGAGATGGTGCAGGAGATCAACCGTCTCGGTCATGCCGTGGGCAAGCTGACGATCGCCGAATTCGTCGAATCATCGAGCATTCGCGATCTGCTGACCGAATCGGGTATCGACCTGCTTCAGGGCTACGCCATCGGTCGACCCGCGCCACCGGAAGAACTGCTGGCGTGGTGTCGTGGCCGCGCTACCGACAAGCGTGACATCGTCAATGAACGCTGACAGGGATGCGCAATGACTCGGCTGAAGCGACCCGGACAAGGCAACGACGGCATGGTCGCCGTACTTGTCATCGCCGGGGTGCTGGCCGGACTGGTGATACCGGACATGGCAGGCATGAGCTGGCTGATCGGCGAAACCCGCATGCTCGCCATGTTCGCCGGCGGCTGCATCGGCGCCCTGTTCGCCCAGGTGGTGATCCTGCAGCGCCGATTGCAGGCACTCGAAAAACGTTTCGAATCACGGCCTGAGCCTGAATCCGACGAGGCCCCGGCTGCCAGGACTGCAACGACGCCGGCACCCGACGTCAAGAGCCATCGACCAGCGGCTGAAGCCCCACGACCCGAACCTGATCGCACCGCGACCGCAAGTCGAAAGTCCACGCCCGTCCCTCCCGGCCGCATTCACCGATGGCTGACCCGGGGCAACCTGCCGGTCAAGGTCGGCGTGCTGGTGCTGTTCGTGGGCGTGGCCGCCCTGTTGCGGCATGCGCTCGACCAGGGCTGGCTGGCCATCGCCATTGAATGGCGCCTTGCCGGCGTGGCGCTGGCCGCCCTGGCCGCGCTGGTCTTCGCCTGGCGCGAGCGCCACCGCCGTCGTGTTTTCGCACTGTCATTGCAGGGCGGTGCCGTGGGCGTGCTGGCCCTGGTGGTCTTTGCCGCATTCCAGCTCTACGATGTCCTGCCGGCAGTGCTCGCCTTCTCGATGCTGGTCGTGCTGACCTTCGCCACCGCGGTGCTATCGGTGGCACAGGCGTCGCTGGCATTGGCCGTGCTCGCCGTGATCGCCGGTTTTTCCGCGCCACTGCTGATTGCCACCGACGCCGGCAATCACCTGGTCCTGTTCGGCTGGTACGCCCTACTCAACCTCGGCATCTTCGCCATCGCCTGGCGCCAGTCCTGGCCCTTGCTCAACCGTATCGGCTTCGCTTTCACTTTCGTCATCGGCACGGCATGGGGTGTGCTCAATTACACGACAGAACATTACGCCGGCACACAGGCCTTCCTGCTGCTGTTTTTCGCTCTTTATCTGCTGATCCCGGTGTTGCATGCACTTCAGGATGAAGCTAGTCAGCGACATCGACCCGACGTGGTGCTTGTATTCGGCCTGCCCTTGTTCGCCTTTCCCCTGCAGGCCGCCCTGCTCGACGGTGAGCGCATGGCCATCGCGTTTTCGGCGCTGGTGCTGGCAGCCATTTACCTGGTGGCGGCGGTTTTCCTGCTGCGCATTCATCCGCGACCGGTACTGGGGCGCAGTCATGCGGTGCTGGCGGTGGGTTTTGCCACACTGGCGGTACCGTTTGCGTTCTCGGCGCCAACCGTGGTCATGATCTGGGCACTTCAGGGCGCGGCACTGGTGTGGTTCGGTATCGCATACCGCCACCGCGCCAGCCGACTGGCGGGTCTGGCCCTGCAAGCCGTGGCCGCATGCATGTGGTTTTATGTCCTGCTTCGCTATCGCGGCTCCGAATTGCTGATACTCAACGAGATGTTTCTCGGCGGACTGGCCATTGCCGTTGCACTCACCATCAGTGCATGGCGTTACACGCTTGCCGCTGCATCCTCGGGGTTGATCGGCCTGCTTGTGTTCTCGGCGCTGTCGATCTGGCTGCTCAACGGCCTGATCGAGTTCGATCGTCACACCAGCGCCCCGCTGACCGCGCAGTTGTGGTTGCTGCTTGCCGGTGTGACAGCAGCCATCGCGGCCCGGTTCTGTCGGCGTTTGCAGTGGGCGGTAGCCGGTCAATCAACCGGGTTGGTGCTGCTGGCGGGCATTCCCCTGGCTGCAGTGCAGACCGATGGGCAACACTGGCCGCTGGCCGGCTTCGGCGCCATCGCCTGGCTGTTGTTCGTCGCCCTGGCCTGGGCCGCCCAGCGTTTCCTGCGCGAGTGCCGGGAAAGCTGGCAGGCGCTGGCGTCTGTGGCCACACACGCAAGCGTCGTCGCCATGCTGGCCCTGTCCGCGGTGCATGTGGCCGACCAGGTTCTCGTGCTGGAGGAAGGCTGGCACTGGCTGGCCGCGGCCTTGCCGCTTTACCTGATGCTGACCTGGTTGCTGGTGAACGCTAGAGCACCGTTGTCACCGGCCGGTAGCGCGGCGCTGGGGACTCGATGGCTGGTTGTCCTGTTCAGCACGGTGACGGTTGTTGCCCTGCTCTTCAGCCTGAACTCTGCCGGGGATGCCGGCCCGCTGTCTTTTGTGCCGTTTCTCAATCCGCTGGAGGTCGCGCAGTTCGGCGGGATCATCCTGTTGTTCCTGCTGGCCCGGAAATACGATGCGGCACCCGGCACGATGGGCTGGCTCGGGCTGCTGTTGGTCATTACCGTGACCTGGATGATGATGCGGGGCGTGCATCACCTCGCCGGCATTGCCTGGTCGGCCGATGCGCTGCTCTACTCGCGCATCGGCCAGGCGACATTGAGCGTGGGCTGGACAACCCTCGCGGTCATCGCCTGGGTGGGCGGCTCGCGCTGCGGCCACCGCGGACTGTGGCTGGCCGGTGCCGTCCTGCTGGGCGTGGTGCTTGTCAAACTGCTGGTTGTCGACCGCACTTTCCTGTCGACCCTGGCCGGCATCGTTTCTTTCCTGGCCTTCGGGCTGCTGTCGATTCTGGTCGGATATCTTGCGCCGGCGCCGCCACGCCCGGGTACGGAAGGCCTGTCGGCAGACAAGGAGAATGCGATGTGATGAAGCGAATGCTCACCGCCGTGATCATCACGCTGCTGGCCATGCCACTGCCGGCGGTTGATCCGGAGCGTTTCGTACNGGTCTGGACACTGGATGCCGACGCCGATGACGGTGTGGCGCGGGTCCGGCTTGATCCCGACATGCATGCCGTGCTGACCGACCCGGAACTTGCCGACCTGACAGTCAGCGACGCCAATGATCAGCGTGTTCCCTTTGCCCTGCTGGTATCGCGTGAGCTGATGGAATCACTGACCCGACGCGTTGTGCTCGACTACACCGAGCCCACGGTTGTCGATGGCGATACGGCCAAGGCTTCCGGCGACTCGCCGTTGCGACTGGAACTGCTGCAGGACGGGCGTCGACTGGTGATGACGATTCCGCGCGGTCAACCGGATACCGATACGCGCCGCCCCCCTGTGCTGGAGGCACTGATCGGTGCACCCGATCTATCAGACGAATTGCCCGACCGAAAGCTTAAACTGCGTCTGCAAAGCATGGCGGCAACCCGCCTGGATTGCCGGATACGCAATGCCGACGACCCGGACGCACCTGAAAGACGGCTGGGCCTGGTGGACCGTGGCGAACGTCATCCCTACCGCTACTCCGGCTCACTGGGCGTCAAACACATGCCGAGCGCCTGGCACCTGCGCTGCTTTGCCGATGCCGTTCCCGAGGGGCTGACACTCGAGCAGGCCTTGCTGCTGGCGCAGGGGCGTCGTGATCATCGTCATTGGCAATCGGTTCAACGCGAACTCAACGCGGGCGAGCCGGAATCGGAACTGGCGCTGCCCGGTCACTACCGGGTGCGCAGCATCGAGGTAAGCACCGATGAGGCCAACGTGCTCGCCGACCTGGTCATTGGTGCTCGCAACCATTCCGATCAACCATGGCGACGCCTCGGCAGCGGCGTGTTGTCGACCTTGCCCGGGGAAGCGGACGACGCCAAACGGGTGGCGTTCGACCACCGAGAACGTTACCGCTACTGGCGGATTGAAGTGGATCCACCGCCGGTCCGGAGCGTGACGGTCGAGTTCAGCGCGGATGTCGAGGAAATCGCCTTTCTGCCACAAGGCCAGGGACCCTGGCGCTTGTATGCAGGATCCCGTCGACTGGAGCGGACGCCGGGCAGCCGGGACCTGGTCGAGCGCACGATTGAGCGACTGGGGCCGGCCTGGCATTGGCCGCTGGCAGCCGTGAGCGGCCCTGAGCAAGCCGGTGGCGCCAGCGCCCTGGAAGTGCCGCCCGACCCCCTGCCATGGCGACAGATCGTGCTGTGGGCGGTGCTGGGGCTGGCCGCGGCAATACTGGTCTGGTTCAGTATTCGCCTGTTGCGGCAGGTTGCCTGAGTTACAACTTCTGGAGCAATTCGCGCAGGCGTTTCCAGTCGGCCTTGTCGGTGCTGTCGGCGAACAGGCACAGCCAGTAGCGTCGGCGTTCGCCCTTGACAGAAAAACAGGTGACGAAGGAAGACACGATCAGGCGACGACCGAGGCGACCGGCCTCGCGGTACTTNTCGCGACCGATCAGCACAATCTGTTCGCCGCCATGAGAAAGCACCAGCCGGCGCCAGCGGAAACCATTGATCCGATGCATCAACCAGGCCCATACCAGCACCATGGCGATGAGAACGCCCAGAAAGAACCAGATGTCGAGCTGCAGGTAGAACACTATTGCCACCACGATCGCTGCCAGTATCGTCACCACGCCCTGACCGTAAAGGGAAACCTTGAGATCGATCGAAACGGTACCGCCCTTTGCCATGAATGCTTGCTCCCTGGTGTGGCACTCCCGTGCGCCAGTGGCACGGGCCTGAATGGATTATGCGCAACCCGGGCGCCGGTCACAAGCCCCGCGAGAGTCGCGCCGATGGCCGGCCAATATCGTCTGGCGCCAGCACTAAGTGTGATGCGCTTCACATTTAAGTGGGGAAAGTTTATAATTTCTGTGATGCTGGACGAAAACGGGAGGGGGCGACGACCGGCTGGCAGGTGACCGTTCATCCGACAATTGCCGGCAGGTTTCAGGATCCCGGGGTACGTGGAGCCTGTTTGGCGCGTTGTCGACTGTGGCGTTCGAAACACCGGAGGCATCATGCCCTCAAGGCTGTCCCGACTGCATTACGTGTTGCACGAACTGCGGCGCCGTCACGTCGTGCGCGTGGTGGGCGCCTACGTCTTCTGTGTCTGGGTAATCCTGCAGGTCGGTGCGATTGTCTTTCCTCCGCTGCTGGTGCCCGGCTGGGTACTCACCGTCATGGTCGTCCTGTCGATCATTGGGCTGCCACTGGTTGCGGTGTTGACATGGATGTACGACATCACGCCGCGGGGGGTGGTGCGCACCCGGCCCTTGCCCCATCACGAGCCGATGCCGATTCGCCTCAACTGGCATTACGTGGACTTGTTCATTATCGCGGCATTGCTGTCTGCGCTCAGCTTCCTGTTATTTCGGCCCGAGGTAAGTCCCGATCCGGAAACGGGGCGTTCGATCGCCGTGCTGCCGTTCACCGACCTGAGCGTCGAGCGGGACAACGAGTACTTCAGTTACGGTCTGACCGAAGTGCTGATCGACAGCCTCGGCCGCATCGACGAACTGCGTGTCATGTCCCGGACATCCAGTTTTGCATTTCGCGACCAGGGCAGTGATTTCGCATCGATTGCCGAGCGTTTCGATGTCGATACCATCCTCGAAGGCAGCGTACGCAAGTCGGGTAACCAGGTAAGGGTCAACACGCGCCTGATTGATGCCCGGCACGGCCACAGTCTGTGGAGCGAGACCTACAACGCCACGCTCGACGATATCTTCCAGGTCCAGGACAATATCGCCCGCTCGGTCGCCGAAGTACTGCAGGTGAGACTGCTGGGGGACACGGTCATGGTCGAAGTCGCGACAACGGTCGATGATGCCTTTGACCAGTACCTGCGCGGGCGCGCGTATCTTCGCAGCGAGGGCACCATCGACAACGTGATGGCTGCTATCGGGCACTTTCAGGAAGCACTCGAACTGGACCGGCGGTTTGCGCTGGCCCGGGCCGGCTTGTGCACTGCTCACTGGCAACGCTACGAGTCGACCCGCGATTCGACCGATGCCGAGCGAGCTCTGGAGATCTGCCGCGAGGCCGAAATTCACGATGACCAACGCGCCGAAACCCATGTTGCGCTGGGCAACACATTGACCGGGACCGGCCAGTATCAGCGGGCACTGGCATCCTACTACCGTGCGTTGGAAATCGAGCCGGAACGCAGCGATGTACAGGTCGGTCTGGGACAGGTGACGGAAAGACTCGGGCGCAACGTAGAAGCCGAGAATCACTATCGTCGAGCCATCGAACTGGACCCGGCCTACTGGCGTAACTACTCCTTTCTCAGTGCCTTTCTGGCCGAGAATGGACGGCTGGAAGAAGCGATTGCCGAAATCGAGAAAGGGATTCGGCTGGAGCCGGACAGCCCACGACTCTACAACAATCTCGGCGCCATCTACCTACGGAAGGGGGACCACGACCGCGCCGAGTGGGCTTTCGGGGAGTCAATCGATCGGCAGCCCACGGCACGGACGTATTCGAATGTCGGTGCGGCGTGGTTCTACGTGGGCGAGTTCGCCACCGCCGAGGGCATGTTCCGTGGTGCGATCGCCATCAACCCCGCCGACTACAGATATCACGCCCATCTGGCCGACGCGATCGCCATACAGGGCGGACGCGATGCCGAGGCGATGCAGCATTACCAGCATGCCGTAGATTACGGACGACGTTGCCTGGAGGTCAATCCCAATGACCACGACTGTCGGGCGGCCGTCGCGTTGAGCCTGCTCAAGACCGGGCAACCCGATGCCGCACGCGAGGAAATCCGCTTATTGGCCGAGCAGGATCGCCTTGGCCTCAATGCGCATTGGCGCCTGGGCCAGGCCCTCTATCTGCTCGATGACCTGGATGACGCGCTGGAACATTTCCGACTAGCCATCGAGATGGGATTGAGTCCCCAGCAAATGGCTCGCAACCCCGATTTGAAACCCTTGTTCGACAACCCCCGGTTTCTCGCGTTGATTGGCGAAGAACCGGATTAGCACCGACCTCACACCAAGGAGAGACAAGATGAGGGCACTCCCGATTCTGAAACTGTTGATCGTGGCCAGTTACCCGGTCGTTCTACTGGCGGCCAACGCCCAACCCGACCGTGAGGTGCCGACCTGTCGGGCCGACTGTACGACTACCATCGAATTGCCATCCGATCGCGCGCAGAGGCCGGCGGCACCAGACGTAACCAGAATTGCCGGCGGCGAAATACTTGATTTCGTCGTGCCCTCGCAAGAGCGTGGCAGAGGGCGTACTGTGCTGGCCTTCGTAGAGGCCCCTTTCAGGGACCGGCAAGGCAATCCAATCTATGTCCTGGAGCTGAATGCTGGCAGCAATCGTTACGAGTCCCGTCCCCATGAAGACGGCGTCTGTCACGCGCCGGCCGGGTGTCGCTACGTTGTCATCAACATCGGCACCCCGACCCGCCCGCCCGTGATCAACAGCCCGATCATTATCATCGATCCACGTTGACCGGCAAACTCGCGAGAAATGTAACGATCGCACGCGTCATCGCTTCGGGCTGCTCGGTGGGGATCCAGTGCAGCGCGTCGATCTGCTCGATGCGAACGTTCGGCATGGTCTCCAGCCGATCCCGGCTTAAGTCGGGGTCGGCCAGCAAGGCGCCTCCAGACAGTAGCGCCAGGGCGGGATGTTGGATGTGTTCGATGGGGCCGACCTCGCGAAGTACCTGATAAAGTGCTTGAAGATACGTCGCTACTGGCATGTAAAACATATCTTTATTGGGTTTGGCATAGCGTCCGAGCATGGCCTCGTGACTGCCGTGTTCGGCCATGGCAGCACGGGTGTTGCGATCAAGTTCCGACAGATCGAGTACCGGCAGGCTGCGTCGGTGGATGCCCAGTGCATTGAGTGCGCGCACCGGCCATGCCAGCGCCGGGAGCAGCCAGCGCATCGGACGGATGAAGCGCAGCGGCCCGTGCAGGGCGGCCGGCAGCATCGGTTCCACCAGCACCAGCCCGGATACCCGGTCGGGATGATGCAGGGCCATACGCATGGCCAGGTTCGCTCCCAGGCAGTGACCGCCGATAACCGCACGCTCGCAGCCCGCGCGGTCGAGCACGGCAAGCAGATCATCCATCCAGTGATTGGAGTTCAGCTTGCCGCGATAGGTTGATTGACCGTGGCCCCGCAGGTCGGGACAGATGATCTGCCAGTCGCATTGTTCGTGTGCCAGGTCGGCGAATTCGCGCCAGCGTGTGCCGTTGCTGGCCAGGCCGTGGCACATGACCAGAGTGTGCGCGGCCGGTCCCGGCCAGCAGCGGTAGAATAGTGAACTGCCGTTGTGTTGGAAGCGGTGTTCCTGCATACCTCCGGTTTGCTCCATGTTCGTCTCTCTTCACTATAGCGCGCTGCTCGCCGATGCGTTGGTATAGTGCCCGGGAAGAAGTACCGGGAAACCTCATGCCGAAGCGAAAAAGCATACTCATACTCGGCCGCGGGGCGATGGGATCAATGTTCCGTCAACTGCTGGCCGACCGGCACGACATTGCGACCTGGCATCGCTCCCTGGACGACCAGGACCCGCAGTCACTGGAAGCGCTGGCACGAGATCGCGATCTCGTCGTTTTCGCCCTGCCCGCCCAGCCCCACGATCGACTGGCGCGGCGGATCAACGCCCATATCGGGCCGTCAACCGTCTGCCTGTCGATCGCCAAGGGAGTCGACGAACAGGCCCGCACGCCGGCCGAGATCTTTTCCGATACGCTGGGCAGGGATCGTCACTGGGGCCTGGTCTACGGGCCGATGATCGCGCGCGATCTCAGCGAGGGTCATACGGGATTCGCGGTGCTGGCGGGCAACAGTCGACCGGCGCGGGACATGGCCGGACTGTTCTCCGACACGCCGCTATACCTGGATACTGACGATGACCTGACCGGTGCGGCGTGGTCGGTGGTACTGAAGAACGTCTACGTCCCCCTGCTCGGCGCCACCGACGCACTGGAGATGGGAGACAACATCCGCGGCTTCGTCATCTACGAAGCGGTCCACGAGCTCGAGTCCATCATGACCGACCTCGGTGGGCGCGCCGATACCGCGCGCGGACCGGCGGGCATGGGAGACCTGATTACCAGTGCGACCAGCCAGTCATCGCATCATCGAACCATCGGTGCCGAACTCGCTGCCGGCAGGAGCGACAAGATCGCTGCAGGGGGCGAGTACATTCGGTCCGAAGGCGTACATACGGCCCGCCGGGTGCGCGAACACGATACCGTCGAAATGGGGCGTTACCCCCTGTTTGATCTGGCCTGCGACTTTCTGACCGGCCCACTGGATCTGGAAACCGAACTCGACCAGTATTTCAAGCGTCGCTTCAGGCGTGTGCCAACATCATGAGCACCGAGGTGGATCCCAGGGAGTGGCTGGTTGCCCATCGGGGCTGGCCCGATCGCTATCCGGAGAACAGCCTGGAGGGCATGAGAGCGGTGCTCGATGCCGGCGCCCGATACGTCGAGTTCGACGTCCAGATCACCGCCGACAAGCGAGCGGTCGCGATTCACGATAACGATCTGACCCGGCTGACTGGCCGCGGCGAGAACGTCACCAGCACGACGCTCGCCCAGCTTGAAGGCATCCCGGTTACCACCCGGCCCGGTGAACGCGCGCAGATACCGACGCTGGAAGCCATGCTGGCCCTGATCGGTCAGTACCCTGGTGTCACCGCATTCGTCGAGCTCAAGCGTCAGAGCATCCGGCATCATGGCCGACGGTTTGCCGTCGAGTTGGTCATGCAGCACTTGCGCCAGCCCCCCTGCCCGGTCGTTTTTCTATCATTCAAGTGGCGGGCAGTGCGCCTGGCCCGGCAAATGGGTGCGCCCGCGACCGGCTGGGCATTTCGCTCGTGGACGCCGTTGACCCGCTGGTTGGCTCGCCGGTTGCAGCCTGATTACCTGTTCATTCGTGCCGACCGGGTGCCGGCGCGGTCACGCCCATTCTGGCCCGGACAATGGCAATGGGTCATTTATCGCGTCGATGACCTGGATGCGGCGCGGTCGCTCAGGGCGCGCGGCGCGGATCTGGTCGAAGTCGATGATCTGCCCGGCCTGCTCACAGATGCCGATAGCCGCCATGGCAGCTGATTCGACACTGCTGCTCGATGTTGGTGGTCAGGGTTGCAGTGCCCTGGCCATCGACCGAAAGGGTGCAGTTCGTTTCCAGGCCAGCCGTCGGGTGAACACCCGCGAAGAAGAACCGCGTGTCGAGCAGGATGCCGATGCCATCGTCGAAGCGATCGAAGGGCTGACCGGTGAGGCCCTGGCCGAGATGAACCGGCTATCGCTGCCGATTGCTCACGCGGCTCTGGCCGTGCAACGCGGCAGCATCGTGTGCTGGGATCGCTTTGACGGTACCGCCCTTGGTCCGGTCATCTCCTGGCGCGACCGGCGTGGCATTCCGGGCATGAAGGCCCTGGCTGGGCAAGCCGAAAGGATCCGTCAACGCACCGGTTTGAGGTTTTCGCCATACGGCGGTGCTTCAAAAATGGCCTGGTGTCTGCAGGAACTGGAGCAGGTCAGACTTGCGCAGGAACAGGGCCGACTGGTGTGCGGCCCGCTGGGGAGTTTCCTGCTGGCCAGCTTGCTTGTCGAACGGCCCGAGCGCACCGACGCGACCCTGGCCCAGCGAACGCTGTTGTGGTCGCGCGAGACCGGCGATTGGGACGGCTGGCTGCTTGACCAGTTCGGCCTGTCTGTCAATGTGCTCCCTGAAGTGGTACCGAGCCGAAGCATACACGGTCACTTGCACCAGGCCAGTCGCGTACCGCTGGCACTGCTGATGGGGGATCAGAACTGCGTGCCTTTCCTCGACGGCCGGCCCGATCCGGACACGCTCTACATCAACCTCGGCACCGGTGCCTTTGTGCTGCGCCCGCTGCGCGACCCGGTCGATGACGAACGCTTCCAGCTCACCCTGCTCGACGGCGACGAGCAGAGTCGGTGGGCACTGGAGGGAAGCGTGCACGGTGCGGCATCGGCTGTTGCCTGGCTGGAGCACACGGCAGACTGCACGATTGGGCACGAGCGAATGGCGCGATTGCGCGAGCGTGTCGAACAGCCACCGCTGTTCATCAACAGCCTAGACGGACTGGGTTCGCCGTGGTGGTGTTCAGGTCCTGAGCCGGGGTTTGTCGACGAACATGACCAAAGCGGTGTTGACGCGCGACTGCTGGCGGTCCTCGAAAGCATCGCTTTTCTCATCGCTGTCAACGTCGAGGCCATGAGCGAGCATGTCGCATCCCCCCGGCGCGTGGTGATCGGCGGCGGACTGAGTCGATCCGAAACCGTTTGCACACTGATCGCGGATATTCTGAGGACGCCGGTCGAGCGTCTCGATTCCGG